>Ga0207654_10000043_pt1 | contig 101383 bp, 84 predicted proteins | sample KBSC64metaG_FD_184355 | JGI IMG/M metagenome (GOLD analysis project Ga0207654, IMG submission 184355) | Corn rhizosphere microbial communities from Kellogg Biological Station, Michigan, USA - KBS C6-4 metaG (SPAdes) (version 2) | ecosystem: Host-associated > Plants > Roots > Rhizosphere > Soil... | reverse complement strand
ACCAGCCAAAAGAAAAGGCCGCCAATCTCGGCGGCCTTTCACATTGAATAACGAGTTCTACTGGCCGCCGAGGCATCCCTTCTGGCCTGAGCTGTTTGGGTAGCCGTTCCCGGCGGTGTACGCAGCGTTCGACCACTCGCCCTGGATCTTCCACTGCGATCCATTTGAGAAGGTGACGAGCGGCGCACCGAACGTCCATGCGCACTTGTCCCCATTCTCCGCGCCCGAACCGTCATACCACGCTCCCGGACTCGCCGGATCTGTCCGTGCCTCTGACAGTTCATGTCCGCTCACATTTGCGATAGCAGCGAGACCCTGCGAATGCAGACCAGACGTGTCCCCTGGATCGCAGCCCGCGTCGCCATCAAGCTTGAAGAAGAACGCAAACTGCACCCGTACGCCATTGCACGTTCCTGCACTGTGCCATGCGCAGTAGCCCGCTCCCCCACGAGGCTTGTCGGTGTATACGGCGTAGTAGCCGTTCCCACTGGGGTCGGGGTTCGTAATCACTTTGCACACCTCCGCAAGTATTGCCGAAGTGTTGGCCCCGCCCGCTGCTGCGGAAGTGTCGATCACATGTCCCTGGTGGGTCACCACGGGCCCCACTTGCCCGTTCGATCCGGTGTACTCATCCGACGTCTTCGCGTAATTGGAATTGCTGAACCCGCTGTACCAGGTATCCATTCCCGAAACCTTGTCGCCTGTGTAGCTCGCCCAGCTCGTACCCCAGAAGATCGCCTTGGTTACGGACGACGGCATGATGACGCCCCCGTGATACGTCATGTTGGCGCTGCCGCGGGGCCGGGCTGCCCTTGCATCCTTTTGAGCTTCTTCATTCGCTCGCGCGTTCGGCTGAAAATCCCGCGCCCAGTGAATACCAAGCATTGGCGGCGCCTTCTGCGCGTCCAGATACTCCGTTTGGCTGTTCCCTTGGCCCTGCGCCGTGGCAGTGATGGCCAGTGCTCCACACACTAGCAGGGGAAGTAGTTTCGTCTTCATTTTTATGTTGTCTCCAGGGATGAGTTCGTCCGCGGATACCGACCAACTCCGCAGTCGTTTCAAAGACACTGCCCGATTCCGGCAACTCGTGTCAACAGTACGTCGATTCATCCCTCAGTCACCGCTGGTAATCCCAGAACAACCAACCCCAGTAGGTGCTTGTGCCTGCGCAATTTGTACCTAGCCAAAATTACACGCGTACGCACAATCCGCGCCGCGCGAGGAGCAATGCCGAGTTGACCCGCCGGAATCCTCCCGCAACGAAACCATTCATCCTCAACAAGATTGATCACATAAACAGCGATATTCTCCAGCTACCTTCTTTTGGCAAGCTTCGTGCCACACCGTAAGCGATTGCTCGTATTCCCTCCCCCGGATGGTGTCTCATGGAAGACTTGCTCATCAAAGCCGCAACAATCGTTGCCGTAGGACTCGCCACTTTCTCAAGCTTCCCCGGTACTGCTCAGCAGCAGGACTCGACCATGCAGCAACAGCAGCCGGCCGGACAGCAGCAGATTCCCCCCGTCGCCCCCACCGCCACACCGCAGAATTCATCGCAGGCAGATCCTTCCGCCCAGACAAGCCCGGCGGCTGCTCAGCTCAAGCCTGTCACGGGGCGGCTCGTCGACAAGCTCGATTCCAAGTCGGCTAAGCAGGGTGACAGCGTGGTGATCAAGACAGACGAGAATCTTCAGATCAGCCAGGGCACCGAAATCCCAAAGGGCTCGAAACTCATCGGACACGTCACCAATGTGCAGCCCCGCGCCGATGGCCGCGAGAACTCCCAGATCGCCATCCAGTTCGATCGCGCCGAGACCAAGGACGGCCAGACGCTCCCCATCGAATCGATCATTCAATCGGTCTCCCCAGCAGACGATGCCCAGGCTACTACCGGAATCAGCACCCCGCCGGATGTCGAGGGATCGACCTCGTCCACCGTCCCCTCCGGAGGACTGGGTTCGACCTCCGGCCCGACCACCACGAATCCCGCAATGGGCTCCTCCAGCGGCAGCATGAATCAGAACATGACAAACAACGGCGCAAACGCGTCGAACCCCAGCATGCAGCCCGGCATGGCTGGTCAGAGCCAGGGTGCGAACGCGGCCAACTCCGGGAGCCCCGCCATCAGCAACCCGGCACAAAACACTCCCGCTCCGGGTAGCATCGTAGCTCGCAACGGCAACGTCGCCATTCGTACCACCTCCGTTCCGGGCGTGCTGCTTGCAAACGACATCCATGGCCTGCCCTTTTCTAATGCTTCTGGAATGCTTCTGGGCGCCCGCCGTGACGTCCGCCTCGACGGCGGAACTCGCTTCGTCCTCGCTGTCGCCATGGCTCCACAAGGCGCCGGCAGCGGAATGAATCGCTAATCATCTTTCTCAGCTCACCAAAAACATGGCCGGAGTTACTCTCCGGCCATGCACTATTTCGGCACAGTTGTGTTACTCCCGTTTCGCAATCCCGTAATCTGGCGTCTTCACCGCTCCCTCACTACCATCGGGATTCGTGAGGCTCAACGATGTCCAGCGATGACGCGGTACAGGCAATCCGGGAGCAATTCGAAATCAGCACGCGCTTCCGCGAGATGATCGAAAAACGAATCCTCCGTCTCGAGGCCGATGCCGCCTCCGACGAAGCCGTCCTCTGGCAGCTTGAAAACACCGACCACATCCGCCGACACCTGCGTCTTGTCTCCGCACAGCGCGAAGAGGCCGCCCGCATGCGCCGCTTCCTGCGGACCTCCAGCGTTCGCGCAACCGACTCTGCCAACGCTCTCTGACGCCCATCGAGTTCCCGCGTCGGCCCGCGCCACATTTAACGTCAAATTCAAACAACAACGCCAAAGCTGCTCCTCAAACTGCTCTCCAGTCAACCCCCAATCCCGCACAAATCCGTAGTTGATAGCTGTTCGCTGACATGACCTGCCGCTCGCGTGCGGTTCTGTCCGCTTGCGTACATTGTTGTCGCAAAAACGAACATTCCAGCTACCGTTCGTTGACGAACCTCCAATCGAAATCCGCCGCACGGTTGGTCACGAACCGACGGAACCCTTTCCCGTTACGAAATGGAATCCCCACCGGCTGAAGTGATCCGCAAAGACTGGTCGATCGCGTGCCTGTGTGTGATGCGCAGGCGACCTCGATCGCTGCGAGCCGATGAAAAAAGGCGGATCCCATGAAAGCACATCTCTTCGGTTGCACTTTCCTAATTTCCCTGGCCCTTCATGCGCAGGTATCAACCATCGATGAGCTGACGCGCGCCGCACATCTCAATGAAGTAGGTAGATTCTCCGAGGCGCTTCAGATAACCGAACCCTTGATGGCCTCATCCGCAAGCTCGCCCGATGTCGTTGCCGGTGTGGCATGGAACATCCGCGGGTTGGCACTGGAAAACCTGGGAGAACTGGACCGCGCTCGTCGAAGCTACGAGACCTCGATCGAGATCCTGCGCGCCACCCATGCTCCGGTGAAGCAGTATGCGTCCGCGCTCAACAACCTCGGATCGTTGAAGGCGGATCTTGGCGATTTTGAAGAATCTTTATCGCTCCGCCTTCGCGCTCTAAAGCTATACCGGTCCATAAGCGACCACGCAGGTGCAGCTCGGACGTCAGTCAATCTGGCCTTGCTTGCGCTCGCACAGAGAGATCGAAAGCGCACTCGTCGATTCATCGCAGAGGCGCAAAGAAAAATGACTCTGGTTGCAAATCCGAATGCAAGTGAACTCGCGGCCCTCTACAACGTCGAGGCCGTCGAAGATGCGCGCGAAGGTCGCCTGAACGAGGCCCTCCATGTTGTCGACCAAGCTCTCCATCTGTGGACCGAGAGCTACGGATCGCAGTATTACCTCATCGCTACCGGCCTTTGCCTACGCGGGCAGATCCACTCCGCATCCAAAAGCTGGGATGAAGCACAAGCTGATTTAGTTCGCGCCCTCGACATTCTGAGCATCAACCACGCCGTAAATTCGAAAGCCTACTTCATTGCGGAGAGAAATTATGCGACAGTCTTACGACAGCAGGGCGACTCCAATAAGGCTGAAAAACTCGCCGGCGACGCAAAACGCGGATTGGAAGGACTCCAGGCAAAACAGTGCACCGGGTGCAGCGTCAGCGTCGAAAGCTTTCGATAACAGCACAAAATCCACTGCCTTCCGATAAGCATTGTTGGACCGAAGGCTGGTCATCAGCCATGCGAACAGATCGCATGCGTCGCAAGTCTACGCGATGGACGCATTCAGAGAAGGCGTGAGAGTGAGTGTGACAACCGTAATGTCATCCTGCTGTCCAAATAGCTTTGCGGCATCGGCAATGGCTCGAGCAGATTGCTCGCTGATCACCTGCGTGCGCTCAAAACCAAAAAGTTCGTGCTTTTCATTGGTGGCTTCGACGACACCGTCCGATACGAAAGTGAGGCGATCGCCGCGATTGAGTTGAAACGTGCTCTCGAAAAAGTTGGTATCGAGCGTAATGCCGAGCGGGAGACCTGATGCAATATCCAGTTCTTGTCCATTGCGGTAGGGCGCCAGGTTTCCGGCATTTGCAACTGTCATCATGCCGTCGGCCGCGATCAGCGCAGCGGTGCAGGTAACGAAGCCCGCTATCTGTCCGTGGAGAACTCGATTGAGGTAGATGAGAACCTCAGCGGGCCTGCGCAATGGACAACCGCGAAGCGCGCCAATGATGGCTCCCACGGTCATTGCGGCCTTGAGACCCTTCCCGCTGACGTCTCCAACCACAACGAGCAAAGAGGCATCGTCACCGGGAATCGTCTGAAAGAAGTCTCCGCCGACTTCATTGGCGGGGAGATAGACGCTCTCGATATCGAAACCGGGAGTAGCGGGTGACTTCTCCGGGAAAAGCAGCGATTGGATGTTGCGGGCCGATTCAAACTCGCTCGCAAGGCGAGCGCCCTCCTGCCGGGCGAGCGAAAAGCGTCGAATCAGAAACAGAAGAAGTGCAAAAATGAAGATCGTTCCCACTGCCGGGCCGGGCATCAACACAAAGGGCCTGGTCAGCAGCGGCAACGTCCAGTGAGCGGCCCAGCGTTGCCATCCCAGCTGCCACGTAATGAGAAGGATGCTGTCAATAAACGGGAATCCCTGCCACAGAACTGTAGGGACGAGCAGGATGATCGCATCGCGATCACGCTGGAGCGCCCGCTGCAGCAGTGTTAGCAGAATCCAGACAGTGGCAGGAAGCATTGCCAGCGCTGCAGTCAGTCCGGCGATTGCCACGGAGCTGATGTGAAAGACGTAGAGAAACACCGTCAGGGGATTGATGAACAGCGGGCAGGCAACCAGCCACCAGCTGCTGGAACGAGAAGTGCGCAGCACCATTGAGAAAAAAGCCAGCGCGGCAAAGAGAGCACCAGATTGCACCAGGCCATCGATGAAATCGAATACAGGCAATGGAATCAGGGCAAGAACCCGGCTGATGCTCAATCCAATGTCGAGCGCATTCGCCAGCAGAAGCAATGCGAACCAGAGATATTCCCGCTCTTCCCGACGGATGAAAAATAAGGCGAGCACAACAAGTCCAACGACCGTGCTGAGCACACCGTAGGCGTATTCGTTGACGACTGCATTCCACTGAATCGACCGCTCCAACTCCGCGCGCTGGGCGATGAGCTGCGAATCTCCGAAATAGCTGCTGCCGTAGAAGCCACCCGGTGCGTAGCCGGCCCAGACGGGAGAGTGCCACATGCGAATGGCAAAGTGAAGGGTACGCGGGCCGGATGGTGATGGTGAAATCTCAAACGAACGGCTTGCAATCACAAAGTTCTGAGAATTGAGAATCGGGCCAAACGAACCAGCGAGGCGTCCGTCCACGAAAAGCTGATATCCCGTTTCCATCGGCCCCAGGTAGATCGACCAGTTCCGGCTTCCATCAGGCACCTCGACCGTGAAGCGATACCACGCAAATCCGCTGTAGTTCTTATAGCCCTGCTGGTCCCAGACTTCATTGGATCGGAGCAGGCCCCATTGGGAATCGTCGAACGTGGAGTCTTTCCAGGCGCTGTTGTCTCCTGTATGAAAACGCCACATGCCGTCGAGGGAGGCGACTGGCTCGCGTCCGGCCTGCAGGTTAAAGCTCTGTGCATCAAGGCCGGAGATCGCGCCGAACAGGAACAACCACAGGACCAGAGACGCCAGCAACACGGAGAATGATGAGACCCCGACGCGGAGGCATCGAGACTCCATTCCCTGCTGGTCCCGGCCATGGCATATCGCCAACACGCGATGCGAGCACTCCTCCAGTCCAACTTTCTACCCATGGTACGGGACGAGTCCCCGAACATATATGCCGGCAGAAAACCTGAGATGCGAAATGGGGCCGCTTCCTTCTCAAGCGCCAGGTTTGCACAAAATCCTCAAATCCGCCTACTTCGCTACCCGCGTTGCAATCACAGATAATCACTCATGGCCATCCCCGCAAGTTCCGCCGTATCCCTCGACTACCATCTCGTAGACGTCTTCACTGAGACCGCTCTCCAGGGCAACGGACTCGCCGTAGTCTTCGATACCATCGGCCTCTCCACCGAGCGCATGCAGGCAATTGCCCGCGAGTTCAATCTTTCCGAGACCACCTTCATCCAGCGCCGCGATGCAGCCATTGAGAAGACCGAGGGTGTGCGCGTCCGCATCTTCACCACTCAGGAAGAACTCCCCTTCGCCGGCCACCCAACGCTCGGCACCGCGAGTGTCCTCAAACTCCACTCCCCCGAAGTTCTCGCCGACAATACCATCAGCCTCGCCCTGAAGGTTGGAACCGTCCCGGTTCGCTTCGCCTCCAGCAATCTCTTTGGCGAAATGACCCAGCGTGATCCCGAATTCCTTGACCAGCTCGATACGGCCGAGGTCGCTCGGCTCTGCGGCCTCCGCATCGACGATCTGCACGCCACCATCCCGCCTCAGGTTGTTTCAACGGGAACAGCGTTCGCCATCGTCGCGCTCCGCTCGCATGAGCCGCTTGCCCGTCTCCGCGTCGATCAGGAGCCTGCAACGCAGTATCTCCGGGCTCACGGCGGTCGCTGGTTCTACGTCATGGGCCCGACCGGCAGCAGCAGCCCCGCGTGGCGCGCACGCATGCAGTTCTATGGCGGAGAAGACCCGGCAACCGGCTCGGCCGCAGGCTGCGCCATCAGCTACCTGGTGCGGCACAACATCGTCGAGGCTCGCCATCAGATTCACGTCCAGCAGGGAGTCGAAATTGGGCGCACAAGCGATTTATTTCTGGCTGCCGCAATGGTTCAAGGGAGGGTCACCGATGTTCGCGTCGCGGGCAGCACTGTTCCCGTTGCAAAGGGAACCATTTTCCTGCCGTAATACACACCCTTTTCAACAGAATTTAATCAGCCCAAGTTACTCACTAGATTCATTCTGGCGTTTTTTCCTTTGCTTGCAAGATGTGTTTCACAGAAATTTTCGCTTCCTGTTCTCTCTTTTCACGTTCCTCCGCAATCCGTACTCTTGCCCAAGCATTGAACGAAATCAACCGGCCTTTCTTTCCGGTTTTCATAACGGCTTCATAAACAATCTGACCGCAATAAGGGATGCCTTCTACGGAGTGATTGCCACAGAAGTCGCCTGAGGGGATACCGTTCTCGTCTTGTGCGAGACCACTCCCACAGGAGACTTGCGCGCGTCATTCCCAGGGTGGACCTGTGTCGCGGCCGCCGGCCCCGGATCTTGACGAGCCTGCCCGAAAACAAACGGGTCTCGCTTTCGTGCGCTTCAAGACCGGTCCGAACAAAACTCACTCACAGGAGCAGGACTGAAAATGCGCCCAAAGAAAATCATCCTCTGCGTAGACGACAACGAACAGGATCTCTCCGTTCTCAAGTTCATGCTGGTGACAAACGGTTACCGCGTGCTTGCCGCCACCAACGGACAGGATGCCATCGCCCTCTTTGCCGACAACCAGGTCGACCTCGTCCTCACCGATCACGCCATGCCTCAGATGAGCGGTGACCAACTCGTTCTCAAACTCAAACACATCGCCTCCCACGTCCCGATGGTCATCCTCGGTGATCCTCAGAAAATGAATGGCCAGATCCACGGAGCAGACGCCCTGCTCGCCAAGAAGACCTGCTCGCCGCAGGAACTGCTGGAGCGCGTCAAGATCATGAGCGCCCGGAAACGTGGACCCCGCAAAGGCATCTCTCGCCTGGTCAGCGCGGAGCTGGCCGTCGCATCCTGACATTCCAGCGCAAGGGGCGGCCTGGTACCCTTCCGGCCGATACCTCGGTAACACACGAATGGCACGTCATTCGTATGGAACATGGTGACCGCCGCCCCCTTGACGATGAGAAGGGCCGATGGGCATACTCGCCATCGTGTTAAAACTGGGTTATTCCCCGTATCCAGTGGAAGCAGGATTCATATGGATCTGGTCCTTGTTCGTCTTCTTTTTGTTGTCTTGCTCTCCGGAGTCTGCTATTTCCTTCACCCGTTCGAAGCAAAGCCATGGGTCGCCGCAGTCGGCGGTGCCTTGGCTGCCGGAGCGGTCATCATCTTCGAACTGCGCGTACGTGCCCTCACACTGCGCAGGTTGATCGGAGCAGTCGCAGGCAGTGTCCTGGGCATCTTCGGCGCAGCGCTTTTCTGTCTCGTACTTCGCTCCGCGCCCCTCGACCCGCACACCTCGGCAGTACTCCAGATCTTTGTATTGCTGCTCATGACCTATATCGGTCTGCTCGTCGGCGCCAGCAAAGGAGACCTCCTTAACCCCGCCGCTCTCGGCAACCTCTTCGCGGGCGAGCGCCCCTCGCGCAAGTCCGCAAAGGTCCTCGACACCAGCGTCATCATCGACGGCCGCATCGCCGACATCGCCGAGGCTGGCTTCATCGACGGCATGATGGTCGTTCCCGAATTTGTTCTCCGTGAGCTTCAGGTTGTCGCCGACTCGACAGACGGCTCAAAACGCCAGCGCGGACGCCGCGGCCTCGACATGCTCCAGCGCATGCAGTCGAACACCAACATTCACGTTCAGATCGTCCCGGACGACTTTCCCTCAATCCGCGAAGTCGACCTCAAGCTTCTCGAACTCGCCAAGAAGTGGGAAGCCAAAGTCGTCACCAACGACTTCAACCTCAACAAGGTCGCTCACCTTCATCGCGTTGAAGTCCTCAACATCAACGATCTGGCCAATGCGTTGAAGCCCGTTGTCCTCCCCGGCGAGAAGATGAATATCCTCATACTCAAAGAGGGCAAGGAATATAACCAGGGAGTCGGCTACCTTGACGACGGCACCATGGTCGTCGTCGATCACGCCCGCAAAATGATCGGCCGCGCCGTCGAGATCTCGGTCACCAGCGTTCTGCAAACTGCCAGCGGCAAAATGATCTTCGGCAAAATGGACGAGAACGGCAAGACCACACCCGACACGGCGATCAAGACTTCGAGCCCCGTAGAATTGGCGCGCTGACTCAGGCCGCAAAATCAAAACGTCGGCCCCAAGGCCGGCGTTTTCGTCTTCAGGTGTTCCTTCTTAACAGTTACAAAATCTCACGAATCTGACTGATCTGCACCAGCGGTGTGATGTTCGTGTAATTCGGAATATCTCCCTGCAGTTGCCCCATCACCGGCGTGAACGCCGCCGAGAACGCCTCTACCGACTCGCACGTGAAGCCCACAATCGCCGCATACGGCGATGGCGCTCCGGGGAACCCACCCGCGATTCCGATCTCAATCGAGATGTCCTTCACAGCCGAGCCAAGCAGCCGCTTCGCCATCGGCATGTGCACGCTCAAGTAGTAGTCGACATCGAATCGAGTCCCCGAACCGCTCGGGTACAGCACACTTACCTTGACCATCCGCCTTACCTTCGAACTCTCTCCGGGTGTCGGGTGCCCCATGTCTCCCGTTATTGGAGACATGGGAAACCTCTACCCCAACCCGCTCAGTACTTCTGCACCTTCGGATCGATCTCGTCGCTCCAGGCCAGAATCCCTCCCGCCAGGTTCACCACCTGCGAGTACCCCGACTGCTTCAGGAACTCCGCAATCTTCTGCGACCGCGCTCCCGAACGGCACTGCACGATAATCTCCCGATCCTTCGGAATCTCACTCAACCGGTTCGGCACATCATTTTGAGGAATCAGCGTTCCACCGATCTGCGCGATCTGGTACTCATACGGCTCCCGCACATCCAGCAGATACACGCTCTCGCCCGCATCCCGCCTCCGCTTCAATTCCTTCACGCTCAGCTGCGGAATCCCATTCTTCACGGCCTTCTCTTCCTTCGACTCCGGCATAATCCCGCAGAACTGCTGATAATCGATCAGCTCTTTCACTGTCGGATTCTCGCCGCACACCGGGCACTCCGGATTCTTCCGGAGCTTCAATTCGCGGAACTTCATCCCCAGCGCATCCACCAGCAGCAGCCGCCCGATCAGCGGACTGCCCTTACCCAGAATGAGCTTGATCACCTCGGTTGCCTGGATCACTCCCAGCAATCCCGGCAGAATTCCCAGTACCCCGCCCTCAGCGCAGCTCGGCACCAGCCCCGGCGGTGGCGGCTCCGGATAAAGGCACCGATAGCACGGCCCTTCCTCCATCCCGAACACGCTGGCCTGCCCTTCAAACCGGAAAATCGAAGCGTACGCATTCGGCTTGCGCAGCATCACGCTCGCATCGTTCACCAGGTACCTCGTCGGAAAGTTATCCGTCCCATCCGCAACGATGTCGTAGTCCTTGATGATCTCCAGCGCATTCGCACTCGTAAGCATGGTCTCGTGCTTCACCACATTCATTGCCGGGTTCAGCGCCGTCAGCTTGTCCGCCGCCGAATCCAGCTTCTTCCGTCCAATGTCCTTGGTCGAGTGAATGATCTGCCGCTGCAGATTGCTCGCATCCACCACGTCAAAATCGATCAGGCCCAGCGTCCCAATGCCCGCTGCCGCAAGGTACAACGCCAAGGGCGAGCCCAGCCCGCCGGTTCCCACGCAGAGCACCTTCGCAGCCTTCAGTTTGCGCTGGCCCTCCATCCCTACCTCGGGAAGAATCAGGTGCCGCGAATAGCGCGAAAGATCGTCAGTTGTCAGCTCAGGCAGAACGGTCGGGTCGGTAGCAGTAGCCATCGTTATTCAGTCTCATTCATTGGAGGATTGGAAGCGCTCTTTCGATTCCTGAAATGCGCCTCACCGCGCAGCTCTTGAGGGAAAGCCGCCTCCCTCTAGGTTAACAAACAGAAAAACGGCCCCGGTCGTCCCGGAGCCGTTCAAAGAGTCACAGCCATGTTTCATTTCAACGGGATGCGGGTTTTGGCTGAGTGGCTGTGGCCGGTTTTGCTGTAGCTGCTACAGCCGCCTTCGGTGCCTTCGGCTTCCAGAAGTCCGCATCCGCCTTCATCGTCGCCTCATCCACATAGCTCTGTTTGGGATTGATGGTGAACAGTTCGGTGCGGACACTCTCAACCGCCGCAGCAAACATCTGGTCGAGCTTCTCCGCGTTTTCCTCGCCGCCCATGGCTTCCATGATTTTCTTGCTCTCAGCCCTCTCGCTGTCCACTTCGGCCAGAGACGCACGATGTGTCAGAGCGATGTAGACTCCCGCCTCGCCGCCGTACTGCACCTCGTACATCCCCCAGTGCTGACTCGATCCGGCCTTCTCCATCGCTTCCTTGTACATCTTGGTCGACTCACGCCACTCCTTCTCGTGCCCAAGACGCACTTTGAATGCCGTGAGTTCGTAATAACGTGCATGGCTGAAGTCTGGACGGGGATGAAAGCTCAGACCCTCGTTGTAGACCAGTACTGCGGAATCCATGCCCTCGAGCAGTTCGCTGTCGGCAGCAATATCGCGATCGAGTTCCGCCCCAAGCGAGGCATTCTTCGTGAAGATCTTGTTGTCCGCTTCCCACGCCTCAAACGATGGATAGCGCGTCATATACACTGCCCGCGGCTTACCCGTCATTGAGTTCAGCGCGAGGTAGTGCCCCTGCAGCTTGCCCTTGTTCATCAGATTGACGAAGGCCGCCTCCGACCTGTCGTGAATCGCTCCGCTCTTACCGGGCTTCAGCCATTCACGATTGATCTGGATCACGGCAGATGGTTTCATTTCGCTGGAATCCTGCGCAGCTGCAGCTCCGATACCAGCAAGAGTGAGTGCGAGACAAAGAACTGGGCGAATCTTCATGCGTAACCTCCTGGACGCGGAGATCACTGGCGGCCCGGGGGGAGACCAGAGAAAACGAAACGCAGGTGATCTGAGACGTGGCCGAAGCATAGCCCCGCTCCGTTCCCTTGTAAAGAAAAGATTCCGGCCGCTGAAAGCTGCTTTAATGCCCTGAAACACACCCCTTCAGTACCCGCCGCAGCGTGTACGTGTGAATCACAAGACTGGAGTCGTCAATCACCGCGCTCGGCACCTGCTGCATGTCCTCGATCTCCGTCGCAATCAGCACCCCGTTGATCATCTTCGTCTTCGTGATGACAAAATCCTCCACGACATTCCCTGATCCGCCGCCCGGCAGCGCGATCACAAGAGCCATGCTTCCCCGGCCATTCGCATCAACCGTATACGTACCCGAAATGCCGATCTGCGAAATGCTGCGTGTCGTGTTGTTCGGCCCCGGCTGATTCACCGTCGCTGCTCCATGCAGATTTCCGCGCCCATCCATGACCTCATAGCCAAGGGCTCGCGCCACATTAGCTCCATACGTCGCAATCGCGCCATAATCTCCGCACACCGTCGCCACTGAAAACTGATCCCGCGTAACACTGCCATGCTCCTGCGCCCGCACACCCGCGCAGCACAACACAACAACCCATGCCGCTACTACCCCCGTTGCAGAAAACCGCCTCATCCTCGACCTCCATTTCCTCTCTAACAAAGGCATGGCCTAAGCCCCCGCCGGGAGAACTGGCGAGCAGAATACCCGCCGGCCAAAGCCCCCGCAATTGAAATCCCAGGCAAACACCACGTTTGCTGCGCCTGCTCCCTGTATGCGACCCTTGAAACAGCGGTAAACGAGTCCAACAATGCCCAAAAAGCCCGTCCGCCCCACATTCGACCAGTGCATGGGAACGCTCCGCGACCGCGGCTTCGCGGTCTCCTCTTTCAACGGAGCTTCTGGCGGCATGCTCGTCGCTAAATACAGCGCAGCTGCCGTCCTCGTTCCCGCCGCAGGCACAGAGGGAACGCCTGCCGCCTTCTTCGAGCGGCCCGGAATCCTCGTCCGCGGCGAAATCGCGCGCCTCCTCGACCGCGGCTATCAGAAGTTCATCAAAACTCCGCAATTCGAACTGCCCGCCACCGCCGACCAGCTCCACGCCATCCACCAGTTCCAGGAAGAGCTTACCCAGGCCATCGGCGGAATCAGCCTTTACAACCAGTCCCTCGGCACCACCAGCGACGTCTACGAGTACGACCGACTCCGCGGCCGTGAGCAGGAGACGGAATCCGTTGGTCGCCGCCCCTGGGAACTCACCGAGGGCCACTAACCACCCTTCAGCCTCTCGGCTCCCTCAAATTGGCCCCTTGATACCATCGGCGAATGGATTGTTCTAACGGATATGAGGCAATCTCCAACGAATTCCTCGTCCGTCGCGGCAATCGCGATACTCGATCCAATGCAATCGGCGTAAAAGAAGTACGAACGTGGGCACAGTCGTTGCCTCGCGGCGCCAGCGTCATCGATCTCGGTTGCGGTTCCGGCTTTCCCCTCACTGTGGTGCTTGTCGAAGAAGGACTTCAGGTCTTCGGCGTTGATGCTTCTCCAACCCTCGTCGCGGCATTCCAACGCAATCTCCCCGGAACACCCGTCATCTGCGAATCCGTTCTGGAGTCGAGCCTTTTCAGCCGAGCGTTTGATGCGGCCTTATCCATCGGTCTCGTTTTCCTCCTCAAACCGGACGACCAGCAACTCTTGCTCCAGAGATGCTCCGAGATCCTTCAGCCGCACGGTCGCCTGCTCTTTACCTCGCCTGCCCGGGCGGGCACATGGTGCGATGTCATGACAGGGTTGGAATCCGTTTCCCTGGGCGCCGGGCAATACAGAGCATGGCTCGCCAATTCTGGCTTTTCGGTTGTGAATGAGTATGAAGACGTTGGCGAGAATCATTACTTCGAAGCAATAAAGATCCATTGAGAGCCAAGCTTTCTTGAACTCCGCAAAACAGCGCCAAGCCGCTGGAGTTCCCGAACTTCAAGCTTGATCCCCGGCCGAAGCACACGAGATGTCAAGCGTTCGCCTAACTCGATATTTCTATCTACAACACACTCAGTAGCTTCAAGACGTAGCCGTTTGCAGATGATTCCCGTGTCCCGGCGCAGAATGGAATCAACAATGGCGCACTTCGGTGAAGTCAACGAGTCTGTCTGCGATCAGTGCCCTCGCTCGTGACCGTGCCGGATGCCACTTGCCTGATCCATACCTCAATCTGACGGCTTGTTACGCCCGATGCATCTCTGTCCTGCCCATGACCAATTCTGCCCAAACACGGAACAGCAAACATGAACCGCGACCCGCTTATCGCTCCAACGCGTCAGCAAACCTCGCCACCTTCAATCCTGTGGAAACGGTCCGAAGCTTCCCGCCTTTCCGAGTTCAAGCCGCCTGCCCAATGGTCCCGAGTACCCGCGTCAACCACCTAAGTCCCTGTTTTTGCACCATTTTACACTCTAATTCTTTTATTATCATCTACTTACAACCCAGCACTGTCCCTAACCCATTGAAAACAATCAAAGCGCCCGGGGGGAGGGGGTACCCAGATCAATATTTCTCTGATATCTGATCTCTGTTCACTGTTCACGATCTCTCGAGCTCGGGACCCGCTGAGACGATCTACTTCCGCACCCGCACCCTGAAGAGAATCGCCGCCTCTGTTCCTCTAGACCCCCGGTCCCTAGGAAAAATCCGGCGCACGCACAATCCGAATCAGCTCGCCGTGATCCAGCCAGTTCAACTCGCACGTCTCACAGTCATCGATGATCACGTTGCCCGGGCCGTTATAGAAGTGCGTCTCCATCCGGTGATGGCAATGCGGACAGTTGATCTTGCGCTGCAAGTCATGCACGTCCGGAGTTGGCGCGATCAGTGTGCCAGGATCGCCCGCTCTCAATTCCTCCACCAATGCGAGAAATTCGCCCATAGGAATCAGCATCCCGCGACACTTCGTGCAGTAGCGAATCCTCATCTTCGCCACCGCCGCATGCATCAGCGCCACTGCACAGACTGGACACTCTTCTTCCGAGGGGACGAGCACGCTGACGCCTTCTTCATCCTTTGAGGGAAAGAAGATGCTTTTGCAGTAATCGCACGTGAGGTGATCTTCATCTGCGTGGAGACGCATCGCTGCGCCGCAGGAAGGACAGTTCATTGTTCCCTTCCGCACGACGGACAATACTTCGCGCCTTCAGGAACAGATTGACCGCAATCAACACAGAACCTCTTCCTCCCCGTCGTCGGAGGCGCAACATCATCTTCGTCATCGGAGGCTTTTTTCATGGCAGCCATCATCGTCTGACCCATCGCAACTCCTGCGCCGAGCCCGACTCCCATTCCGGCAGCGCCGCCCGAGTTTGCTGCCGCAGCCGAAAGAGCTTCGGCAGCCTGGAACTGCGTAAACTTGCCCAAATCGCCGGCCATGCTCACTCCGATCCGCTGGTCCATCACCTTTTGCAGTTCTTCAGGAAGCGAAATGTTTTCCACCACGAACGAAGCCAGCTCCAGTCCCAGCGCCGCAAAGTTCGGCTTCATCTCTTCTTCGATCTTCTTGCCCAGCACCGCCTGGTTCGCAGCCATGTCGAGAAACGAAATCTTGCTTGATGCAAAAATGTCCGTCATGCGCGCAACGATGGTGTTGCGCAACTGGCCATCGAGATCGCCAACATAGAACGTCGGACGCGTGCCGCTCACCTGCGTGAAGAACGTTCGTGGATCAGCAATGCGATACGAATAGATCCCATAACCACGCAGCCGCACCGCGCCAAACTCGCCATCACGAATCGTGATCGGAGTCGCCGTTCCCCACTTCTGATCGATCTGCAGGTGAGTCGAGAAGAAATAGACATCGGACTTGAAAGGAGACTCAAATTCCTTGTCCCAGTTCATCAGGTCGGTCAGAACCGGAAGGTTGCGCGTGTTCAACGTGTGCAGACCTGGACCAAACACATCCGCGATCTTGCCCTCATTCACAAACGCAGCCATCTGCGACTCGCGAACGGTCAATTGTCCGCCGTTCTGAATCTCCATGTCCTGCATCGGATAGCGATAAGCCAGAATGCCCTCTTCGGGCTCATTCCACTGGATGATGTCGATGAATTGCTTGGCAACAAACTGCTTGAGAGTCACGAGCGCCTCCCGAGGTACTGAACTGGTCGCGGTTTCTTGCGACCAACTCTAGCACGCAGTCTGTTGCGATATCGAGAAAAAACGGGCGGGCAATGGTTACTAGCCGTAACCTATAACTCTCTGCAATATCTATCGATTGCGCTATCGCACCCTGCGATCAGTTTGGGCTTCCCGTGCTCTCCGTAGCCTCAAACTGACACTCAGGACACTGGCAATGACGACGCAGATAATCCCACGAATAGATCCCACCTGAATGTCCGTCCTGCCAGTTGAACTGGAGCGCATATCGACCAACACCATGCGCGCTCGCCGGTTTTGCAGGAGGAGTGTACATCGGCAGCAGCGCCGCAGCTTTCACCTTTGGCTGCCCTGCTTTCCGGCCTTGCGCCTTTCGCTCATCGATGCACGTCGCGCAAGGACACGCATCGCGCAGCCACGCGAAGTTCCACCTGCTCTTGTGCCCGTCTTGCCAGTCGATCTCGAGACCCGTTCCTTCTGTGATCTTCACCCGAACCTTGTCCGGAGTGACCGCAATCCTCGGAAGCTGCCGATCTTCAAGACTCTCGCGCGCTTGTTCTTCCTTGCTGACGAAGCGAATTCCTTCGTGACTCATGCTTCTATTCTAGTTCCTGACTCGTGTTCGACCGTTTCGCTGCCCTGCAAGACTGAATCTGGAAGTCCAGTCGGAAATCCGTCGATACTCACCACATTCTTCTGCTTCCGGTATTCCTTCAATCCCTCATCGCCCTTCGATTGCGCCCAGCGCCGCAGCGTATCTCGCTCTCCCGCATAGTCAAACAGCGGAACTCCATATCCGCACGAAGTCTGCACCCGATCCACATCAAGCACCACAATCTGTCTTGCGCCAGGAGGCTCAATGCCACCGAAAGCCGAGTTAAGCAGCTCCGAGTATTCTTCGCTGTGCCTCGCCAAAACCTTCGCCGTTCCGTACAGCCGCAGGATCATCGGCGCACCCTCAAGTGCGCAGAACATCAGCGTCAACCTGCCGTTCGCGAGCACATGCGCTGCAGTCTCGTTCCCGCTTCCCGTCTGGTCGAGATATGCAGCTCTGCGTCCGTTGAGGATCCGAAGCGATGCTCCGTCTTTTGGCGAGACATTCACTCGCCCTTTGGCCGCTGCAGAGGCCGTAAAGAAGATCCGCTGCCTGCGTATGAACTCGCCAAGCCTGTCATCAATGGAATCAAACGTTTTTGCCACATGACCTCCGCAGTATTAGCCTGAAATGCCTTGCCCTTACGGATTCCTCCAGAAGAACCAACCAGCCATCCCAAGTCCAATGACCACGACCGTTCCTCGAAGCACTCCCTGAGGAATTCGTCGCGCCAGGCTCGCCGATGTATATCCGCCGATCGCGCACGTCAGCATCGCAACCAGGCAATAGCGCCAAACAACCTGCCCGTTGATGACGAACAGCACGAACGCAATTCCGTTCGCCATCGTGGTCGACACCACCTTGAGCGCATTGATCTCGTTCAGGTCCTGGTACCCGAAGAGCGACAGCAGCGTGATAATCAGGAATCCCGCGCCCGCTCCGAAATACCCGATGTAAAAGCAGACCACAATCGTGGACGCAAACACCGGAACCATTCGAGGTCTGTGAACGCCGCCTGGCGCATGGCTCCGCACGAACTTCAGGTGTTCCAGCCACCTCGAAACCGGTCCGCTCAGAGCGAAGATGATCGCCGCAACCAGCAGCAGCCACGGAACCAGATGGAGAAACGTCATCTGCGGCGTGTTCAGCAGCACAATTGCGCCGCCCGTTCCGCCGATCAGGCCCGCGATTCCCATCGGAATCGCCACACGCAGGTTCCTGCGAATATCTTCCCGATACGCTGCGACCGACGTCAGCTGTCCTGGCCACAGTGCGACGGTATTCGTTGCATTCGCCTGAACCGGAAGCACCTTCATGCCCAGAATCGCCGGAAACAGCAGGAACGATCCTCCGCCTGCAACGGCATTCAGCACACCTCCAATAAAGGCTGCTACCGTGAGCCAGATCCAATGCCAGTTGATGTAGGCGGGAATCTCCGAAACCGCAATCATCTTCTCTGATTCTATTGGCCGCGTTCGAGAACCTGTCGGACGCGAATCCCCAGACCACTTTGCAGATAATTAAGCCCGGATTCGGCACAATAGAACCAGATCTCGCATTCACGGCTATCCCGCCAACCGTCCAACCGCTGAAGACCGGGAAAAAGACCCACTGTAGAGCCTGACCAGGGCAGCTCCCCGCAGGCCCTCCATGCCGGGGCTGCGGAAAAATCGAGGATTTTCCGCCACGATGTGACATTCTTTTTCCACGCTGCCAGATTTTTTACTTCCGCAAATTTCTGAAAATATTGATATTATGCTTATTTTTAATATATGAGTGTATTTTGCTCATATTTTATGAATCACATGTGCTATAGTGGCATCAGATTGAATGAGCGGTCAGGTCAATCCTGGCCACAATCACCAAATCAGTTGGAGGAACACAAAATCATGGCAATCACTCGTTGGGATCCTTTTCGTGAAGTCGTAGCTCTTCAGAACCGCATGAACTCGTTGTTCCGCGAGATGAATGAGAACGAGAATCCCCTTACGACTGCCAGCTTTGTGCCGGCTGTCGACATCTATGAAGACCCCAGGAAGGTGGTCTTAAAGCTCGAAGTTCCCGGCATGGAAGAGAAGGACCTGGACATCCGCGTCGAGAACAACACCCTCACAGTGAAGGGCGAGCGGAAATTTGAGAAGGATGAGAAGGAAGAGAACTTCCATCGCATCGAGCGCCGTTATGGCACCTTCTATCGCTCGTTCACGCTGCCGTCGACAGTGGACACCGAGAATGTCAATGCCAGCTACAACGCAGGCATTCTCAAGCTGGAACTGAACAAGAAGCCCGAAGCGCAGCCCAAGCAGATCAAGGTCAACTTCGGCAGCCAGGCGAAATTCGAAAGCAAGAAGGAAGACCGTGAACATGAATTGGTAGGCGCGCGGTAAGAAACTACCAGCGGTCAGGAACCAGTGGTCAGTGGTCAGCTCAGGGATAGCCGAGACTCACTCTCGCTTCCCTGCTGGCACTGACCACTTTCTTTCAATTCGTATACTCTTCAATCCTTACTGGTATCGCATACATCTTGATTACTAACTGAGAGAGTGGTCTTGATCGAAGGGACCTCATAAAAGCGAAGAACGATCACTGATCACTGGAGCAAAGCAGACAATGGCTATTCGTTGGGAAAAACTTACGGTGAAATCGCAGGAGGCAATGCAGCAGGCGCAAGGGCGTGCCGCGGAATACGGCAACCCCGAAATCCAGCCCGTTCATCTTCTCCTCGCCCTTATTGCGGATCGTGAAGGCGTCATTCCCGCGGTGCTGGAGAAGATCGGCGTTCCCACGGAGCGGCTGGAAAGCAGCCTTCATCAGATCGAAGAAAAACTGCCCCGCGTCCAAGGCGGCTCGGCCCAGCCAGGGCCCAGCAACACGCTTACCAAAGCGCTCGATCAAGCGTTCAAGGAGGCAGCCAATTTCCGGGATGAGTACATCTCGACCGAGCACCTTCTGTTGGCTATCGCCCACCAGAAGGGCGAGGCGTCGCGTGACGCACTGGTCGCCGTCGGCGCTACGCACGAAGCGATCCTCCAGGCCCTCACCGCCGTTCGCGGATCGCAGCGTGTGACCGACCAGAATCCCGAAGGCAAATTTCAGGCACTCGAGAAGTACGCCAAAGACCTCACGAACCTCGCCCGGCGCGGCAAGCTCGATCCCGTCATCGGCCGCGATGAAGAGATTCGTCGCGTTGTCCAGGTGCTCAGCCGTCGCACCAAGAACAACCCTGTGCTGATTGGCGAGCCTGGTGTCGGCAAAACCGCCATCGTGGAAGGCCTCGCTCGCCGCATTGTCTCCGGGGACGTTCCTGACGGTCTGCGCGACAAGCGCGTCATTTCGCTCGACCTTGGCTCCATGCTCGCTGGCGCCAAGTACCGGGGCGAATTTGAAGACCGTCTCAAAGCCGTTCTCAAAGAGATCGAAGAATCCAACGGCCAGATCGTGCTGTTCATTGACGAGCTTCACACCCTGGTCGGCGCCGGCGCTGCGGAAGGGGCAATCGACGCCAGCAACATGCTCAAGCCGGCCCTCGCTCGCGGCGAACTGCGGGCCATCGGCGCAACCACGCTGAATGAATACCGCAAGTACATCGAAAAGGACGCGGCCCTCGAACGCCGCTTCCAGATCGTCTACGTCGGCGAGCCGAACGTCGAGGACACGATCGCAATCCTTCGCGGGTTGAAAGACCGCTACGAATCGCACCACAAAGTGCGCATCAAGGACTCGGCCATCGTCTCCGCAGCCACGCTGTCGCACCGCTACATCAGCGACCGCTTCCTGCCCGACAAAGCAATTGACCTTGTCGACGAGGCGGCAGCTTCTCTTGCCATCCAGATCGGCTCAGTTCCGACCGAGATCGACCAGCTCGAACGTCAGGCCACATCGCTCGAGATCGAGCGTGCTGCCCTCAAACGCGAAACGGATCAGAACAGCAAACAGCGGCTGGAAGAAGTGGAACGCGAACTCGCAACCATCAAGGAGCAGTCCACCGCTCTGCGTGCCCGCTGGACTAAGGAGCGCGATGCCATCACACGCATCAGCGAGCTGAAACAGAAGATCGAGGCCCTCCGCTTCGAAGCCGAAGAGAATACCCGCAAGGGCCAGCTCGACCGCGCCGCGCAGATCCAATATGGCGAACTTCCCAAGGCAGAAGCCGAATTGCGCGAGCTTAACGCCATTCAGGACGGATCAGCGGGCAGCAGCCGCATGCTGAAGGAGGAAGTCGACGAAGAAGATATCGCCAAGATCGTCAGCAAGTGGACTGGAATCCCTGTCTCCAAAATGCTCGAAGGAGAAGTAAAGAAGCTCGTCCACATGGAAGAGCGGCTTCGCGAGCGTGTTGTCGGTCAGGATGCCGCACTGAGCGTGGTTGCGAATGCGATTCGCCGTTCGCGCGCTGGTCTGAGCGATCCCAAGCGCCCGATCGGCTCGTTCATCTTCCTCGGACCAACCGGCGTCGGCAAAACCGAAACGGCGCGTGCTCTCGCCGAGTTCCTCTTTGACGACGAGCAGGCAATGGTTCGAATCGATATGAGCGAATACATGGAAAAGCACGCCGTCGCACGTCTGATCGGCGCGCCTCCCGGCTACGTGGGTTACGACGAAGGCGGTCAGCTCACTGAGGCTGTTCGCCGCCGCCCCTACGCGGTGATCCTCTTCGACGAGATCGAGAAGGCCCATCCCGACGTCTTCAACGTACTGCTTCAAATCATGGATGACGGCCGTCTGACTGACTCGAAAGGCCGCACCGTGGATTTCAAGAACGCGGTGCTGATCATGACGTCGAACCTTGGCGCAGCGTTCCTTGCCACGGAGTCGCTGAAGACGGAACACGACTTCGACATGGTGCGCGAAAGTGTCATGCGCGTACTGCGCGAGCACTTCCGGCCGGAGTTCCTGAACCGTGTCGATGACATGGTGATCTTCCGTCCGCTGGGCCACGCACAGCTCGAGGCCATTCTCGAACTGCGGCTCAACGAGATCCGGAAACTGCTCGAAGACCGGCAGATCTCGTTCGAGCTTACGCCGGCAGCGCAGGAACTGGTGCTTGCTTCGGGCTCCGATGTAGCTTACGGTGCCCGGCCGTTGAAACGCGCATTGCAGCGGATGGTTCAGGATCCACTGGCAATGAAGATCCTGGATGGCGAGATTCTGCACGGCGCGCACGTGCGCATCGATGCAGATCGCAACTCGAATCAGCTGCGATTCGAACCAATGGGCCGCGAAGCGATGGCCTGAAGCCAGTTCAGCGGTTCCACTCAATCCGGCCTCGGAGTTCTCTCCGGGGCCTTTCCTTTTTCAGCTGGCGCCTCACTGAAAGGTGTGATCTACGCACGTGGCAAGGCCGTGTGCTCGCGCTAGACTAGGCAGTCCAATCTTTAAGTCCCGGAGAAGAATCGTGGTACGGCCGCACCATATTCACAGGCTCAGAGCCGTCCATCTCTGGATCGGTCTGCTCCTATCCGTCGCGACCCAGGCTTTCCTTCCAAGCGCCTCTGCCGATCCTGGTCCGCTCAGAATCCCGCGGGTTCATCGCGCGCCAAAGCTCTCCGATTTCCTGAACAACACGCCCCGCGAGGCAGAAGCGGTCGTCACGACGTTCTGGCAATTTGATCCGCATGACGGTGAACCCATCAGCCAGCCGACCACCGCTTACCTCTCCTACGACAGCGAGAACCTCTATGTGGGCTGGATCTGCAAAGATGATCCAGCCAAAATCCACGCCCGCGTTGCTCCGCGCAAACAAATCGACCTCGACGACCGCGTCACTATCAACATCGACACCTTCCAGGACCACAAGCACGCCTACTGGTTCGATGTGAATCCATACGGAATCCAGTACGACGGCCGCACCACCGACGGCATTGGCGACGATCCCACGTGGGAGGGCTTGTGGTACTCCGAGGGCCGCGTCACCGATTTCGGCTACGTGGTGCTCGAGGCCATTCCGTTTCGCACTCTGCGCTTTCCGGCCGGCTCAAAGCAGATCTGGAACATCTGCCTTGCGCGTGCCATCCAGCGCAATAACGAGTTCTCCATGTGGCCATTCATCTCGCATAAAAAGCTGCCGCAGTTCGTAGGGCAGTTCGCGCCGATGGAAATCAACGAAGACATCTCTCCGGGCCGGAACGTTCAGTTCATCCCCTATGCGATGTACTCGCACGACAGCTACCTCGATCCTGCCGCAGGACCGCAAAAGGAGATCGAAAAGCAGTTGGGCCTCGATGCCAAGTTTGTGATCCACGATGCGCTCACTCTGGATGCAGCACTCAACCCGGACTTCAGCGAGATCGGCACTGATGATCCAAAGGTGCAGGTCAATCAGCGCTTCGAGGTCGTCTTCCCGGAGCGGCGACCGTTCTTCCTCGAGAATGCATCCATCTTCGTCATGCCTGAGCAGCTTTTCTTCTCACGGCGGATAGTTAATCCGCAGTATGGGGCGAAACTCACCGGATCGCTGGGTCGCTGGAGTTTGGGCGCGCTGGCAAGTGACGATCGCGCACCCGGACAAGTGCTCGCCCAGGGCCAGGTCGGGCATGGCGACCGCGCCGTAAATGGAGTGTTCCGTGCCGAGCGCGAGTTCGGACATCAATCGCACATCGGACTGTTTCTTGGGGGAACGAAATTCAACGACACTTCCAACAAGGTCGGTTCCCTCGATGTACGTTATGTCAGCAAAGACAACTGGACGCTCTCAGGTCAGGCAACAGCAACAACAAGTGACAACCCGGACGGGCACACGTCAGGACCGGGTTACTATCTCCGCCTAAGGAAAGCGGACAATCACGTCACGTTCTCCAACACCTACATAGACCGTAGCGCGGCGATGAATTCGACCCTCGGCTATATCGATCGAACGGACATCCGGCGCTGGGAAACGTATGCAAACTATCTCTGGAAGCCGCCTGCTGGCCACGCTGTCATGTCCTATGGCCCGAATATTGACGGCACCGTCATCTACGATCACCGAGGCGCGTTACAGAACTGGTGGATCGATCCCGGATTCACCGTCGGTCTGGCGCGGCTGACCTGGCTTTCCTTCCTCTACGATCACTCATACGAGTTGTATAAAGGGCAGGATTTCAGAACGCACGGAGTGGCCGTTTCCGCTATGTCCTCGTGGTTCAAATGGCTCGATCTGAGCGCGACTATATCGCACGGCGCACAGCCGAATTACTACCCACCTGATGGCGTCAGCCCGTTCCTTGGCACCGGCACCACTTTTTCGACCACGCTTACGTTGCACCCGCAATCGCACCTGCGGCTCGACGAGATCTACTACTACACCCGTCTCGCGACTTCGACAGACACAATCATGCCCGATTCATTGCCTCGAGGAGTCATCTTTACCAATCACCTGATTCGTTCGAAGGTCAATTACCAGTTCACGCCCAGCTACTCTTTCAACGCCATCCTGGACTACAATTCGCTCCTGCCAAACAACGCGACGGTTTCGAGCACATACTCAAAGCAGGCCGATGCTACCCTGTTGTTCACCTATCTGCCTCATCCTGGAACGGCTTTCTACGCAGGCTATGCAAATACATTTCAGAACGTGGATTTCAGCGCATCGAGTTCACCACACTTCTCGCTCACCACTATGCCCGGAACTTCGACCGATCGCCAGATCTTTGTAAAGTTCAATTACCTGCTGCGCTTCTGACCGCAAAAACAGCAAAGGCCTCGAGGTTCACTCTGAGGCCCTTGCGTTCTGATCTGCAGCGGAGTTATTTGCCCAGTGCCGACTCGACAGCGTTCTGCACCTCGGTCGAATCCGGAGTCACCGCAGGCTCAAACCGCGCCACGGGATTTCCGTTGCGATCGAAGAGGAACTTCGTGAAATTCCACTTGATGTCGCCTGCGAACTTCGGATCGGAATTCTTGTCCGTCAGGTAGCGATAGAGCGGCGTCTTGTCCTCGCCCAGGACCGATACTTTGCTCATCATCGGAAAGGTGACGTTGTATTTGCGGGAGCAGAAGGTCTTGATCTCTTCATTCGTTCCCGGCTCCTGCTGCATGAAGTTGTTGGCAGGCACGCCGACGATCACAAAGCCGCGATCCTTGTACTTCTCGTAGAGCTTCTCAAGCCCCGCATATTGCGGGGTAAAGCCGCACTTGCTGGCGACATTGACCAGCAGAACGACTTTGCCCTTGTAGCTCTTCAGGCTTACGGGCTGTCCGTCGATCGAGTTCATCGTAAAGTCGTAAATGCTCTTCGCATCCGCCGCGACCAGAAAACTCGCCGCGAAAAGGAGCGCCAGAGAAAGAATGGTTTTGCGCAAGAAGATCCTCCGGGAAATCAGGGATGGATGGATCATACCCTTTCAGGGCATCGGCGATTGTCAACGAATCGTCAGCAGTTCAGTACAGAAACACCGAGGCGGGATCGCGTCGCCGCCGATCCCGCCCGATAGACCTTCAGATCAGCCGTCTACTTCCTGGCCTTCTCGAACCGCTTGTTCACCTCAGCCCAGTTCACTACATTCCACCAGGCCGCAAGGTAGTCTGGGCGCTTGTTCTGGTATTTCAGATAGTAAGCATGCTCCCAAACATCATTGCCGAGAACCGGATAGAGTCCCTGGCTCAGGGGCGAATCCTGGTTCGCTGTCGTGATCACCTTCAGCTTGCCTCCCTGGAAGACCAGCCAGCCCCAGCCAGAACCGAACTGCTTTGCCGTGGTCTCATTGAAAGTCTTCTTGAAGGCCTCGAAGTCGCCAAAATCGGCCTTGATCTGATCGGCAATCGCGCCGGTCGGATTCCCACCAACTCCTGACGTGTTTGCCGGTCCCATGATGTTCCAGAACATGGTGTGGTTTGAGTGACCACCGCCGTTGTTCCGCACTGCGGTTCGGATATCTTCCGGCACCGCATTCAGGTCGCTGATGAGATCATCCACAGATTTCGCGGCCAGATTGGGATGGTTGGCCAGCGCGGCATTCACGTTGTTGATATAGGCCTGATGGTGCTTATCGTGGTGCAGCTGCATGGTCTGCGCGTCGATGAAAGGCTCGAGCGCGGCGTAGTCGTACGGAAGCGGTGCAAGTTCATATGCCATCGGGGAAATCTCCTCATTTCGGATTGTACTGGTTAGCTCGTGTGCCTAAACACAAGCCCTGTGCGCAGCGTAAACGGCGAGGTTGACCACAACAAAAGTCCGCAGGAATGCAACAGTTCATTCACATTCGGGACAAAGCCCTGTGGTTGGATGGATGCGGAAGGACCCCTGATGGGTTCGAAGGATTGCCGAAAATGGTAACTTTAGGGCTGCCGAGACATCATTAGTTTGTCGAACACAGAAGAGCGGCTTCCCTAAATCCCGCAAGAACTGGCGAGAACGTATGAACGATCAACCCTTGTACCGCTGGCTGGACCAGCAGGGAGAGGCTTTCGGAGCTCCTGGTCTTCAGGCGCGCTGGACCTCGAGCGTCAAAGACGCGATTGGCACCGCCTATTCGGCCTCAAGCCGAGTCTGGTTCACCTGTTCGCACGGTGTTCTGAATGAGGTTTATCACCCGACGATCGACAGTGCCCAGGTACGCGATATGGGGTTTCTGGTAACAGATGGCGAGACGTTCGTACACGAAGAAAAGCGCGATCTGCTCACCACATTTGAGTACATCCATCCCGAAGCCCTTGGGATTCGGTACGTCAACACCGACCCAAACAGCCGTTACACCCTGACAAAGGAGATCATCTCCGACCCGCACCACAGCGTAATCCTGCAGCGAGTACGGCTGGAAGGCCACGAAGACCTGATCCCGCGATTGAAGGTTTACGCTCTGCTGGCCCCGCACCTCGACGGCGGCGGCGCTGGAAATACCGGCCGCGCCATCGACATCGCCGGGCACAAGATGCTGCTCGCCTTTAAGAATCAGTGGTCGATGGCCATGGGAGCAAGCTGCGGTTTCTCGCGTGTCAGCTGCGGGTTCGTGGGATCGAGCGATGGCTGGCGCGACCTGATGGATAGGTATTCGATGGACTGGGAGTTCGGCACAGCCACCAACGGCAACATTGCGCTGTTTGGCGAGTTGAACCTCGGTGCAGCCGGAACCGATGGCTCCCGCGAGTTCACCGTCGCCATCGGCCTTGGCGAGGGCAACCATACAGCTCTGCAGAAGACGGTAAGTGCGCTTGCCACCTCGTTTGATGAGCATCGCGAACGCTTCATCGGCCAGTGGCATCGGGTTGCAAATCCTGAGTGGCTCGCCGCGAAATCCTGCGACGGCGGCAAGCTCATGCGTGCAAGCCACAACGTCCTGCTCGCCCACGAGGACAAGACATTTGCAGGCGCTTTTGTCGCCTCGGCTTCAATTCCATGGGGACAGGCGCACGGCGATGACGATCTCGGTGGCTATCACCTCGTGTGGACGCGCGACATGGTGCAAACCGCAAGCGCGCTGCTGGCGTGCGGCCGCGCCGAGACCGCGCGTCGAGCCCTTGTTTATCTAGCCTGCACACAGAAGCCAGACGGAGGTTTCGCGCAGAATTTCTGGGTTGATGGACGACCGTACTGGTCAGGGGTCCAATTGGATGAGGTTGCTTTTCCCATCATCCTGGCTTGGCGGTTGTGGAAAGCGGGCGCTGTGGGAGAGATCAACATCTTCCCGTTCGTCGAGCGAGCTGCCGCATTTCTGGTGCAGCATGCACCAATCACCCATCAGGAACGCTGGGAGGAAAACGCCGGCTACTCGCCTTCCACTCTCGCCGCAGTGATAGGCGGGTTGATCTGCGCCGCAGACATGGCGCGCGCCCACGACTCGGCCGAGATGGCGATCTTCCTCGAAGAATTTTCTGACTGGATCGAGCGGCACCTGGAAGATTGGACGGTCACGAACAATGGGGTTCTTCATCCTGAGATCAAGCGGCACTACATGCGGGTTCGGCCGCCAGAAAAAGGCGAGGCTTACGCTTGCGAGAGCTGCGGAACCGAGAGCATCCACATCAATAATCGGGCTCCTGGGGAGCGCACCGAGTTCGAAGCGCGTGAAATCATCGACGCTGGATTCCTCGAGCTTGTCCGTTACGGTGTTCGTCGCGCTGATGACCCGTTGATGATCGACTCGCTGAAGGTGGTGGATACGGTGCTCAAGACCGATTTGCCGCAAGGACCAGGATGGCATCGCTACAACTACGACGGATACGGGCAGCGACCCGATGGCGGTCCTTTTCAGGGCTGGGGCAAAGGCCGCGTTTGGCCGCTGTTTACCGGCGAGAGAGCTCATTATGAACTCGCGGCTGGTAACGATCCGTCCTCGTTGATTGCTACCTACGAACGCTTTGCAACTCCGGGCCAGATGATGCCGGAGCAGGTCTGGGATGAAGCCAACCGACCGCATCAAGGCCTTGTCTTTGGGCAACCCGCGGGCTCGGCCGTTCCCCTGGTGTGGGCCCATGCCGAATATCTGAAACTTCTTCGATCGGCAACAGACGGAAAGGTGTTTGACCGCATCGATTGTGTTTACGACCGCTACTGCGAGCCGAGCGGCAGGAACAAGCTCCGGGCAGATCTGGAGTTCTACAGCCGCCGACGACCGATACAGAAAATTGATGCCGGCGAGACCCTTCGCATCGTGGACGATACCAAATTCGAGGTGGTCTGGACGGCCGATAACTGGAAGACGATGCAATCGACGCCGAGCCGGAGTTTGGGGAATGCAGGTTACAGCGCAGATCTTTCCACCGCACACTACCCCCAAAGCAGCGGTTTATCATGGACTCTTCACTGGCCGGAGCAAAATCGCTGGCTTGGATACAACGTCGACATAACGATCGAGAGCCGGAAATAGCACACTTTCCGCAGCATTTTCGAAAGGAACTGGATCAGGATTTATGGCAACTCTCGCGGATCTCTCACTCGACCAGCTTTCAATTGACACCCTTCGTCTTCTTGCTGTGGACGAGGTAGAGAAAGCCAAAAGCGGCCATCCTGGAGCGCCGCTGGGCTGCGCGCCAATCGCCTATCTACTCTTTCACAAGGTCATGAAACACAATCCGGCGCACTTCAAATGGCCGGATCGCGACCGCTTTGTTCTTTCGAACGGACATGCTTCCGCATTGCTCTATGCGACTCTGCACCTTTCCGGATACAAGGTCACCATCGATGATCTGAAGTCGTTCCGCCAATGGCACTCCAAGACTCCTGGACATCCGGAATCGGGCGAGACGGAAGGCGTTGAAGTAACCACAGGCCCGCTGGGACAAGGCTTCGGCATGGCTGTCGGAATGGCGATCGCCGAGAAGCATATGTCCGCCGTTTACAACAAGCCGGGCCATGAGATTGTGGACCATCACACGTTTGTACTCTGCGGTGATGGCGATCTTATGGAAGGCATCTCGCATGAGGCCGCTTCGCTGGCGGGAACGCTGGGACTCGGGAAGCTTATCGTTCTCTACGATGACAACCTGATCTCGCTGGATGGGCCGACAGAGTGGAGCTACACCGAAGACGTGTTGAAGCGCTTCGAAGCCTATCACTGGCATACGCAGCGCGTGAGTGATGGCAATGATCTGAACGCAATTGAAGCGGCGATCGAAGCCGCTAAGGCCGAGACTGGTAAGCCTTCGCTGATTGCAGTGCGTACCGTGATCGGATTCGGCAGCCCGAAAGCCGGAACGAACAAAGTGCACGGCGAGGCGCTCGGCGCTGCCGATGCCGCAGCCACAAAGAAGTACTTCGGCTTCCCGGAAGACCAGAGCTTCTACGTTCCCGACGACGCGCTGAAGAACTGGCGTCAAGCAGTCGATCGCGGTCAGCAGGCTGAGACTGAATGGAAGAAGCGCTTCGATGCGTATGCGGCGCAATATCCTGAACTCGCCGAGCAGTTTCAGCGCGCAGTGAAGAACAAGCGCAAGGCGGGATGGGAGAAGGCGCTTCCAACGTTTCCTGCCGGCAAGCCTGTTGCTACGCGCAACGCTGGCCAGACGGTGATGAACGCAATCGCTGACGTCGTTCCCGAGTTGTTCGGCGGTGCGGCCGATCTCACGGCATCGACAAAGACGATTTTCAAAAACAGCCCGCATTTCGCTGCAGATCCTGCTGGGCGGAACGTGTTCTTCGGTGTCCGCGAATTTGGGATGTGCGCCGCCGTGAATGGCATGGCCGCGCATGAAGGGCTGGTGCCTTACGGTTCCACCTTCTTTACGTTTTCGGATTACTGCAAGCCTGCAATCCGACTAGGCGCATTGTCGCGAGCGCACTCCATCTTCGTCTTTACCCATGATTCCATCGGTCTCGGCGAGGATGGCCCGACTCATCAGCCGATTGAGCACTTGATGATGCTGCGCGCCGTTCCTGATCTCACCGACTATCGTCCCGCCGATGCTAACGAAACTGCTGCGTGCTGGCGACTCGCGCTGGAGCGCAACGGCGCATGCTTCTTTGCGCTCAGCCGGCAGGATCTACCCGTGATCGATGCGACCAAGGTGGATGTCTATGGGAATGTGAGCAAAGGCGCATACATCCTTGAAGACGCGGAGAACCCACAGGTGATTCTGATTGGGACCGGCTCAGAAGTTTGGCCGTGCGTGGATGCGAAGAAACTGCTTGAGGGCGAAGGGATCAGGGCTCGCGTGGTCAGTATGCCGAGTTGGGAGATCTACGACGAGCAGTCGAACGAGTACAAGCAAAGCGTATTGCCGGATGGTGTTCCGAAGCTGTCAGTGGAAGCAGGTTCGCCGCTGGGCTGGTGGAAGTATGTCGGCAGGGACGGAGACGTCATCGGTCTCGACCGCTTTGGCGCTTCCGCACCTGGTCCGACAGTGCTTGAGAAGCTCGGATTTACCGGATCGAACGTCGCATCGCGCGCGAAAGCATTGCTGAAGAAGTAAACAACAGAAAGGATTCGAAGTGAAGCTAGTCATCGCATCCGATCACGCGGGCTTTTCTCTCAAGGAGGAAGTCCGCGCTTACCTGACGAAGAGTGGCCACGAGATCCTTGACCTAGGAGCTTTCAAGTGCGAACCACAGGACGACTATCCTGATTTCGCGGAGCGTGTTGGCGAGGCGATCAAGGATGGAGAAGCTCCGCGGGGGATCCTGATCTGTGGCTCAGGCGTGGGCGTGAGTATCGCTGCAAATAAAATTCCCGGGATCCGCGCCGCAATGTGTCACGACACTTACTCCGCACATCAGGGTGTCGAACACGACGATATGAACGTGCTCGTGTTGGGCGCCCGCATCGTCGGTTCCGCATTAGCGTATGAGCTTGCGGACGCGTTTCTTAAAGCGAAGTTCATCTCCAACGAAGAGCGATTCACGCGACGCTTCAAGAAAGTGCTTGCGATCGAGGCCAAGTACCAACGAGCAACCAGCAGTCAGGCAAATCCGCCGGCGTAGGCAAGAGCCGCCAAATCACAATCAACAACGCCGCTTCTGATCTGTTCCGCGGCTTCAACATTCGTCCCGGAAAGAGCAACGCCGATGTTCCCCTTCGACGTGATTCTCTTCGATATCGGTGGTGTCCTGCTGACCAATGGGTGGGATCATCACGAGCGTTCGATTGTGATCGAGCAGTTCAAGCTCGACCGCGACACGCTCGAGTCGCGACATGCAAAAGCGTTTGAAGCATGGGAGCGGGGCGAGCTTTCTGCTGATGAATATCTTGACGCGGTGGTCTTTTACGAGCCGCGAGCGTTTTCGCGCGAGGCGTTCTTCTCTGCTATTTGTGCGCAGTCGAAGGAGTTGCCCAATGGTGCGCTGTGCATCCTCAAGGAGCTTGCGGCATCAGATAAGTGCAGGATCGGCGCGCTAAATAATGAGGCACGCGAAACCCATGAATACCGCGTGAGGACCTTCGGTCTCCACATTTTTTTTCAATATGCGTTCACCTCGTGCTATATGGGACTTCGCAAACCTGATCCCAAAATCTACCTGAGAGCTCTGGGAATCCTTGGCGACAAGCCAGAGCGCTCGCTTTTTATCGACGATCGGCTCGAGAACGTTGCGGCTGCGGCAGCAGTGGGAATGAAAGCAGTCCGTTTCACCAGCGAAGCTGAGCTGCGCGAACAACTGGGCGCATTGGATGTGCTCTAGATATCAGGCATGAAGGCGCCCGGTTCTTCGGGCGGAAGGACCGGGCGAGTTAAGGACAATGCGACAGAAATGGCTAAACGTTATAAGTCGTAGAAGACACGCGGCCACCATGTCCGGTCCAGTTCGTGTGGAAGAACTCACCGCGAGGTTTATCGACGCGCTCATAGGTGTGTGCGCCGAAGTAGTCGCGCTGCGCTTGAAGCAGGTTCGCGGGCAATCTTCCGGCCCTGTAGCCGTCGTAGAAGGCAAGTGCCGTGGAGAATGCCGGTGTCGGTACTCCGAGCGCAATTGCGCTGGCAAGAGCGCGTCGCCAAGCTTCCTGATACTGGTTCAGGACTCCGGAGAAAAAGTTATCCAGCAGAAGATTGCTCAGCTTCGGATTGGTCTCAAAGGCGTCTTTGATCTTGCCGAGGAAGCGGCTGCGGATGATGCAGCCCCCACGCCACATCAGGGCGATGCCGCCCATGTTCAGGTTCCAGCCGTTCTCCTTCGCCGTTGCACGCAGCAGCATGTAGCCCTGCGCGTACGAGATCATCTTCGAGCAATAGAGAGCACGGCGGACATCTTCAATGAATGCGGTTCGGTCACCCGCGAATGGCTTGGCATCGGGTCCCTTCAGAAGCGCAGACGCTGCGACGCGCTCTTCCTTCAGTGCCGAGAGGCAGCGGCTGAATACCGACTCCCCGATGAGCGTGACCGGCTGGCCGAGATCGAGCGCACTGATGACCGTCCACTTGCCGGTTCCTTTCTGGCCCGCAGTATCGAGAATCTTGTCCACGAGCGGCGTTCCGTCCTCGTCTTTCGAGGCGAAGATATGGCTGGAGATCTCGATCAGGTAGCTGTCAAGTTCGCCCTTGTTCCAGTCGGTAAAGACAGTGTGCAGTTCGTCCGCCGTGAGACCGAGGCCGCGATGGAGCAAGTCGTAGGCCTCGCAGATGAGCTGCATATCGCCGTACTCAATTCCGTTGTGGACCATCTTGACGTAATGTCCGGCGCCATCTTCGCCGACCCAGTCGCAGCAGGGAGTTCCGTCTTCGACCTTGGCGGCGATGGACTGGAAGATTTCTTTCACATGCGGCCATGCCGCAGGATTGCCGCCCGGCATGATCGAGGGACCTCGACGGGCGCCTTCTTCGCCGCCGGAAACTCCGGTTCCGATGAACAAAATGCCTTTGGCGGCAAGGTCGCGGGTACGTCGAGTCGAATCCGTGAACAGGGAGTTGCCGCCATCGATGATGATGTCTCCGGCTTCAAGGTGAGGCAGAACTGTCGCGATCGTTTCATCGACAGAAGCGCCGGCTTTGACCATCAGCATGATGCGGCGAGGCCGTTTGAGAAGAGCGGCAAGTTCGGCGACGCTATGCGCGCCCACGACGTTTGTCCCTTTCGCTTCATCGGCGATGAAGTCGTCGACCTTCGAGACTGTCCGGTTGAAAACAGCCACCTTGAACCCATGGTCGTTCATGTTGAGGACAAGGTTCTGTCCCATGACAGCAAGGCCAATGAGGCCGATATCGCACGATGGTTCCGGCATGAATGCTCTCCGATCTGCGCTGGAGCTCGAGTGAAATTCGACCCCATTATAGCGTTGAGGCATGAATCAACATGCAAACCTCAGCGGAGATTTGCCGCAGATTGCATGGTGATCATTGCGTGCCTCGACGGCAGAGACATTTCCCCAGGAACAATCCCCGCAAGGTGCGGAATCGTATTTCAAAGTGAGGTCGGTATATGCAATTAGGTTTGATTGGATTGGGCAAGATGGGCGGAAACATGGCGGAACGCCTTCGCCTTGGCGGTCACCAGGTCGTTGGCTTTGACTTCAGCGCAGAAGCCGTAAAGAGGCTGACCGAAACCGGCAATGTCGGTGTTTCTTCGTTAGAAGAGATGGCGCAAAAGCTCACCGGGCGGAAGGCGATCTGGATCATGGTGCCGCAGGGAAAACCCGTTGACGATACCATCTCTAAGCTCGAACCGCTGTTGAACAAGGGCGACATTCTCATTGATGGTGGAAATTCCAATTACAAGGACACCATGCGCCATCATCAGGAGGTCACCGCGAAGGGATTCCAGTTTGTCGATGTGGGCACTTCGGGCGGAGTGTGGGGGTTGAAAGAGGGCTATAGCATGATGGTCGGCGGCGACAAGGAAGCGGTCGACTATCTGCGGCCGATCCTGGAGACGCTTGCGCCGGCAAAGGACAGAGGTTGGGGACACGTTGGTCCTGCAGGCTCGGGACACTTTGTGAAGATGGTTCATAACGGCATCGAGTACGGGATGATGCAGGCTTACGCCGAAGGATTTACGATCCTCGAGAAGAAGGAAGAGTTCCATCTGGATCTCGAACAGGTCGCGCAGATCTGGCGTCATGGAAGCGTAGTGCGAAGCTGGCTGCTTGATCTGACGGCTGAGGCGCTTGCCGGAAACCCTGACCTGGATGGATTGGAAGCCTACGTGGCGGATTCGGGCGAAGGGCGATGGACAGTGTTCGAGGCGATCGATTTGAATGTGTCTGCGCCGGTGATCACGGAGTCGCTGATTCGGCGCATCCGGTCGCGCGAGGAGAACAACTTCACGGATCGGATGCTCGCGATTATGCGGAATGCGTTTGGCGGTCATGCGGTGAAGAAGGGCTGACGCTGATTCCGATTTGACGGTTCGTAGTTCATAGTTACAAGTGCAGGTACAAAGAGCGGAGGTTGTGTCATGGCAAGTGCTACTGTGCAGCTGAAGGTTCGTCCCGAGGATTTATCGCAGGTTCCCAAGGCAGGCGAGCGTATTCCGGATCCGGGGATCATGGTAATTTTCGGGGCTTCGGGCGATTTGACGAAACGCAAGCTGCTGCCTTCACTCTTTCATCTCGAGCAAGACAATCTGCTGCCGAAGAACTTTGCGATCGTTGGCGTTGCGCGTCGTCCGCTCGGCAATGAGTTCGCCGAGGATATGCGTCAAGGCATCATTGAGTTTGGAGGCGTGAAGGCAGATGATCCTAAGCTCGACGAATTCGTCAGTAAAATCAGTTACTACGCTCTGAGCTTCGATGATGCGTCGCACTATGCGGGGCTGAAGGCAGAGCTCGATCGGATTGCGACCGAGAAGAACATCGGACCTGATCGATTGTTCTATTTGGCGACCGCTCCGGAATACTTCACGCCGATTATCGAGAATCTTGGCGCACAGGGCATGGCTCAGCCGGAAAAAGGCCGTGTCGGCGTGGTGATCGAGAAGCCGTTTGGACACGATCTGGATTCGGCGCGAGAGCTGAATCACCAGGTGAATGCTGTGTTCCACGAGAACCAGGTGTTTCGCATCGATCACTATCTGGGCAAGGAAACGGTGCAGAACATTTTGGTCTTCCGGTTTGGCAATGGAATCTTTGAGCCGATCTGGAACCGGAACTACATCGATCATGTGCAGATCACAGCGGCTGAGACGCTGGGCGTTGAAGGTCGAGGTCCTTTCTATGAAAAGGCGGGTGCGCTGCGCGACGTGGTGCAGAACCACGTGATGGAGTTGCTGAGTTTCGTTGGGATGGAACCTCCTTCGAGCTTTGAATCCGAGGCTGTGAGACGCGAGAAGGTCAAGGTGTGGCGCGCGATTCCGAACATTCCGATCCTGAATGCGGTTCGCGGTCAGTATGGTCCTGGTGTCATCGATGGCAAGAAGGTCGCGGGATATCGCGACGAGGAGCGGGTGAATCCAGAGTCGGGGACTGAGACTTATGCTGCTGTGCGGCTGGAGATTGAGAACTGGCGCTGGGCAGGAGTTCCTTTCTATCTGCGTGCCGGCAAACGGTTGAAGAAGCGGGCGACGGAGATCAGCATCCAGTTCAAACAACCGCCTTTGCTGATTTTCAACCGGATGCAGGCGAGTGGGCCTTGCACGGAGATCCAGCCCAATCTGCTGACGATCCGGATCCAGCCGAACGAGGGTATTGCGCTTCGGTTTGGCGCCAAGGTACCCAACACGCCGAACATGTCGGTTTGCCCGGTGAATATGGATTTCGACTACGCGTCGGCGTTCGGGACGTCGGCTGCGACCGGCTACGAACGACTGCTTCTGGATGCCATGCTCGGGGATCAGACGCTGTTCTCTCATCGTGATGGCGTGGAGACGACGTGGTCGTTGTACACCCCCATCCTGGATGCCTGGGCGGCGAAGAATCCAGAGGTGTTTCCAAACTACTTTGCCGGCTCGTGGGGTCCGGATTGCGGCAACCGGTTGCTGGAGCGGGACGGACGGAGCTGGCGGAACAACATCGGGTAGTGGGTTCGGCTTGACGTTCAGCTTAGCTTTGAAGGGACCCCCCCCCGGGGGGTATCCCTCTTAACACGCACTAGATCAAGCGCTTGTAAATTTTATACTGTGCCAAGCTGCTGATTCTATTTGAGATAATTCGAAAATAAAGAATGCAAAGGCGTTAGATCCCGTTCTCTCCCGCATATGCGCCAGTGCGTCTGGATCTGCAAGCTCATTGTGCATCACTCCCAGGAATTAATCTGCAAAGCTGCACATGAAAATGGCCGGAGCTTTGGGGCTCCAGCCATCTCATTCAGGTGACTCAGCGAGGTCAACGCATGGCGATCTCTACGGGTGTGCCTGCGTTGTTCTGTTTGGCGAGTTCGCGGGAGAGGCTGCTCTGAATCACCGGAGCGCTGTGCATGCTCGATCCGGCGAACCGTACCTCCATCAGATAGTGGCGATAATCGCTCACGACAAAGCGCAGGCTTCCCCGGCTCTCGATGAAGGCCACCGGGTTCGGCTGAACCATAATGACTCCCTGGTGTTTGCCGGTGCCGTTGTTGGTGAAGCAGAGGAAGCGGTCGGAGAGCAACTCGAGCTTGTACTCACCTGGAGGGAACGTCTGGTGATTGGCAGTGAAGGTGAAGGGAACGCGGACGATGGCTTTTGGCTGGGCCGACATGTAAGTGCCAGCGAGAAGAGACGCGGCGGCCACCGCGAGAGATAGCAGGCGGTTGATGGAGAGACGAGTCATAAAACACCTCCGAATTAGGATTCTTTCCGGCACCTCTTTACTGATCCATGCCGGAGACGGTGCTCACAATGCACCAGAGCAGCCTGACTCTCAATGCACTGGAGATCGTTTGGCAGTCAGATCGATGTAGACACGCAAGTGGCAGAAGGCGGCTAAGTTATCGCGCACGATGCACAGGGACATCGCTTCAGCGATCACTGCTAAGCGCCTTGGAACCGTGCTAAACTCCGCCGCAGGCTCCGAGAGAAAGACGGTGAGCCATGGCCTCTCCCGTCAGCACGAAGCTGGGCTGGCACTTCGGCGTGTTCGAGGTGGACGCGCGGAGGGGTGAGCTGCGCCGGTCGGGCGTGCCGTTAAAACTCCGCGACCAGTCGTTCCAGATTCTGGTGGCGCTACTAAAGAATCCAGGTGAGATTGTTACGCGGGAAGAGCTGCGGCATCTGCTGTGGCCTTCTGATACGTTTGTCGACTTCGATCACAGCCTGAACACCGCGATGATGAAGTTGCGCGACGCGCTGGGAGACTCAATTGAGGCGCCAATTTACATCGAGACGGTTCCGAAGCGAGGGTATCGGTTTGTTGCGCCGGTGTCGTCAGGGGCAGATGCGGAAGCTCTGTCGTCGGTCCTTGGATATGTCTTGCCTTACACGCAAGGTGCAATGCCGCCAAATGCCCCGCTCGCGTGGCGCAGTTCCCGTTTCCAGTTGTGGGGGATCGGAGTGGCTGTGTTGACTCTCACGGTCGGGATAGGAGCCCTGGTGATGTTGCGGGCGCGTATGTTCTCGTTCCGCGACGGGCTTGGGATTTCCCCCGAATATCAGCTTGTGCCGATTACGACGGCGGCCGGAATGGCTCAAGATCCAACTCTTTCACCCGACGGGAAAGCAATCGCATATGTCTGGGATGGTTCCGGAAACAGACGGCCAGATGTATATGTCATCTTGACAGGGGCCGAAAAACCGCTGCGGCTAACCTACAGCAGAACCGGGCTCGTTGGTCATCCGGCGTGGTCACCGGATGGGCGAGAAAATCGCATTCATTCGCTGTGAAGGCAGCAAAGGTGGAGTGTTCATCGTGCCCGCGCTCGGCGGCGACGAACGCATGCTGACGAGCGTGGGATGTCATTATGACGCGTCAAACTCGGTCACCTGGTCAGCTGACGCAACGAGGCTCTTCATCTCGGATCGCTGCCCGGTAGGCGACTTCGGTCTGGTTTCGTTATCGCTTTCAACTGGCGAAAAAAGATGCCTCACTCAGATCGGTCCGGCGGGATATGGCAAGAGATATAGATTCTCTCTCTCGCCGGACTACAAGACAATTGCGTTCCTTCCCGCCGTGGCCTCGGCCACGTGCGCCATTTACACGATCTCGGTCGACGGCGGTGAACCACGCCAGGTGGTGAGAGATGACAAACCGTGCACAGAATTGATGTGGGACTTCGATGGGAAGTCGATCGTATTTCGCTCTGAGAGGACGAGACTCTCATCCCTTTGGAGAGTGCCGGCTGAAGGTGGCGAGATTCGCCCCGAGACAAAATATCCGGCTTTGGGAAGATTCTCGAAAGACGGGAAGAGGTTTGTTTTTTCAGAGCAGACCAGCAACGAGCCCCACGCAATCTGGCGCGCGGACCTGGCGCGACCTGGTGGACCAGTGCTTCGTAACCGGAAGCTCATCGGCACAGTATTTGGAACTGGATGCGCAGCCGTCTCCAGATGGCGCGAGGATTGTCTGGGCATCCGGGAGGACCGGCTTTCCCGAGATCTGGTTGAGCGATGCGAACGGGCAGAATCAGCTTCAAATCACCCATGTGCGCGGGTACGCCGGCACGCCACGGTGGTCGCCTGATGGGAATTGGATTGTCTTTGACCGGCATCTGGATGGAGGCGTACAGATCTTCGCAATTGATCGGGAAGGAAGGAATCTCCGCCAAATAACCACCAATGGTACGCCGAATGTTGTGCCGAGTTGGTCAAGAGACGGCAAGACTCTTTATTTCACTTCCAAGCGGACCGGAAGGTGGGAAGTATGGAAACGAACGCTTGAAACCGGGGCTGAAGCACAGTTGAGCCAGAATGGCGGGTTCGATCCTATCGAGTCGCTTGACGGCAAATTTGTGTACTTTTCAAATTTCGAAGAACCAGGCCTTTGGAAGATGCCTGCTGCGGGCGGACGCCAATCGCAGGTACTCCGGGACAGGCCACAAGGCCCGTATTGGGGGCACTGGGCAGAAACGGAATCTGGGATGTACGTTCTGAACGTTGAAGCGGAAGAAGGGCCGAGTATTGAATTCTGTGACTTCAAGAGCGGAGCGGTTGTGAAGGTCCTTACACTTCAGGGCCGGCCAGTCGTTGGTCAAGGGAGTTTGAGCGCGACAGCGGATGGGAAGACGATCTACTACACGCAGTGGGACAGGCAGAGCGTGATCAAGATGATGGAGTTTGCACAGTAGAGCCAGAATGGCAGAAAAATGGCCGGAGCTTGTGAGCTCCGGCCGTTGTTTGGGACCTGAGACTGTTCTTACTGGCAGCCGGTGAAGGCGAGGTTGGGCGTGATGGCTACGCTGGTGAACGGCCCGGTACCGGTGAGAGCCAGCGGCGGATTAGAGTTCACTTCAGCCGCAGAGCAGGTACTGGTGGTGATGCCATCCACTGCATAGCTGGGCAGAGCCGCCGGTTGCGCGAGGGTTGCGCCGCTTGCGGACCATGCACCGATGTATGCGCCCGTGGACGGAACCGGGAGCGAGTAGTTGATGCAGTCGGTTCCGCTTGGGCAGGCGACTGGCGGAGTGCCGACCGGTCCTGCTGCCGTGGTGACAACCTGCGAGACGCCATAGAACGGGGTGGCCGCGGGCTGCTGCGGGATCGTGTAGATCTTGCCGTTCACGGTGGCGAGGGCGGCGAGGGTCACGTCAATGGCTGTCGGTGCGTTTGAGGTATTCGCCGACGTGACGAGACCGGTGAGGTTCGCGAAGGAGCTGGCGGCCGCGAGCACCGGCGCGTTGAGCTTGACAGCTCCGGTAGTGTCGCCAACAGCAACTCCCGTAACGATGGTGGGCGCATAGAGCGCGCCATCCGAGGAACGAATGCCGGAGATAACGACATCGTAGTTGCCTGCGGGAAGGGGACAGAAGACGAATGTGCCGTCAGTGTTTGCGATGGTCGATTGAACGACGCGGTCAACTCCACCGGCATCGGGCTGCTCGAGGGCTACCCATGCGGTGCCTGCGACGGCTTTGCCGGTCGAGGCGTCGATGACACTGCCATTGATGGAGGCAGAAACGGTGCTGACTTCGCCGGCATGCAGGACGGGCTTAAGGCGATATTGGCCGTTGCCTTCCTGCACGATGGATTGGCAAGTCTGAAAGTCGATGTCGAGGTCCGTGGTTTTGCCAGCGGCGACGGTGAGGCCTCCGCCAGCAATCTGTCCGGCAGGAATCTTGATGCCGGTCTGAGCTTCGCTGGAGAGGTTGAGCGTGTGGATGCTCGAATCCTTTGAGAGCTGAACGCAGTTCGCAGATCCGTTGGTGCAGGCGTTGTTGCTGATGCCTGTGCTGTCGCCGGCGAGGATGATGCGAATCTGCTGGTACTTTCCGGCCTGAAGCTGTTGAGAATCGCCGAGAGTGGCGAGGAAGCACTGGTTGGACGCCAGGCCGAGAAGATCGACCTGTTTGGGAGCGGTTTTGAGGCCAGGCGTTAAATCTACCCATCCGCTGTCGCTCGGACCGGCGGAGGTGCTGACATGTGCCTGGACGTCGGTGATGGTGACGTAGACATGCGAGAACGGGCCGTTTGGCGTGGCGCAGGTTGCCGGATCGCTGACCATGACACTTACCTTGCCCATGCCATCAGAGACAGTTCCTCTCATGCTGCTGCATGCCGCCATGAAGAGAGCTGTAACCGTAAAGCAACAGGCTGCGATTGCAAGTGGTAAGAACTTGCGCAATGAAACGGCTTGCTTGAGTTCCATCGTTTTCCTCCAAATTCCTTCTCAACGTACGAGGGGGCCCAAGGCGTGCAGATTCAGACCCGGGGAGGAATAAAGAAGCAGTAAGACAGAGGTTCTTCTCGGATTAAATCATCCCGGACGTAGCGACTACCGGTGATTTGAGGCGCCTATTTCCTGATGACCTTGACGAAAGTACCGTCCGGCAGGTCACCCTCGAGCAAATGAACAACACCATCCTTGACATAACCCTCGATTATCTGGTCGGTTCCGGCGCGGTGCTGGGGCGCCGGTGACGTCGACCGGCTGTTCTGAGCGGGGCTCGAGCCGGGTGATTGCTGTGGGCTCGTTCGGCCCATGCCTCTGTCCATTGCCTCGTTTGCGAGGCGATCGGCTTCCTTATTGCCGCCGCGGAGGGTGTGGGTAATTTCGAATTTTTCGAGGGAACGGGAGAGGCGTTTGGCTTCTTCCCATAAGGGGCGAAGGACGGGGCTGGCGACCTTGTACTGCCCTTTCATCTGCTTGACCATGAGTTCGGAGTCGGAGACGACCCGGAGGTGATGTGCGGAGTTCTGCGCGGCCCAGTTGAGGACTGCGAGAAGGCCTTTGTATTCAGCGTAGTTATTGGTCTGTATGCCTAGGAATTCACTGAGGCGGGCGGCGATGCGGCCCTGGGGGTCTTCAATGACGGCTCCGTAGCCGGCTGGACCCGGGTTTCCGCGGGAGCCGCCGTCGCAGTGGGCGGTGAAGGGGCCGGAGGGGGAGAGGTCAGGCTCGGGAAAAAGAGAAGACATGTGTAGATAGTCAGGGATCAGGGGATGAGGGGACAAGCGGACGGGGGGCAGAGAAACCAGGGACTAGGGATTAGGGATTAGGGATTAGGGACGGAGGGAATCGAGGGCACGTGGAACTTCGGTGACTGGGATGGGGCGGGAGGGTGTAAACGGGGCTCACAAACGCGTTTGGCGATCGTCTACAAAGTACGAGTACGTCTCTACCACCGGAGAAAAAACCTCGATGGCAACGGATGCGCTGAGCTACCCTTCTTCGCCAACTGCCCTTGCTGGAGCACTGCCCTGGACAGCCAAAAGACCTGTACAATCTTCGGCAGGTATGGCATCAAGAGCAATGGACGGACCAGATCGCGCGCAGGAGCGTCTGCAGGCGCGGGCTCCCGAGATGGAGCTCATCCGCGAAGCTCAGGCAGGATCGCGGGCGGCGTTCGATGCGCTGGTGCGGCAGTATGAGCAGCAGGTGCTGCGGCTGGCGCTACACCTGACGGGTTCAGAGCACGATGCAGAGGATATCTACCAGGAAGCTTTTCTGAAGGCTTTCCGGTACATCGGAAATTTCCGGTTTGAGTGCTCGTTCTACACGTGGATTTACCGGATCGTGACGAACCTCTGTCTTGACCAACTGCGGCGGAAGAAAACGCGCCGCGAAGATCAAGCTGTGGTCGTGGATCAGTCCGGAGACGAGATCGATGTACTTTCGTCGGTTTCGGACAATCGGTCGTTTTCAAACCCTGGGAAAGAACTAGACCGCAAGGTTCTGGGAGAGCGAATCCAGGTTGCGTTGAGCAAGCTGACCCCGCGAGAGCGGATGGTATTTGAGCTGAAGCATTATCAAGGGCTCCGGTTGCGGACGATCGGAGAGATGTTGAATACAACGGAAGAGACCGCCAAGAATACGCTTTTCAGAGCGACAAAAAAGTTGAGAACTCAACTGGCGGGTTTGCGGTAGAGCGCTCCTGCAAATGCGGGAGTGCAGCAAGAACTTTGAGGCGTAAGGACGTAACGAGATGAACTGCGAACTTGCACACGAGCGAATCGTGCTGGCCGCATATGGCGAACTGCCCGATGAACAGATCCATGAGCTCGGTCGGCATCTAGCCGCATGCACAGACTGCAGCCAGGAGCGTGAACAGCTTCAGGCTCTGAAAACGCTGGCGACCGCCTTTCCCATGGCGGAGCTTGACCCTAACTTTGTGGCTCGCTCACGGATGCGTCTTGAGGAAGCGCTGGACGCGATCCCGCCGAAGCGGTGGTATGAGCGGCTGGGTCAGCGAATGGTGAACAACTTCTCAAGTATGCAGGCGGCACCCGTGGCAGCCTTGCTGCTGTTGATTGTGGGCGGCGGTGCGGGAACGTTGGGCGGATATGAATATGCCGCGGCGCGCACAGCGCACAATGCTGCGCAAGTCCTTTCGACCCAAGCCAGTGCCGAACAGCCGGTGCAGTCGGCGCCTGCCGAGATTGCGAATATCTCGAGTATTGAACGCGAGCCGAACAGCGAGATTGTGCATGTAACGTTCAACCAACTTGTTCCGCAGCACGTTCAGGGGTCGCTCGATGATCCCGCGATCCGGCAACTTCTCATGCTGGCTTCAGAAAATGCAACCTCACCGGGCGTTCGCGACAACTCCGTGGGGCTGCTGGCGGCCGAGTGCCGGGCTGCACACGGCTGCCAGGGTGAAGGCATTCGCGATGCATTGATGATTGCTCTGCGGTACGACAAGAGCTTTACAGTGCGGCAAAAGGCGCTGGAAGGGCTACAGCCGTATGTGGCGGAAGACATGCGGGTTCGCGATGCGGTGCTTGAGGCATTGTTGAACGACAGCGACGCGCGGATCAGGACATCAGCAATAGCAATTCTGGAACCCGTGGAGGCGGATACAAGCGTCAGACAGGTTCTGTCGACGGTTGCAAATTCAGACCACAACCCACAGATCCGTACGGTGTCACGGCAGGTACTGAGTCGTGCGCCAGAGATCCAGTAACGCGGCGGATTTTGATATTGCCGCAGAACCCTTACTTTCAGGCCACCACGCCGTCCATAACAGAGTGTGGACCTGGATGAAGGAAGACGAAGGAAGAAAACTTATGAGGCCTAACATCCAAGTCGGAGTCGCGCTGCTGGGAGCCGCAATCATGCTCGCGCCATTCACAGGGCGAGCGCAGCTGACGCGGATTTCACAGATCATCGATGAACCAAATCCGCTGCTGCACTCTGGGTCAGCACAGGGGTACCTTGGCGTGCTGGTCGGGGACATCGATAGCGATTCAGTGAGCAAGCTCAAGCTAAAGGAAGCGCGAGGCGCAGTGATTACGCTGATCGATCACGACGCCCCGGCCGCACAGGTTGGACTGCGTGTGAACGATGTGGTGCTCGATGTGAACGGACAACCGGTGGAGGGCGCTGAAGCATTCGGGCGTATGATGCGCGAGATTCCCCCGGGACGAAAGATCACTCTTGTGATCAGCCGCGATGGCGCCACGCAGACGATGACCGTGCAGTTGGTAGATCGCAAGAAACTGGACACGGACATCTGGAACAAGCTCAACAGCGGAAGCGATATCAGTTCGCCGGTGACGGGGCTTGGAATTCTTGGCTCCGGATCGGGCGGAGATGCACCGCTGCCGGGCGGATTCCACATGCCGTTTGTGGGAAGCAGTTCTCTGAAGGTCGGCGCATTGGTGGAGCCGCTGACAGCACAGATGGCAGATTACCTGGGCGTGCCGAATGGGCTGATGGTGAAACAGGTGGCGCGGAAGAGCCAGGCTGCCGTGGCTGGAATGAAGGCGTTCGATGTGATTCTCAAGGTGGGAACGGACAGTATCGCGACTGTTTCCGACTGGGACCGCGCGATGCGCGCCAACCAGGGCAAGACTGTAGCAGTGACCGTTCTTCGCGACAAGAAACAGCAGACACTGACCATGCTGGTAGACACGAAGAAAGGCGCCGTCGAATTTGACGGACCCTTCGACCAGGATTGCCCCTTGATGGCTTTCGCCGATACAGATGCGGGTGTTCGGATGTTGCTGGACCAGTCTGCGCTGGAGGAGATGGGAAAGCAGGCGGAAGCGATACAGCGTCAGTTGGAGTTGTGGAAGACCGATCCGCAGGTCTGGCATTTTGAAGTCACGCCGGAGCAGGCCGAGCAATTCAGGGATGCTTTGAAGGATCAGCGTTTCGGTGTAGATCCGAAACAGATGGATGAGCTGAAAAAGCAAATGCAGGAGTTGCAGAAGCAGTTCGAGGGCAAGCCGTTTGTGTTTGACCAGAAGCAGATGGACGAGTGGAAGCGCCAGCTCGAAGAGATGCAGATCTCAGGAATTCACCAAATGGTTTAGAAGGGATGCAACGCGACACTGAGGGGCGCCGCCGATCGATGGTGGCGCCCTTGGTGTTTGTACGGGCTTTCTCCCGAGGCTATTTCGGCGGTTCGAGAATGCAGCCGGGCGTGGAGCGCGCGATTTGCCATTCTTCTTCGTTCATATCGGGCGAGACATCACCGAAGAGCGGCGTGCTGAGATAGCGCTCGCCGGTGTCGGGCAGCATGCAGAGGATTGTGGAGCCCTTCGGGGCTTGCGATGCGATCTGGAGAGCGCCTGCAAAGGTTCCGCCGGAGGTGATGCCGACGAAGATGCCTTCTTTCTTCGCGAGTTCTTTGCTACAGCGCATCGCATCGGCGTTGGCGATGCGGAGGACCTGGCTGATGGCTTTGGAAGAGACCGCATCGCCGGTGAGCTTGGCGATGAAGTCAGGGCTCCAGCCCTGCATGGGATGTGGCTTCCAGCTTGGATGGGCGGCTGCAGCGGAACCGTCGGCGTTGCGCTGCTGCTCGATGCCGCTGGAAAGCATGGGGGCTTCATCGGGCTCGCAGACAACGATTTTGGTTTCGGGGCGCTCTTTGGCGAGAACACGCGCGACACCCTTAAGCGTGCCACCAGTGCCGAAACCGGTGACCCAGTAGTCGAGGCGCTCGCCGGCGAAATCTTTGAGAATCTCCTGGGCGGTAGTACGGGAGTGCATGTCAGCGTTGGCTTCGTTTTCAAACTGGCGGGTGTAGAACCACCCGTGTTTATCAGCGAGTTCTTCCGTCTTCTTGACCATGCCTACGGCGCGGGCGGCAGCCGGAGTGATGATGACCTTCGCGCCGAGAAAGCGCATGAGCTTGCGGCGCTCGATGGAGAAGGTTTCAGCCATGGTGACCACGAGCGGATAGCCTTTCGCAGCGCAGACCATTGCGAGGCCGATGCCGGTGTTGCCGCTGGTGGCTTCAACGACGGTCTGGCCGGGCTTGAGCTTGCCGGTGCGCTCTGCTTCTTCGATGACGCCTAGTGCGAGGCGGTCTTTGACGGAGCCGAGGGGGTTGAAGGCTTCGACTTTGACGTAGAGGTTTACGTCCGGCGCTGCGAGCCGGTTGATCTTGACGACCGGTGTGTTGCCGACGGTTTCAGTAATGTTTGCGTGCTTCGCCATTCGTGTGCCTCCGGGATGGAGGTGATTGTACAGGCGAGGGTTGGCGAGGATCATCAACAGATTGAGGACCCCAGGGCTGGCAGCGTCGGTCGAATAAATGGATCAAGACATGTTTCCAGCGCAGGTCCAGTAGAATTCGGGCGAGGTCGGCAGAATGCTAGAAGCAGAGAGAGATGTGCGGATATCGCCGTTAGCGATGTCGGGAGAGGAATTTCGGAGTGCGGGCCATCGACTAGTAGACCGGATTGGAGACCTTCTTGATTCCCTGCCGCAGCGGAAGGTGACGCCGGGAGAATCGCCTTCCGTTGTGCGCGAGGCGCTCGCTTCAGAGCGAGGATTGCCGGAGCGCGGCGCAGATGCGGGATCGTTGCTTGAGCGCGCGACGGAACTGATGTTCGAGCACTCATTGTTTAATGCGCATTCACGGTTCTGGGGATACGTGACATCGTCAGCGGCGCCGATCGGAGTGCTGGGAGAGCTGCTGGCAGCGGCGGCCAATCCGAATTGCGGGGCGTGGCTGCTATCGCCCATGGCCAGCGAAATCGAAGGGCAGACAATCCGGTGGATTGCGGAGATGCTGAGGTATCCGACGGACTGCGGAGGCCTATTTGTGAGCGGCGGGAACATGGCGAATATCGTCGGGTTTCTGGCAGGACGGGCGGCCAAGGGCGGCGCGGAGATCCGCAGCAAAGGAGTGGATGGAAGACGGCTGCGCGCGTATTGCTCGAAGGAGACGCACACGTGGATTCAGAAGGCGGCGGATATCGCCGGGCTGGGAACGGAGTCGGTGCGCTGGGTCAGCGTCGATGATGAATTTCGGATCGATGGAGAAGCACTGAGGGCAAGGATACGCGAGGATTTAGCAGCTGGAGACGAGCCGTTCCTGGTGGTTGGAAATGCGGGAACAGTGAGCACGGGGGCTGTAGATGATCTGAAAGCACTGTCGGCGGTATGCGGCGAGTTCGATCTGTGGCTCCACGTCGATGGAGCTTATGGGGCAATGGCGGCGGTAGCACAGGATGAGGCGCCACTATTTGCGGGACTTGAGGAGGCGGACTCGCTCGCGGTAGATCCACACAAGTGGTTGTACGCGCCACTGGAAGCGGGATGTGCGCTGGTGCGGGATGTGACAAAGTTGCGCGATGCGTTCTCGTATCACCCGGCGTACTACAGCTTTGGCGTGGAGGCGACGAACTACTTCGATCTAGGGCCGCAGAACTCGCGCGGGTTCCGGGCGCTGAAGGTGTGGCTGGCGCTGCAGCAGGTGGGGCGAGCAGGGTACGAGCAAATGATTGCGGATGATATCCGACTTTCGCGGACGATGTGTGAGAGCGTGGCGAGACATCGGGAACTTGAGGCGATGACGCAAGGGTTGAGCATTGCGACATTTCGATATGTGCCGGCAGATTTGGATCTCAGAGATGTGCGAAGTGCGGAATACCTGAACACGTTGAATCAGGAACTGTTGACGCGGCTGCAGCAAGGCGGGGAGGCCTATCTTTCCAACGCTGTGATTGGCGGGAGATATGCGTTGCGGGCGTGCATTGTGAACTTCAGGACGACGATGGAAGATGTGCAGGCCGTACCGGAGTTGGTGGCGCGGCTTGGAAGGCAGGTGGATTCTGAGATGCGGCCGGCGGAGTTGAGACAACTTTCTTAGCCGCTTTCCTGGGCTGAGTCCCGCTTACGAACGGCAACTGCGGCGGTCCGATGGACCGCCTCCCGGATAGTGTCGTGATACGGACAGAATGTCTTGTCAGGAACAGCCTCGCTATTTCACGCCTTTGTCAGGGTTCCAGACACCCTGCTGTTTGCGAACATAGAGGATCTGACCGACGTGGTAGGCATTATGCGCGCCGACATGCGCGACGAGTGAGGCGTTGGCCGCGAGCTTTGCGTCATCGGCATCGTTGACCGCTTTCTCCCAATCGGCGAGGACCTGATTGAGCTTCTTCACGAGGTCTGTCCACTGATCGGCAGTGAACTTGTCAAAGGTGTCGTTGTTGTTGCCATCGAAGGGGGGATTCTTTTCACCCTTGAACTCGTTGAGCGAACGCTGGTCCCAATACCAGATGTGATACGCCAATTGCCCGACAGAGTGGTTCCCTTTTCCTGGACTCCACATCGCCTGTTCCGCAGTGAGGCCGTCAATCGCGGTGCTGATGGGAACATACCAGTCTTCCTGATCGTGGCTGGTGCGGAGTTGTTCGAGGAGCACGCCGCGCAAGGTTGTTGGCGGCTGTTTCTTCTCGGGGGTTTGTGCGGCGAGAGGAACAGCGAGCAGGAGGAGGAATGCAAGCTTTCTCATGGATGTGACCTCGTAGTGGGGAGAGTATACCGCTCGCGGCGCAGGCAGGGCATCCGGCAAGGGAGAGCGGGAGTCCGGTTCACCACGGAAAAAACTCAAAGAGCACAGGATGGTGGCGATCTTATTTGCAGTCGCCGGCAGGGAAAAAAATGAGCGCCGGAGGCGCGGCGCTCAAAACTGAATCAAGAGTTCAAATCCCAGGAGAACGCCTACATCTTGTAAGCGAGGCATGGTACTTCAGAGCTGACCGCAGATTCGTGCCGAGACGCAAGGCGGCGGCTGATCGATCGCGCAAGAAGACGCTTGCCGCGGAAGACACGCGACTTCATGGTGGCGACACTTAAGTTCAGGGCGCGAGCTGCATCGGCCTGGGGTTCTTCATCCAGGGCACAGACCTCAAGTGCGCGGCGACAGACGAAGGTGAGCTTGCTGACCTCGTCTCTCAGGATGTTCTCCATCTCGCGAGATTCCCAGATCTCTTCGGGGGTCTTGCGGGGATCAGGAAGATTAATTTCGACAATGTCGCCATCACTCTTGCTGAGGTACTCCATGGACAGAAAGACTCGTCCGCGGCGGCTGCGAATGTGCTCGTGTGCCGTGTTCTGGACGATGGCTCCCAGCCAGCTGGACATTTGCGACTCACCCCGGAAGCGCGCGAGGGCTTTGTAAGCTTTCATCAGGGATTCCTGCAGAATGTCTTCAGCATCTTCGTTGGATTGCGTGAGCCTTCGTGCCATACGCAGAAGTTGAGGACGACGGCGTTCTGCGGTCTCCAGGAACTCACGTATACGCGGCTCGGGCAAAGGCAGCTGTGTTTCGGACTCGATTGCGCTCAAGGCAATAGGCATATGCACCCGCTCCCTACGGGTGAACAATCCAGATTCAAAGGACAACTTGAAAGGATTTTCGAGAACAGAGGCCATCCGATCGGAGGATCAGGGCCTGCTGCAGGCTTATGCCAAAAGGGAGGAGATAGGAGGAGCGCGAAGCGGATGCAGGGGTGAGACAAATTCGATGATGCGCGCCGGAGCGGGCCCGGCAACAATACGCTCGCGCGAGAAATGCGGCAGGGGCGGAACAGAAACAAACGATATCTGCGGGGTCAGGAACTTGACCGGATTGTAATGATGCAGAACTGGAGCGATCGTGCCATCGTTGCGATGGTCCAGCCACATGCGGGTGGTGGAGGCCTTGGTAACGTCAGTGTGATGGAAGTAGTGGGAAAGCTTTAAGCCATAACTCCAACCACCGACGACAAGGGCGAGCGCAAGGACCGGGAGAACGCCTGGCTGAAGAAACTGAAGTATTGCAGATTTAAGAGCGTAAAGGCTTGCGCGTTCTGATCGGCAACGCAGCGGGGCGCTGTTGGTTGGATCCGCGATGGGGAAAGTTTCGCGCAAGGTCCCTTGGCTCCTCGTACCGTGCAGCTAAGGTTTCACAAGTATAGACTCGCCGCCTCGTCAAAATGTCGCAAAAAACAAGGAACTCGTGACGAAACGAATTCGTGGAAGCGCACTCTAAGGACACTTTGGTCCGGGAGGCTGGTTCAGGCCTATACTGGCGCGATGAAGTTGCCAATTCCCGGACAAGAACTTGTGGCGTTGATTGTGGCAGTCTCCTTTGCGGCGGGGCTGAATGTTTACGCCACGGTGGCGACGCTGGGATTGCTGGCCCACACCGGCACGGTGGAACTGCCTGCAGGGCTGCAGATATTGGGCAGCTGGTGGGTGATTGGGGCCAGCGCGGCGCTGTTTGGGGTGGAATTCTTTGCGGACAAGATTCCGGCGTTTGACCTGGTCTGGAACGCGCTGCACACCTTTATCCGGATTCCCGTAGCGGCCTTGCTGGCGTGGCGCGCGACGGCGAACCTGACTCCGCAGGAGCAGTTGATTGCCACGCTGCTGGGCGGACTTGTGGCGTTTGCGGCCCACGGCGGCAAAACGGCAATGAGAGCGGTTGTGACTCCCTCGCCGGAGCCGCTGTCGAACATGGGGCTGTCGCTAGGGGAAGATGTTGTCTCGATTTCACTTACGTGGTTTGCTACGCGGCATCCTTATGCCGCGGGGGTGATTGCAGCCGGATTGGTGCTAGTGATTGTGCTGCTTATCCGCTGGGTGTGGCGAGCTCTTCGGTTGTTGTTCCGCTCAGCCGAGAGAGCGTTGCAGACCTGAAGCATGCAGGTTTTTCTTAAGCGGCTGCTTGGCCCTCACGCTCAGGAGACCGGAAGCGGAATGATCGCTTCGGCGGACTCATTGACAATGGCGACGAGGGCGAACTCGACCTGCTCGGCAGTGAACTCGAGGCTGCGACCAGGGAGGAGTTCGGCAATTACGCTGGGAAGCATGGTGCTGATCCTGGATTCACCGTTCTGATGGTAAACGACGATTGGACAGGGGAGCATAAGCGCTGCGGCCAAGTCTCTTTCGAGCATCTTGGCGGCGTAGCGTGCATTGCAAACCTCGACGATCTTGAGGGGATCACGCGGAAATCCCTTTTCCGCGAGAGTGGCGGCGATGTCGTGGACATGGAGGACGCGGAATCCGTGAGCCGCGCAACTCTGTTCGATGGCTGCAACGGCTTCGTCTACGGATTTAGAAGTGGGAACCGTGTAGGCGAGGGTTTTCATGGGAGTTCCTCCCAAGCCGTAGAGCATAGCTCCGGTACAGGGATTTGTCTGTGATAGCAAAGCTGTCTTCAGACGCCGAATTGCTGGAGGTGATGGTCGATATGCTTGTACATCCACATCGACCACTCATCCGGAGTTAATGGTCCGAAGAAGCTGTGGGGATGTGTGGTGCAACCGGCTGGACCAGCACTCGCGAACCGGTCGATGGCGCGGCTGAGTCTTTGGCACTCCGCCGCTAGGTCGCGATTGTCGGCGACCTGAAAGCCGGGAATGGTGGGTGAGTTGCGGCGCATTGGTTCGCTGGGCTGGAAGGCTTTCTCCTTGATGACGCTACCAATCAGGCGGCCAACGAGCATGCGCGGAGGACGGCGGTCACCGCAAGCCAGTTCCATGCCGATGGTGCAGTGGGCTATCGCCTGAGCGGGCGTCATTTTGCCCCAGAGGCGCGGGGTGTCAGGACGGAGACGGGAAATGCGATCTTTGAGTTCCTGGACGCAGTCGGGTTGCCAGAGGGTTTTCATGGAGAGAACATGCTCCGCTGATGAGATCGTGGTGATGATAAATCCACCCTAACAAGTTCGGAGGGGTGTCCGCGATTGTGGTAGGGTACGGGGCGAGAAAGGACGAGGATGATGAAACGGCATGTACTGAGTGTGGGAGTTCTCTGCCTGGTGAGTTTGCCGGTTTGGGGGCAGATCCAGTTGCCGCAGATTCCGGGACTGGGCAAATCGCGGGCGGGAGCGGGACTGACGGACGCACAGATCGGGTCAGGGCTGAAGGAGGCGCTCGCTGTCGGGACGCAAAAGGCGGTGAAGCAGGTTGCGCGGCCAGGCGGCTACCTGGAAAACCAGGCGATCAAGATTCTGCTGCCGCAAAGCCTTCGACCGGTGGAGACGGGTTTAAGGGCGATCGGGCAGGGGCCGAAGGTGGACGAATTCATTGCCAGCATGAATCACGCGGCGGAAACAGCGGCTCCGGAAGCGGCGGGGATCTTCGGGAATGCGGTGCGGGCAATGACGATTGATGATGCGCGCAAGTTGCTGACCGGCGGAAACACGTCAATCACGGATTACTTCAAGGCAAAGACGTCGGCTGATCTGGCTGTGGCGTTTCGACCTCATGTGGAAAAGGCGATGGCGGCGAACGGTGTAACGCAGAGATACAACGCGCTGGTTGGTCAGAATCCACTTCCTTTTATCAAGAGCTCGAAGATGGACATCAATTCGTACGTGGTGAACAAGGCGCTGGATGGATTGTTCTACGAGCTGGGGGAACAGGAGAAGGAGATCCGGAGGAATCCGGCAGCGCGGACTACGGATCTGTTGAGGAAGGTGTTTGGGAGATAGCGGAGTTAGCGGAGTTCGCGGGGTTAGCGGAGTTAGGGGGAGATTTCGCTGGTCACATTGTTGACAGTCTCCGCACGCAGCTTGTCAAACATGACATACGATTATTCCCACTCGTGATTCTGGAATTCAATTCCGTTATCCGGAGCTTCCCTATGACGAAGATTGCTGCAGTCGCGGCCGGCGCGGTGTTTTTGGTAGTTGTAGTTCCCGGAGCTGTCGCGCAGGGGGATACGAACCAATACGCCAAGATGCCTCCGCTCGAGCAATACCTCATTGCGGACCAGGCGGCTGAGGTCGCGCTGGCGAAGAGCGGCGCTCCGCCATCGATTTCGGACCAGGCTGAGGTGATGGTGCTTGGCCGGACAGGATTCAGGACCGCGGTTGAAGGCAAGAACGGCTTTGTGTGCGTCGTGGAGCGGGGTTGGGGAGCTGCGACGACGGATGCGGAGTTCTGGAATTCGAAGATCAGGGCTCCGATCTGCTTCAACGCGGCTGCCGCGCGGAGCTTTCTGCCGATCTTCCTGATGAAGACGAAGCTGGTGCTCGAGGGAAAGTCGAGGACGGAGATTCTGGCGGCGACCGATGAGGCGTTTGAGAAGAAAGAACTGCCTGCGCTGGAGCCTGGCGCGATGTGCTACATGCTGTCGAAACAGCAGTACCTGAATGACAGGGGGAAGAGCTGGCATCCGCACCTGATGTTCTTTGTGAGCGGCGACTCGGCCAAGAGTTGGGGAGCGGACATGGAAGGCTCGCCGGTGATGGCGGCCAACGATCCGGAAGAGCGGGTCACGATCATGATGGTGTGGGCTTCGCACTGGTCGGATGGGTCGGCGGTGGAGTAGGGCCCAGATTCTTGGGCCACGCGCCTAAACTTTTTTCTGAAATTTTGCGCGTAATAGAGCGGATTGAACTTACGGCCGTTGTATGTCTCCGGGGAATTGCTGCGGATGATTTCTGTGGATTCGATTCTCCCGCAAATTTGCTTCGTAATAGATTTCATTGGGCTTACACGCACTTAATAGATGAGAATGAACTTAGTCGCGCCCGTCGCGAGACTGTGCTTCGAAGTTGTGCTGATTTGGATTATGCGCTTTTTGGTGAATTGAACTGCAAACGAGAATTCGATTATTCCGGGGCTAAAGCCCACGCAATGTGGGATGCCACATTTTCAGGGGCCTGAAGACCCCTTCTCCCTCCGGTTTGGATGAGTCGGCCGTGGAAGTGAGATAGAGGTTGCCGGAGTTTGTCGGATCCCACGTCTCCAAGTGCGGGAGACATGGGGCACCCGGATTTGTAGTTATTCAGCGTTCACAAAACTTGGGCGACGCGACGGGGCAAGGGGGCGGGACGGGAACGGCGGTGGAGTGTCGAACGCACCGGACGTGAGAATTCTTGAAAGGCGGGATGTCACTCGGCTGCCCCGGTCTCGTTGATGAGAACCAGCCGGAGTGAGGTGCGCTTACTTCTTGAGGCGCGCGGATAGTTTCTGGTGAAGGTCTTCGGGGTTGATGTTGTGAAGGAAGTCTTCTGGAACGTCGACCTCCTGCAGTTTCTGGTTTGGGCCGGCACGGAGACCGCCGCGGAACTGTCCGGGAGTGCCTGGCTCTGAGGGACTGATTGCCGGTCCCACGCCAACGATTTTGCCGCCTTCAAGAACGACGTGTACTTTCATGACAAACCTCCGCCGTGCAGGTTGTACCAGCACCATTGAGGGCCATTGTTTTTGATGGTGACGAAGTAGGTGATGTGGCCGTCCGTTTCCATCTGCTCACCTTGTTCGATCGACATCATCTGAGCGCCAGGGGTTTTGACGTCCGCAGTGGCATATTGCGCTCCGCGGTTGTCGTAGAAGGTGTACCACCAGTAGTGAGTCCCACCTGGACCGAGCCAGACGGGAGTGAGGAAGTTGTTGAATGACATATTGTCCCATCCTTTCTGTGGCTGTCGCCAAACGCCTTCAGCACTCCGATGAATCGGAGAGCGACGTGCTCGGAGCTGCTTTCAGGGTCGGGGAAGAGTCACGCGGTTATAGTGACGCTGAATGGCGGAGCGTTTCTCCAGGGTGCTAGAGGAAGGGCGAGCAGAACCTACGGGGATCAACGATATCTTTACGAATCTGATGGAAGCGGAGCGGCGGATGGGGAGCGGAAAGTAGCGGTGGGTCAGCTGATTTCCCGCTCATCGCGAAAAGCCGCGAAGAATGGGGCACAGGACCGATTCTCTGATTCGAAGTAAATGAGCGGGCCACCTGCCGGGCGAGGTAATGAAGGCCAGGAAGCGGTGAGTTGAGAATGGATCCAACAGAAAGCCGGAGCTGAGCTCCGGTCTTTTGCTTCGTGCCTATCGTAGAGGCAGGGCGAAGATTGTCGTATCCCATGTCTCCAACTGCAGGAGACATGGGGCACCCCGAGTTTGTTGTTTAGGCAGCTTTCGTAAGGCCTAAACCGGCCGCGCGGTTATTGCTTGTCGTAGACGAGGGTGACGGACATGGGTTTTCCGTCTGCGTTCATACCCTTAGCTTTGAAAGTCATGGTCTTGCCATCGGCTGAGACGGTGATCTTGCCGCGAGCGTGGTATTTGTTCGCGCTGTTTTTTGCCTCGTAGGTGAAGGTGTTGGCGTCGACCTGCTTGAGGGAGACGGAATCGTAAGGAGAACCCTGGCCGGAGACGGCAGAATCAGAGCCGTCGTATTTGGCGGTGTAGGTGGCGTTGACCGCGGAGCCGTCGGCACGCTCACCGGTGTTGGTGACTTTGACGCCGTTGTCGGCTGCTTCGCGCACGGCGGTGATGCTCTTAACGGGAAATGGGGCTGGCGTGTATTTGGACTTTTCCACGTTGAGTTTCCAGGTTCCGAGGGAATTGTCGGCGCCAAACACGGCTACGGAAGAGGTGATTGCCAGAGTTGCGAGAGCAAGAGTGATCAGTTTCTTCATGAGTGGTTCTCCTTCTTCTGGTGAATGCGATTGAATACGCCGGGATGAAGGGTGCGCGGATTGTATTGGGAGGGTTCCAGCTGAGACGAAAGCGAGAAGAGACGGCTGCGATGAGCGGACACTATGTAAACGCCGGCACTGGCGGGGCGTCAAGGTAAATCCGCCGGGCGAGCCAGGCAGGATGGCGCATCGGCCGAACTCCTGCTCTGGTTTCGTCTATAGAGGCAGATTAAGCATCCGCCCCTTCGCCCTTATTGCTTGGCTTGCTGATCAGCGTCTACGTGGCCGCGGCCATCGCGCATTTCATTGCCCTTGAAGTTGTCGTTCTTGTCCAGAGGCATCGATGGATCGGCCTTATCGCCGGGCAGCGGCAGCCTGCCTGTGTAGCCATTGGCTGCGTCGAGGCGATTGTCTACGCTGCCACGGAACTTATCAGGGCCATGGAACCATGGACCCGCGCCAACGAATGCTCCGTCGACGAACCATTTGGGGCTGTAGTAGCCGTAGGGAGCGCAGGAATAGGGAGCGACGTCGTAATAGCCATAGGGGCATGCGGGAGCTGAAGCCGCATCGAGAGGGACCGATCCCCGGTTTGCGGGAGCCTGATCCTGGGCAATTGCGAGGGGAGCGAATGACAACATACCGCATCCGACGACAGCAGATAACATTCCAAGCTTGAAGCGATTCATAGATCTCCTTAACCTCGCGGGGATGCCAGAAGACACCCCCGCACGATCACCTTACCGGTTTCGAAGGAGTGTGTCTGAGCTATAGAGACCATGCGGCGTTGTGGTCATGGATAGATTGCGGGGAGCGCGGATTGTGGGGGCTGAAGTCGGGAACTTACCTTCCCTGTTGACAAGAATTTGACTTGATTGTTCTGACGGAGATTTTGCAAGCCAGCGATGCAGAAGTGGGTGTAGTGTAGTGGGGCTCCCCCCCCTTGATACTGCCCGGCAACGCACTGTTGCCAGACCCGGCAGGCTGCCGCAATTCACATTCGTGACCATCGGAGGTCTTCCCATGCTTCAAAAACATCGTTGTCTCTTCGCGATCGCATGTTTGATCGCATTAGTCTCTGCAAGCGTCAACGCCTATGGGCAGGAGAGCGGCCAGCGCACTTTTGCCCAGGTATCCGTGGAACCTGCAATTGACTACTCAACCGGCAACACGATCTATCTACTGACGCCGATCAAGGCTCCGTTCCCATCGAAGGCGAATCCGATAGCGACAGCTCCGCTGTATCTGCCGTTGTATCCGCTGTCGTCGACGGTGGTGGCGGATGAGCTGAACTGTCAACCCAGCAACTGCGATCACGCAAACGTGCTTCCTTTTGCGGATGCGGGATTCTACGGCGCGCTACCGGGGACGGATCCGGCATGCGCGGATTTCAACGGAGGCCAACCGTGTTCGCTGGTGAAGGGCCACGACCATCTCGTGGGAAAGGCAAGCACACATGGAGACTTCAATGTTGCGTGGACGGTGAAACCGGTGATCTTCACACATAAGGCGTTTGACGACGGGATGATCAATGTACGGATCACAAAGCTGACTCAGTTGATGGCCGAGGTGGCGAGTCAGGACGTGGTGATCGCGCCCGATCTTGTGACGTTCAATTGCTCGATCACTTCAGAGCGGACCTACGAGAAGGGGACGCCGGTGGTGATTCCATTCCCATAGTGTGATTGCTGAAGTCGACAGGAGGACCGGAGCCGTGGGCTCCGGTCGTTTTGTTAGCTGTGTTCCCGTTAATAGCCAGTCGGATTTGTCGTATCCCACGTCCCCAACTGCAGGGGATCCTTCGGCTGCGCTCAGGACAGGCTATGGGGGCACCCGGTGGCTGCGTAGCTATTGCGAACTGGTGATGCGCTCCCAGACAAGACGGCGCTGGTGATCTTCGCCCATCTCGTGAGCCTTGGCTGTAAGGGTGAGGCGATTGCCCTGAAGCGCTACTCCGCGAACGCCATCCTGATCCCGCTCGCCCGGAGACAGGGAGTGGCGGATGTGATGCGTCACGGACGACGCGGACTCGTCCGTGGTCCACGTGCCAAAGTACGCATAGTAGCCGTCGATGGCTGCGACCTTTTCGGACTGCGGAGCCTTGAGGAACTCCTCACGGGAACTGGTGCGCGGAACCATCGGCATGGGGTCGGCGACAATCTGCACACTCATCCAGCCGCTGCGGTCGTACATGAGCAGGCCTTGCGGATGCTTGCCGTAGAAGGGGTAGATGATTTCGCCGGAGGACCGGATGGTTTCGATGCTGATGAGTCGCCATGTGCCGGGGAGCTGGTCTTTAATCGCGGACGGCTTCTGGGCGAGAGTGAACGCTGCGTTGCAGAGCAGGAGAAGGATGCAGAGACGCTGACGCAAACCGGCCTCCTTGGGAAAGCGAGGCAAGTCTAGCATGGATGAGCGGAAGGTGCTGGTGTTGCAGGGTTGGAAGAGCGAGGGTCACAACTCCAGCCTAAGCGAAATTAAACTCCTCTTCTAACCATTGTTCTGGAGCATCGAAGCCAAACGCCCAATAGATGTCTCGCTGGCAATGCTTGCTTATCGCCAGAAGGTTTTCTTCTAGTTCACCCATCGAAAATCGGCGGGTGATGTTGATTTCGGATTCAACGAGTTTTGGGGGATCGCGCAGCCATGTCCGTCCACCTCTCGAGAAGAAGGCACCTGCGAGCCCATCAGCAGCAAAGCTGAACTCAATGAGTCCGAAGTAGCCAGCCTTTCGATAAAGCTGTCGACTCAACTCTAGGACTTTCATTATCAAAGAGGCCGTGACCTCAGGCAAAAGCTGACGGGCCCCTAAGGAGACAGATGGAAGAACGTAATCCCACCAATAATCAAACTCATGCAGAATGAGTCCTTGCTGCTGGAATTCCGAATAAGAATATTCGCCATCGAAAAAGATGCCGCCTGCGACGCGCTGTAGCTGACCGATCGGAAGGCGGTCAAGAATCGTAGAGGTCCTAACATACGTGCCTTGGACAAGGTCAAACCAACTGCGAGTATCTAAAAGGATACTCGCGGGAACACGGGACGGTGAAAAGTGTCATCCCGCCTTCGCGCGGGTATACTCGCGGAGGCTTACCATTTCGTCGCTTCGATCGCAAATGCTGCGTTCGTTCGAGCGCTTTACGGACCAATCTCCCTTTCTCTTCGATTGAGCGTTGGCGCTTGTTCACCAGCCATTCGATATCCCCCACTGTGGCCTTACGCAGAAAGCGACTCGAGATATTGTCGTTTCGGAAGTAAACGACTGTGCGATCCTCCACGGCGTGTGGAGCGTCCTCGCTCTCGGCGACTCTGATCACGACAACAGCGCGGTCAGGCTTAGGCAAATCTTTATCGCTCTTGAATTCGACGACGTGTACTTCCGGCAAGACTGGTGGGTAGACAGCTTCCAATCCTTTCTGCAGGACTCGTTCACGAAGGCCAGTAGTTAGCTCAACTCCCTTTATCGGAATCACAGCAGCACCGCTGTCAGTCTCCGCTACTCCAATGAGAATCATGCCGCCGTAGGAATTTGCGAATGAGGCCAAGGTCTTCTCCAGGCTCGAAGGAAAGTTCTCCTTAAAATCCAAGGCGAAGCCCTCACGAATGCCGGTTTGTAGAAAACTCAGGATCTGCGAAAAATCAATTGATTCTATCGGAGTTCCAAACATGGCCGAAACCGCAGCATAGCACTAAGTCGATTTCGTTGAATGTGAGCCACTCGGATTCCTCCGGAGATGAGGGGCCGGAGAAGCAGATCCTTCGACTCACCACCCCCACGCTGAAGAATACGCGTGGGGCCCCGTTCGCTCATGATGACAGCTCTCATTGAGTGAGGCTGAGCGTTTGTACTTGTTGAAGGAAAAGGCGGTTCGCCCTTCGCACAGTACCATTCACTGTACCTATTGCTTGTGTTTCAATAAAGGGATGGGTGTTCGGAGGCGGGAGACGGCGCGGGGGAAGTGGATTGCGGCTACGCGCAAGGCGCGGGAGTACGCAATGGTGGCAAAGGCGCTGGCGTCTACGTCGCATCCTGTTCTGGCACAGATAGTTCCGGCGCGGTTCTGCAATCTGTCGTGCGCCTACTGCAACGAGTACGACAAGGTGTCCGCACCCGTGCCGCTGGAAGAGATGTACCGGCGGATCGATCACCTGGGGCGGCTGGGGACCGCGATGATCGGGATCTCGGGCGGCGAGCCGCTGACGCATCCCGACCTGGACGACATCATCAAGCGGATGCGGCGGACGGGCGCGATTGCGGGGATGATCACGAACGGGTATCTGCTGAACGTCGAACGGATCGAACGGCTGAACCGGGCGGGCCTGGACCACATGCAGATCAGCATCGATAACGTGGAGCCGGACGAGGTTTCGAAGAAGAGCCTGAAGGTCCTGGACAAGAAGCTGCAGATGCTGGCCGACCATGCCGAATTTCACGTCAACATCAACTCGGTGGTGGGCGGGGGCTTCAAGGATCCGAATGACGCGCTGGTGATTGGGCGACGGGCGCTGGAGCTGGGGTTCGAGTCGACGATCGGGATTATTCACGATGGGGACGGGCAGCTGAAGCCGCTGGGCGAGGAAGAGTCGCGGATTTACTTTGCGATGCAGGATCGCAAGAAGACGAATTACGCGCAGTTCGATGCTTTCCAGAATGCGATTGCGAAGGGCGAGCCGAATGACTGGCGGTGCCGGGCGGGGTCGCGGTACCTGTATATCTGCGAGGATGGGCTGGTGCACTACTGCAGCCAGCAGCGCGGGTATCCGGGGGTTCCGATTGCGGAGTATACGACCGAGGATGTGAAGCGGGAGTTTTTGACGGCGAAGAGCTGCGCTCCGCATTGCACGATTGGGTGTGTGCACCGGATCAGCTATATCGACCACTGGCGGGCGCCGCAGACGAGGGAGATTTCGCCTGGAGGTGGGGAGCTGGTGAAGATTCAGGGGACGTGAGAGACAGGGACTAGGGACTAGGGACTAGGGACTAGGGACTAGGGAAGGTTACAAGGTGACGAGAGCGGCGGACGGGGCGATTGCCCCGTTTTTATTGGGAGCAGAAAGGAAGAAGGCGGGCGGGAGAGGGCCTCGGGGGAGGCCCGTGCTTTCACGCCGATCTACTTGTGCGCGGTGGTCTTGGCGGGGGCGGACTTGGTGTCGGCGATTGCCTGATCGATGAGCTGATAGAGCTTGTTACGGTCGACGACCTCGACGAAGGGAGCGCCCTTGCTGTTGGAGGTGGAGATCCAGATGGTGGGCGTGTGCTCGATGCCGATGCGCTGGCCGAGTGCGTAGTCAGCCTTGACCTGGGCGGCGAGCTTGCCCTGGGGGTCCATGGCGAAGGGGAGCTGGACGCTGCGGCTCTTGGCGAAGTTCTCAGTGAACTGGCGGAGGACGTCGAGCGAGGTGATGGAGGGCTGGCTGGCGAAGACGGCGTCGCGGTAGTCGTCACCCAGCTTTTTGCTTTTGGTGTCGAACCAGCGGGCGTTGACGGCGGCCTGAAAGCTCCAGGGATGGAACGGGAGCGGGAAGTCGTGGCGAACCCAGGGAATGTTGTACTTGGCTGCAGCCTCTTTGAGGGTGGCATTGGCGTTGGCGCAGTCGGGGCACTCCATGTCTTCGAACTCGATGATGGCGACGCGGGCGCCGGCGGGAGGCTTGAGCGCGGCGGGGTCGTGGACCGGGGTGGTGGGAGGCGCGTTGAATTGGGCGTGGGCCGTGGGTGCAGCGGCGATTACAAGCGCGGCGGCAAGGGCGGTGAGCAGGGATGCTCGGGTCGGGGACTTGGCCTGGGCAAGGTTACTTTGCATATCGTCTTGGACGACTCCCTCGTGTCCATTGTAACGGGAGAGAAGAGGGAAAGTTGCGGAGAAGCAGGGGGGCGAGGGAACGAGGGGACTAGGGGGACAGGGATTAGGGGATTGGGAATTGAGGGACTAGGGGCTAGGGATTAGGGCCTTGGTGGTCGGAGTTAGTTTGGCGACGGGATTTCATCCATTGACGCCATTTGTGGTCGGCCCAGAGGGAAAGGGCGAAGACGGCGAGAGCGAGAATGGCGAGGGCGAGCTTCATGGAAGGAAGAGGACAAGGTGACAAGTTAACAAGGGGACAAGGTGACGATTCATCAGGCGGTTTGCTTCTGGGGGGAGGATAGCTTGCGGAGGGTGCGGCGCGCCAGCCGGGTGATCCAGAAGAAGAAGAGCAGGAGGAGGGCCGTGTCGAAGAGGCCGAGGGCGAAGAAGATTACGGATTCGATGAAGTGGTGCTCGCGGACGTAGACGATGCGGTCGCCGATGATGATGCCGGGAAGATGGAGGATGTACCACTGGAGGGCGACAGCGGGATTGTGTGCGGCTTCAGAGATGGGGTGCGGGCCCGCGGGGTAGCCGATGACCCAGAAATTGATGATTTCGAGGGGCAGAGCGAGAGCGAGCGACAGCCTAAATCTGGAATGAAGGGTTCTCACATTACAAGGGACGGATGAAGGGGTGTGGAGGTTGTAAACCCAGGTCTCAAAAGAGAGACCTGGGGCACCCAATTAGTTGAAAACAAAGGGTGGAGTGAAAATTGTCACCGCCCGATCTGGATGACTTCGAAGGTGCCGGGGAGGATTTGCGGGCGAGGACGCGGGTTGTCGGCGGTGGGCTCTGGGCGTGGACCGAACTGGGCGGTGACGGTGTAGATGCGGTCTGTGGCTGGGTCGTAGGTCATGGTGCGGGCGCCGCGCTTGGTGGTGAGGGTCTGGATGGTTTTGTAGTCGGATCCGGAGGCGTCGATGACGGAGAGGACGCCTTCTCCGCAAGATGCGAAGGCGAGCTTGTTTTTGGCGCTGTATGCGGCTGCATCGGGGCCATCGCCGATAGCGGGAGTGGCCAGGATTTTGCCGGAGTTGGTGTCGAGGACGGACATCTTCTTTCCGTCACAAACGGCGAATAGGCGGTTGCCGGCCGGGTCGAGTGCCAGGCCTGAGGGAGATTCGCAGGCGGGCCAGGTAGCGACAATCTTGTGCGCGTGGACGTCGATTTTTACGATTTCGTTTTTGTCTTCGATGTTGTTGTAGACACTTCCCTTCCCGTCAGAGACGGCGAACTCGGGTTTTCCGGGTACAGGGATGGTGGCGATGACCTTGCGCGAGCCGGCATCGATGACGGTGATGTCGTGGCTGCGGCCATTGAATGCCCAGACAGATTTTGTGGCGGGCTCCCACATGATGGCGTCGGGATTGGTCCCGGCAGGGATGGTGGCGAGGGTGGAGAGATTCGAGCGGTCGAACACGACGACCGCGTTTCCGCCGCCATCAGAGATGTAGCCGGTTTTGCCGTCGGGATTGAGGGCGACGCCGTGGGTGCCATGGAGGCCACTGATCGCTCCGAGCTTGCTGCCATTGGTTACATCCACGACATCGACGTGATCTCCGCGTGTGATGTAGAGGTGATGGGAACTGGAGTCGATGAGGAGGTAATCCCAGCCGCCGGAGTCGGTGAGCTGCCAGCTGCCGAGGATCTTGTAGGGGCCCTGGGCACGGGCCATGGACAAGCTCAGGAGGAAAGCAACCAGGAGAGCTGGAGCAAAACGGAGGACAAGATGTGCGCGCATGAGATCACCTTTCATTAGCGAGAGGATTGTGTCACGCGGGGATTAAGAGAATCTGAAGGTTGGTTCTCGGCGCGAGATGCACCTGCGGGCCACGGATGGATGAGTGGTTTGAAGGCCGGAGTTCAGCGAACCTGATGGAGCCAATTGGCGAAGAGCTGTTGAGCTGCGGGCTTGCTCATGCCGGAGATGGTGAAGTGGTACTTCTTGCCCGAGTTCGTTTGAATTCCGTTTTCGTCGACGGCTCCGATTTCGTTCAACCCAACCTGGATGCTGTCGCCGGGATTCTCGACGCAGCGGAAATTGAGGCCGCCGGAGTTGAGAGTGAGCTGGCCGGAACAGCCGCCGAAGTGCTTGTCGTGTCGCGCAGGGTAGACAACGGGAGTGAACGGGACCCTGGATGTCGCTGCGGTGGGCGGCGGAGGAGGGGCGGCGTTCGAATATTGCGGAAGTGCGGGAGTGACAGGTGCTCCCTGATTGGGGACCTGAGGCGTGACGGCGGGCGCGGCGTTCTGTTGCTGAGGACGAGGTGTGATGACGATGGGAGTTGAAGGCTTCGTGATGGGTGTTGCCAGGGTGTACTTGTAGGGCGAGGGTTTGGGCTTTGCTGGTCCGTGATTCATACCGAGCAGCGACTCTCCGCGTGCAACGACGCTTTTGCCCTGTCGGTAGTAGTGGGGGCGATGAGACTCAGCCCGGATGATAAGAACGATCGGCAATGCAATGAAGAGGAGGACGGCGACGCATAAGGCGCCGAGAATGTTGCGGGCGGAGAAGAACGTTGATGGAAATTTCACTGCTTCGCTCGAGTGCATCTGATTGTGATCTGGATTTCTCCAGGTGGATTGCTGCAGGGCACGTTTAAGAATGAGACGCCATGCAGCCCGCGCATTGTCTATCGGATGATTAGATGCATTCTCGAGTTCGTTCATGGGGAGATTCCTTTCGGGGGAGATGGAATCCCTGGACCGTTCGTCAGCAGGTACACATTATCGCGCGACGGGGTGGGAGGGCGCTGGCATCCGCTGTTAATCCGAGGAAAAAGGATGCCCCGGCGGTAGAGGCCGGGGCAGAGTAGGTTTGAGAGAACTTTCAGTTGATGGTGATGTGGAGCGAGTTTGAGGCTGCCGCCCCGGGGTTGGTCGCGAGGATGGTGGCGGAGCCGGTGGTGGCGAGATCACTGGCCGGGATGGCGATACTGACGTGAGTGGAATCGGTGATGGTGGTTGTGCGGTAGCTTCCGTTCCAGGTTACGGCGACACCGGGCTGGAAGTTGGAGCCGGTGAGCGTGAGGGTGATGTTCCCCGATCCGTGAGTCAGAGTCGAGGAAGAGCTTGAAGTCAGAGAAGCAGCGGAGGATCCGGTTTTAAGCAGTTGCGGTGCTACGAAGGGTCCGCGAATGAGCATCACGGTGGTGACCAGCGTATTGGTGGTGGCGCCGTAATCCTGATAGGAGGAGAGCATCGCCAGGCCATCCTGTCCAAAGCGGAACATAGTCCAAGTGCCGGGGTAGCCGGAGATGCCCTGCGGGATACTCAGGAGGGCTTCGGGTTGATAGGTGGTGAGATCGTATCGGACCAACCCAGCCGCTGCCGTTCCTGCAATGTTCTCGAGCATCAGGAATTCTTTTTGCAGGGACGGATCGGGAGCTGCGCCTTGAGAGATTCCGTTGCTGCCGAACCCGTAGAAGTCGATCAAAGGAAGCGTGGCGAGCTGAGTGGGCGGAGTGGTGGTCGGATCGACGATACCTCCGCTTGTGCCATAGACGAGCTTGCTGGAAACCTGGATAGAACCGTAGAAGCCACCCATGCCATTGAGAGTGGTACCGTCGATAAGCGTGAGGCCATTGGCATCGACAGAGTAGCGATAGAATTCCGCGCCCGACGTCTGGCTGTCGTAGGCATAGACATGCGTTTGATCGGGGAAGGCCGGGTCTATCCCGTTGTAGATGCCAGAGAGATTGGGCCGGAATGTGCCGGTGTTTCCGGAGATATCGAAAATCCCGAACTGACCCCAACCGTTGTTCATGCCGATGGCGAGGGTTGAGTTATTGCCGGGCATGGTCGCGAGCCAGGTGGGAGTGATCGCCGATGTCGATCCGTATTGTGTGTAGCTGGTTGGAATGGTCGCGCTCAGTGTCTGATTCAACAGGTTGTATTTTGCGATGCTGTTGGCGCCTTGCAATCCGATGTAGAGGTAGTTGCCATCGGAAGTCTCGGCCATGACGGTGGGCTGACTGCCGACCAATACGGGGTTTCCAATGGTTCCCGTGACCGGATCGACACTGACGACAGAGTTTCCGGTCAATGTGGTGGATGTACTGGGGACCGTGGCATAGAGCAACCGCGAGTAGGGATCGAAGGTGAGGTTGTTGGCCGGAACTTTGACGATGGAGTAGATGGTGAGCGGAAGGATTTGCGAGGTTCCGCCTCCGGGTGTTCCGTTGCTGACGGTGATGGGAGCCCAGCCGTAGTTCACGATGGTGGACGCAGGTACGGTTGCGGTGAGCTGAGTCGCGTTTACGTACGAAGTGGCCAAAGCGGTCGATCCCAGTTTGACGGTGGAGTTTTGATTGAACCCGGCACCGTTGACGGTGAGGGTGAAATCGGAGTTCCCGGCTTGAACCAAGCTGGGAGAGATAGAGCCGAGGACCGGAGAGGCTGCGTAGAGGCTTCCAGTGGCGGTCGTGCTGGAGGTTGCCTGATTGTTGGTTGTGGTTGGATCGGTGCTGGTGCTGGAGAGCGTTGCCATTGCGCCGAGAGTGCCAGCCGTGGCGGGAGTGGCGCTGACTGTGATCGTGACGGTTGCGCCATTTGCCAATGAACCGAGATCACACGTAAATGTGGAGCGCGAACCGCACGAGCCGGCAGTGGTGGTGATGCTGTTGATGATGAGAGTCGAGTCGAGGTTAAGGGCTAAAGCGACACCGACCGCCGTGTTGGGACCATTGTTCTTCACCTTGGCGACCCAAGAGCCGGCCGTTCCGGTGGCGGCCGTTGCGGGTGCGGTGAGAGTGACGGCGACGTCTGCTGGAGTTGACGAGAGATCCGCAACGACGGGCGACTGGAAAATGAATATCTGATTGAAAGCCGTGAATACACTGGGAGCGGCGCTGAGAGCGAGACCGTTCTGTCCCCAGCGCACGATCTTGGTGAAGTTGGTGGAGTAGCCCTGTACGCCTATGGCGTTGATGGGGATGCTTCCGGCAGAGTTGAAGGTGGATTCATCGAAGGCCAGCACCTGGCCGGTGGAGTTATATGAAGTGACTCCGACGAATGCGCGACCCAAGGAGGAGTCGGAGACAACGGGTCCACTGACGGGTGAAGTTGCGGTGCTGTAGAAGGTTCCAAGGAGAGTGCCCGCGGAGGCGTCGAAGACCTGTCCGTCAGAGAGATAGAGCCTGCCGTTGTCGAACTGCATGGAGTTGACGTAGCTGTTTGAGACGGTAGCGAGATTTGTGGAAGACGTGACGCCGGTTGCGTCGACGGTGAGCTTGACGATGTTGCTACCGTTGCAGACATAGAGCACCGAAGCCGAGGAGCCGAACGCGAGAGGTCCCGTGCCATTGACGTAAGCGTGGGTGCGGGCAACGCCGGAGTCGTAGATTGTGATTCCGGTTCCACTGTAGATTGACTGCGTGGTGCTGACGGCGACCGAATTTGGTGAGCCTGGAACGGCTGCGATGTATTGAGCGATATAGGGCGGATTGTAGACGCCGTTGCCTCCGCCAAGCTGAAACTGATTTACGACTTTTCCCTGCGTGAGGTCAACCTGGGCAACGGCAGCAGAACCGTCGAGGCCGACGAATAGCTGCTTGCCATCGCTCGAGAGCGCCAGCTTGTTTGGATTGCTGCCGACAAAGATGGTGCGCTTGATATTGCCGGTAAGAGGATCGATGCCGATGACGGAGTTCCCGCCTGAGCCGACGCTGGTGACAGGCACGGATGCCCATAGGAGTCCATCGACGCTGTTATAGGCGATGTCTCTATTGGAGATGGGCAGGTAGAAAGTAAACAGCATGGGGGTGGAAGTGCCACCGCCAGGAGCTGGAGTTGTGACGGTGATGCTTGCGTTTCCGGGCAGGGCTGCGCTCGAAGCTGGGATGGTTGCGTTGAGTTGAGTGGAGCTGACGTACTGCGTATCAATACCGATGCCGTTCACAGAGACGGTGGTGGTTCCGGTGAATCCCGTTCCATAAAGGGTGATGGTGGTGGCGGCATTGACCGGCCCGCCGGCCGGTGACATCGAGGTGAGGGTGGGAACAGGCGGATCGGTGACGTTGACACTTACGGAGTTCGAGAGGGACGGAATTGCAGTGGAAGTGTTGACTGTGATGCTGGCGATTCCTTTAACGGCCAAGTCGGCGGCGGGGATGGTGGCATAGAGCTGAGGCGCGCCGTAGTAGCCGATGTAATTTGTCTGGAGATCAGCGCCGTTCCAGCGCACGACGGAGTTCAGGGTGAAGCCGGTGCCGGATACAGTGATGCTGGAATCGGGGCTCCCGACCACGAAGGAATTTGGGGTGACGGAAGAAATGAAGGGGGTAGCAGAGCCGGGCTGGATGATGAGAGACGCGACTGTAGAGACTCCTCCTCCAGGGGCGGGAGTAGTCACCGTGATCGTGAGATACCCCTGGGTGGCCTGATCTGCGACCGTGGCGTCAAATGTCAGGGTAGTGGCGTTTACATAGGTGGTGGCTCGGGGTGCACCGTTGACATTGACCACGGAGGAGGAGACAAAACTTGTGCCGTTGACCGTAACTGTCGCGGGGCTGGTTGCCCCCACGGGTAGGGCTGAGGGACTTAAATGAATGGTGCCCGGAGCGGGATTGTTGACGGGCAGGGTGACAACGGCCGATGTTCCACCCCCGGGAGCGGAATTGACCGCCGTGAGAGAGAGTGTTCCGGTCGCGACGACATCGGACGTGCTCAAGGTGACATTCACCTGCGTTGCGCTGACATAAGTAGTTGTTCGCCCAGCGCCGTTCACGTCGATGGTTGTTGTGGGGACAAAGCCAGTGCCGGTGATGGCGATGACGAGCGAAGAGGACCCGGCGACCTGGGTCGTGGGTGAGATTGAGGAGATCACCGGAACCGGGTTATCGACCTCGAAATTGGCTGCAGTGCTGCCGACAGTGCCGTTCACGACAACTACGGAGAGATTGCCACCGCTGGTGAGCTGGCTCGCAGGTACGATTGCGGTGAGCTGAGTGGCGCTCACGAAGGTTGTGGGTTCGGCGGTTCCACCGACTTTGACGACGCTGCTGGACGTGAACCCTGAACCCGTAACGGTGAGAGTGACTGCACTGGAGCCAGCTGGCGCAGTCGTAGGGCTGACGGACGAGACCACAGGAGTTGCGTTTGTGTTCCCTCCCCCGCTACTTCCGCCTCCATTGTTTGAGGAGCTGCCTCCACCGCCGCATCCTGCCAGGAGTTGAAACGTCGTTAAGCCAAAAACCAAGACAAAAAAATGTACAACAACCCGCACTTTGCGGACGCCAAAGTCTTGCACGCAGGAACCCTAACCTTCCGGTACGTCACAAATGAACTGTCGGAATGCCTATAAAAGATACACCGGTTCAGGTGTTTTGAGATATGAACCTGAGCACGATTGCGAGGTGCGAACGTAGGCGATGGCGAGCTTGCAACTGAACTGCTCCAGGTTGGCTGAAGAACGACAATACTGTTCGGATTTGGACGCGGTTCAGTTGAACCGGACAGGGAGAGCGCGTGGACAAATCGCGTGATAGACGAAAGCCTCGTGAACTCAACGGATTAGTCCTTTGATGGAAAGGGACGCGAAGATGCTAGAAAGAGACAGAGAATCTGTGTGCCTGGAGGGGGTCGATGGGAGCTTTCGCGCGGGATTTGCGCTATGCGTTGCGACAACTGAAGAAGTCGCCAGGGTTTGCATTCGTTGTGGTGGTGATGCTGGCGCTAGGGATTGGCGCAAATACCGCGGTCTTCAGCGTGATGAATGCGGTACTGATGCAGTTGCTCCCAGTATCGCGTCCACAGGGGCTTTATTACGTGCGAATGGCAAACGGCCAGGGGCAGCCGCCGGGAGCGGGCAATACCGGCGACTCAGCCACGTCGTTTTCTGAAGCTTCGTTTGAGGCGCTGCGACAGCGGAGCGATGTTTTCGAGGATCTGATTGGGTATGTGCCGCTGAGTTTTGACGGTAGCGTCGCGGTGCGGCATGGGGAACTTCCGGAAGAAGCGGAGGGTGAAGAGGTCAGTGGCAATTTCTTCTCGGGCCTGACGGCGCGGATGGGATTGGGGCGCGGGTTCAACTATCAGGACGAGAAGGATCATGCGCCGATCGCGGTGATCAGCTACGAGTTCTGGACGCGGAGTTTTGCGCGGGATTCGAAGGTTGTGGGGCGGACGATGTATGTGAAGGGCGTTCCGCTGACGATTGTGGGCGTGACGGCGCGCGGGTTTAAGGGGATTGAGCCGGCGGTATCAGCGGACTTCTGGATTCCGCTGCAGAACCGGCCGGAACTGAATGCGTGGGGCACGCCGGCGGGGAATGACACGCTGTACGGGTCGCCGAAGTGGTGGTGTTTGCGGATGATGGCACGACTGCGACCGGGGGTGACACCGATACAGGCGCAACAGGCACTAAGCGGGACGTTGGGCGGAGTGGTGAAGCAGACGGTGGGAACCATTGATGAGAAGCAATGGAAGCCGCTCCTCGATTTCGATCCCGCAAAGGGAATCTCGGGGTACAACGCGGATTTCAAAACACCGGTCGAAATTCTGATGGGGTTGGTGGGGCTGGTTCTGCTGATTGCGTGCACGAACGTTGTGATGATGGTGCAGGCACGGAATACGGCGCGAGAGCATGAGTTCAGCCTGAGAATGGCGATCGGCGCAGGAAGGGCGAGCATCTTCAGACAGCTGCTGTGCGAGAGTGTGCTGCTGGTTGGAGTGGGTGCGACGGCTGGGTGGATCTTCGCACTCTGGGCAACGCGGATGCTTGCCTCGTGGTCCGGGATCGAGACGGGGCTGAGCCCGGATCGGACTGTGTTGCTGTTTACGATTGCGATTTCGGCAGTTGCGGCGCTGGCGTTCGGATTGTTTCCGCTGTGGAGCGCGGCTCGAGTGCCTGTGGCCGGAGTGCTGCGATCGACTTCGGGAACGACTACGGCGACACGGAGCAGACTGGCTGGAGCGCGGGTTACGTTGTCGGCGCAAGTGGCAGTGTGTCTTGTTTTGCTGGTTTGCGCAGGACTGCTGCTGCGCACTCTGCGCAATTATGCGAATGAAGGTCTGGGATTGGAAACACAGGGCCTGCTGGTGTTTGGAGTATCGCCACTGGGGGGCGTAGATGAGCATGCGTTCTACCGGCAGCTTCTCGATCGCCTGACGCAGATGCCGGGAGTGCAGAGTGTTTCACTTGCTGAGAACCGGCCAGGGTCGGGGTGGTCCGACAACAACGAACTGAAGCTGGATGGAGTTCTGAAGCAGGGCGTAAGTCTTCGATCGAACAATGTGGGTCCGGACTTTTTCCGAACGATGGGCGTGCCGATTTTGGCGGGACGCGATATCGCTCAGTCGGATACACAGCAGAGCGAGCGTGTTGCTGTGGTGAACGAGACGTTTGTGAAGAAGTTCCTGACGAATACGAATCCCATCGGGCATCAGCTTGGAGGGCCCAAAAACCCATTCAGGATCGTCGGGGTTGCGCGGGACAGTAAATACACGAGCGTGGATGAAGAGCCTCGACCGATGGCGTTTTATGGTGCCATGCAGTTCAAGAATCTTGGGAACCTGCACGTGGAGGTGCGCACGCGAGGCGAGGCGACGGCGATGCTTCCGGCTATTCGGAAGGCGGTTTCGGCCATGTATCCGGATGTTCCGCTGGAGGCCGCGATGACGCAGGAGGCGCAGTTTGAAAAGTCGTATCAACAGCAGCGCATGTTCGCGGCTCTTGGCGGATTTTTCGGAGTGCTTGCGGCATTGCTGGTAGCGACGGGTTTGTATGGGGCGCATTCCTTCCGGGTGAGCAGGCGCCGGACGGAGATTGGTGTACGGATGGCACTGGGTGCGACGCGGGGTCAGGTGCTGACGATGTTCCTGCGGGAAAGCATGAGCGTGTTGCTGTTGGGCGTGGCTGCGGGAATACCGCTGACTCTGTTTGCGATTCGTCCACTGAAGTCGATGCTTTACCAGATGTCGCCCTTTGATGTGACGAGCTTTGCGATTGCGATTGTGGCGATCAGCGCAGTGTCCGCTGGAGCGGCGCTGGTACCGGCGAGACGAGCGGCGAGCATTGATCCGATGCGGGCTTTGAGAACGGAGTGAGGGGCGGGGACCAGGGATTAGGGATTGGGGATTAGGACGGTCGTTATTCCCGCCCACTTTGTTTGCGAGGATACATCACTTCCGAGTCTCAGAAGCGAGGCCAGGGACGCCCGAGTTCCTTGAGGGCCGGAGATCATGTTAGGCTCTTCGAAGCGCAAGAAGGGCGCATCCGGTCCGCGGGAAGGACAGAAGTCCACCTCGAAGTCGACAATCTGAATTAGCGAACTGACTTTCTGCCCTTAACATGCGGACCTGGGCATCGGAGAGGAAGTTCGTCATGCCGGTACGACCACTACCATCCAATCCAAACCTTGAGCATTTGAAGTATCAGGCGCGTGACCTGAAGAAGCTGCATGCTGCGCGAGATCGCGGAGCTGCGCAACGGATGAGGGAGTTTCATCCGTCGTGCCGAGAGCTTAACGATGAGGCAATTTTTGAGCGGAAGATGAGCCTTGCGGATGTGCAGCTGACGATTGCGCGGGAGCGCGGATTCAAGAGCTGGCCGCGGCTGAAGGAGTACGTGGAGAAGCCGGAGCTTGCTGAGCGGATCAAGAAGCCGCGACATGAGTTGATTGAGGACGCGGTGTTTCGGCAGGCCGTGGATCTGCTGGATGCGGGGGATGCGGTGGGGCTGCGCGAGCATCTGAAGCGGCATAAGACGCTGGTGCATCGGCGGGTGGAGTTCGAGGGATGGAATTACTTCCGCAATCCGACTCTGCTGGAGTTTGTTGCGGAGAACCCGATACGGCATGGGAAGCTGCCGCAGAACATTGTTGAGGTTGCGAGGGTGATTCTGGACGCGGGGCCGGATCAGGCATCGCGAGACACCACGCTGGCGCTGGCCGCAACGGGCAGCGTTGCGCTGGAATCGGGTGCGGTCGTTCCGCTGATCGAGTTACTGGTTGAGTACGGCGCCGATCCGGATGGTTCAATCGAGGCAGCAGCGCTGCACGGGAGCCTGCTGGCCGTGCGAACCCTATTGCAGCAGGGAGCACGTATGACACTGCCGGTGGCGGCAGCGCTGAACAGCGTAGAGGGTGTGAGGCGGCTGCTCGGCTCATCGTCCGCTTCGCAGCGGCATCTAGCGCTGGTGATCGCGAGCCAGATTGGTTGGACAGAGGTGGTTCGTATTCTGCTGGAGGCGGGAGAGGATCCGAATCGCTACAACCCGCTTGGCGGCCACTCACACACGACTCCGCTGCACCAGGCGGCGCTGATTGGGAATGAGCCACTGGTGCGCCTGCTGCTGGAACGCGGAGCGGATCCGAATATGAGGGACCTGATGTGGAACGGTACGCCAGCGGACTGGGCACGTCATGAGGGGCACACAGAAGTGGAGGCGCTTTTGCGGAAGCTGGAAAAGAAGGGGAAAGAAGCCTAGAAAAAGAAGCGGCGCCGCAGAAAGGGAAAATGACGGCGCCGCGGTCAAATTGACGGTCGATGCGATGGTTGAACGAGGTTAGGGTGTTTCGTTGGCGATGAGGCGCGCGTTGGTGAGATCGACCGAGATCTTTTCGAAGATGCTGGGGAGGTCGGAGATGGCGTAGTCGCCTGAGCAGCCCGTGCGGCCAGAGGGCGAGTAGTCATCGGCAAAGAAGTGGGAATGATCTCCGCTTCCCCATCCCGAAGACATGAGCTTCATTGCGTTGCAGGGTGTGACGTTCTGGTGAGTGGCCGTGCTGTTTCTGTCGGAGGCACAACTGCCGCCGCCAGTTCCTCCTGTGCTCGAGTTTGTGTAGGCTCCGTAGGCGATGGAGTAAACCAGAGTGCCATGATTGTGCGCGTAGTTGGCGGCATCAATGCCCTGACTGCACTCGCCTATCCAGGAAGGATAGGTTCCCGAAGCTGTGGCAACGGTGGTGTTCTGCGATGTATCCGTCATCATGTTGGATTGCTTAGCGGTGGCATTGCCATCGCTCAAGACGATCAGAACGTTCTTCGTCCCGGCATTTGCTGCCTGCTGAGCAACGAGGGAAGACTGGGCGGCATAAATCGCGGCTGCATAAAAGGTATTGTTTGAGCTCGTCTGCATTCCGGGACAGCGCTGCTTGCCGCCGACGGCTTTGACGAGGTTCGATGTGCTGCTAAGAGACTTCGATTTATCTGACGAACGGTAATCCTTACTGTAGTCGAGCACCTGATAGGTCATGTACTTGGTGGTGGTTTTCTGGTTCTTGCCACTGCCAGTGGTTGTGGTGATCGGCATGTTCTGGAGAGACGATGCGCCGGCGGTGGGGAAAGTGTACAGGTCAGCTTGCGGACTGGAGGCACCGCAGCTGTAATTGGCTGAAGCTGTGGTTGCATCGATACCCGGAAATGTGAACAGGCTGATGTTGTCGATGGAGGGCGCCAGGGAATTCAGCAGGACCTGGATGCCTTTCTCCGCGCAGGAGAGTTCTGTTTCGCCTCGACCGCAACTTGTATCCGCATAGTCCATCGAAGGCGTTGTGTCGAGCACGATGGCCACGTTCAAGGGCTGAGGTTTTGAACCGCGGGCCGCAGTGGAGATTGCGTTGACGTTGACAGTATTGAAGCCGAGGACTCGGGCGAAGAAGGTGTCGAATGTGGCGGCTTCAACAACTCGGACAGCATTCGGGATTGTTGCAGTGCAGGTATTACCCTGATCGGCCAGCGAGGAAAGGCAGAGAGGAGTTACGTTTACCGAGGTGATTTTATAGCCCGCGGTTTCGTTCCTGCTACCCTGCGCGGCACTGTAGGTTTGACCGACCGAGGCGTAGGTTGGGTTGGGAAGAGTTGCCGCAGCAGCCAGCGCGGCGGCATCTGCAGAGGCCTGCAATTGCCTTTTAACTAACAGTCCGTGTCCAAGGTCAAGCACGATTCCCGACATCCCGATGAAGAGAAATACAAGAAAGGCAAACCACACGAGAGCCTGACCTTCATCATCGGACCAGTTGCGATGGTACTTGCGGAGATACGTCGGGAAGAGCCAGAGCGAGAGCCGGCGTTCTCTTGATTTCGCTTCGCTGAGTTTTGAAAAGCTCATCTAAGAACTCCTTGTTGTGTTGGTCCCGATGACTGAGAGACCGACGTGATTGAAACAGGTTCTATTGCACGAGTTCGGCGGTCTGGGATGTCAGGTTCGCGGTGCGCCGGGACCAGCCGTAAACAGCGATGGGCAGAGCGTAGACGGCTTTCACCTGCACGGTGTCGCCCTGATCGAATGCCGCTCCTGAGCAGCTTGCAGTGGAGTAGGTGGTGGGGGAACCGGTGGCGGGAATCCAAGTGACGGAGTAGGTGATTGCAGAGGTATTGAGTCCGACAGCGGACTGGTTCGCAACCTGAACTGCGTATGCGCATGGATCGGAAGCAGCCAGTGCTGGTGAGGTCTGATTGCGTGTGAGAGCTAACGCACGCGCTCCGGCCCCGACAGCATTGGTCAGCATCATGTAATTGTTGATTCCTATTCCGAAGCAGAACATTCCGGTGATCAGGACCATCACCATGGGCGCCACCAGTGCGAACTCCACCATCGAGCTTCCGTGATCGCGAGAGAGCATCGTGCGGACGATTGCGAACAACCTCTGACTGAAAGTGGAGGGATGAGATTGGCGGAACATGGAAGGTCTCCTGGTTTCTCCGATCGTCCTCGAGGGTCACAATGCTGCATGAAGTGATCTGCCTCAATCGCCGGAGTGCGTTGTGCTTGAGACCTTTTTATGTCTGAGCCACCAATGCGGCAATAACACGCATGTAGATGAGGATGGGCTGTTTGTACTCACGCGGAGTACTGGTTCCAGGAGCGGAGAGATTACCTAGGAGGTATGCGAGCAAGGTTGAGAACAATATGTTGCACTTTGCTACGTAATCTAGATCACTATCGCTGGAAATTTTGGCTCGGGAACCTTGCGCGATTCGCCCGCAAATGGCGCGAGGTTTCGCGATTTCTTTACAGCGCACCAAAAAAACTTTGCCGCTTAAGTGGGATTTCGACGCTCGCCTTCGTGAATTTGATTACTAAATAGCGGGAGAACTATCGACGCAGAACAGAAATCTTCTGAGAGTGGTTATCTTCTGCCGACTGCTCGAGAGGCACGGACGGGTGCTATCGGCCGCTGCGCAAAGGATCGGCGAGATGGGGAACCATTCGCCGTCGTCTTGCAGAGTTGATTTTGGGTGAGGCACTCATTGCAAGCAATAGAGAGAAGAGGCCGGCACGATTCATGTCGGCGGTTTGAAACAGGAGAGAGCCGCGCAATGAGCGTTCGGTTAATAACCTGTCGCTCTGAAAGGGACCAATGACCAGGCCTGTGGTTCATGTCTGTGACGAGACGCGAGACGCACATGTATGCGAGAGAGTTTACCCGCTCGACACTGCGCGAACTCCGTTCAATGTATTGGTAAGACACTTTTCGGAGATATCACAAGGCGGATTGTGGCTGAAGCCTTTTCGAGGGCTGATACCACGAATGCCTGGATTACCGGCCATCGAGATCGTGCTGTTGAGCGAGGATCTCCAGGTGGTGGAGTGTATCTGCGGGCAACCGGAGAACGGTATATCCGAGGTGGACATCCGGGTTGCAAGTGCTTTGATCTTGCCGGCGGCGACGATTGCGGCAACAGAGATCACGGCCGGGGACCGAATACGAATCTGCGATGCGCAGACCCGAGTGGAATGGGATTGCAGCAACAACGAACCTCGGGCAAGAGGAAGCCGTTGTCATTGCTTCATGGGAGAAGCGAAGGAGAAAGAACAAGGATTAAGCAATCCACAAGTGGAAGCCGCAATTTCCGCAGTGAAGGCCGCCACGCAACAAGGGACCGTGGCAGTCGTCGCTCCAGAAAAGAGGACGCTGCGTGAGCGCATATTTGAGTGGCTTACCGGGTATAGCGCAGACTCTGAGCGTCGGCACGCCCGGAGGAGCCGCTTTCCGAAGCTGGTTGCCTACTACTGGACCGGGGGAACGCCGAAGGCCTTCAGCATTGGAGACATTGGTCCGGCGGGATTCTATCTGTTTACCGCGGATCGGTGGACCTTGGGCACGCGCCTCGTCATGACGATTCAACATACCGATTCTGATATTGACGACCCGAGTGGCTCCATTACGATGCCTGCCACTGTAATGCGGGCTGGCGCTGATGGAGTTGGATTCGCGTTTGTACTGTCGGCGGCGGTCAATCCCAGATCGGGAGAGGTCATTCCTGCAACTGACGATAGTCGAGAGAGGCTGAAACATTTTCTCGAACGGGCGATGACACCAGCTTGAGGAGAGGCCGGTTGGAACAGCGTATCGGCACACCTCACTTAGTTATCGGATCTACTAGAGTTCCGAAATTGAATTCTCGCAGTTGTTCCCTTCCCGAGATCACTGGAGAGCGAGATTGTGCCTCCCGCTCTTTCAACTGCGGCTTTGCAGATGGCGAGGCCGAGGCCGGTGCCGCCGGTGGAGCGCGCGCGAGACGGGTCGGCACGATAGAAGCGATCAAAGACATTGGGAAGATCGACTGGATCGATGCCTTCACCGTGATCCTGCACAGTGATTTCTACCGAGTCTTCGTTTTGCGTCGCGCGAATTTCAACGTGGGACTGCGGAGCGCTGTGCTGGATGGCGTTGAGGAGTAGATTGCCGAAAACCAGGGAGCAGTCTTCGGGTGAAAGCGGAACGAGACAAGGATCGGCAGGCAGCGGGTGGAGGGAGATTGCGACTTGCCGAACCGCAGCTGCTGTCTCGAATTCGGAGACAGCGCTGGTGATGCAAGCGTTGATGTTCGCGCCTCTCTGCGAGGTGTAGAGCGCCGCCGAAGATTGATCGGGGAAAGACGACGGAGTGTCTTCGAGGCGTGCGAGGGTGAGCATTCTGGAGACGAGCGCTTCGACGCGCTCCGCATCGGACAGTGCGCGTTCATTCGCGGCCTGATATTCCTCGGGGGTGCGGGGACGCATGGCAGTGAGTTGGAGAGACGATTTGACGACAGCTACGGCGGTCTTGAGTTCGTGTGCAGCGTCAGAGATGAAGGTGCGCTGTTGATTGAAGGAGCGTTCCAGACGCTGTAGCGCGGTTTCCAGGGCGCGAGTGAGCGGGGCGAGTTCGGCGGTTTCGCGGGCGGAGTCGGGCGGGTTGAATGTCCACGAGTTGGCGGAGATGTTGCCGGCGAGAGTAGCCAACTGGCGGAGCGGCGTGAGACCACGATGAAGTACCCAGGCGATGAGCGGGCCGGTGATGAGAACGAGCAAAAGCATTCCCGCGGCGTAGAACTCGACGGCACCATAAATAGAACGCCACACGCGCTCAGTGGGCGCCCCATACAGGATGGTGACGAATCGAAGGTGGCCGCCGCGGACTTCACCTGGGTCGACGATGCGGGTGCCGGCCAGACGGAGGAGACGATAGTGCCGGTGGTCGATGTCGGAATGGAAGAAGCCGTTTTGCGGAGGAACCTGAAGGGCGCTACTACCCTGCCAGTTTGAAGAACGGCCGAGCAAATGGCCGCGGCCATCCCAGACCTCGTAGACATCTTCAGATGGGACGTGCAGGTCGGCGAGATCGAGCATAACGTTGTCGCCGGCATCTTCCGCGTCCTGCACGGCGCCAAGCACGGAGTCTGCGCGGCCGCGGAGCATGATCTCGAAGGACCGAAAGTGGGCATGCCGTTCGTATCCCCACGCTAGAAGGATGACGAGCACTGACGAAGCAAGCTCAACGAGAAGAACGGCAGTGATGAGGCGGAAGGCGATGCTGGAGCGGCGCGTCATGCAGAAGACTCGGAGGAGAGACGATAGCCGCGGCCACGGAGGGTTTCAATCACGGGTTCGGCATCGGGTATGGCGCTGTCGAGTTTTCGACGCAGGTTGGAGACGTGCGCTTCGATGACGTTGGAGTGGTGCTCCCAGTTGTAGTCGTAGAGATGCTCGAGGAGTTCCTGCTTACTGATGACTTTGCGGGGATGATGAAGGAGATATTCGAGGATGTGGTACTCAGTAGGCGAGAGATCGACAAGGTTTCCGGAGCGGTGAACGGTCTGCTCAAGGGTGTTGAGTTCGATGTCAAGTGCTTTGAGAGTGGGATGGGAGGCACCCTTTCCGCGGCGGATGAGCGCCTTGGCACGTGCGATGAGTTCGCCCAAATCGAAGGGCTTGGGAAGGTAATCGTCTGCGCCATCGTTCAGCAGGTGGACGATTGCGCTCTTCCCTTCTTTGGCGGTGAGGATGAGTACGGGAGTTGGATCTTTGCGAGCACGCATGCGACGGAGGAGGCTCTGGCCGTCGAGCCGGGGGAGCATGAGATCGAGGATGACGAGGTCGTAGCACAGGTTGCGTGCTGCGTCATCGCCGGCTTCTCCATCTGCCGCCCAATCAACCGCAAAGCCCGCCGCGTCGCGCAATGCTGCGGAAAGATTCTCAGCAAGGCGGACTTCATCCTCGACCAGCAGCACGCGCATGACGGCGACTCCCACAGGGAATTATGGACGGAACAAGATTAAATGACACTGAAGCGCTGGGGACGGGCGTCAAGTTACAGTATTCCGCGGAGCATGGCGTGTAGTAAAACGGTTCGCTGAGAGAGAAGGGGCAAGGGAGGCGGAATGAAAATGATTTCCCGGAGAGATGTGTGGGTGGCTTTGGTGACCGCGGCTTGTACGGTGGGCGGGTTAGCAGTGGCGAACGAGTTGCCGTTGCTGGGGCCTGCCGTGTTTGAGAGGAGCTCGATTGCGGCGAAGCCGACGGAGGTGGGATCGATGCGATCGTTCTTCACGATGAGGACGGCTACGCTGGAACAGCTGGAGGTACATGAGACGACGCTGAATCCTGGGAAGTCTCCCCACCCGCCTCATAAGCACCCCAATGAAGAGATGCTGGTGATACGACAGGGCACGATAGAAGCGCTGGTGAATGGGGAGTGGAAACGCGTGGGTCCGGGATCAGTGGTGTTCAACGCGTCAAACAAGCTTCACGGTTTGAGGAACGTGGGAACTGAGCCGGCGGTTTACACGGTTATCAATTTCAAAACTGAAAAGACACCGGCGGAGTAGCGCAGGCAAGGAGACGGAGAATGAGGCTGGGATTTGCGTGGATGCGGGCCGCGCTTGCGAGCGCCGCAATGCTGGCGGTGGGCGCCGGAATCGGCAGTGCGCAGGGAAAAGCGGGAGCACTGGGAGTATTCGAAGAACAGGCGGATGTGGGAAAGGTGAACCCACCTGGAACCGCGAAATTCGAATCAGGTGTATATACGGTGAGTGCCCCTGGGGCGAACATGTGGTCTCGGGAAGACGCTTTCCATTTTGTCTGGAAGAAGCTTTCAGGAGATGCGGCGCTAACGGCAGATATTACGTTCGGAGCTTCGCAGAATCCGGATCCGCATCGCAAGGCGGTTTTGATCTTCAGACAAACGCTGAATGCGGACAGCGTGTACGTCGATGCTGCGCAGCATGGATCGGGATTGATGGGGCTGCAGTACCGGCGGGAGCCGGGAGCGACGACGCAGGATATCGAATTAAGTACGGAGCAGTTGCCGCAGCGGCTGAAACTGGTGAAGCATGGCGATGCGTTCACGATGTATGTAAGCAATCACGGAGAGCCACTTCATCCGGTGGGTGCCTCCATCAAGCTACATCTGAATGAGCCGTTTTATGCGGGCATTGGCGTATGTTCGCACAACAAGGATGTGGTGGAGACAGCCATGTTCAAGAATGTGGAGCTTAAGGCGCTGCCTCGAGACACAAGTGCAGCAAAGCCGGCGCACTACAGTACGCTGCAGACGGTTGGGATTGAAGAGAATTTCAGGCGGGCGCTGGTGGTGGCTACAGGTCCGGCAAGGATGGAGGCGCCGAACTGGAGCAAAGACGGGAAGACGCTAATCTTCAACCAGGACGGGAAGATCTGGTCGATTCCAGCAGAGGGAGGAAATGCTTCCGTTGTGAATACGGGAGAGGCGACGAAGTGTACGGGGAGCCATGGATTGTCGCCGGATGGTAAGTTACTTGCAATCAGCTGCAGTATGCCAGAAAAGCCGGAGACGCGTGTGTATATAGTTCCAGCGGCGGGCGGAACGCCAAAGCTGCTAACGGAGAATCCGTGGTCCTACTTCCACGGGTGGTCGCCGGACGGGAAGACGGTTGCGTTTACGCGACCAGATCACAAGGGAGGGGGAAATATCTTCGCGATTCCCGTTGAAGGAGGGGCAGAGAAAGCTCTGACAGCGGGGAGCGGAATCAGCGACGATCCGGATTATTCGGCGGATGGGAAGTGGATCTACTTCAACTCGGATCGCGGCGGGTCGATGCAGATCTGGAAGATGCGCCCGGACGGCAGCGGTGCGGAGCAGGTGACTTCCGATGAGTACGGGAACTGGACGCCGCATCCCTCACCGGATGGACAGTCAATATTGATGCTGAGTTATCCGAAGGGAGTGAAAGGCCATCCGACGGATACGGATATTGCGTTTCGGGTTCTGGATGTTGCCAGCGGAAAGATCCGGACGGTGGTGGAAGTCATGGGCGGAGCGGGAAGCGATAACACGCCAAACTGGGCACCGGATGGGAAGCACTTTGCATTTGTGAGTTTTGATGCGGTAGCGGAATGAGGAGAAAGGAAGGGCCGGCGCTACCCAGGAGTGTGTCTGGTCGATCGAGGCTTTGATCGGAAAGGTTCCGGGGTATTGTGCTCGACCTGGGGGGCTTGGCAAGGTCGTCGGCCGCAACCCTCCGCCGGATGCCGTTGATGACCCGCAGTTCTTCGTGATGAGGCAGGCCGCTTGAACCAGGCGGACATACACCAATCAAGCGAATCACTGCCCGAGGGATCAAAATAGGAAAGGCCCCGGAATGATTCCGAGGCCTCGAGAAAGATCTTGCTATCGAGTCAGATTACTCCCGCAACTGATTCATCAACTCCGACGGGACGCTCTTGCATGCAATGCACGACCAACGGGGCGCGAAGCACCTTGGTTTTCTCAAGCAGCTACGCAAAGCGGTTCTATGACTAATCAGGGGACTGTCTGGTCCCGTCTGCAGCCTTCGCGAGAGTGAGTGATTCCATCTCCGAAATACACTTTTCACGATCAGCGTAAGATCCGAGACAAAGCTGGCCTTCGACATATATTCAACGTCTAGTCGCCATTTGATTGGAAGAATCACATCGCGATAGTAACCCTGAAGCTGATGAGATGGGATGGAATCGAAGCTTGCGCCTTCCCGCGCAAAAGCCAACGTGGCAGCACCGGTGATTCCGGGGCGAGAATGCAGAACTCCACATTGATGCTCCGGGACTTTCGGTCTCGCACCGACCAGGCTCATGTCTCCGAGCAGGACATTCAGGAGTTGCGGTAATTCGTCCAACTTCCATCTCCGCAGGAATAGACCGACTCTGGTGATTTGCTGACTACTGTTCGTCGTCACTGCAAAATGCTCAGCGTTGACGAGATGAGACATGGTACGAAACTTGAGAATCTTGAAGCGTTTCCCTTCACGCCCCATGCGCTCCTGGAGAAACAGAATTGGGCCGGGAGAAGTCAGCCTCACTGCCAAAGCAACAATAGCTGAGATTGGCAGGATGATCGGGAGAAACAAAAAAATGCACGCCACATCGAAGAGACGCTTCCCCGATGAACAAGACCACCTACTGGGCATATCGGGGACAAGTTGATATGAGGCGCACGATGGAAGAGCGACTTCGGTTGTGAGCGTCCGCCACATCGAAGTGTCGTTCGATTTGGTCGCACCGGGAGATGCATCGAGGTACGCGCTTTCAAGAGTGTCAGGCAGGAGTGTACTGCGACCCACATCCCCTCCTGGTTTTCCGAGTAAGTCTCATGAGATTACCTCTGTGGCGCTATTCGGCTCCCGCGGAAATGCTACGGAGGCGACCAATTCAGGCCCCTCCTGCGGCAGCATTTGCGAAGATATCGATCCTTCGAGGGATGATGGCACGAGCGCACCAATCCAAAATTGCGATAAGGTGTCCGCGAGTTCGCGAAGATTCAATCTGGGCAGCTCACAACCTTCCATGAGCTTCGCAAGCTCAGGATGTGCCAATGTTGTGAACGCAATGGCGAGCGCCACGATGGCAGGGTTGAGGTTTCGAACTGTGCCGTTCGCTGCGCAGCAGCTGTAGTTCTGCACTATCACCATGAATAGAGGTGCAAGGTGTTCGCGGCAGACGGCTTCAGCTTTACCGTGGACTTCGAGGAGGGCGATCGCTACGAGGCGAACGAGTTCGGGCGAGAATGTGGCGGTGTCAATGAGGATGTTCAGGATGCGCGGAACGAACACTTCCGGAGCGGCGGTCCTGACACCATGCTGGAGGGCACTGAGGCGCGGTGTGAGCGTGTCGAAGCAGAAGGCCAAGGCGGCCCAGAATACATCTTCTTTGTGTTCGAAGTAGCGGAAGAGGGTGACTTCGCTGACATTTGCAAGCCGGGCGATGTCGCGCGTGCTGGTACCGTGATAACCCTGGCGAGAGAAGAGAGCGACAGATGCGCGGATGATTCTGGCGGGAACGTCGGTCTTTTTTGGCATTTTGCTCAGGATTTCTGTCGTGCTGCTACTAGGAATTTTGGGCGATTACTTCTCGAAACAGAGCAGCAGGCGGGGATTGCCTCCCCGACATCCATGCAGGACTTGGACTAGCCGCGCACCGGTTCCAGCTCATTGGCATCCATCTCGATGGCGGCGTGTTGGTTGATCATGGAGACGGTGAGGACGAAGCGGAAGCTGTTTCTCTGCTCGACCAGGGTTCCCTCGAGTCCCTCCATCGGGCCGCTGCGAATTCGAACGCGTTTGCCGATGACCAGGTCGAGCCATGGCTCGACCCTTTTTCTGAGTGATTCGGATCGGAGGATTTCGATCTCGCGATCGGGAATGGGCAGGACGGACCGCCCATTGCCAACAAAGCGCACCGCGCCGGGCGCACTGAGGACCGTGCCTCTCTGATGGCTGTTGATGCGGACGAAGAGGTAGGACGGGAAGAGCGGACGTTGCGATTTGACGCGCTGTCGATTTTTCCAGACTCGCTGAACCTCGTAGGTTGGGAGGAACGATTCGATCTGGCGGATATCGAGCATACGGCGCACGGATTGCTCGTTCTGGGGCATTGTGTAGAGAGCAAACCAGGAGGAGATGTGTTCGGAGGAGACTGCGGAGGCCGGCTGAAGAACCATTGGGTCGGAGTGCAGTGGAATTTGCGTGCAAGTCAACATAGCAGAACGTGAACAGGGATGGTGGAACGGCAGCCATCCGATGAGAAATTGAACAAGGCTTCGCCAGGGTGACTTAGCAGGTGAACTGATCCACTAAGCCGCAGAAACCCCTTGGGACGCTGCTTCTTTAGGAAGCATTCCGACCCAGAACACCGTTGGGTATTAAGCGATAGGAGCTATGTTAACCCGTCGCTTAACTTACTTGTTTCGTCAATGCGCGACGAAGTGCGCAAATGTGCGACAACAATCGACATGGGTGACGCGAATCGAAGCAGATTCTCTTTTTTGGATGACTCCAACGAAAGAAAACGCGTTTGGCCATCACGTAGAGATGTGTTGGTGCTCACTAACATTAGCGCTAATCCCCTCAGAATATGGAGACTGCGGGTGCTTTCATCTGGCTACTCGGGCGGCCCGTCGGCTTGCTGTATGGGCTGGCGGTAAACACCCGTTTCCGTTGCGAGGGCTGAGTCAGATTGACACTTGAAAAGAGGAGGGGCAGATTCCGGCTGATCTGGCCCGAGGGACATGCGCGTGAGTCTGGAGAACGAAGCTAGAGCAGCTACAGAAACTCGATTGGATACGTGGAAGTCGATCGCGGATTATCTGGGACGGAGTGCCCGAACGGTGCAGCGATGGCACACGCAGTATGGCCTTCCTGTACATCATCTTGGAGCCGATACCAGTTCGGTATATGCGTACCGGGATGAACTCGACCGTTGGCTCAGAAACCGGGATCTGCGAAATGAAGATGGGAGCTCTGGATCACCCTCGACGTTGGCATCGGAGAAGCACAGTTCGTCGCCAGATGTAAACCTGGAGCTCGGTTCAGTCGCAGAAGAGAGAGCAACGCAACTTGTCCTCAGTGCGCAAAGGTCGTGGGAGAACCTCTCCAGTTCCAATCTGAGCGCGATCACGCGCATGTATCGCCAAGCCATAGACTTGAACCCGATGAACGCTATGGCGTTTGCAGGGCTCTCGCAGTCGCTGATTGCTCAAGCGGTTCTAGGAAATCTTCACCCCACAGGAGCGTTCTGTGCTGCGGCAGCTGCATTGGAGAGAGCGCTGGAGATCGATCCGAACCTGTTCGAAGCGCAGTGTGCATCGGCAATCATGAAGATATTTGTGCAAAGGGATTGGGATGGCGCGCGCCTTCTATTGACGGAGACACAACGGATGCGACCCGGGGCTTCGCAGGCCCTGGTGGGTTGGGCACTTCTGGAGATTGCGCAAGGCCGGCTCGATGAAGCTGCTGATGTCCTGCGTCGAGCTTCGATTGCGCGGCCACTCAACACCTCGGTTGCTGAATTATCGTGCTGGGTGGAGTACCTGAGTGGACGTATTGAATCTGCCCTCGAGCTGATCGCCCAGACGCGAGAATCGGGACACGGAGGGGCCATTCTCGACACTGTCGATGCGCTCTGCGGAGTCGCACTTGGGGATGTAAAGAGTTTGATACCTACGCTGGAATGCGCGGTGGCGAAATCACCTCGCAACTATTCTCTTCTCGGCGTGCTGGGTTTTGCTTACGGCAACACGGGCAAGACCTCAACCGCTCGGACGCTTATCGAATCCATGAGCCACACCGGTTTGACCGGGGTGCACGACTTCGCCTATGCAATCGCCCTGACCTATCTTGGGATTGGAGAGAGGGAGGAGGCACGGAGGTGGCTGGCGCAGTCGTTCCAGCATGGGTCGCTTTGGAGTCTCGGATTCGCTTCAGATCCGCTGATTGCTAACCTGTGGAAGGAAGAATGCGCCGAGTCGGTCTCAGGGTTGTTTCGGGTGTCGGTCAGCAGCGCCGACCAAGGAGACAGTCCCGGCCGCAATTGGAACTCCGGTATGCGAGCGGGCCGATTGCAGTTCAGCACCTAAGGGCACGAGATGGCTTAGTGGATCAAGCCTGGGCTGTGTGAGAATCCCGGAAATTTAGCGAGCGAAACGTTGAAGAACGCCCATCTGCCTCAGTGTGCGGCTATATCTGACCAAGGGTGGATCGGAAAAATGGTATCCCCCAAGTGCAGTAAGATTGGGTCGAGTCGAGATCTGATCGGATGCGGCGCCCAGCACCTATCCTCAGGCGTATGAAAGAAGCCGATGCGTACTCGGCCGGAGGTCAGGATAAATGCGCGTTGGGCTTTTTACACGCGAGTACCCGCCGCTGGTGTATGGGGGCGCGGGGGTGCACGTCGACTACCTGAGCCGGGAGCTGGCGCGGGAGATCGAGGTGGAGGTGCACTGCTGGGGGCCTCAACAAGATGACAAGGGCAACCTGCATGTGCGCGGAGCCGAGCCCTGGCCGGAGATCTCCAACGGGACCGAGGGCAAGTTCAAGGGTGCGCTGGAGGCTTTCAGCCTTAATCTGACCCAAGTGAAGGCGTTGCAAGGGATCGACATTGCACATACGCATACGTGGTATGTGTCGATGGCCGGATACCTGGCGAAGAAACTCTACGGCATTCCGTTTGTGCTGACGACGCACTCGCTGGAACCGCTGCGGGCGTGGAAGGCGGAACAACTGGGCAGCGGTTACGCGATGAGTTCTTGGATGGAGCGGACAGCGATTCTGGATGCGGATGCGGTGATCGCGGTTTCGCAAGGAACAAAGGAAGACATTCAGAAGGCGTATCCGGATGTTGATCCGAGCAGGATTCACGTCATCTATAACGGGATCGATTTGAAGGAGTATCAGAAGACTGACGACACCAAGGCTCTCACGGATTATGGAGTGGACCCTTCGATTCCGTATGTACTGTTTGTAGGAAGGATCACGCGGCAAAAGGGCGTGACGCACCTGGTGGATGCGATCCGGTACCTGCCGAAGGAGACGCAGATCGTGCTATGCGCGGGTGCGCCGGATACTCCGGAGATTGCGACGGAGCTGCGAGAGAAGGTGGAGGCGGCGCGGAAGGATCATCCACGGATTGTGTGGATCGAGAAGATGGTGACAAAGCAGGAGACGATCCAGCTCTACAGTAATTGCCGGGTGTTCTGCTGCCCTTCGGTATACGAGCCGTTCGGGATTATCAATCTTGAAGCCATGGCATGCCGGGCTCCGGTGGTGGCGAGCGCAACGGGCGGCATCAAAGAAGTTGTTGTTGAGGATAAGACGGGGTACCTGGTTCCGTTCGATCAGGATCCGATTACGAGTTTTCCAAAGGATCCGGAGAAGTTTGCGAAGGACCTGGCGGGCAGGATCAATGTGCTGCTCAGAGATGCGGAGAAGTGCCGGTGGTTTGGAGATGCGGGGCGGAAAAGGGTTGAGGATATTTTCAGCTGGACGGCGATTGCGCATCAGACTATCGAGCTGTACGGACGGCTGATCGAAGAGAAGGCGCGGAGATAGGCGGCGAGTTGACGAGTTGTCTCTCGTCAAAACTCCTTTAACATTGCGGTTCTGTAAATGGACATTGATATGGCGACGAAGAAATTATCGGAGGGGCGCAGGCGCGTCATTATTGAGGGCATTACGCCGCAGGTGGATTGCGGACGTTTTCCAGCGAAGAGGACGGTCGGCGACCAGGTAAAGGTTGAGGCCGATGTTTTTACAGACGGGCATGATGCGATTGCGGCTTCATTGCTGGCACGGCGCGAAGGATCGAAGGAGTGGACGGAGATCCGGATGAAGGCGCTGGTGAACGATCGCTGGGAGGCGGCGTTCCGGGTTGGAGAGTTGGGACGGTACGTGTTCAAAGTGCAGGGATGGGTGGATCACTTTGAGACGTGGCGACGCGATCTGCTGAAGCGGATCAAGGCGGAGAGCGATACGAGCCTTGATTATCTGATTGGGGCGGAGCTGGTGGCGGAGGCTGTGGGGCGAGCGACGGGCGGTGATGCGTTGTGGCTGAAGGAGCGGGCTGCGGTGCTGAGCTCGTCAAAGGATCCGGCGCAATCGAGGACGCATGCGACGGATCCGATGCTGCACGAACTGGTGTTGCGGTACCCGGACAAGCGGTTTGCAATGGAGAGCGCAGAGTTGCCGATCGTCGTAGATCCGGTGCGGGCGCGGTTCAGCTCATGGTATGAGTTCTTTCCGAGGTCGACGGCGGAGAAGGGGGGAGAGCACGGGACATTTGCGGATGCGGAGAAGCGCCTACCTTATATAGCGGAGATGGGCTTCAACGTTGTGTATATGCCCCCCATTCATCCGATCGGAAGGAAGTTCAGGAAGGGTAAGAACAACAATCCCGAGTCGCAGAAAGGCGATCACGGAAGCCCGTGGGCGATTGGCGCGACAGAGGGCGGGCACAAGGGAATCCTGGGCGAGCTGGGAACTGTAGAGGATTTCAAACGTTTCATCGGGAAGGCTGGCAAGCTTGGGTTGCAAGTAGCCATGGATATCGCGTTCCAGGCGGCGCCGGATCATCCCTATGTGAAGGATCACGAAGCCTGGTTCAAGAAGCGCCCGGATGGAACGATCCAGTATGCGGAGAACCCGCCGAAGAAGTATCAGGACATCTATCCCTTCGACTTCGAGAGCGAAGACTGGGAGGGGATGTGGAAGGAACTGAAGAGCGTCTTTGAGTACTGGATCGGCGTGGGAGTGACGATCTTCCGCGTAGATAATCCGCATACGAAGGCGTTTCCGTTCTGGGAGTGGGCGATCACGGAGATTAAGCGCGAGCACCCGGAGGTGCTGTTTCTGGCCGAGGCGTTTACGCGGCCGAAGATCATGTACCGGCTGGCGAAGCTGGGATTCAGCCAGTCGTATACGTACTTTCCGTGGCGGAATGCGAAGTGGGAACTCCAGCAGTATCTGACGGAACTGACCCAGACCCCGGTACGGGAGTTTTTCAGACCGAACCAGTGGCCGAATACGCCGGATATTCTGACGGAGTTTTTGCAGATGGGCGGGAGGCCGGCTTTCGTGATCCGGCTGCTGCTGGCGGCAACGCTTGGGGCGAACTATGGGATTTATGGACCGGCGTTCGAGTTGCAAGAACACCTGCCGGTGAAGCATGGGAGCGAAGAGTATCTGAATTCGGAGAAGTATGAGGTCAGGCACTGGGATCTGAATCGGCCAGACAGCCTGCGGGACCTGATTGTCCGGGTGAATGCAGTTCGGAATGAGAATGCGGCGTTGCAGAACGACTGGTCGCTCAGGTTCCATAATGTGGATAACGATCAGTTGATCTGCTACAGCAAGGAGTCGGACGACCGGTCGAATCTGCTGATCACGGTGGTGAATCTCGATCCGCATTACACGCAGTCGGGGTTTGTGACGCTGCCGCTGGATGAGCTGGAGATTCCGCTCGACCGGTCTTATGAGGCGGAGGACCTGCTGACGGGTGACAGGTATCTGTGGCAGGGGCCGCGGAACTATGTGGAGCTGAATCCGTCGATTAGATCAGGGCATATTCTGAAGATTCATCGGCGCATGAGGGTTGAGACGGACTTTGAGTACTTTCTGTAGAGATTCCTGGCCGTTTTTGTCCCGGGGAAGTGAATGCGCGGAAGCGGTCGAGGATCTTTTCTGACGAGACGAGCAAGATAGCGCCGCTGCGCGGCGTTCGCGGAGTTAGCGGGGTTAGCAAGTCAGCGGAAAGACAATTCTTGCGCAAACTCGAAGCGGAATTCGGCAGAAGCTGCTGAAGCCGCATCCAAACAGCTTGGAGCCCTTTGAGTGAAGAAGATTGCAAGCGCAACTGATCCGCTCTGGTACAAAGACGCGGTCATTTACGAGATTCACGTGCGTGCGTTCGCCGATTCCAACAATGATGGGATCGGGGATTTCCAGGGGTTGATGTCGAAGCTGGACTACCTGCAGGATCTTGGGGTCACGTGTTTGTGGCTCTTGCCATTCTTCCCTTCCCCGCTTCGCGATGATGGCTATGACATTGCGAATTACGTGGATGTGAATCCGTCGTATGGAACTTTGAGCGACTTCAAGCAGTTCCTGGATGCGGCGCATCAGCGGAACATGCAGGTGATGATTGAGCTCGTAATCAATCACACCAGCGATCAGCATCCATGGTTCAAGGCAGCGCGGCTAGCTCCGCCGGGGTCTCCGCAGAGGGATATGTATGTCTGGTCGGACACAGACCAGGTATTCAAGGATGCGCGGATCATCTTCACGGACACGGAGAAATCGAACTGGACGTGGGATGAAACGGCGAAGGCGTATTACTGGCACAGGTTCTTCTCACATCAGCCGGATTTGAACTGGGAAAGTCCGCTGGTGATGGAAGAGGTGCTGAAGGCGATGCGCTTCTGGCTGGATATGGGCGCGGATGGGCTTCGACTGGATGCAATTCCCTATCTTGTGGAGCGGGACGGGACAAACTGCGAGAACCTGCCGGAGACGCACGCGATTATCAAGCAATTGCGGGCGGAGATCGATAAGGACTATGCGAACCGGCTGATTCTGGCCGAGGCGAACCAGTGGCCTGCAGATGTTCGTCCATATTTCGGCGATGGAGATGAGTGCCACATGGCATTTCATTTTCCGCTGATGCCGCGCATCTACATGGCTCTGCGGCAGGAGGACCGGCTGCCGATTACGGACATTATGGCGCAGACGCCGCCGATTCCGGACACCTGTCAGTGGGGACTGTTCCTGCGGAATCACGACGAACTGACGCTGGAGATGGTGACTGCCGATGAGCGCGACTATATGTACTTCGCGTACTCGGCCGATCCGCGGATGAGGATCAATGTCGGGATCCGGCGCAGGCTGGCTCCGCTGGTGGATAACAACCGGCGACGGATCGAGCTGCTGAATTCGCTGCTGCTGAGTTTTCCGGGGACGCCCATCCTTTACTACGGCGATGAAATCGGGATGGGAGACAACATCTATCTCGGCGACCGGAATGGTGTGCGGACGCCGATGCAGTGGACCTCGGACAGGAACGCTGGATTTTCCCGGTGCGATCCGGCGCGGCTGTACTTTCCTGTGATCATGGACCCGATCTACGGGTACCAGGTGGTGAACGTAGAAGCACAGCAGGCGGATCAGTCGAGCCTGCTGCAGTGGACACGAAACATGATCGCGCTGCGCAAGCTGTTTCAGGTATTCGGACGCGGGAGCTTGAGCTTTCTGAATCCTGCAAACCGCAAGATTCTTGCGTATCTGCGTGATCTGAAATTGGAGGATGGCACTCACCAGACGGTGTTGTGCGTGGCAAACCTAAGCCGGTTTGCGCAGCCGGTGTCGCTCGACCTTTCGGCATATGCAGGGATGGAGCCGGTGGAGATGCTGGGGTATGTGCCGTTTCCAACAATCGGGGAGGCGATGTATCACCTGACGCTGGCGCCGTATTCGTTTATCTGGCTCGAGCTGCAGGCCGCGACCAGCGATGCAAGACCTATGCCCGAGCCGCAACTGGTCCCAGTGGAGGACAAGCACGGTGCGGAGGTGCAGGCGATCGACTTGGTCACGGCAGGATGGTCGGGACTACTGGCGGCGAATGGGCTGCAGCAGATTGAGGCTGCTCTGCCGGCATGGCTGCCGAGACAGCGGTGGTTCGGCGCGAAGAGCCGGAGAATACAGGGCGTACGTGTTCTGAGCTGGGGGAGCCTGGCAACGACGAATGGAAGGAAAGGAAGCAAGCTGGAACCGCACATTATTCCGCCGGCGGTCTTTGTTGTGGAGATTGGCTACGTTGAAGGCGCGACGGATGTGTACCAGGTGCCGCTCGCGATCAGTATGGGAAGCCAGGCTGACGAGGTGACGACCGGCAGACCGGACAGCGTGCTGACTTCTCTGGCGTCGACGACGGGAATTGCGATTCTGCACGATGCCTCGGCGCGGGAAGATTTCAGGCAGTATGAGCTGGAGCTGATCGAGCAAAGTGCGACGATTCCGTTGAACCAAGTAGTGGCGTCGGTGCCATCGCTGGAACAGGTTGAAGGGAACGCGGCCGGCGTACATGCCACTAGGGAAAGCGCGCGCATGAGGGCTGCCGGCACGGAGACAGTCACTCCTCCGCCTCCCTTGCCACTTGACGTACAGCCAGGAGAGGCAGCTCAGCCGCCGAGCACAGATCCGGGTTCGAGCGGGATGAGTGCCCCACAGACGATGCAGCCGCGGGAGTCACCTGCCGCCGAAGCGGCGAAAACCGCCGGGGGAGTGCTGGCTGCACGTGCTTCGAGCGCGTTTCGAGAAATGAACATTCCCGGTGGGCTGGAATCGCGCGTGGGTTCAGCAGAGCAATCCAACACTTCGATTCTCTATGGCGACAAGCTGATCCTGAAGCTATTCAGGCGTCTGCAGGCAGGTGAGAACCCGGATGTCGAGATTGGCCGGTTTCTGACGGAAGTTGCCCATTTCGAGCGGATCGCGCCGTTCCTGGGCGAGATATCGATGACGTCGAGCACTGGGGAGAAGACGACTGTGGCAATGCTGCAGGGGCTGGTCGCCAATGAGGGCGACGGTTGGGCATGGTTCCTGCATGAGCTGATCGGATTCTATGATCAGGTTGAGAATGAGCCGTCAGTGCTGGATATCGCTGCGCCTGGATTCGGTGGCGCAAAGAGAGCACCGGAAGGCTTCAGGAAGCTCGCTGGAAATGCGATGGAGGGGGCTTCCCTACTGGGCCGGCGCACAGCAGAGATGCACCTCGCATTGAGCAGTTCAAAGAGCGACCCGGCGTTTGCTCCAGAGGCGACCTCGCGAGAGGATTTGGAGGAGGTCGCACGGATGGTGGAGGGGCAGATTCGCTCGGCACTGGACGCACTCAAGAGCAAGTTTGCAACTCTGGATGATGGAACCGCGGACACCGCTGCTTACTTGCTGTCGCAGCGAGGGAAGCTGATCGAGCGCAGCCACGCGATCGTGAAGATAGAAGCAAGTGGGGAACGGATCAGGATCCACGGCGACTATCACCTCGGGCAGACACTCCGCGTCAGGACAGCGGATGGCGAGGGTGATGGGGACTTTGTCCTGCTTGATTTCGAAGGTGAGCCAGCGCGAAGCTTGTCGGAGAGAAGAAAGAAGCAATCGCCATTGAAGGATGTGGCGGGAATGCTACGGTCGTTTTCCTATGCGGCGTTTGCAGGATTGAAGAAACACCTGGAGGAGCATCCCGATGCGCCGGCCGAGCGGATGCATGGTTGGGCCAAGGCCTGGCAGAACGCGGCGTCAGGGGAGTTCCTCAGTGCCTATGGTGAGACAATTGCGGCAAAGCGGGAGTTGCTGCCCGGGGCAAGCGAGACGCAAAAGCTGCTGGATGCCTATCTGCTGGAAAAGGCCCTGTACGAGCTTTTGTATGAATTGAACAACCGGCCTACGTGGCTGCACATCCCAATTGCAGGTATCCTGAATCTGTAGGGTCTTTGTAAGGGCTGCATCTAATTGTGGTGATTAACGATCTGCCGAAGTCTACTTCGCTTTGGTTAGCTCCCCCGGATCGAGCTCATGGCAACTGCGAACACAGTTTCGAATGAACAGGCCACCGCGACCGCTACGCGCGCGGACTTATTGGTCTTTGTTGCGCCTATGCCTCCGGAACAGCTGGAGAGCATTTTCGGGAATCTCGCTGCTGAGTTTCGCGGGGAAGAACTGCTGGTGGCAACAGCGAACGACCCGACTGGAACTTCGCACCCAGAGATCCGGGTTGTTCCTGTCCAGGCGACTAATGCTGTTTGGCCGGTCGCGGCGGTGGATTTTGTGAATGCGGTGCACGCTGCCAAGGAGAATGAGGCGAAGGCTGTGCTGGTGCTGGGGCCGGGCGCCGATTCTCTGAATCCTTCTGCGCTTCGCGGACTTGTAAACAGTGTTTTGGAATCGAAGTCGGATCTGGCAGTGCCGCATTATTCGTTGCCGCCAAATGCCGGATTGGTCAACTCCGCGATCATTTACCCGCTGACCCGGGCGCTCTTTGCATCGCGCGTGCGGTTTCCGCTCTCGATCGATATGGCGCTGTCGTTCAGGATGGCGGAGAAGCTGGGCAATACGGCTCAGAAATTCGTCAATCAGAATCAGCCGGACGCGATTGTTTGGCCTGTAAGTGAGGCCATGGTGGCTGGATTGAGCATCGATGAGGTCGATGTGGGAACGCGCGAATTGCCTCAGCCCGCAGAGCCGAACATCAATGCAATTCTGTCGCTGGTGACCGGATCGTTGTTTGCTGATATCGAAGCCAAGGCAGCTTTCTGGCAGAGACCGAGGAGACTTTTGCCGGAGCACCGGGCGTTTTCGGCGCTGCCCTCGGTAGAAGGTGCAGTCGACATCGCACCAATGGTTGAGGCGTTCCGGCTGGCGTTTACGAACTTGCAGGAGATCTGGGGACTGGTGCTCGCGCCGAATTCCCTCCTCGGCCTGAAACGATTGTCAGTGGTTGATCCGGCGGCCTTCAGGATGCCTGAAACGCTGTGGGCGCGGGTGGTTTTCGATTTCCTGGTGGCCTACCGCTTGAGAACAATCAATCGCGGACACTTGATGGGGGCGCTGATTCCCTTGTACCTGGCGTGGGTAGCAGGACACCTGAATGTGCTGGGGTCCGGAACCGACGCGGAGGTTCATGTGGAGGCAGTGGCAGCCGCGTTTGAGTCTGAGAAGCAGTACATCGTGTCCCGCTGGCGCTGGCCGGACCGTTTCAACTCGTGAGTACGCGGGCCTTGAGCGTTCAAAGGATATGACGTTGCGGGAACGCTGGTGAAGTTGCCGAAGGAGAGAGTGTGATGGGGAGATTGATTGGAATGATGCTGCAGACGGTGCAGAACTACAATCCGCCACCTCCGATTACGAACAACAGTGTGTCGCTGTGGACGCATATTTCTGATGCCTTGCAGCAGTCTGTTTACCGGGTGTTGTCGCTGTTCATTGCGGTGTTGCCGGGCATTCTGGCGGTGTTTGTTGCGTTGACGCTGTTCACGCTGATCGGGATGGGGCTGTCGCTATTGCTGCGGCGCGTGCTTGCATTTGTGAAGTTCGATGAACGGCTGAATCGCGGGAATCCGGAGTGGACGCCATCGAGTTCGCCGACGATGCTGATTGCGCGAGGTGCTTTCTGGGGTTGCGTGCTGCTGGGTCTGGTGATTGGGATTTCGGCGTTTGATGCATCGTATTCGACGGGGACACCGCTGCCAATTTCACTGCTGCCTTACCTGACGAAAATGGTGGGCGCCATACTGGTGATGATTGCCGGAACAGTGATTGCGCGTTTCCTGGCAAGATCTGTGCTGATCGGCGCGGTGAATGCGCAACTGCAGTATGCGCGGTTCCTTTCGCTTGGTGTGAAATGGCTTGTGCTGGTACTGACGGCGGCGATGGTGCTGGATCACCTGGAGGTTGGCGGGAAGATTGTTGAGCTGGCGTTTGGAATTCTGTTTGGCGGGATCGTGCTGACGCTGGCCCTGGCAGTTGGTCTTGGTTCGCGTGACCTGGTAAGCAGGTCGCTGGAAGGCCGCGCTGAGCCGAAACCAGAGCGGGTACCGCCGCCCGAGGTGGTACCGAAGCCGGTAGAACCGATTCGACACGAGACGATTCGGCATTTTTGAAGGTCGAGAAAAGACACCCGTGGGCGTGTTTCCCCACCCAAGCACAGCTTGGATGGGGCACCTCGTTGTTTGTATTACGTTAGTCGGGATCGGGTAGGGCAATAATCGCCACGGATTCGGGTGGGAGTTTGACGGACTTCTCTTGAAGAGACACTTCTGGGCGCGATGCGAGCAGGAGCCGCATCTCGGGATGCCCGGGGGTGGTGCGATTCTCATCTGAAAAATTGCAAGCGACGATGATGGACCCTCGGCGCATGCAGAGCCACTGCTCTTCTTCGTTGAAGGTGGCGGATGTGTTGCCGGGTTCGCCGTTGTTCAGCGAGGGCGTGGAACGGCGGAGGCGAATGAGATCGCGATACCATGCGAGCATTTCGGCGTGAGTTGATTGAGAGAGTTCCTCCCAGTTGATTTTCGATCGCTCAAAGGTTTCGCGTTTTTCCGGATCGGGGATGACGGCTGGGTCCCACCCGAAGGATGCGAATTCGCGCCTTCTGCCTTCAGAGACTAGTTGGGCGAGTTCTTTATCTTCGTGATCGGCGAAGTACTGGAAGGGTGTTGATGCAGCCCACTCTTCTCCCTGAAAGAGCAAAGGGGTAAACGGGCTGAGGAGTACGAGGGCAGCGGCGATTTTTGTGCGATTGAGGCCAACTGTTTCGGAAAGACGGTCGCCGATGGCGCGGTTGCCGACCTGATCGTGATTCTGGATGAAGCCGACGAAGCGGTGCTGCGAGAGGTTGCCGACGGGACGACCGTGATGGCGGTCGCGGTACTTCGAATACATGCCGTCGTACACGAACGTTTCCTTGAGTGACTTGGCGAGGTACTCGAGCGAGTTGAAATCGTTGTAGTAGCCGCCAAGGTCCTCTTTGACCAGGACTGTGAAGAGCGCGTGATGGAAGTCGTCGTTCCATTGCGCGTCCATGCCCAGACCACCGCCGAAGCGGGGCATGACGAATTGCGGATCGTTGAGGTCACTTTCGACAATGAGGACTTTGCGGCGCGCGATCATTGCGGCGACGGTTTCGGTTTCAGCCGAGAGCTGCTCGAGGAGATGGACCGCGGATCGATCGACGAAGGCGTGTACGGCATCGAGACGAAGGCCGTCGATGTGAAAATCGCGCATCCACATCAGTGCGTTGTCGCAGAAGAAGCGGCGGACCTGATGCGAGCCGGCCTCTTCGAGGTTGACGGCACCGCCCCATGGAGTCTTATGCGCTTCGGTTAAGTAGGGGCCAAACTTGCCGGTATAGTTGCCGACGGGACCGAAGTGGTTGTAGACAACGTCGAGGAGGACAGCGAGGCCGCGCTGATGGGCGGCGTCAACGAAGCGTTTTAACGCGTCGGGGCCACCGTAGGGCTGGTGCACGGCGTAGAGTGCGACGCCATCGTATCCCCAGCCATGATTGCCGGAGAATGCGTTGACGGGCATGAGTTCGACGTGAGTGATGCCGAGATTCACGAGGTGATCAAGGCGGGCGATAGCGGAATCGAGAGTGCCCTCCGGGGTAAAGGTGCCGATGTGGAGTTCGTAGATGATGGCGCTAGCCAGAGGAGCCTGCTGGAATAAGCGATCAGTCCATTGATAAGCGCATTGATCGTACACGCGAGAAAGAGCGTGGACTCCGTTGGGCTGCCATTGCGAGCGGGGATCGGGGTATGGTTTCGGGTCGTCATCGATGAGAAAGCCGTAGTCGGTGCCGGGGCCGGCATCATCGATCTTGATACGCCACCAGCCCTGGCCGTCGGGACCGTTCATAGGGATGGCGCGATCGTTGATCTGTACAGACAGGGATTTCGCGAGCGGCGCCCAAACTTCGAAGCGTTGCATTTGAATCAGGCCTCTTCTAATTGGAGAAGTGCGACGGGGAATCGCTGCAGTACCGTCTGCATCGGAATGGAACCGCCGTTCAGCAGATCATGTGTGAGCAGATTCTTCCAGCGTCCATTGGGAAGATGAACAGAGGTGCCGGACCAGTTGTTTGCGAGCTTGAGATTCCAGCGCGGGACGATGGCGGCAATTCGACCAGCTCGAAGAAATGCGATGACATGATCTGATCGGCGGCCAGCAACCATCAGCGGAGTATAGTCCGCTGCCGGACCAAACCAGTCCGGGTGTTCGCGACGCAAGTTTAAAGCTCGATGAAGAACCCAGAGCTTGGGAAGACCGGAGTCCATGCCAGCCAGGATTTCTTCGAGTGATAGACCGGATTCGATTTTCGAGAGCATCGCGGTTCTGGTTTCGTAGTCCACGGGACGGCGATTGTCGGGGTCGACGAGGTTCAGAGCCCAGAGTTCGCTGCCCTGGTAGGTGTCGGGAACACCGGGTGCCACGCAATTGAGGAGCGTCTGCCCGAGGCTATTTATACGACCGGGGGCGACGATCATGCGAACGAAGTCTTCGAGCGCCGCGAGAAATTCAGAGTTGCTGTAGAGCCGATCGATGAAGGAATGCAGAGCATCTTCGAATTCCTTGTTCTGCTGGGTCCACGTGGTGTGCTGCTTGGCTTCGCGGACTGCTTTCTCCATGTAGGCATGAATACGCTCGGGCTCGACGGGCCATGCTCCGATGAGTGTCTGATAAAGGAAGTATTCGGTATTGCGATCGGGATAGTTGTTGGTTTTGAGCGATGCATTCTGGCGGGTCCAGCGGCGGAGGAAGCGACGCCAATCTCCGGAAGCTTCGGTGATGACGGCGAGACGGGCACGGACGTCGTCAGAACGCTTGGTGTCGTGCGTGGAGAGCGTCGTCATCGTCGACGGGCGCGAGGCCTGCATGATCCGGCAGTAGTCATGGAACTGCGAGGTGGAGAGACCATCGTGGCCTGGCGCGCTGCCAACTTCGTTGAGACCGATCATGCGGTTGTAGCAGTAGAAGGCAGTGTCTTCAACGCCCTTTGCCATGACAGGCGAGGTGAATTGCTGGAAGCGGTAGACGAATTCGGTTTCAAGAGGGCCGCGGTTGCGGAGAAGCAGAACTTCACCAATGAAGTCGAAGAGTCCGGCATCGATGTCCGCGCGACGGTCGTTGGCGCACTTGACGGCTTCGAGAACTTCGCGGCGATCTTCATCCGTGATTTCGTCACGATCCGGCACAACGTATGACCGATACACGTGGAAGCAGGCAGCAGTCTCACGCAGAGCGCGACGGATTTCTGCCCGGGTGTAGTCACGGCGATCGCGGTTGTTTTCGCAGATGCGTAGGAAGAGGTCGGCGAGACGGTTTACATCGCTGCCAAGGGCTTCCTGCTCGACGGTGAGTTTCTTGTCGTGGGCGATGGCGCCAAAGTCGGTGGGTTCCCGGGTGTAATCGCTGTAGATCTCGGTGAGTTCGCGCAACCCTTCGGGATGCACCAAAACGCCATTGCAGACATTCAGGAAGTCGTAGCCGCTGGTGCCTTCGATGGGCCAACTGGGGCGGAGGAATTCGCCGGGTTCGAGGATTTTTTCGCCGATGATCCAGGCGTCGGGAGCGCGTTCGCGAAGCCACGCGAAGTACTGCAGAGGATCGCGGAGGCCATCGGGGTGGTCGACCCGCACGCCGTCGAGTACGCCTCGATTCAGCCAGTCGAGAATGCGGCGGTGCGTGGCGTTGAAAACGTGGGGGCGCTCGATGCGCACGCCGACGAGGGTGTTGATGTCGAAGAATCGGCGATAGCCAAGTTCCTGATCGGCCGTGCGCCAATACGCGAGGCGATAGTGCTGCTGATTGAGCAGGTCGTCGAGTGCGTCGTGGTCGGCGTTAAGTTCTGTGATGACTTGATCGATGGCGGCAGAGGCTTTCGGATGCTCGTCGCAAAAGCGGTGAAGGAGCCCGAAGATCACTTCTTTGTCGCGATGGCGGATGTGCATACCTTCGACGTCGGTGGCATCGGGAAGAGGAAGGCGGGAAAGGCTGTCGGCGAAGAAACCGAGGGTAGGGCTGTTCACGGCTCTGCCGGCGCGCTCGAGGATGATGGGCAACGACCGCGGAGCAAGCGGATAGACGTTGTCCGCGTAGCGAACGCGAAGGTGCTCGTGGTCGCGTTCTATCTGAATCTGGCCGGCAGCGAGGATTTTACCGTATTGATCGCCTAGGACGGGGATGAGGACTTTGTTCTGGAGACGGACCTCAGAGGAATGCCAGTCGATGTCGAACCACGTGGCGAAGCGGCTGGAGGGACCGTTCTCGAGCACGTCCCACCAGTATTTATTTTGCGGTCCGATGGCCATGTGGTTGGGGACGATGTCCAGAACCTGGCCGAGGCCGAGTTCAGCAAGGCGGGTACAGAAACGCTGATGGGCTTCTTCGCCGCCGAGTTCTGTGTTGATGCATTGATGATCGACAACGTCGTAGCCGTGCATGCTGCCCGGAGCGGCCTGCAGATAGGGCGAGCAGTACACATGCGAGACACCCAGGGACTTGAGATAAGGAGCGATCCTGATGGCGTCGTCGAATGTGAAACCGGCGTGCAGTTGCAGACGGTACGTGGAGTGGGGCACTCGGAGCATTGGTTCCTGTTTTTCACTGCTGTTGGTTAGGGGAATGGGGACGCACGACGGCGTAAGTCATTTGGATGCAAGCAAGAGGGAGGGGGATGTTTAAAAGAGCTTCAGAGCCGGAAGTACTTTAGATGAGCACAGCCGCAGCGATTGCGAAGAGAAGCGAGATGGGCATGATGAGCATGCCGATGCGGAAGAATTGCCAGCCTCTGACGTGGAGGCCCTCGCGCCGGATGGCGATAAGCCAAAGGATGGTGGCCAGCGAGCCAGTGATGGAGAGATTGGGGCCGAGGTCGATAGCGATGAGGACGATCTTTGCGAAGAGAGGCTGGAAAGGGATGGTTCGGAGAGTGGAGCCGGTGATGAGTCCGAGAGGGAGGTTGTTAACGAGGTCGGTTCCGAAGGCGACGGCAGCTCCGACTGAGTAGGCCCCTTGCGCGGGAGGAAGCTGCATCATGCGCTCGAGCGAGACCCGGAGCATTTGTGTTGCTCCGGCAGTATTGACGGCTTCGACGATGACAAAGAGGGCGGCAACAAGCGGGAGCACACTCCAGCTGACTTCGCGAATCAGGCGAATGGGATTGGAGCGGCTCTGGATTGTCGCGATGATCGCGACGATGAGGGCCGCGAGGCAGGTGGGAAGGCCGAGGTCGAGTTTGAGTGCGGAGGCGATGATGAGTACGATGGCGGTGAGGATGATTCCGATGAGGCAGGTGCGGCCGATGGAAGAGAGCTGGACGTGTTCGATCGAGGTGTTGCAGGCGGGATCGAGTTCGCGCCGGGAGAGCCAGCGGAGAAGGAAGTAAGTGATGAGGATAGATGCGATGGAGGGGAGAGTGAACATCGCCAGCCATCGCGCGAGGGGCGGCATGTTGGAGTGGAAGACGACGAGGTTTGCAGGATTGGAAATAGGAAGAACAAAGCTGGCTGCGTTGGCGATGAGAGCGCAGGCGAGCAAGTAAGGCATGGGCCGCGCGTTTGCGCGTTTGACTGCTGTGAGCACGGCGGGAGTGAGCACGACCGCGGTGGCATCGTTGGACATGAAGATGGTGACGATGGTTCCGACCAGGTATATGAGCGTGAAGAGGCGCTGCGAGGAGCCTTTGGATTGGATGACGGCGATGTTGGCGAGCCAGTCGAAGACACCGTGATCGCGGGCAAGCTCGGAGAGGAGCATCATGCCGGTGAGGAAGAGGTAGACGTCGAGTCCTTCGGCGATGGCTCTGCCGGCGAGGTTGAGCGGTATGAGGCGGAGCGCGCAGAGGAGGACGGCTCCAGCGCTGACCCAGATGACTTCGGGCAGTCGGAAGGGGCGCAGGAGCATGAGCAGGATGCTTAGAGCGGCGATGGTCCAGATGAGGGTGTGGGAGAGCAGGGGTTGCTCCTATGATGGCGGGGTGTCGACTGCTTGTAAGTTTTAGCGGAAAAGCGATTTCATCTTTCTGAAGTGTAATGCAGTGCTGAGATAAAGCGTCTTTCGGGCGAGTGTATGAGCAGGGGCTAAAGCCCAGATCCTTTGGTGGGCTTTGGCGGCACGACTGAGGTCGTGCCCTGACGCTTCTTGTTACTCGTAGAGCGCTAGTCGAAGAGCAGAAGGTCGGCGGAGTGTGCGGGGTCGCGGAAGTTGGAGAGGCCTACGCCGACGAGGCGGTATTTCTGATTGGGATCGAGGGAGACTTTTTCGAGGAGGGCGAGCGCGAAGTTGGTGAGTTCTTCGCAGGTGGACGGAGTCGCTGGAGGAGTGAGGCTGCGGGTGAGGATGGCGAACTGCGCGGTCTTGAGCTTGAGAACGACGGTGCGGGGGATGCGGGTTTCCTTGCGGGAGGCGTTCCAGACTTTTTCGGCGAGGCGGCGGATCATGGGTTCGGTTTCGTGGAGTAGGACGTCGGTTTCGAAGGTGTCTTCGGCAGAGATGGATTGCGTGGGGCGGTTGGGCTCGACGGCATTGTTGTCGATGCCGCGCGCGAGTTCGTAGAGACGCATGCCATAACGGCCGAATCGCTGTTGAAGGGCGGCAAGGTCGAGGGCCCGGATGTCGCCGACAGTGCGGACGCTCATTTCTGCTAG
>Ga0207654_10000042_pt1 | contig 102291 bp, 72 predicted proteins | sample KBSC64metaG_FD_184355 | JGI IMG/M metagenome (GOLD analysis project Ga0207654, IMG submission 184355) | Corn rhizosphere microbial communities from Kellogg Biological Station, Michigan, USA - KBS C6-4 metaG (SPAdes) (version 2) | ecosystem: Host-associated > Plants > Roots > Rhizosphere > Soil... | reverse complement strand
GAGAAACGGATCCAGTGCGGTGACGGCGCGGCGAAGTTGTCCGGCGAGACCAGTGGCATTTGCGCGCGAGTGAACCGCCAGAATTGCGTAGCCGTATCCCGATCTGCCTTGCAGCATGGGTAGAAAGATTACCGGGTCGTGGTCGGTATTGTCAGGGCTGTGGTACGCAAACTCGGGTGCGATGCCGATGATTTGGCGCGGGAGTTTGTCGACAACGATGGTACCGCCGATTGCGTCGCCTTTAGGCCAGTAACGCTGCGCCATGACAGAGTTGATAATGGCGACCTTCGGGGAATTTTCGTTGTCGGAGGCTGCGAAGTCTCGGCCCTGCTGGAGCGAAATCCCCATCGTTCGGAAAAAGTCTGGTCCCTCGAAGTCGGCGACCACCTGTTTGTCTTCATCCTTGGCGGGAACGTGACCCGGCACGCTGAAATCGCGCGTGTTTCCCGAGCCCCAGTCGCCCATCGGAAGATGGCTAGTCAATGTCGCCGATGAAACGCCCTGCGAACTGCGCAGATGCTCGAGCAGGCTGGAAAGGAAGACGCGCGCTCGATGGTCGTCGTATCCGGAACGGGAAAGATCGATGATTGCCGTGATGGTGTTGTTGCGATCGAACCCAACCGGGCGATGGAAGATGTTCAGTGCTGTGCGCGTCAGCAATCCACAACAGGCCAGAACGACGAAGCAGATGCCAAGCTGAAAACCGAGCAGGATGCGCTGACCGTGGCGCTTATGGCTGGCTCCAGCCACGGATGTCGCGCCTTCGTGCAGCGCCTCGCGCTGAGATACACGCAGAGACTGGCGGATGGGAAACAATCCGCAAGCGAGTGTGACTGCGACTGCCAGCGCTGCAACAAACAGTGTTATGCGGTAATCGCTGTGCAGATTGAAGGCCAGCGAAAAACCAAGGTTTGGCAGGAGAGCATAAACGGAACGTGAAATGGCCAGGCTTGCTGCCCATCCGCCTAGAGCGCCGACGACTGCGAGCAGGCCGGTTTCGATAAAAACCTGCCGGGCAATGCGAGCGGGGCGTGCTCCAAGTGCGGTGCGGATGGCAATTTCACGACGACGGCGCGCTGCATGCTGGCCGAGCAGTGATGCGATGTTGATGCAGACCAGCAACAACAGTAAGCAGGATGCACCAAGCAAAACGGGCAACTGCTCGCCGATAACGCCGAAGAAGCCGCGCTGGAAGTGCGAAGAGTCATTCAGGTTCAGATCCCAGCTGTTGTACTGATCGTTGTGCTGGGCAAGTGCAAATGAGCGGGCCAGCGCGTGCAGTTCTGCTTCCGCACTCTTGTCGGTAACACCGGGACGGACGCGTACGACAACTTGCAGTCCCTCGTTGACCAGTGGGTCTGGCAGAGCGACAGCCGATAGATCGCGTCCAGCGGAGAGCGGTACCCAGGCTTCTTCTGCAAGGCCGCCGTAGATCCCGGCAAAGTCGCGCGGCGCTACGCCAATGATGGTAAATGCATGCTTGTTGATGGAAAGGACGCGACCGGCAACCGAGGGGTCTGCGTTGAACCGGTCGCGCCACAAGCCGTCAGAGAGGACAATCGCATCCATCGAGCCATACGCTCGATCATTTGCGTTTGGCGCGAAGAACGTTCCAATCTCCGGCTTGATCCCGAGCAACTGGAAATAGTTTGCCGAAACGATTCCACCCGGAATCGCCTGCGGCTGGCTATTGGGGAGGGCCAGATTGAGAGTGGTGTATTCAAATGCAGCCGCCTCGCTGAACGATCGAGATTGCTGCCGGACGAATTGAAGCTGGTCATAATGGACGGAATATCCATTGTTGCCCAGCACTGTAGCAGAGACAAAGCGCAGCGATCGCGCATCCCTGACCTGCGGCCAGGGATTGAACAGGACTGCATTGGTCCACGTGGCAACCGTGGTCAGAGCGCCGATGCCCAGCGCAAGCGTGAGCACCGCCGTGAGGGTAAAGCCAGGCGACATGCGCAGCTGGCGTACCGCATAACGCAAGTCCTGGCCGAACACCTATGCCTCCACTTCTGCGGTGAGCTTCTTCAGCTCGTCCTCAGAGACGACCTTGCCGTCGAACAGATGCACCTCCCGCTCGGCGTGCTTGGCGAAACGCGGATCGTGCGTCACCATGCAGATGGTGGAGCCTTCACGGTGCAGGTCGGCAAGCAGGTGCATCACGGCTTCGCCGTTCTTCGAGTCGAGGTTTCCGGTAGGCTCATCAGCCAGGAGAATCGAGGGCGATCCAGCCAGTGCACGAGCTACGGCAACACGCTGCTGCTGACCGCCGGAGAGTTGCGCGGGATAGTGCCGCATGCGGTGAGCCATGTTTACCCGTTCGAGAGCTTCCTTCACGCGCTTCTTGCGCTCTGCCGAAGGCATACCTGCGCGATAGGTCAGCGGCAGCTCTACGTTCTCTTCCACCGTGAGATCGCCGATCAGGTTAAAACTCTGGAAGATGAACCCGATCTCCTGGTTGCGGATGCGCGAACGCTCGCCGAAACTGAGGTTCTCAACAGGCTTGCTGTTCAGCAGGTACTTCCCGCCAGTCGGCGTATCCAATAGGCCGAGGATGGACAGCAGCGTCGATTTGCCGCAGCCCGACGGGCCGGACATGGCCACGTACTCTCCACGCGAGATGGTGAGGTGAATACCGGAGAGCGCGTGGGTCTCCACTTCATCGGTGTAGAAGACCTTAGTGAGGTCTTCAATTTCAATCAGCTTATCGTTTGCCATCCAATCCCCCTCGTGATTGTGGTTGTCAGTCATCAGTTGTCAGTGATCAGAAAACGTGCGTGCCTGATATCTGACCTGCTCCTGAAATCGGTTCGCCGACTATTCGAGGCGAATGCGATCGACGTTGTCGTAGCGCGACATGTCAGACAGAATGACGGTGTCGCCTTCATTCAATCCTTCAATTACCTGAATTTCGTTCACCGAAGCTCTGCCCACCTTGACCTGCACTCGGACGGCGCCCTTGTGATCTGGCGTTTCCTTGAACAGACTCAGAGTCGAGTTCTCATTGCCCAACGCCGGACGACCCACCTTGAGAACATCGTGCAGTTTCTCGAGATCGATCGTGCCGTCCACACTCAGGTTCGGAACCGCCCCCGCTGGAAGAGCTCCATCCAGTTGTACGTCAACCGTACGCGTTCCGTTCACGACAGATGGATCAATTCGAGTTACGTGCCCGGGAATGACGCCGTTATGAGTATCGACTGACGCCGGAAGACCCACGGATATGTCGCGCGCCTGGGTTTCTGCGATCTGGAGAGCAGCCTTGAGCTTGTCCTGCTGGATGACTTCGGCGACCGAGGTACCAGCCAGAACGTGCTGTCCTACCTGGACAGGTGTAGCTAATGGTGCGACGACACCCGCGATTCCAGCTTTGACCTGGAGAGCGTTGGACTGTTTTTGATAGAGAGCAAGGAGAGCCTTAGCCTGGTCGATTTTGGTTTGTGCAGAGGAAAGCTCAACTTCAATATTCTTTTCGTTGAGTTCGAGATTTTGCAGGCTTAGTTTGTGCTGTGCCGCAAACTGATCCGCCGTGCTCTTCGACTTCTCATAGGCGATGCCTGAAAGCACACCCAGCTTGTTCAGCTGTTCGTCGATTTTGGCCTGGCGATCATTTGTACTGGCGTCGGTGGCAACCTGGGCGGCGGCCATCTTCTTCTCCATCAGAGTGCTGTTCAGCGTAGCCTGCTTGTCCTTGTAGTCGGCTTCGGCGGCTTTCACCTGAAGTTGCGCATCCTGCAGCTTTTGCTCAACCTCAGGAGCCACCATGTCCATGAGGATCGTGTCGGGCTTGACGATCGTACCGGGCAGCACCCGAATGCGGACCACCGTCGCATCTGTCAGCGCCGGGACCAGCTCGATCGAGTCCTCGCGAGGGACCAGAAGGCCTGTCGATCCGCGAACCTGGCGGATCATGTCTCCCCGTTTTACAGTGTCTGGCCATACGGTTGAAGCATCAACGACGGGAGCCGCCGGCTTGAGCCGGGAAACCAGAACCACCGCGACCGTAAGAACCACCACCCCGATGCCGGCCCAAAGGATGAGGCGGCGCTGCTTTTGCTTCTTTAAGTCTGGGCGTGCGATATCCATCACTGGGGAAGGTTTGCACTTGCCATGCCAAAGGCAAAGCTCGACTCAGCATTAGAAATAAAAGGCTTATGAGTGGTAAGACTTTGAAGAAGATGGGTTTGAAGTGACCGGAGAGAGACCGCACTGTCCGGAATCGGACAGTGCGGTGACGAGGGACAAATTTGGCTGCTCCAGTCGGCTGGCACAGCCCCCTGCGCACTACTTGACAGTGAAGTCCCGAGTAGCCGTCACCTTGGTTCCCGCCGTATTGCGAGCGACAAAGGTGAGATGGTAGGTGCCAGAGGCAAGAGAAACAGACTGATTCATGACGCCGCTGTTATCCACGCTGACGAGCTTGGTGCTGCCCGACCACAGTTCGAAGCGGTAGACTCCGCCGCCCACCGTTGCAGAGGCATTGACCTGCACCGGAGATGAGACGCTGGCGTTTTCGGCTGGCGAGCAGACGTTCACCCCGTTGGAGGAGGGCGCCGAGCAGGAACTTGCTGTATGGCTGACGACAACCATATTGAGAGGGTTTGTGATGGACGTTGAGGAGTTCTGGGTGACCGAGGTGGAGGTCACTGTGAAGACATACAGCTTGTTCAACGAACGAGAGATCGCGTAGAGATGGTTGCTGCTATCCCAGGCTGCCTGATCGATGGGGGTTCCCGTCAGAATTCTTTTATATAGAGTCAGCGGGCTCGCGCCGTTGAAGTTGTAGATCTCGATTCCGTTGCCGGAACCGCCCACACCGTCCATCGCGTTAGCGTAGAGGGCAAACATCTTGCCATCGGGAGAGAATCTCGAGAAGGGGTTATCCAGTTGCGACGTGGGCATAGTGCCCTGAGTGTTCGTCGTCGAGAGATTCCCGCTCGAGTCAACCGTGTAGCTGCCCAGTTGGGGAGGATTTGAATCATTTGGATAGAGCTGAAGAACGACGAAATTCCCTGTGGGAGAAGCATCGGGATATGCAACATTGTAGTTGCCATTTGAGAGAGTCGGGTCAGTTTCTTCGAACTGCATCAGCTGCAGTGTTCCGGAACTTTCTCGCCTGAAAGCGATCGGGTTAGAGTAGTGCCCCGAGCTCTCGTCCGCATAGCCATATGTCTCATTTCCGAGAATCGATGGCAGATCGACAGAGAGAAAGTTAGGGCCGGTCTGTACTCCGAAGTTCACTTCTGTGTCTCCATCGAACGTGAAGTAGCCGCCGCTGTTGATCTTGTATGTTTGGTATGCCGCACAGCTCTCATCTCCTCCGTTTTCGAGCAGCACGTAGACATACTGTCCGGAATGATCCAGTTCTCCGGAGGCGAGGCCGCTGGTTCCGCTTCCGCAGCTGCCACCCGAGTAGTTGAGAAACGGGATCTGCGACAACTGCAATCCGATGGCGCCGTTCGATCCCACGGCCCAGGAGTGAAGCAGAGTCTTGCCAATCGTGAAGAACTCCGTTTTCGTTCCGCCCACGATTGCAGTGCCGGGCTTGAACGGCGAGCCGGAGATTGCCGTCAGCTGGCCACTGGATGAGGTGCTATAGCCGTAGACCGGACCGGATGATCCTGTCGACTGCACGTAGACATAGGCTGACTGAGCCTGGGTTTGACAAGGGATAAACAACGCGGAAACGAGCACAAGGAATCCGGCAACGCCGAGATTCCTTACCATTGGCATCATGGAGATTCTCCTGTATGTATTGGCCGCTTTTCAGGTCTTCTGGGGAAGGAGATGCACGAAAAGGGAGCCAACCCTGGCTTGCCGGCTAGCGGACGTGCACCCGGAGAAGCATGATGTACTTAGAATCGAGACACGGGGGAGCCGTTGTCCTTTCATGCTCAATACCAGATGACAATTTGGTAACGATCGCCGTCGGTGTTCGCAAAGAATCCTCAAATTAGCTCGACGGCCAATGCGACAGCGCTGCCGCCACCGAGGCACAGGGCCGCGACGCCTCGTTTTGCGCCCCGATCGGCCATGGCATAGATCAGCTTGACCAGCACCGCCGCGCCGCTCGCACCGATCGGATGACCCATCGCAACCGCACCACCATAAACGTTGACTTTCGCGTGGTCGAGGCCGAGATCGCGGATGACAGCAAGGGCTTGAACGCTAAAGGCCTCGTTCAATTCGAACAGGTCCACGGAGTCGACGGTCCAACCGGCCTTGGCTACGACTTTGCGAACTGCATCGATCGGCGCCAGCGAAAACCACTCTGGCGCTCGGCTTGCACCGGCCTGTGCACGAACCACAACCATTGGCTTCTTGCCCAGATCTCTCGCCTTCTCCGCACTCGTAACAACCAGGGCGGCCGCGCCGTCACTGATTCCCGGAGCATTACCGGCTGTGACTGTGCCACCCTCTTTAAATGCGGGCTTGAGCTTCGCAAGCACCTGGACCGTCGTATCGGGTCGGATTGCCTCATCGGTATCGAAAGAGCGAGGAGCCTCCCCTCTTTTCGCCGGCGGAACTTCTACCGACAGCATCTGCGCGCGAAAATGTCCTTCCGCGGTAGCTGCCGCCGCGCGCCGGTGCGACTCTGCGGCAAAAGCGTCCTGCTCTTCGCGGCTGATGTGGTATTTCTCGGCGACCATCTCAGCAGCGGCGCCCATATGAAACTGGTTGTAGACGTCCCAGAGCCCGTCGTTGATCATCGCGTCGACGAGGACACCGTTACCCATGCGATAGCCGGAGCGGGCCTGCGGAAGCAGGTACGGTGCATTGCTCATCGACTCCATGCCCCCGGCGACAACCACCTCCGCGTCTTGTGTCTGGATTGCCTGGGCCGCCAGCGATACGGCACGCAGGCCGGATCCGCATACCTGGTTAACTGTGAGTGCACCAACTTCCGGCGGGAGACCCCCGCGGATCACTGCCTGCCTCGCAGGGCTCTGGCCAAGTCCGGCCTGGAGCACGCAACCCATGATGCATTCGTCCACCGCTGCTGGTTCCACACCTGCGCGCTTTACCGCTTCGCGCACAACAAGAGCGCCAAGTTGAGGCGAAGTATACGACTGCAGCGAACCCTGGAATTTGCCGATCGGCGTGCGAACCGCCGAGACAATAACGACCTCTCGCATCTCTAGCTCCGAAAACCGAAATTGCAGCGCTCCCATGATACGTCTTGGGAGACTGCCGGTGATTGGATGCGCTCTGGGATGGATGATCGATCGAGGCCGCTGGGGAAGTCAGGGAAGCTTAGTTGGCTGCTCCCATGGAAAGGACTTCGAAGAGGGCAGATGATTTGCGGCTTGAAAAGTCCATCTGATCGGGCCGAAGTGGTTTGCTAAAGAGGAAGCCCTGAACGTCGTCACAACCTTGAGCCCGGAGCAAGCGGAGCTGAGTCGCGTTCTCTACACCCTCCGCAGTCACTTTGAGACGGAGACACTTAGCCATCTGGATAATTGCGGCGGTGATTGCTTCGTCATTGGGGTTGTGTTGCAGATCGCGCACGAAGCTGCGATCGATCTTCAGCTTGCTCACTGGAAGCTGCTTCAGATAGCTCAGACTCGAAAAACCGGTTCCGAAGTCATCGATCGCGAGTCGCACGCCGAGCGTCTTCAGGCGCCCGAGCACCTCATACCGCATATCTTCGGTAGCGAGCAGCACGCTCTCGGTGATCTCGAGTTCTAGGAACTCGGGGTCCAGGCCTGACTGATCGAGGACATCCTTGACGAGGTCGCAGAAGTTCGCCTGCCGGAACTGCACAGCTGAGACATTGACAGCGACCGGGATGCGGTTCCCGCGATCGTGCCATGAGCGGGCGTGGAAGCAGGCAGTGCGCAGGACCCATTCGCCGATAGGGACGATCATTCCATTGCCTTCAGCGACGTGAATGAACTTGTCTGGAGGAATGAGGCCGAGATCGGGATGCCGCCAGCGAATCAGAGCTTCCCAGCACGATACCTTCCCGCTGCGCAGATCGAACTCCGGTTGGAAGACAAGAAAGAACTCATTGCGCTCCAGAGCCGCACGCATGCTATTCCCCAATTGCAGGCGCTCGATCGCTTGTGTCGTCATCTCCTCGGAGAAGAAGCTGAACGTGTTTCTTCCCCGATTCTTTGAGGCATACATGGCAGCGTCGGCGTTCTTGATCAGCGTCTCCGCGTCGTCTCCATGATCGGGGAAGATACTGATCCCGATGCTCGACGTCACAGTCAGGGAATGACCATGAAGCTCGAAAGGAGGAATGAGTTCGCGGGCGATCCGTTCGGCCACCACCGCAATGTCGGAGTAGGTGTCGATAGGGCCTATTGCGACCAGGAACTCGTCTCCGCCGAGCCGCGCAATCGTATCTTCGTCGCGCGCGCAACTCCGCAGCCGGTGAGCGACCTGCTGGAGCATCTCGTCGCCCACGGAATGGCCGAGGCAATCATTGACGGTCTTGAATCCGTCGATATCGAGGTAAAGAACACCGATTCTTTCGCGGTGACGTTTAGCCGACGCAAGAATCTGGGTCAGGCGGTCTTTGGCGAGGGTGCGATTGGGCAGGCCTGTCAGAGCGTCAAAGTAAGCAAGTGTCTGCACCTGTTCCTCGGCCAGCTTTCGCTCCGTCGTGTCCACGAGCGATCCTTCAAGAACTCCGTCGCCATTTGCATCTTCGGCAGCTGCCCTCAAAGTGAAAAGAACCCAGCACTCGGTGCCATCATGCTTCTCGAACTTCTGCTCAGTGCCGGATGGAGATGCGTTCTCAGAGATGCCTTCGCGGAGTTTTCCAATGATCTGCTCGGCGGCGCCCCTGTCTTGGAGCAGCACTTGCCGGCTACCGAAACCGAGAATCCGCGCACAGGCATCATTGCAATCGAGGATTTCGCCGGATCTCGATAGGAGAAAAAGACCGGTAAGATTCCGTTCGAAGATGCTGCGGTATTTCTCTTCAAGCGCCATCTCGTTTTTGAGTCTTCGGGTGATGACCTCCGTCTGCTGACGAACCCGCCGGCGAAGGATGAACACCCAGGCGATACCCGCTAACGAAGCAAAGATCAAGCCCGAAACCAGGAACGCTGCCCGCTGCGTAGTCAGCCACGGCGGTGGGGCAAGCACCTGAATGTCGGCAGGAGAACGGAGCACGAGCTCAAAGTCGAGCGGGTTTCCATTCTCATCCGCTCTCACCGAGCAAATTCCGGTAAGTGAAATGCGGCTTCCCTCCGCGACGTTGATTTCCTGAGCCGGCTGCCGTGCAAACGTTGCCTCGAAGCTCACGTGATCGGTTGACTCCACAACGAGAACGCGATGGTTCGCCGGTTCCCGGTAGTACTTCAGAGTTCCGTCGATCTCGACCAGATGTGCATCGTAGTTCCCCTTGAGAGCTCCCTTCCCGGTGACGGGACGAATGTTTGCTTGAAAATGCTTTCGGGTCGTTCGAATTCGAGCCGATCGGAGCACCGGACTAAATTTTCCAGCTGCGGGAAAGCCGATCACCTCGACCTGGTCGCCTTCGACCATCGGCGTACCGTCCTGGCTTTCCGCGTAGACTCCGCTGGTTCCGTCGCTCAGGAAAATTCCCTGTTGAGGGAAAACTGCAGTGACGGTGCCAATGACTTTGACCCTGTGCTGGTCCGTGAGGTCAGCGGAGTAGCGGCGTATGTCTGCAATCGGAATCGGATCGGCTGAGAACGGATCGACAGGTGCAGGCTCAAGGACTTGCAGGTTCTTGAGCGACGGCATCATCAGGTGAAATGAAACGAACTGATTGCGGCTGTTGAATGCCGCTGCGCAAACTCCGTCGAAGCGGACCTTCGCATCGACCAGCTCCATCGGGAATGCCTCGCGATAGTCCGGTACTCGTACCTTGAACGCTCCCGTTGGCGTAGCCACGTCGATTACCAGGACATTGCCTTCAGCCTGCTTCACAAACGAACGAACCACGCCCTCCATTCGGGCCCACTGGCTGTCGAATGATCCTGTACCAGCCTGCTCAAAGCTCAAAGGCATTGGCTTCGGCCACACCGTTCGGCCTGAAACCGTCCAGCTAGGATTGGCTACATAGGGGCTGAATCCGGAACCGACCGTTCCGCGAAGGTCGATGAAGTCTCCGGGGGACGGATGCGCCGTCTTCACGCCGCGCAGATCGACCCAAATACCGCCCGATGCGTCCTGCACAAAAAGATTTGGCGCCACGTCATCGTAGTATGTGACGATCCCACGGATGTGAACCGCAACGCCCGCATGCTGAGCGATTCCGGCATGTCGGATCGAACGGACCGTCGTAAGCTCCGTCGGCAGCTTGCTTTCGGCAACAAGGACCGGACCAGACACAAGGATCGCCAGCAGTCCGACACTGATCCGCATGTTGCTGAACAAGCGAAGACCTGACAAAGGACACCTTTCCCCTAGTCCGTCACGAAGTGCCGGCTCCGCACGATGCACTCCCGGAATTTCCAGACACCCCGGTCAGCTGATCGCCAGATCGAGGCATCGCAAGCGTTAGATACTGCTGAAAGTGAAGTTAGGCTAGCACAGCAGGAACACGCAGTAAGGCCATGTTGCGGGACTGTTTAGTTACGTTTGGGTTACGTCACGAAGTGCTTCCTAGGAGGACTGCCAAATACGCTCACTCCCGTTGACAATGAACTAAATCCGAACCTTTACCTATCTCTCTGGTAAGGAAAGAGTTGAAGAATCTGAGGATCAGTTTGTTCAACCCGCCGCAATCGTCGAGGGTACAGGGATGAGGTATGCACAATTCGGGGGTAGGTCCAGCGCGCTCTATCAGTACCTTCCGCTCCCGGGCGAAAGCAACCCTTGATCTTGATTGCACTCTTCGGCCACCTGTCACGCGATGGCATGATGGACTTTCTGATGGGCCTGGCGAGCAGCTACTCGCAGTTCCAGCAGCTGCCTACCCGCCACTACGTCAACCAGACTTATTCCTTGTATGCCAACGACAACTGGCACATGACCAAAAACCTCAGCTTGCAACTCGGTTTTCGCTTCGGTGCCCTCCCGCATGCATGGGAGCGCAGCAACGCGGTGGCAAACTTCAATCCGGGCGCATATTCTGCGACTGCCGCTCCCATATGGGACTGCAGCGCGGGCGGGACAGCGGTTACTCCGTGTGCGGGAGATGCTTCCAATGGCACTCTCGATCCGAACGGGCCAGGGTTCGCTCAGATCAACAACACAAGGGGATTTGTCGGCTCAATCCTCGGCGGATGGCAGATCGCAGGTGTCGCGACCGCGGAATCTGGAACGATCATCGCTAACCAGGGTCCCGGCCTTGCTATCAACTATGACCCGATTGGTCTAGGAGGCGGCTATACCAATCGTCCGAACGTAACCTGCAGGCCCGGCTATCTGAAGATAGGCGACGCAATGGTTCGATACGTCAGTGTTCTCAGCTCCGGTGCCCGTGTGGGCCGGCGGCGCCAACAATGGCTTCGGCAACGCTCGGAAGGACATCGTCCTCGGTCCGGGACGGTTCAACTTCGATACCTCGCTCTATAAGACGTTCAAGATTCACGAGAGCACGAACTTCGAGTTCCGTGCAGAATCCTTCAACACCTTCAACCACACCGATTCAACAACGTCGGCTCGAGCTTCGAAAACAGCACATTCGGTCAACCCACTACCACGTGGGACCCGCGCGTGCTGCAGTTCGGAGCGAAGCTGAACTTCTGAACGAGTGATTCAAATGGGGCGCGGCGGAGTATCTCCGTCGTTCCCCTTGTATTTTCCGGCTCCCGCCTTTCTCATGATGGAGGAGGCAAGCCGCAGAAAATGGGGTCAAACGGAAAAGATCGATCCCGAGTTCCGCGTCTGGTGCTGGAAGTTTTTCTCTTGTGCCTCGTTTCGATCATCGGGGCCTGCCGCTCGACACATCGAACGGTGCTGACATTTTCAGTGGCCGCAAGTCTCCAGGATTCGATCACAGATGTTGAAGCGGCCTACCTCCGGGATCATTCAGTCGAATTCCGCAACAACTTCGGAGCCTCGGGCACACTCGCACGCGAGATCGAGCAGGGCGCGCCCGTAGACGCATTCTTCTCCGCGGGCGCAAAGCCGATGGATCAGCTGCAGTCTGAAGATCTTCTTTTCGTGGGAAGTCGTGTGGATCTGCTCCGCAATGCCCTTGTTCTGATTGCAAAGGCCGGGTCTCCACTCAAGGGACTCGACGGGTTGACTTCGAATAGTATCCGCACGATTGCGCTCGGTGATCCAGCCAGCGTGCCTGCCGGACAGTACGGAAAGCAGACGCTGGAAAACCTGCGGCTCTACGACAAGCTCAAATCGAAATTGGTGCTGGGAAAAGACGTCCGCCAGGTGCTCACCTACGTCGAAACCGGCGATGCCGACGCAGGCCTCGTCTATGCGACGGACGCTCAGATGTCGAAACGCGTGCAGGTCGTCGCTGTTGCTCCTGAACAATCCCACGATCCGATTGTGTATCCGATAGCGTCGATAAAAGCCGCGCAGCACCAGCCCGCTGTCCGCGATTTCATCCGATTCCTGTCATCTCCTGAAGCACGAGCGATCTTCGAGCGCCACGGATTTAGAATGGCCTAACCGTGCACACTCCGTTCGACCCATCGCCTCTCTTTATTTCGATAGCGACGACCTGCACGGCCACCGTTGCCACTTTCTTTCTAGGATTGTTCGCGGCGAGAGCGATGTTCGAGTATCGCGGTCCTCTGCGCGCGTGGATCGACGGCATTCTGACGTTGCCACTTGTCCTGCCGCCGACCGTCGTCGGATTCTTTCTCCTGCTCATTTTCGGGCGCAGAAGCTTCACCGGACACCTACTCGAAAAGGTCGGGGTCACAATCGTCTTCTCGTGGCCCGCGACCGTAATTGCCGCAACCGTGGTCGCATTTCCGCTGATGTACCGGACGGCTCTGGGAGCGCTCGAACAGGTCAATCCCACGCTGCTGCAAGCGGCTCGAACTCTTGGTGCATCGGAGTGGGTCGTCTTCCGGCGCGTGCAGCTTCCGCTCGCCGGACCCGGAGTGCTGGCTGGAACGGTGCTGGCGTTCGCCCGCGCAATGGGTGAATTCGGCGCAACATTGATGCTGGCAGGCAACATTCCTGGACGCACACAGACGATGCCAATCGCAATTTTTTCCGCCGCGGAGGGCGGCGAGATGCGGGCCGCGCTCATCTGGGTCGGTTTGATCGTTGTCCTTTCGCTGGCCATCATCCGCCTGCTGCACTACGAACGCAAGATGAGGCCGGCTTTGCCCTTCGACCCCATTGGCGCAAGCACGCCGGCGAGCATCCCTGCTTCGCATCCTCGGGCACCCAACACGGCTCAGGGCACATTCGGCCTTGAAGTGAGTACTCAGCGGAAGCTCGAGAACTTTATACTCAGCGTTTCGCTGAGAACGTCGCGGGGAGCAATCGGCCTTCTTGGCCCATCGGGCGCGGGGAAATCAATGTCGCTCCGCATGATCGCGGGCCTCACCACACCCGATCGAGGGCGCATTGTCCTGAACGATCGTGTTCTCTTTGACAGCGATTCGCGCACCAATGTCCCTGCAGCGCAACGGCGAATCGGCGTCGTGTTTCAGGATTACGCGCTGTTCCCGCATCTGACGGTTGCAGATAATGTTGGTTTTGGCTTGCGCCAGCTCCAGGAAAAAGAGCGCAGGGCGCGCATCAATAAGCATCTGACATCGATGCAGATTGCGGACCTTGCCAACCGTTATCCCCGTGAGATTTCAGGTGGCCAACGCCAACGTGTAGCCATCGCGCGCTGCCTCGCAACCCAACCTGATGCCCTTCTGCTGGACGAGCCGTTCGCAGCCCTCGATCCACACCTGCGCCGGCAAACAGAGGAGCAGCTTCGAAGAGCACTCGAGACTTTTAATGGTCCCGTCGTCTTCGTCACGCACGATATGGAGGAGGCCTTCCGCTTCTGCACCGATCTGCTTGTGCTCGATCGTGGCAACATCATCGCGAGCGGTCCGAAGCACCAGCTCTTTGAAGACCCGCGGACTGTTGCAGCCGCCCGGCTGACGGGCTGCAAAAACATCGTTCCGGCAACCGCAATTTCCGCAGATCGCATCTGCGTTCCAGCCTGGCAGTGTGAACTCGTCGCATCCCGCGATGTCGACGCCACCCTGACGCACATCGGCTACCGTTCGCATCAGATCAGGTTTTTTGAGAATGGAACGGGAGAAAATGTCTTTCCCTGCTGGCTGGTAAGCACCAACGAAGCTCCGCATGAGATGACGCTATATCTTCGGCTGCACAGGCCCCCCGAGCCGGGAGAGCCGGCACATCTTCAGGCGGATGTGCCCAAAGATCTCTGGCGCACACTCAGCGCACAACCGCAGCCCTGGCATATCAAGCTCGATGCCGCGCGCTTGCTGCTCCTCCGTGAAGACGCGTGAAGCTCAAAACGCCGCATTCAGCATTCAGCGTTTCTGCCCGGGAGTCCGATTCTGCGGCAATGCCCATGCAAAGAGCAGCCCGCCGCTGCTGTTCACGATGTACTGACGTCCGTCGAGTTCGTAGCTGATGGGCGAACTCTGAATGGGCGAGCCCAAACCCGCGTGCCATAGCGTCTTCCCGTCGGCCGTATTGAGAATCAACATGTTGCCGTGAGCATCGCCCGTGACGGTTAGCCCTGAGGCCGTCGTCATCACTCCTGCTCCGGAGCCGCCTTCGCCGAGCTGATGGCTCCAGCGAATCTTGCCCGTCTGGTAGTCGATTGCTTCGATCACTCCTTTGCCCCACAACCCATAGTCGGCCCCTGCCCATCCATATGCTCCGTCTGCTGGCTTGGCGAAATAGATACTCCAACTCGGGTGCGCGTCCACAATGAACAGCCCTGTTTTCGAATCGAAGCTGGGCGCGCGGTAATTCGTCAGCCCACCTTCATCGGGTGCGATCAAACGGCCGTCGGGCGCCGGCTCCTTCGCGGGATTCGGAATCGGATGTCCTTCCTTATCGATACCCAGCGCCCAGTTCACCGGGCCATAAGGAATTGTCAGCAGATTTTTACCGTTCGTGCGATCGAGGACGAAGAAATAGCCGTTGCGTGATGTCTGCATCAGCATCTTGCGAGGCTGGCCGTGAAAGCTGCCGTCCACCAGAACCGGTGTCTCCACTGCATCCCAGTCGTGTGTGTCATGCGGAGAAACGGAGAAGCCCCATGCCAGTTTGCCGGTATCCGGATTGAGCGCAACGATACTGCAGGTGTAGAGATTGTCCCCTGGACGCGGCTGTCCATTGAGCACTGGTGTGGGATTGCCTGTCCCCCAGTAGAGCAGGTTCAGCTCCGGGTCGTACGTGCCCGTCATCCATGTCATTCCGCCGGTTGTCGCGTGCGGCGTGCCCGCTGGTGGAGTCGCATTCCACTGCCACTGCACTGAACCCGTCTCAGGATCGAAGGAGCGCAGATAACCGGTGAGATTGTCGAAGTCGCCAGAGACACCGACGATAACGTGCTCCTTCACAACCAGCGGAGCCATCGTGGTCCAGTAGCCCTTATCGACATCGGCGATGAGTTTGTCCCAACGCACCTTCCCGTCTTTTGCATTGAGCGAGATCAGGTGACAATCCGGCGTCGCGAAGTAGAGCCGGCCCTTATACATGGCCACGCCGCGCTGCCCGATATGGTCGCCTTTGGTCGACGGCCGGTTGTAGTGCCAGATCATGTGCCCTGACCGCGCATCGACTGCCCAGATGTTGTCGGGGACGGTGAAGTACAGAACGCCATTTACGAGTAGAGGAGAAGACTTGATCTGGGCCTGCTGGTTGGTCTGATACACCCACGCGAGCGAAAGGTCACCAACATTCTGCGGCGTGATCTGCGTGAAACTCACATGTCGTCGGCCGGAGTAATCCCCGTGATACATCGGCCACGAATCTGCTGGAGGATGGAGAAGCTGCGCACCCTCAAGGTCCTGCGCGCATGCGTTCGCGAGCGCACACAAACCAACAGCAAAGCCCAAAAGCAACAACAGCAAGCGGTCGTTCACAAACTTCATCGATGAAACCTCAGAGTGGCGCGACAACTCAGCGCAGCGTTTGCAGATAAGCCATCAGGTTGTGGATGTCATCGTCCGTGTACTTGGGGAAGAGTTCGACGTGCGCCTCGACGGGCTCGTCTATCTTGAACTGAACTCGATTTGTGAGCCACGCGTGATAGAGACCGTCGGCGTCTCTCAGCGCTACGGTAAATTCATCCTGATACGCAAGAATACCCGAGACCTTTTTGCCCGACGGAAGCGTCACTGTGACGTGGTTCTTCACATCGCGCGGATACAGCATCCGCTCTTCCAACTCGAGTCCTTCATGCCGTGAAGCGATGCCGGCAAGATCGCCGGTAGGCGAATGACATTTGGCACAACCCCCGGCGCCTTCGAAGTAGCGCTTCCCTGCTGCCGCATTGCCCGTTTGAAGGTCTGCCACAGAAACGCCGCGACGTCCGCCCGGATGTGCAACAGCCTCAGCCTCGCGCTCGCGGATGAATGCAATGATGCTGCGCGTCTCCTGCTCAGAGAAGTTGAAGGGTGGCATTTTGTTGTCGGGCCGGCCTTCGTGAATGACCTTGGAAATCTCATCGCCGGTACGGTCTTTGCGCACCAGCTTGGATTGCGTCAGATCCGGACCTGTTTCGCCACCCATCGCATCGCGGCCATGGCAGAACGCGCAGTTCTGCTGGAAGAGTGCTGCTCCGGCTTTCGACAGCACCCCACCGCCGCCAACTACCCCGGCAGCCGTCTGCGCCGATTCGTCCGTATTGAGGAAGTGCAGCAGTGAAGTCAGTTCGCCGTCCTTCACGCCCGGAAAACCGGGCATTCGCCCCTTGCCGGTGTGAATAAGATCCGCGACCTTATCGTTTGGCATTCGATGCGAGATGCCAAGCAGCGGTGGAAATCCCGGCAGGTTGCCCTCTCGCTGATCTCCATGGCAGATTGCGCAATGCTGGGCGTACGACTCTGCCCCCGAATCCTTCGGCGCGGGTGTGTCCACCTGCGACTGCTTCACTTCGTGATCCGCTGCGTTCGCGCTTGTTACCAAAGCAGATGCCACTGTGATGGCTGCAATAGCTGCCGCGATCGAAAGAGCGGCTCGAATCCCTTTCAAGTTGTTCAATGCGTGAAACCCCTGATGTTCTGAGTCTGTCGCTTTCTGCTGCGGGCCGAACCGAAGTTATGTCGCGTACTTGATCAGTTGCATAAAGCCGTAATCCATATGCAATTGCTGATGACAATGCCAAAGCGTGTCGCCGGGATTGTCCGCAATGAAATCCACTTCGACTGTGTCCAGCGGCACCACGTTAATGACGTCTTTCTTTAGTCCACTCAGGCGCTTGTTGCCGATCCGCGTGACCTCAAACGTATGCCGGTGGAGATGCAGCGGATGCTGATCGCCACTTCCGTTACGGAATACGAGCCGATATCGCTTACCGGTCTGGACGGTGAGGGGCTCAACCGCGGGCCATGACTTGTTGTTGATCGTCCATGTGTCGAATTGCGATCCCTTCTGCGGGCCGATGTCGCGAAACGTAAGAACAAAGGACTCATCCGGCTCAGGCGCAACCGTCGCATTTGCGAATTGTGTGTAGTCCCACTCGGAGGGTGCAGGATCCTTCCAGACCGGCGATCCCGTTTGGCCGGCATACTCGATAACAACACCGAGCCCCATCTTGCGGGACTTCTCCAGCGTGGAGCCCAGAATCCACACGCCCGGCGTGTTCATCTCCACGATCGCATCCACACGCTCGGCGACTGCGAGAGAAAGCACCTCTACACTGGCAGGTCTTGGAACCGGATTGCCATCCATTGCAATCACGGTGAACCGATGTCCCGGGAGTGCGAGCACGACATTCTCCGTGGCGCTGGCATTCAGCAACCGCATCAGCACACGCTGACCCTTTTTCACGCGAACTGGCTCGCCCGCTCCGAGCATGCGGTCGTTGATGGTCGCGTACTTGTAGCCGACATCGGAACCACTCGTCAGCGGCATGTTCGCCGACTGAGCGCGCATGGTCTCCACCATCGGCACAAACGAAGGCTCCCAGTGATGACTCGCGAGATTTACCTCCATGTCATACTGCGGCGTCGACTGGTTTCCCTCAATCAACAGGAACCCGAACTGTCCGGTGTAGGTGCCCTTTGCCAGATTCCCGTATGCACCCGCATGCGTGTGATACCAGCGCGTTCCTGCAGGCTTGGGCGTGAAGCTGTAGCGATGCGTCTGCCCGGCGCCGATCATCGGCGACCCTTCTTCCATGGCGCCGTCATTCAGCGAGTCAATCGCAAGCCCGTGCCAGTGAACGATATCTGCTTCGGTGCTCGCGTTTGTCACATCAATCGTGACCGGCACTCCCTCGCGAAGCTTTAGCAACGGTCCGGGAACCTTACCGTTATACGAGAGTGTCTTGACAGTGACTCCGGGAGCGATCTCGAGATTGCACGTCTCGATCCGAAGTGTATGGTCTGCGTTCCCGGTGGGCTTCGCCTGTGCGATGAGCTTATGGCTGACCGAGTGACCTGCGACAAGCATTCCGGCCGACGCGAGAAAGTCTCTCCGGCTGATGGGAGGAGGGGAAGAATATCTCAATGTGATTTTCCGGTTGTAGTTGACGGCCCGACGTTAAAGCGACCCAAAACTGCGACGGGATTCATTCTCTTAGGACGAAGGCACAGGTGTAAACGTCTCCGTCTCGAAGAATGAATCCCGCAGATGGTTAGAGCAAAGTCGAAGAGATCTCACTCTCTATTGAGTTGCCGCAGGCCGGGGATGGGTTGCCGTGCTGCCGTTCGTCATCCAGAGAGCCCACTTGATGGCTTCGAAGTACATTTTGCGCACATCGGGATCAGTCCAGGACTCCTCAGTATGTCCCAGAGTCGAGTAGAAGACGCGGCCCTTGCCGTACATTTTGCTCCACGCCACGGCGAAGTCATGATCAGTGCGGTGAACGCGCGGATTATTGGTGTAGTTCAGCTTGTTCGGGTCAAGGCTCAGCAGGACGTTGACCTTGTCTCGAGACCAATCCTTAGGCTGGTAGATTTCGTCGTACTTCACGAACGACTTTGGAAAGTGCCGAACTGCGGGAAAATCCGGATCCTCATTGATGATCGGTGCGTTGAACGTCATCCAGGGATGCTGGTCGAACCATCCGCCAATCATTTCGCCGTACTCAGGCCATTGGTAGTTTGTATCCAGTGCTGCATGGATTCCGACGAATCCCTTGCCATCGTCATGAACAAACGAGAGGAAATCCTGCTTCTGGGTGGCGTCGAGATCAAGTTCGCCCGTGGTGCTGGCGAAGACGACGAGGTCGAAATAGCTGAGGTTCTTCGCATTTCGGCCCAGGTCCTTCTTGGTCAGCAGTTCGGTATCGGTGCGCATCACCGTATCCCAGAGTCCGCTCTCCTTGCCCATGTTGTAGACCGCCGCCATCGCGTCTGGAATTGAATCGTGCTCGAAACCCTTGGTCTGGCCGATCACGAGAACATGTTTGAGATGAACCTGCTTCGCGTGAGGGGCCGGGGGCATATCCGGCGCCGCCTGTGCCGCGATCCGCGTTGTTTGGATAAATGGAAGAGCTGCAAGCAGCCCGCAGAAAAGAGTCAGTACACCGCGACCAGGGCGCAAGGGGTCTCCTTTGGATACCTCATATCTGAGGTCAATCGATTCGGCACTACATTACCACCATCGGCTTCCCTTCCGCGACCAACTCTGCGCGCTCTCCCAAATGCGTTCCGGAGGCACCCATCAGAATTGGCAGCCTGCCTGCGTTACGCTTATTTCTTCAGGAGATCCACCAGAAATGATGAAATTGCGACTTCCCCTTACTGTCTTGGCGATTCTTGTCTTCACGATCAGCTCGGGATTTGGCCAGCAACCTGCCCCGGCCCAGGCGCCAGCGCCGGATTTTGTGCCATCGCACTACACCAAGTATGAATTCCGCATCCCCATGCGCGACGGCAAGCGTCTATTCACGGCGGTGTACGTTCCGAAGCTGGGAGCGTTCCAGGAGAAAGGCCCTTATCCGTTTTTGATGGATCGCACTCCCTACAGCGTGGCGCCTTACGGCGAGGATCAATATCCAAAGCGTCTCGGTCCCTCCGACGAATTCGAGAAAGGCGGATATATCTTCGTCTATCAGGACGTACGCGGTCGCTGGATGAGTGAAGGCGATTTCATCGAGATGCGACCGCACATCGACAACAAGAAAGATCCACAAGACGTCGATGAAGCCTCCGACACCTACGACACGATCGAGTTCCTGCTGAAGCACGTACCGAACAACAACGGCAAAGTGGGCATCTGGGGGATTTCGTATCCCGGTTTCTACACCTCAGCGTCGATGATCGACTCCCACCCCGCGCTGGTGGCCGCCAGCCCGCAAGCTCCGATGACCGATCTATTTCTGGGTGACGATGCCTATCATGGCGGAGCTTTCATGCTGTCGGCGAACTTCGGGTTCTACGCATTCTTCCGACCGCAGAGCGAGCCACAAACACCGAAACCGTCTGTGCCCTTCGACTTCGGCACTCCGGACACCTATGAGTTCTACCTCAAAGCAGGAAACCTGGCCAATCTCGAGAAGCAGTATCTAAAGGGCTCCAACTGGCTCTTCACCGATCAGATGAAGCACGACACCTACGACGCATATTGGCAGGCACGCGATCTGTCGCGGCACATGAAGAATGTGAAATGCGCCGTTCTGGTCGTAGGCGGCTGGTTTGACGCGGAAGATTTGAGTGGCCCGTACTGTACCTTCTACGCGACCTCAAAGTTCAATCCTGAGACCCCGACCACTCTGGTGGAAGGTCCCTGGGTCCACGGCGGGTGGGCACGCGGTGAAGGATCGCATCTCGGAGACGTTCAATTCGGCTCGAAGACCAGCGAGTATTTCCAGCAGCATATACAATTCCCTTTCTTCGAGCATTATTTGAAGGGCAAAGGGGAAGCTCCGCCGAAAGCGATCGTGTTTGAAACCGGCACGAATGTGTGGCGGCACTTCGATCAATGGCCGCCAAAAGAGGCCGCGCCTAAGACGTTGTACTTCCACGCGGGCGGAAGGCTCAGTTTTGACCCGCCGACCGAAGTCCAAAGCCGCGACGACTATGAGAGCGATCCAAGCCATCCAGTTCCCTTTGTTGGGTACACCACCAATACTGTGCCGCAACGCTACATGGTCGATGATCAACGTTTTGCAAGCACGCGAACGGATGTGCTGACGTACGTGAGCGACCCTCTCCTGGAGGACGTCACAATTGCGGGCCCGATCTCCCCGAAGTTAAAGGTGGCGAGTTCGAGCACCGATTCAGATTTTGACGTGAAGTTGATCGATGTTTACCCGAACGATTACCCGGAGCCCGGCGACGAGAGCCGCCCGAACAAACGAATCCTGGATGCACCTCCCCTGGTGATGGGCGGGTATCAGCAACTGCTGCGCGGCGAGCCGTTCCGCGCCAAATTCCACAACAGCTGGGAGAAGCCAGAAGCACTGGTACCAGAGAAGAGAACCGATGTGAACTTCTCCATGCCGGATCTCTTCCACACCTTCCGGCGGGGACATCGCATTATGGTGCAGGTGCAGAGTTCATGGTTCCCACTGACCGATCGCAACCCGCAGATCTTTATAGATATCCCTAACGCGCCGCTCGATCAATTCACCAAAGCCACCGAGCAGGTGTACCACCAGAAAGATGCTGCCTCAGGAGTCGAAGTGCTCGTTATGCCGAACATGTAAAGCTTTCTTACAAACAGGATTAAAGGCTGTGACGGGCGTGTTTGCTGGCGATCAGCACATGCTGGTAGAGTTCGTTGTTGCGCGTTTTTGGCTGATTTTGAGAGGTATTTTCATGTTTGAACGATCGTTCCGATGTACTGCAATGCTTGCTGCGACACTTTTCGTCGCATCGCCCGCGATCCGCGCCGAAGAAGGCATGTGGACCTTTGATAACCCGCCCTTGAAGCAGCTGGCGGCGAAATACAATTTTCATCCTTCCCAAGCTTGGCTCGATCATTTGCGGCTTTCAAGCGTGAGGCTGAATGACGGCGGCTCAGGCTCGTTTGTCAGCGCAGATGGGCTCCTGTTGACAAATCATCATGTGGCTCGCGGGCAGCTGCAGAAGAACTCTACGGCCGAGCACGACTATCTTCGTGACGGATTCCTGGCGCAGACGCAGGAACAGGAAATGAAATCGCCTGATCTCGAGATCAATGTGCTTGTCGGGATGCAGAACGTGACGGCACGCGTGCAGGGCTCGGCCAAGGGCGTCAAAGACGAGAAGCAGGCCATGAAAGCGCGTGAAGCGGAGATCGCCGCGATAACAAAAGAAAGCAAAGACAAAACCGGCAATCGCTCTGACGTGGTTTCGTTCTACAACGGCGGGGAGTACTGGCTTTACCAGTACAAGGTCTTCACGGATGTTCGGCTTGTCTTTGCTCCGGAGCAGCAGGCCGCGTTCTTCGGAGGCGATCCGGATAACTTCACCTATCCGCGCTACGACCTCGATATGGCCATCTTCCGCGTCTACGATAATGGAAAACCGATCCACTGCGATAACTACCTGAAGTGGAACGCTAAAGGTGCCGCGCCAGGCGAGCTTATCTTTATTTCAGGTCATCCAGGATCAACCTCGCGCCAGGACACCATGGCAGAGCTCATGGTCGAGCGTGACGTTGTCGAGCCTGCTGTGACGGAATATCTGAAGCGGCGTCTGGATACGGCTCAGGCCTATGCGGCAAAAGGCCCCGAGCAGGCGCGCCAGGTGGGCAGCACAATTTTCGGCCTACAGAATAGCCTCAAAGTCTACATCGGCCGTGCCGAAGCGCTTGCCGACAAAACTCTGATTGCGAAAAAGCAGGCCGAAGAAGACGACTTCCGCAGGAAAGTCAATGCCAATCCAGAGTGGAAGAAGGAGTACGGCGGCGTCTGGGACACGATCGCCAAGGCCGAAGAACAGGAAAAGCCGGAGATTCGTTACCAGCTATTCCGTCGCACTGACAGCCGTTTATTCGCAATCGCGATGCAGCTTGTGCAGTATGTGGCAGAGATCAAGAAGCCGGATGGCGAGCGCCTTCCGCAGTTCCACGATGCCAACCTGCAATCGCTGAAATTCCAGATGCTATCACCGGCTCCAATCACCGTTCCCACCGAAAAGCTCTTCATGAAGTCTGCCCTGAACCTGGCCCAGGAGAAACTCGGGAAGAGCGATCCCTATGTGCAGGCCGTGTTGCAGGGTGAAGCGGTAGATCAAAGCGTCGATTCCTTAATTGACGGGACGAAAATGGGAGACGTTGCCGCGCGACAGGCCCTGTTGGATGGTGGAGAGTCCGCGATCGCAGCTTCCACTGACCCGATGATCGTGGCTGCGCGACGCGTCGATCCGATCGTCCGGGAAACCCAACGGAAGATGCGCGACACTGTCGGAAGCGTGCTCACGCCGGCTGGTGAAAAGCTCGGCAAAGCCCGCTTTCTCGTCTACGGCAAAGACGTCTATCCTGACGCGACATTTACGTTGCGCCTGAGTTACGGAACAGTCGACGGATACCCGTACAACGGAACAATTGCTCCGCCCATCACCACCTTCTATGGACTCTACGATCGTGCCGATAGCTTCGGCAACAAAGCGCCCTTCGATCTCGCGCCGAAGGAAAAGTCTGCGCTCGGCAAGCTGGATTTATCGACTCCGCTTGATTTCGTCTCTACAGGCGATATCATCGGCGGCAACTCCGGCTCGCCTGTCGTGAACCGCGATGGCGAACTGGTCGGCCTGATCTTCGATGGCAACATCGAATCCCTCGCTGGAGACTTCGTCTATGACGGTACAAAGAATCGTGCCGTCGCAGTGCATTCCGCGGGAATGATCGAGGGCTTGCGCAAGCTGTACGGTGCAGACGCGCTCGCGGATGAACTGGAAGGAAAAAGATAGAGGAACTCCAGCCAGGATCGAACGCGCAGCTTACAAGGGGGCCGATTGGCCCCTTTGTTTTTCAGTGCATCTACTCAAGCAGCGTCGATGGCCTTCGCGTCGTCCGCAACATTGGGGTTAGCAGGGCCATCATGAGCAGCCCCACGGGAATGATCAGCATCCCCGCGCGGATATTGCCCGTGACGCCTGAAACCTTCCCTGCAATCCACGGAAGCACAGATCCTCCGAAGCCAGCGGTAAAGAGTATCCATCGTGAATTGCCGGTGTGGCGAGTGCGCGCAAAGAATCCCGAGAGCACAAGCGGGTAGGCTGGTGCGAGTGAACATCCGAGAAGGAACATCGCGACATTGCGTACGCTAATTGTGGGCGCGAACTCCAGAAGAATGGCAGACAAAAATCCCCCGGCGATTGCGATCAGCAGAACGCGGATGGGCTCGACCCGAAGCAGAAGGAACGAGCAAAATCCCCTGGATACAAGGAAACCAACCCAGTACAGCGATGAAGAGGCAGCCGCGAATACCAAGCCTCCGCTTGCAGTACGCAGGGCATAGGTAGGCAGCCAACTGGCAATGGTGTTTTCAATTCCCACCTGAAGAAACGCCGCGAAAGCGAACGCGAGCACGAGCCAGAAAGCCTGCGCCTGCGATTCCGGCTGGGATAAGTGCTGCGGCTCCGGGCCGTCGCGAAGCATCACTGCGCTTGCGACGGCAGCGCAGCATGCGGCAATCGCAAAGGCAAAATATGCCGCGCGATAGTCGTGATGCACGAGAATTCGTGCCGCAATCAGAGGAGCGGCCAGTGCGCCCACGCTCCAGGTGAAATTAAGAAACGTGAGCAACGGTGCGCAGCGTTCGGGGAACGTGCGCCCCGTGAAGAGAGTGACAGCCGACATCGGTACGCCCACGCTGATTCCAAGCAGAAAGAACACCGGGAAGAGCAGGGCGCGCGGCGATACCGCAACTCCTGCACAGGCAAACGTCATGCCGAAGAACCCCAAGGTCATCGCCCGTGCATAGTTGCCTCTGCACAGTAATGCACCAACCGACGTTCCCGCGAAATAGAGAAGGAACAGCAGACCGGAATCCGAATCGCTGAGATTGAACCGCGCCGATAACGAAGGCAGCAGTGCGCCGCCAACGACATGCAGTACTCCTGTGAGCGCGAAGACGGGATGCAGAACTGCGATGGTCTTGGCAGAGGACCGGTAGACTGCTCCAGGCATCGGGAAATCAGACTCGCCGCGTGCGCGTACGTCTCAGGTTCGGTGGGCAAGTCGATTCGCGAATCACGAGTTCGGGATGAATCGGAACAGAATCAGGAAAGGTGGCCTGCCCACGAATGCGTTGCAGCAGAATGCGCGCCGCGGTGGTTCCCATCTGATGAAGTGGCTGGCGAATCGTTGTCAGACTTGGATTGTGGAATGCGGCGCTCTGGATGTCGTCAAAACCAACCACGGAAACATCGTTCGGAACTTGCAGTCCGTGATTCATCAACGCACGGATGGCTCCAATCGCGGAGATGTCGTTGTAGCAGATCAGCGCGGTGAAGTCTCCTCCCCGCTGAATCAACTCGTTCGTGGGCTCATAACCAAGCTCAGGAGTGGACACGCGTAGCCGAAGTTGGACAGATAACTCGGGAGGAATCGAAATCTTGAGATCCTTCGCCACATTCATCAGGCACTCCCATCGGTCATCCGCGTCCGAACTATGGCTGCCTCCGCGCATGAAGGCGATCTTCCGGTGGCCCAACTGATAAACATGCCGAAGAGCAAGTTCTGCGGCTCTCTTTTGATCGAGTACGACGTTTGTTACGCCCTCGATTCTCTGATGACTCGCGACCGCGACGGCCGGCAGTGTTCCAGCACTCTTTTCCAGAGCGGTATCAATAAAGATCAAGCCTTCGACAGATCGGTCCATAAACAGCCGAGGGTACTCCTCAATCAGGTCGGGCTTGCGACGATGGCTCGCAGTCAGGTAGAAGTACCCTTCTTCCAGAAGGTGCTCTTCCACGCCGCTCAGGACTTGCATTGCATAGCTGTCGCTGAGTTCAGGAACAAGCACGCCCACCGTGAGCGTCTGACGCTTGCGAAGAGAACGCGCGAAAAAGCTGGGCCGATAATCGAATTTGGCGGCTGCCTCCGTGACCCGGTCACGGGTTTCCTGCGGGATGGAGCGGACCCCGGGAGCATTGTTCAGAACCAGCGAAATTGTCGCGGGCGAGAGATTGAGATATTCACCCAAGGTGCGCAGACTGATGGGCTGTCCGGGCTGAGGTGCCGCGCCTGTTTTGACTTTTTTGGGCATTCACTCATGTTGTAACACTGCCCGGCTGCCTGCGCTGAACGAAATTACAACATCGATCCGGTTCCAGCGCCTTCCAAGGGCCGGCTGTTTGTTCACGGATGGGCAACCTAGCTCTCGATGAAGTCACGCGTCAGAGATTCTTTTGTTGAGGCTGCCGCGGATGTAGGCGAGCCATCAACCGTACGCCAATAGCCCCGGAGGTTGCGATCTTATACTCATATTGACGTGCCGAAGTCATGTAACCTGAAGCCGCTGGCCTGGATCACCTGCCTTTTTGCAGCAGCGTCGATTCATGCTGTAGCGCAGGCCGACCCGGGCCAAGTGGCTTTCTCGCTTGAGCGTGAGGGAAGATTCGCTGAAGCCGAGCAGGCTTGGGGAGCGCTGGCGAAGCAGTATCCGACGAATCCCGAGCCGCTTGCGCACCTGGGACTGATCGAGTCCAAGCAAGCTCGATACGGCGAAGCGATTCAGCATTACAGGAAGGCGATGGCTCTAAATTCTGCGATGCCTGGATTACGACTGAATCTTGGCCTGGCTCTCTTCAAAAACGGCGATTATCAGCAGGCCATCACAGACCTCGCGCCATTGAGAACCGTTCATCCTGAAGATCAGCAACTCACCATCCTTATCGGGATGTCACAATACGCCCTCGGTCGATTCTCTGATGCTTCCAAGCTGCTGAACCATGCGTCGATCCATGATCCGCAAAACCTGACACTCCTTTTGACACTCGCCCACAGCTGCCTGTGGTCAAAGCAATACTCATGCGTTCAGGACGCGTTCCACAGGATCGTCTCGCTCAATGCCGACTCCGCTGAGGCGGAGATGTTGATGGGCGAAGCACTCGACGAGATGAAGGATCACGAGGGCGCGGTCCGGCAATTCCGAGCCGCAGCCAAGGTCAATCCCAAGGAGCCAAATGTGCATTTTGGGCTGGGCTACTTGCTGTGGACAAAAGGACAGTATCCCGAGGCTGCCGTTGAGTTCCAAGCCGAACTTGCAAATGACCCGAAGCACCTGAAAGCGATGCTCTACCTTGGCGATTCCAGGATGCAGATGAATCAAGCCGACCAGGCGCAGCCACTCCTGGAACAAGTGGTCAAAGCTGATCCTGAGGATGGTATGGCACACCGGGATCTGGCGATCATCCTCGCCGAACGAGGGAACAAGGACGCGGCCGTGAGGGAGTTCCAGACCGCGATCAAGATCAACCCTAAGGATGTAAATGCTCACTATCGGCTTGGCCGGCTTTACCGATCAATGAGCAGGACTGCAGACGCGAAACGCGAACTCGACCAGGCAAACAGTCTGAATAAGGAAGAAGATCAGAGACTGCTGAAGGTCATGTCGACCATTCCAAAGACGGACAACTCCTCCAAGCGCGACGCTCAGCAGCCGCAGTAGGAGAAGCGATCATCAGCAACAAGTGCCTTGATGATGCTGATGGAGCCCCCACTCACCACAATTTTGTGAGCGGCATCTCAATCTATGTATCAAGGCAAATAAGTCCCAGTTCCGACTAATAGTTGCAACCTATTACGCATAAAAAGAAAGGCCGGAGCGCGTGCTCCGGCCTGTTCAGGAGATTTGATGCAGGTCAGAAGATCAGCTTCGCGCCAATCTGGATACGGCGCGGGGCATGTCCGGCGGTAACCTGACCGAACGAGCTATCGGCTAGGCTCTTGTCCACGCCGCCGCTGCTGGATCCGTTACCTCCGCCTGAACCAAAGCTTTCGTGGTTGAAGGCATTGAAGAACTCGCCGCGCAATTGGAACGAAACCCGTTCGGCGATCCTCGTGTTCTTGATGGCCGCAAGATCCCAGTTGTTCAGGCCGGGGCCAAGGAGGCTTCCTGAGCGTTCCGTTCCCCAATGGTTTACAGCCGTAGCGAACGAGTCTGTTGAGAACCATTGGTCAACCGACTTTGTCAGGTGAACCGGCGCGATCTGGTCTGGACGCGTTCCGGTCCGACCAGTTCCGACAAGGATGCCTGTTGGATCCCAGGGATCGTAGGGTTGTGACAGCGAGAAGCTCTGTCCGGAGAACATCTGCGCAATGCCTGAGACCTCCCATCCACCCGCGACTCTGCCCACAAGTCCAGCCTGATGAGCATAGAAGGGAAGATCATAGACAACGTTCCCGGTGAAGGTGTGCGGCTGGTTGTAGGACGATGGGCCATAGTCCATCTTGAAGTCGTACTGGTACGTGGAGTACACATCGCGATCCTGGGACTGAGTGGTGAGATCCTTGGACCACGTGTACGCCATGCCCACCTGCAAACCATGTGAGTGGTGGTTCAAGCTGGTCTGAAGCGAGTTGTAGTTGTTGGTAAAGAACGTCCCACGGTCGCGAATGGTCGAATACCCCAGGAAAGGCCGCAGAGCGTTGGTCTGCGTAGCCGGAGCAGCCTGTACCGCAGCGACCGTTGGCTGATTCATGTCGAACTGGCCAGGCAGATGGCGAGCCACGGCGCCGACATAGGCGATTTCCACTACGGTGCTCGGTACGAGTTCCCGCTGGATGCTCAGGTTGTAGTTCGAGTATCTCGGCACGTAGAAGTTCGGATTGCCGGCCGCAACGAGCAAGTTCGGTCCATAGTTGACTGAAGTGCTACCGCTGTTAAGGTTATCGAACTTTGCGTTGTTGATCGTTGTGCTTTGGGCAAGTGGCGGATTGGCGAATGCATTCTGCTCCCAGATTCCGTTGAGCAGTCGGTCATAGAAAACACCGAAACCGCCGCGCACCACCATTCTGCCGTTGCCGCTCACGTCGTACGAGAAACCAAACCGAGGAGCAAAGTTGGTGTTGTAGTTCGGGGCGACGTATGCGCCGAACGGCGAGCACGACACGAGAGGCGAAATCTTCTGGGCATTGCTGCACGCAGTGCCTTTCGGGAAGATGATGCCGTTCGCGTACGTAGACGGTTGGAGCAGGAAACCATTCACAAACTGATTTGGAACGAAGTTTCCCGACGCCGGATCAATCTGCGGCGCGAGTTGCGCGTTATACAGTTTCGGATCGAAATTGGACAGCGTGTTCTTGACATCGGTGACCGTGGGCAAACGGCTCCAGCGTACGCCCAGGTTCAGCGTCAGGCGGGAAGTTACCTTCCAGTCGTCCTGCACATAGGCTTCGGTATTGAGGAAGTGCAGGTCCGGGATAATGTCTGGCAGCGTCTGGCTGAAACTGGAGACATTGCCAACAAGGAAATCACCCCAAGAATTGAAGTTGAAGCCGGGGGTTCCGTTTACCGCGTTTTCCGTCTTGATCATCTGCTGGATCTGAAATCCCGTACGGAGCGTGTGTCTCCCAAGGTTGAACGAGAGATTGTCGAAATACGTCCGATCGAGATTGCGCTCATTCCATGGAGCAGATCCGGCATTGAAACCCGTGACCCCGTTGATGGATATTGAGGGCACCTTCCCGTAAGGATCAGGGGACCACTGGTTCGTCAAAGAACCGTTGACCGAAGTCGACGTGGCAAACTGATTGGGTTTGATCTGCGAGAAGTACGTGCCCTGTGCGTACGCGAACTCGAATTCGTTCACAACCTTAGGACTGATCGTCCAGGTCAGGTTGCCCACAGCATTTTTGCCGGGTGAGTTGACGAGCGTGTCGACCACGCCCGGATAGTTCGAACCGGCCCAGAGTCCCTCGGGATTGTCTACCGGCATATCGTCGTTCATATACCGCGCATAGAAGTGGATCTTATCGGTGAAGTAGTGATCGATGCGGGCGATATCGTCCCGGAAGTTGTTCTGTGCTGAATAAGAGAACACGTAACGATCGCCGTTGTTAGCGGGATACTTATCGAACACGTTCGTCAGGTACACCTGAGAATTGGCGCTATAGCAACTCGGCTTGATCGTGGTGGTATCGCTGGCAGCGTCATACGTCGCGCAACCTGCCGGAGCATTTGTGAAGTTCCCCGCAACTACGCCACCCAGCATTGCCTGAGTTGCAGCCGGCATATTGTCTCCGCCCGGCGAGCTGATCTTGCGCCACTCCTCAGACCAGAAGAAGAACGTCTTATTCTTATTTTCGTTGTATACCTTCGGAATATAGATCGGGCCGCCGATTGTGAACCCATACACATTGTGATGGTTGACAGGGTTCTTATTCGGTTCGCCGTTCTGAACCTGGCTGCGCTTATTGAACCACTCGTTCGCGTCGAGCGCCGTGTTCCGAAGAAACTCGTAAGCGCTCCCGTGGAAAGAGCTGGTACCCGCCTTCGTTGCCACCACAATTTGTCCGCCGCCCGAGCGTCCGTAGCCGGCATCATAGGTTCCGCGCGCCAGCGTGAACTCCTGGATGGCGTCCACATTAGGCGCATTAATGACAGTGCCGTTGGATCCCGAGTCATTGATATCTGAGCCGTCAACTGTCCAGTTGTTGGCCGTGGCTCGCGCCCCGTTTACCGACATCTGGGTTGCGCCCGCACCCGTCTCGTCGCCCATCTGACTGACGACACCAGGCTGAAGCGTAACCAGCTGCTGGAAGTTGCGGCCCGCCAATTCCAGTTCTCGAATCTGCTGGCCTGTGATGGTTCCGGCCTGCGCGCTCGACTCCGTGTTAACGCTCACTGCAGCAGCTTCCACCGTGACCGTCGTGCTGGTGGAACCAGTCTTGAGCTGGATGTTGAGACCACGCTTGTCTGCCACGTTCAAGATCACGTTCTTGGCAACAAAGGTCTCAAAGCCCTGCGAAGAGACACTGACGTTGTAGGTGCCAGCGGGCAGACTCGCGACTGAATAGTTGCCACCGCCGTCGGACTGCACTACCCGTACGGCATTGGTGCTGGTCTGAGTGACAGTAATGGTCGCGTTGGGAATCACCGCTCCAGTGCTGTCAGTTACCTCGCCGCTCAGGGTTGCAGTAAGTTGCTGCGCGTTCCCCACTGCTGGGTAATTGAAACCAATCAAAGCGAGGAGGAAAACCAGAACTCCCCCCATCACTAAACTGATTGGGCTTCTTCCGCGTCGGGGAATGAACTTCGAACTCAGTTTTCGAACCAGGATCAGGTCAGTCATTGCCATCGCACCTTTCCTTTAAGGTCTCGTGGTGTCGCACGCAACGGCGTACAGACGGGTGAGTTCAAGAACCAGTACAACAGGCCTCAAACAGATTCACCCTGGGATTCCTGGGAAAAGACCGGTTGGCACGCCGAATCCGCTTGTCGCATGCGAACTCCGAAGACTCCGGACACGGCTTGTTACTAGGCTTTTCAGATTTGGCACTACGCCTCCCAAGGTGTTGCAATCCGGCGATCAACTCGTCGACCAGTCACCGGCTTATTTTTTGTGCCACCATCCCAAACGCTGGGCTAACAAGCGCCTGCATAGCGCACACACTTCGTTCGTTGGGGAGAACAATACGACGAACGCGGATCAAATTCAATAGAAAAGTGATCAGATTCGTCAAAAACAATCAGAATGACGATCAATCAATATCTAAAAACATCAATTGCTCTTGACTTTTGATCGAATCAGCTATACCTGAGCCGGAACCCCAAGCAGGCGGCCTCACCGATTCGAGAGGCCAGTTAAGAGTCCAGAGCACTCACATCAGGCGCGTATGATCTTGATTCCCTGCCGCTCAAAAGGCGCCGTGGCCTCCGGGGACACGCCAGTATTCGTGATGATCGTATGGATTTCGCTTGCGGGGCAGATGAATGCGGGACTGACGTTTCCGAACTTGCTGGAGTCCGTAACCACGATGACCTGCTTGGAGTGTTTCAGCATCTTTCGGTAAATCAGTGCTTCGTCTGTTTCAAGCGTGGTGGCCCCTCTCTCCGCGTCCAGACCGGTGACGCTCAGGAACACTCTGTCCATGTAGACATCGTCTAGAAACTCAAGGGCAGCATTGCCGGTTAGAGAAAATGACCATGCCCAGGGAATGACTCCCCCGGTGAGATATGTGCGCACGCCGGGCTGATTACACAGCTCCATCCCGATGTTCACCGCATTGGTGATGACCTGAATTTTTTCCCGATGCCTCAACGCCCGACCGATGTGAGTCGTCGTCGTTCCCGCCGACAGTCCGATCGTCTCATTGGGTTGCACAAGTTCAGCAGCGGCGAGTCCTATGCGACGTTTTTCGACTGCGGATCGCTGCTCCCGTGCAAGAAAAGAACTGTCGTAGCGGAACGGCTCATACAGCAGCGGCTCTACCAGAGTTGCTCCGCCATGGGTTCGGCGGATAAGCCCACGATTTTCCAAACGCGCCAGATCGCGACGGATACTGGGAGCCGAAGATCCCGCCTCAGCAAGAATTTCGTCGATTGAAGCAGTCCCTACGCGCAACAGGAACTTGATGATCTGTTCGCAGCGATCGTTCAGGGTCTCAGCCATGTCGGGATGATTCTACACGTGAGTCGCTACGACGATCAGTGATTTTTCACAATTTCTGACCATTTTCATGGTTTTCGCGCTAATATACCCATCTTTTTGATGATTTATGTACCTTTCGATCAAAGGAAATAGTATAGCCTCGGTTTTGGATTCGCTTTGTGTGCCGGTTTGAATGGCTTTAGGCCCGCCTATGCACAGATTCAGGTGCTTCGTAAGCCCTGTTCCCGTCGAGCGCCTCGTCCAGCTCCCACTGATGGCTGATCAAATTCGGCCTAAATGCTCATGACGACGCGTGGAAGTGTTAGCATTCATTTGATTTCTCAGCTGACTTCAAAAAGGAGCTGATCTTGTGAAGACCAAAGCACTCATCTCTTGCCTAGCTTTCTGCATCTGCGCGTCATCCTCGGCGATCCTGGCACAAACATTGAAGACACCTGCTCTCATGCCCTTGCCCCAACACCTAACCCAGGGCCAGGGACAATTGAAAATCGATAGCAGTTTCACCATTGGGCTCGATGGGTACAAAGATGAACGCCTTGAATCAGCTCGCAAGAGATTTCTGAACGCCCTCTCGCGTCAAACAGGAATTCCCTACCACACTGAAGAATCAGCCGGTGAGCCAACGCTCGTTGTGAAGACCTCCGGCGCCAGCGATGCGATCGAGCATATCGGCGAAAACGAGTCCTATCACCTGGAAGTCTCATCGACGCACGCGCTGCTCACCGCACCCAACCCGCTGGGAGCTATGCATGGTCTGCAGACGTTTCTGCAGCTTGTAACCATCACGCCCGATGGATTCGCCGCTCCGGCAGTGACGATCGACGATGAACCTCGCTTCGCGTGGCGCGGCCTCATGATTGACGCCGGTCGCCACTTCCAGCCGATGGATGTCATCAAGCGCAACCTCGACGGAATGGAAGCCGTGAAGCTCAACGTATTTCACTGGCACCTCTCAGAGGATCAGGGCTTCCGCGCCGAGAGCAAGGTGTATCCGCTCCTCACCGGGAAGGGCTCGAACGGCGACTACTACACGCAAGCGCAGATGAAGGAGATTGTGGAGTATGCGCGGGATCGCGGCATTCGAGTCGTGCCCGAGTTCGACATGCCGTGCCACACAACGGCTTGGTTCGTGGGATATCCCGATCTGGCGAGCGGAAGGGCCCCCTACGAGATTCAGACGCGATGGGGCATCTTCAATCCCGCCATGGATCCAAGCCGCGAGAGCACCTTCACCTTCATCGACAAATTCATCGGGGAGATGACGACCATCTTTCCCGACGCATATTTCCATGTCGGCGGCGATGAGTGCAACGGGAAAGAGTGGGACGCCAATGAGAAGCTCCACGCTTTCATGCGCGAGCACAACTTGAAGGACAACGCAGCGCTCCAGTCCTACTTCAGCGGGCGTGTACAGAAGATCGTGGCCTCGCATCATCGCATTATGGTTGGCTGGGATGAAGTTCTTCAGCCCAACACGCCGAAAGACGTTGTTATTCAATCGTGGCGCGGGCCGAAAGGACTAGCCGCATCAGCGAGGCAGGGGAATCGCACGATTCTTTCCAACGGCTACTACATCGACCTGAATCAGTCTGCGGCGGAGCATTACCTAACCGATCCGCTCGGCGGAGACGCGGCGAATCTCACAGAAGAGGAGAAGAATCGCGTCATGGGCGGAGAGGCAACGATGTGGAGCGAGTTCACAACCTCCGAGATCGTCGACAGCCGCATCTGGCCACGCACCGCTGCAATCGCGGAGAGACTCTGGTCCGCGCAGGATGTGCGCGATGTCGAATCGATGTATGCGCGAATGTATGCGGTCTCCGACAAGCTCCAGGCATATGGTCTGACTCACCAGTCAGTCACGCCACTGATGCTGCAGCGGATGAGCGGAGAAAATGATCCCACGTACCTCGCAGTCCTTGCTTCAGTAGTGCAGCCGCCTCGGGGATATGAGCGTGAGTCATTGAAGGAGTATGACTGGCATTCCCCTTTGAATCACCTCGTCGATGCTGCTCCGCCGGAGAGCGAGATCGCAAGAGAATTCAGCAACCTTGTAAATGCGATCACCGCCGGCAGTGCTTCTCCGGAGCAATGGCAGACCGCAAAGCAATGGCTTACGCGCTGGCGCGATAACGATGCAAAGCTGGAGCCTGCACTGAAGAATTCGGACATCACGGCAGAATTGATCCCGGTGTCGCAGACGCTCTCCCAGGTCTCCACCATCGGTCTTCGCGCGTTGGATGATCTGCAGAAACACCACCCCGCAGAGGCTTCAAATACGCAAAGTGATCTCGAGACCTTGAAGGCAGCGGAGAAGCCACAGGCTGTCCTGCGCGACATGATCGTCGCACCGGTCGAAAAGCTTGTGCAGGCGGCTGCTAAGGCCAATTAGCGGGGACGGGCGAAAACGCCCGCCCTTCAGTCGTTGCGGGCTTGTTCATTCGATGCGGAGCGCGCGGACTGGATCGATGGATGCCGCGCGCCTCGCAGGAATGATCCCCGCAATTGCCGCAGCTAATACCAGCACTCCAATAGCTACGCTCATCACCGGCACATTGACACTGGTGATCTCAAACAGCTGCGACTTCACATAGCGCACACAGAAGATTGCCACCGGAACGCCGATCGCCAGGCCAATCATGGCCTGCAGCATTGCACCCCGCATGACAGTCCCAATCACATGGCTGCGCGCCGCTCCCAAAGCCATGCGGATACCGATCTCCGGCGTCCGGCGTACGACTGTGTAGGCGGTCACGCCGTACAGACCGATCGCCGCAAGCAGAAGCGCCAGCAGCCCGAAGAGCGAGGTCAATCGCGCAATGAGGCGTTCCTGGACGAATCGATCGTCAATCTGCTGCTGGAATGTCTGAAACTTCACGATGGAGAGATTGGGATTGATACTGGCGAGCGTGTCGCTCACGACCTTTTCAAAACCGGGTATGGGCCGGCTCGTCTGAATGATCAGAGCTCCCGCAAACATGGAGAGGTCTTTGTCGATCGTATCCTTGGGATCGATCCCAGCTCCGGCACGCTGCGTCAGCGGAAGGAAGTACATGGCGTGGTCCTTCCAGTAGACACTGGTGTACGTGGTGTCCTCTACGACGCCGACGATTTCATGTGCGCCATCCCGGCCGGCAGGACCGGGACCTGAATTCCCGAACCGGTGCCCAATCGGGTTTCGCTTCCCAAAGAACTGCTTTACGAACTCCTGGTTGACCACAGCAACGGGCGGCGCGTTCATCGTATCTCGCTGCGTAAAGCCGCGCCCCATCACGACGTGAGTGCCAACGGAATCGAAATACTCTGGAGTACCCTTAACCCACGAAGCCCCTTTGTTGATATCGGGATCGCCCTGAACTTTTACTCCAGATCCCCAGTTGTTCTCCTCCATCGGCGTGTAGGTCGAAAGGGCAACCTTGACGACGCCCGGAATCGCATGGAACCGGTCAATGATGGTCTGATAGAGCGGCTCTACCTCGGTATTCTTATAGCCGGCCGCCTGCGGATTAAGGTGCGCAATGTACCGGTTGGTGGCATCGAGCTTCATGTCGATGTTCTGCGCCTTGTTCAGGCTCTCGGCAAAAAGACCTGCCGCAACAAGAAGCACAAGCGATAGCGCAGCCTGCAGGATCACGAGTCCACGCTGCAGAACGGAAGCTCCCTGTGCCGTTGTACGCGCGTTGGAGCGAAGAGCCTCAACAGGCTGCGTGCGCGCGGCCATGAATGCCGGCGCAAGGCCAAACAGGACACCCGTTACAAGCGAAAGCGCAAACGCGAATCCGATCACCAGCGCAGAGGGGGAAGCACTGACCGGCATGTTCTCCTGGTTGGGAAACGCGAGCGCCAGCAGGGCATGCGCCCCCAGGTAGGAAACGAATAAGCCGAGCAGCCCGCCGACTCCAGAGAGAAGGACGCTCTCCGTCAGCAGCTGACGCACGATGCGACGCCGCTGCGCCCCAAGTGCTGAGCGGATCGAAAGCTCCGCGCGTCTGCCCATGCCACGCACCAGCAGCAGGTTCGCGATATTCGCGCAGGCAACAAGAAGAACCATCGCTGCGATCCATTGCAGCAGTTTCAGATGGTCCTTGTATCCGTCCTGCATGTTCTGGATACCGCCACCGCCAGGTGTAAGCACGACATGCGTAAGAGGGAGGACTTTCTTCGCACGCTCGTCGGTGAATGTCCTCAGCGGGGCAAATTCCTGCTTAAGCAGCGTGCTGGCCTTTGCCTGAAGCGCTGGCACCGAAGTTCCCGGCTTAATGCGACCAATGATGTAGGCCCATTGGACGTCGGGCTCCGTGAAGTACGGAGCGCCACTCACGTAATCCATCGTGTTCATCGGAAGGAAAAACTTTGGAGGATTGGTGTCGATGCGGTCTCCGTAGAACCCTCGGGGCGCGACGCCAATGATGGTCGCAGCCTTCGTATTGATGTAGAACGCGCTCCCTACAATGCTTGAATCCCCCGCGTAATCCTGCATCCACGTGTCGTAACTCATGACCGCGGTCACGGGTGCGCCCTTCTGGTCATCCGCATCCGTGAGAAGGCGCCCTATTGCCGGAGAGAGACCAAAGACCCTGAAATAGTTTCCCGAAACGAAAGTCGCTGTTACGGACTTAGCTGGTGCCTCTGAGCCGCCGCGCCGCACCGTGATGGGCCGCCACGCGTAGCCCGATTCCATCGCAGCCAGATCTTCGAACTCCGGCAAATTTTTCCTGAACATGTAATACGTGTCGGTGGAGAAGAGGGAGTAATCGCCTTCCTTGTTCCAGCCGCCATTCACGCAGCAGTCGTCCGTGTCGCCAATGCGGATAAGACTCTTCGGATCGGTTACCGGCAGGTTGTGCAGCAGAATCGCGTTCACCAGCGTGAAGATCGCCGAGTTGGCGCCAATCCCAAGCGCAAGCGTCAGCAGAACGGTAACCGTGAACCCCGGCGCCTTCCGCAACTGGCGGAGTGAATAAATCAAATCCTGTAGCAAAATTCTCATTTTCGAGCCTCCGCACACGTATACCCGCGAACTATAAAAGCAAGTTGAATGCCGCGTAGGTTGGCCGTGGGGATCCTGAAATCAATGACTTGGAGATGGCAACCGCCGTATCTGCGTTCACAATCGGGAAATGGTGTTCGGAGTCGAACGCAGATCGCGAGAGGTCCCTGGCTGCGCTAGGTGGCGTCGGAGTCACGCAGCCAGGATGGAATCAATAAGATGCCAGTAAACTCACCGCATCGCGACGATCTCCACGTTACCGGAGCGCCGCAGAATGTTCACGCTTACGGTATCCGCGTATCTCTCGCAGGAGATATCGACGCTGCCGCTGCCGATCTTGAGATTCCGAATGCGAACGTGCTGCAACTTCTCCGGCAGCGCCGAGTGGTGCATATACAGGCGCGACTCGTTGGCCTTGATCTCTAGTCCAAGACACGCCTGCAGAACCATGAACACTGACCCCGCCGCCCACGCCTGCGGCGAACAGGCTACCGGGTAGAGCGTAGGTCCCTTCCCGGGGCGTCGCCCGAAACCGCAGATCAGTTCCGGCAATCGATGGAACATCACCTCAGAAGACAAGTCCAGCAGCCCGGAAGCGATGCGCAACGCAATTTCCTTGTCGGGACGCCGTAAGGCTCCGAGAGCAATCAGAGCATTATCGTGCGGCCACATCGAGCCATTGTGATACGACATCGGATTGTAACGTCGCTCGCCAGTCACAATCGTGCGCACTCCCCAACCCGAAAAGAAAGCCGGTGAGAGCATCCCCTCACTGATCGAGCGGTATTGAGCATCGCTGGCAATCCCAGAAAAAAGGCATTGGCCCGCATTCGAACTCCTTACGCGGCACTGCTTCTTCTCCCCGTCGAGCGCGAGAGCAAACATTCCGAGTTCATCCGACCAGAACTGGGAATGGAACTTCGACCGGAGTTCTGACGCCTGGGTCCGTAGCTTCTCCGCCAGATCCTTATGGCCTAGTTCGGCCGCCACCGCAGCAATGCCATTTTTGGCCGCGTAGACATAAGCTTGAACTTCGCACAACGCAATCGGGCCCTGTGCGAGTCGCCCATCGCTGTAGAAGACCGAGTCGTTCGAGTCTTTCCAGCCCTGTTGAACCAGACCGTGGTCGGTTTGCCGGGCATACTCTACGAATCCGTCGTGGTCCTGGTCGCCATACACGTCTATCCACTCAAGGGCGGCGAGAATGTTCGGCCAGATCTCCTTCAAGAACTCCGTATCTGCCGTGCGCTCGTAGTATGCAGCGGCAAGCAGAACAAAGAGCGGGGTGCCATCGACCGTACCGTAATAGCGTCCGAAAGGCACCTCGTTGAGTCGCGCCATTTCGCCTTTGCGCATTTCATGCAGGATCTTGCCCGGATCCGCATCGCGCTCCGCGTCGTGACCGGTGGCCTGGGTGGCGGCAAGGTAGGTAAGCACGCCTTTCGCGACCGATGGCACAAGCCACAGCAACTCAAGCGCCGTGATGATGCCGTCTCGCCCGAAAACGGTGCTGAACCAGGGAACCCCTGCGTACGGATAGAGACCGTGCGATGTCTGCGTAACCATCATGGCCAGATCAGCACGCGATCGGCGAATCCACTCATTGAACTGCTCGTTCGAAGTATGAATATCAACATCGGAGAGCGGCCCGGTGCTTCGCTCGTGATTCATCCGCTGAAGCGCGTCGTTGAAAGAGGGCAGATGGATGTGCTGCCCATCGCCGCCATGTATGCAAACCATGTTCATCGTGAAGCTGACTTCCCCGCGCGACTCGATGTGGAGCGGAACACTTATACCTGCATCGTGCGTCTCGCAAGGAATCGAGCACTCGACGAAAGTGGCGCGGTGAATGCGATCGAGACCCACATATGAGAGTTCGACCGAATTACGCGTGACCTTGGCAGGACGCTTCTCTCCCCGTCGTTGCCGCTTTTGTCCCCTAACCTCGAAAATGTCGGCGAAGTCCGCGTCGAATTCAAAGGATATTTCGATATCCACGGCGGTCTCGCCGTAATTGTTCAACGTGATCTGGTCGTAACAGACAGTTTCAGTAAGAAACTTGGTGCGGTAAATGTGGACCGTCCCGCGAGCTAGCAGCGACCCGTTCTCCAGATCGAGATCCGGATTGGTGAGATCGGCGGCAAAGAGAATGTTGTCCTCCCGCACTGTCGAACTCAGCAGCAACGGGCGAACCCCGCAGAAGCGCATTTCAAGACGGGAGAGATGCCGGGTCTCGTTGTGGAAGATGCCCTGCTGGCCAAAGCCAACCGGTTGTACATCTCCGCTGCGATCGAAGACAGCGAAGGTGTCGCCGTTGAGCAGGACGCGCGTGCGATCGTCAGCAAGTGCTGACGACGCTCGGATATAGAACTGATGACCTACTTCGATGACATCTTGATGATGTTCTTTCTGCACCGATGGAAGCATCGATAAAGAACTCCTCGATTAGATTGCGAGCGAGAGCCCGCGCTTGCCGCGTGCAGCGCGCTTCTTTTCTGAAATCCCGGCTTCGTAAGCTTCCAGATAGCGCTCGCACATCGTGCGTGAGGTAAAGCGCTCACGAAAACGCTGGTGGACTCCCTGCCGGCTGAGAGAGGGTACTTTCTTCCAGGCCTCCACCGCTTCTTCGACACTTTCAACGATAAACCCGGTCACTCCATCGTCGATGATTTCTGCGACTGAACCACCTCGGAATGCGATCACCGGAGTTCCGCAAGCCATGGCCTCGATCATCACAAGACCGAACGGCTCAGGCCAGTCAATTGGGAACAACAACGCTGCCGCCTTGCCCAGAAACTCTGTCTTCTCCTGCTCGCCAATCTCGCCCACGAACTCCACGTCTGAATTCACGAGCAACTCGCTTATCTCCGATTCGAAGTAGCTTCGGTCGGCATCATCGATCTTCGCTGCAACGCGCAGCGGCATCCCGACCTGCTTGGCAATCTCGATTGCACGATCAACCCGCTTCTCTGGCGAAATGCGGCCAAGGAACGCCAAATAATCGCCCTTCTCGAAGGTGGGTTCGTGCAGATCTGCCGGCAAACCATGATGTACGGTTGCGAGCCAGCCCGCCCACGGCATGGGAGCCCGCTGCGCATCTGAAATCGAGATCAGCCGCATGTCGTCGAACTCTCGAAAAAGCGGGTAGAGGTCGGGGATATCCAGCCGGCCGTGAAGCGTAGTGACGGCAGGAATCTCGAGACGCCTGATCTGCGAGAACGGCAGGTAGTCGAGATGAAAATGGACGAGATCGTACTCATCAGCTTCTTGAGCTACCGTTTCGATCAGGTTCAGATGATGAGCGAGGGGCGATAGAAGCTTCCCGCCCTCGAGGCGCAGAGACCGCTCACAAATCGACCTCAGTTGAGCGCCGGTTTGAGAATCTCCACTTGCATATAGCGTAACGTCATGGCCCAGTCGAACAAGCTCTTCTGTAAGGTATGAGACGACTCGTTCCGTTCCTCCGTATAGCTTAGGGGGCACACTCTCGTATAAAGGCGCAACCTGCGCGATTTTCATATATCCACTCCCGGGGCGTCGCCTGCGGGTCCTGAATCGGTTGGATGCAGAAATCGAAGAAGGATGTTGTGGCCTGACGCGGGAATCGGTGTACGTGCAAAACGTACAAACGTTTGTAGATGCGGGAAGGGCTGGGGCTCATCATGATGCCCGGCCGCAAGTGGATACCGGCAAGGCCGCAACCCTGTCCGTTGCATTTGATTTGCAATTTGGCCTTCATCCTGCGAATATCGATACATGGACGTTCGCACCTGTTGTCGCCTCTGTATGCCGCTTCGCGCGCACAGGTGACCTTCGGCCGATCGAGTCCATTCGTAAATCAAGGTTTCCTGAGAGCCCGCGACACAGCCATAGCTGACGCGGGCTCTTTGTTTTCTGGCGAGTTCCCTCACGAGAGGTCCAATGACTGAAGCACAACCGAATCAACCGAAAGAGACCAAAGCCCAGCGATATGAACGCCTCAAGAAGGCCAAGAACCCGTGGGAGGCCTTCGACGAAGTGCGCGCTTTCGCACGGGAAGGACGCGCGAGCGTGATCCCCGACTGGGCCAGCGCCTACTTCAAGTGGTGGGGGGTCTACACCCAGGGCGACGGGGTCGGTGCGACCGGCGGGAAGGGCGGAGAGGGTCTCGCGTCGGATTACTTCATGATGCGCATCGGGATTCCCAACGGGATCGTTTCGTCGCATCAGCTTCGGATAATCGGGGGCCTGACCCGCAAGTACGCCCGCAACCTCGCGGATATCACCGTGCGCCAGAACATCCAGTTGCATTGGCTCACGATTGAGTCTCTACCCGAAGTAGTAGACGCTTTAGATGCCATCGGCCTCTCACCCAAAGGCGCTTGCGGAGACGTAGTGCGCAACGTAACGGGATGCCCGCTGGCTGGCGTCGCTCATGACGAGATCTTCGACGCATCGCCGATCGCCCTCGAGATTGCACATCATCTGACGGCGAATCCGGAATTCGTTAACCTGCCTCGCAAGTTCAAGATCTCAGTAAGCGGCTGCCGTACCTGGTGTAATTATCCGGAGATCAACGATATTGCTCTCACTGGGGCAGAGCGCGAGGGACAGGTCGGATTCTCGCTTCGGGTCGGCGGAGGCCTTTCGAACGAGCCACACCTTGCCGTTCGTCTGGATGCCTTCATCCTTCCGGAACAGGCTCTTCCGGTGGTCCGCGTCATCACGGAAATCTTTCGTGACCAGCAGGTTCTGCGCGAGAGCCGCGATCGGGCCCGGCTCAAATATCTGTTCATGCGCGAGGGTTGGACTCCCCAGAGATTCCTTGAAGAGATTGAGGCTCGCCTCGGTTACAAGTTGCTGCCCGGAGTCGATGAGATCGTGCCGGACGAGACTCTTCGCGATCACGTCGGCATCCACCGCCAGAGACAAGCGGGTCTCAGCTACGTTGGTGCATCCGTTCTGCGCGGACGCCTCACCGGCGAGCAGCTTGAGGCAGCAGCCGATCTGGCTGACAAGTACGGCAGTGGCGCTCTGCGCGCGACGGTCGGGCAGAACCTGATCTTCATCGACGTGCCAAACGCAAAGGCTCCCGAACTTGTCCGAGAACTAGGTGCCCTCGGGCTGCACGTCGAAGGGTCTCCCTTCTGGCGCGGAGCGGTCGCTTGCACCGGAACAGAATTCTGCAAACTCGCGATCACTGAGACCAAAGGCTTCACACGCTGGCTGGTGGATGAACTGGAAGAGCGCGTCCCGCAGTTTGATCAGCAGCTTCGGTTGCACGTGACGGGCTGCCCCAATGGTTGCGGACAACATTGGATCGCAGACATCGGAATCGAAGGCAAGAAGATCAAGCACGAAGGCAAGCTGGTAGATGCCTACTACTTCTGCCTCGGTGGCGCAGTTGGCAAGAATGCGGGGATTTCACGGCCGGTGGGCTATCGTGCCCCTGCGTCGATCGTGCCGGAGGCCATTGCGCGTCTGCTGCGGAAATATCTCATTACCCGCGAAACGGACGAGAACCTGCGCGCCTGGTTTGCAAGGCACACCAATGACGAGCTGCGTGCGTGGCTCGCCGGAGAAACCCTCGCGCCCGTGGAACGCGATCTGCCCACCGGCCAAGTGCCACACGCCGTAGGAGACTGAGGTCGATGAACCTGCAGCCGATCTTCCTCAAACTCGATGGCCGTCCCGGATTGCTGGTTGGCGCCGGGAACGTAGCTCTGGAGAAGCTGAACACGCTGATCACCAGCGGCGTCCGGCTTCGCGTCATCGCGCCCGACGTTAAGCCGGAGATCCGTGCCATGGCGGAAGAGGGCAAGATCGAACTTGTAGAGCGGAAGTTCTCACCCGACGATCTGGACGGGAACTTCGTCGTGATCGCTGCAACCGACGATCCGGAAGTCAATGCCACTGTCTATCGCGAATCAGTTACGCGCGGCATCCTTGTTAACAGCGTCGATGATCCTCCGCACTGCGACTTCTACTTTGGCTCGGTGGTTCGGCGCGGCGATCTCCAGGTTGCGATCTCCACAGCCGGAGAGAGCCCAGCCGTAGCCCAGCAGCTTCGGCGTGAGATAGATCAGCAATTGCCTGAGGACCTCGGAGTGTGGCTGAGTGATGTAGGCCGGCTACGCCGCGAGATACTGGCAACCCATCCCGCCGGCGAAGAACGCAAGGCTCTTCTGCACCGCATCGCGAAGCGCAAGATTCTGCATCCTTCCGCACCTTCTGCTTCAACCCCCGGCAACAGCAGGGTCTTCCTCGTTGGAGCCGGACCCGGCGATCCCGACCTTCTCACCGTCAAGGCGCAACGTCTGATCCGTGCGGCAGACGTGGTTCTGCATGACGACCTCGTCACCTCGGAAATCCTCGCCCTGGCCAGCCCCGACGCAGAACTCGTCAACGTTGGCAAACGCTGTGGGACGAAGAATATCACCCAGGCCGAGATCAATTCTTTAATGGTCAGCTACGCTTCCGACCACAATCTTGTAGTTCGTCTCAAGAGCGGAGATCCGCTGATCTTCGGCAGAGCCGCGGAAGAGATGGACGCGCTCAACGAAGCTGGGGTGCCGTTCGAAGTCGTCCCTGGGATTACAGCAGCCTTCGCCGCCGCGGCAGCAATTCCCTGCTCCCTCACAGACCGCAACGCTGCGTCAAACGTGATCTTCTCTACCGGCCATCACGCTCAATCGCACAACGACGCCGCGATTCCGGAGATCGAAGACGCAACCCGGATCGTCTACATGCCGGGACGCGACCTTACCCTCCTCGCCATTCAGTGGCTCCAGGAAGGATTGCCGTCCGAATTCCCCTGCGCAATCGTGTCGCACGCTGCCCGGCCTGAGCAGCAGGTGCAGCGCACAACCCTCGGCGAACTTGGGAACGCGCGTGCGACCTCATCCCCCAGCCTGCTGATTGCGGGTTGGGCTCTGCAGTGCTCTCCAGACTCAGCATTGACTCGGCTCGCAGATCGCGAACTCTCGGCCTGATTCCGGATTCCCGCTTGTTCTCGGGACCATCGATCCCGCCGCCCCGCCCTTTATACTGAGGTGTTTGCTGATTCAGTTAAATGAGCTGCCCTGGTGCAGCTCATCATCCCAGTTTCGGAGCGACCGTGCCCCAGGCAGAAATCGGAATTATCGGCGGAAGCGGGCTGTACTCGATGCCCGGTTTCACAAACGTTCATGAGGAGCGCATCGAAACCCCTTTCGGCGATCCTTCGGACCCCTTCGTGCTCGGCGAACTCGAAGGCCGCAAGGTCGCTTTCCTCGCCCGTCACGGCAAGGGACACCGCATTCTTCCTTCCGAGCTGAATTTCCGCGCCAACATTTACGCCTTCAAAAAACTCGGCGTCGAGCGCATCATCTCGGTCTCCGCAGTCGGATCGCTCAAGGAAGAACACAAGCCCACCGACTTCGTGATCCCCGATCAGTTCATTGACCGCACTTTCCATCGCATCTCCACATTCTTCGGCGATGGTATCGTCGGCCACGTTGCCTTCGGCGACCCTGTGTGCTCGGTCGTTGCCAATGCCGCGGCAAAGGGCTGTAAGGACGCCGGTGTTGTGGGCAAGCTCGGGGGTACGTACGTCTGCATGGAAGGCCCACAATTCTCCACCAAGGCCGAATCGAACCTCTACCGCAGCTGGGGCGCCGACGTCATCGGCATGACCAACCTGCAGGAGGCCAAGCTTGCACGCGAAGCAGAGATCTGCTATGCCACGGTCGCCATGGTTACCGACTACGACTGCTGGCGTGAAGGCCATGATGCCGTCACCATCGAGGAGATCGTCGCCGTTCTTCATCAGAATGCGGAGAACGCCTGCAAGGTAGTGAAAGCGGCCGTCAAAGCCATGCCGAATGACCGCAGCTGCGCATGTGCTTCCGCAGCCAAATATGCCGTGCTCACGCAGCCGGATGCAATCCCGGCGGCCGCCAAGGAGAAGCTGAAGCTGCTCTTTGGCAAATATCACGGCTGGTAAGACAATCCAGAAATAGAACCGACTAGAGAGGTCCCATGGCAATTACCGTTGTTGGCAGCGTCGCGTTCGACACTGTCGAAACTCCCGCCGGACGCAGAGAGCGCTGCCTCGCCGGCGCGGCAACTTACTTCTCGCTCTCCGCGAGCTTCTTCACCGATGTGCGGGTGATCGCTGTCGTAGGAGAAGATTTCGGCGCCTCCGAACAGGCCGTCTTCGACGCGCGCAAGATCGATACCACAGGTATCCAGCATCGGCCCGGCAAGAGCTTCTTCTGGCAAGGCTCCTACATGGAGAATCTGAACGAAGCCAAAACGATCAACACCGAGTTGAACGTCTTTGCAGGATTCGAGCCCACCATTCCCGCTTCCTACAGCGATTCCGAATACCTGTTCCTCGCCAACATCGACCCGGTTCTTCAGCGCCGTGTTCGCGAAGCCATGCCGAAGGCCAAGCTCGTCGGCGGCGACACCATGAATTACTGGATCAAGGACCACAAGCCCGCGCTCCTCGAAGTACTCAAGGGACTCGATGTTCTCCTTATCAACGACACGGAGACTCGCATGCTGACTGGTTCCCGCAGCATTGCGCTCGCTGCCCAGAGCATCTTCACGTTAGGACCAAAGATCCTCGTCGTAAAACACGGCGAATACGGCGCCACCGCATTTTTCGCGCCGAAGCGTCCAGACGGAACTGAACGCATGGCTCATCGCGCCTTCCACGTTCCCGCCTTGCCGCTTGAGGAAGTTATCGATCCAACCGGCGCCGGTGACAGCTTCGCGGGCGGCTTCTTCGGTTATCTCGCTTCGCAAAAAGAGCTGACTCCAAAGTCGTTTCGGTACGCCATGTTCTATGGAAGCGTCATGGGCTCATACGTAGTGGAGCGATTCGGAACCGACCGCCTTCAGGAACTCACCCGCGAAGAGATCGATCACCGCTTCAAGTTGTTCCGCGAGTTGACTCACCTTGACTGAAGGACCCACAAGCCACCCTATCAGCCGCCCCGTTGGTCGCACAGAGTGGCTCCTTGTGGCGCTGTCTACGGTGACTGCTTCGATTGGCGCCAGCGTGTGGAGCTGGCGCAATCACGCCATGCTCAACTATGGCGATGCCGTCGCACACCTCCACATCGCACGACGTGTCATTGATGCGCACGAAACTGGGCTTTCGCAATTAGGTTCCGTCTGGCTCCCGCTTCCTCACCTGCTTATGATCCCGTTCGTAGCGGTGTACGCGTGGTGGGCCAACGGCATTGCCGGCCTCATTCCCTCTTCTCTTGCTTACCTGGCTTGCGGCCTGGGGTTATACCGCTTACTCCGCAACTGGCTCGGCTCTTCTGCTGCCGCTGTTGCCCTCGCGTTTTTTGCGCTGAATCCCAACCTGCTCTATCTCCAGACAACGGCTATGACCGAGCCGCTCTTCCTCTGCGAGATGATCTGGCTCTCTGTATGGCTGGTCGAATGGCGTGCAGCGGTTGAACAAGATCCAAACCGCGCAAATCGACTCCTCGGATGGGTAACACTCGTCTTGGTCGCCGCTGTGTTCACGCGTTACGACGGATGGGTACTGACCTTCCTTGCCTGGGTCTCCGTCGGCGTCGTGCAGATGCGCAAAGACACGCTCCGCTCAGGGCGGTTCTGGACCCTGAGCGCGATCGTCGTTGCAGCGCCCCTCATCTGGCTTGCATACAACGCCTTGATCTTCGGCGATTGGCTCGATTTTGCGCGCGGGCCGTATTCCGCCGCGGCAATCGAGGCGCGAACTGCCACCGGATCCGGTCCACCACATCCTGGCTGGCACAGTCCCTGGGTCTCGCTGCTCTTCTTCGTAAAATGTGGCCAGATGGATGCCGCTCCGGAATCTTGGGGAAGATTCCTACTCATCATCTCAGTGCTCGGAACCTTATGGGCGTGGTTCACTGCGCGACGGAAGGCTTTTCTTTGGACTCTTTTCCTCTGGTTCCCGATTCCCTTCTACGCCTATTCGGTGTCGTTTGGATCCGTACCCATTTTCCTGCCCGTCTGGTGGCCCCACTCCTGGTACAACACCCGCTACGGAATGGAACTACTCCCAGCCTTGGCAGTAGGCGTCGCATTTGCCACGCAATTCGTAATCGGAGCCGCCCGGGAATTCAAGCCTCTGCTGGTTCGCTATGCAGTTGCGGTTCTATTGGTCATCGTAGTGCTAAACGATTGGGCGGTCCTGCGCGATCGACCTCTCACCTACATAGAAGGCACGAAGAACATCGCATCGAGGCAGGCTTTCGAAGAGGAGATACCGCCGGTCTTGCGCAGCCTGGTGGCAAGACATCCGGACGCCCCCGTTCTTATGGAGACATCGGTCTACCCCAATCTCGTGGCATTCACGGGAATTCCCTTGCGGCAGACCATTAACGAGAGCGATCGAGGATACTTTGCATCCGCTCTCGCGAATCCCGCCGCATCTGCCGCTGTCGTTCTCGCGTTTGAAGGCGACCAGGTCGACAAGGCAGTCAAGGCACATCCCCAGGGGCTCACTTTGGTCCGGCGCTTTCAGGCTCCAGGACAGAATCCCGGCGTAGTTTACGTCTCCGATACCCCGCCCATCTCCAGAGACTCGGGCCGGTGATAGCATCAGCCAAGGTGAGAGCCATGAGCACGACATTGGCCTGCATTTCGGCGCCCTTCGACTTCAGCTGGTTCCAACAAGTCACCGTTTTCAACGGCGCTGTTCCCCGCCTGCTCGCTGCATCCGTCTTAGGCGGCGTGATCGGTTTGGAGCGTGAGTACAAGCGGAGATCAGCCGGAGTCCGGACAAATCTGCTCATCTGCTTGGGCGCGGCTTTTTTCACCCTTCTTTCTTCAGTGCTGGCTGGAGACGGAAATCCGAATAAGGGGCAGGTCGCCTCCAACATCGTTCAAGGCATCGGTTTCCTCGGAGCCGGGCTCATCATTCACAATCGGAGCCGTATCAGTGGGCTTACAAGCGCTGCTACGGTGTGGGTAGTCGCCTCAATCGGAATGGCATGCGGGGCGGGCTTGTTCGCTGCAGCGGCAATTGCGACCGTCATCGTGGTGATTGCCCTGGAACTGGTCGGATTTCTGGAACGCAACGCCAGCCTAAAAATCTATTCCCTGATCTACGAAGCCAGGGGAAACGATCAGGCCGCGATTCTGCGATCAATTCTCGATGCAATGGACAAGGCGGGCGAGCGCCTCTCCGACTTCACTGCGAGCGCTATCGGCGACCTGCAGCGCGTTACGTTTAACGTCGTGGCAACAAAGCGGCAACACGAGCGTTTGCACGGCAGGCTTCTCTCCGAACCCGGCATCAATGCATTGCTTAACTACCGTGATCCGGAGGAAGATTGATCCCTTTCGCCAAAGCCCACGCCTGCGGCAACGACTTCCTGATCGTGACTGAGGATGCGGCATCTCGTCACGACTGGGCATCGCTCACCCGCTCGCTGTGCGCCCGTAATACCGGTGTAGGTGCAGACGGCGTCGAATTTTTTGCGTGGACCGGATCGAAGTCAGGGCGCATCCGTTTGCACAATGCGGACGGGTCCATCGCGGAAATCAGCGGCAATGGAACGCGATGCGTCGCGGCCTGGATGAGCGCCATGATTGGCGCAAATGCCGGCGATGAGCTACGCATTGAGACCGACGCCGGGCTGCGCATCTGCCGCATCAACGGAGTCCGCACAGATGCCCCTTACTCGGTCGATGTCACCACGGGCATGGGTATTCCCTTGGCGACGCGGCGATCGGTCAAACTTCACGGCGGGCGGTCCATCGAAGGAATCTCCGTCTCAACTGGAAACCCACACTATGTCATCGCCGTCGACAACGCAGACTTCTTCGTAGGGGCGGACGGGTGGCAAGCGATCGGCGCGGAGATCTGTACTCATCCTGATTTCCCCAACCAGACCAATGTCGAATTCTTGCGCGTCCTGAATCGAAGTCAAATCGAGATCCGAATCTTCGAGCGGGGCGTTGGTCCGACGAGTTCGTCCGGCACCGGGACTTCTGCATCGGCCACTGCCGCAATCGCATTTCACAATTGCACGTCGCCTCTCCGTGTTGACGCCCCCGGTGGCACCCAAACTGTAAGTTGGCAGGGACCAGGGAGTGAATTGGAGCTCACCGGGCCCGCAACGCTGATCGCGCGCGGGGAGGCCTGGTCCGGATGAACGCCCAGGCAAAGCCGCTGATCTCTCTTGCCCCTATCAACACGGGTGCTGCTGTCAGCGTGGTTTCCCCTGCGTCATTCGCCATACCCGAACGCGTGGAGCGCGGTCTGGAACGACTTCGCCATCTCGGATACAGGCCTCACCTGGGAAGCAACACACAGGCTCGTGGCCCGCTCTTCTTCGCAGGTTCGCCCGAGGAGCGCATCGAAGATCTTCATGCTGCCTTCCAAAATCCCGAGACTGATTTCATCGCTGCGGTCCGTGGTGGCTACGGCTCCAACTACCTGCTTGAAAAAGCGGATCTCGAACTGGTTCGACAAAACCCGAAGGCGTTCTTCGGCTACAGCGACATGACCGGTCTTCAGTGCCACCTGCTCGACCAGATCGGTCTGCCCGTGTTTCACGGCCCGATGGTTGCTGCTGATTTTTACCTCGATGCTGGAGTCCATCTCGCCAGCTTCTATTCAGCGCTTGCGGGCCATCCCTATACGCTTGGCGAAGCCGAAGGGATGCGCACCTTGAAGTCCGGCATCGCCCGCGGCACTCTTTACGGCGGATGCCTCAGCATTCTCACTGCGATGCTCGGAACGCTCTGGGAGCCAAATACCGAAAACAAGTTGCTCTTCCTTGAAGACGTTGGAGCAAAGCCCTACCAGGTCGACCGTATGCTGTGGCAACTTCGCGCCGCCGGGAAGCTGAAGGACGTTCGCGGCATCGTCTTTGGCGAGATGCTCGATTGTGCATCGCCTGGCGCGTCTGAAGATCTGCTCCAAAACTCGATCCTCTCCGCTCTCGCCGGTATCGATATTCCTATCGCATTTGGCCTGCGCAGCGGGCATGTTTCCCGGCAAAACGTTACATTAATCTTTGGCGTAGAAGCGGAATTGCTCGCAGGGGATACAGCGCAACTTGCCATTCTGGAGCCGGCAATCAAGTCATGACCAGTTCGCGAAAACACATTCATCTGAGCGGAATCTGCGGCACCGCCATGGCTTCCATCGCAGGGCTGCTACAGTTGCAGGGACACCGCATCACCGGCTCTGACAAAGCGGCTTATCCTCCCATGAGCGACTTGCTTCGTTCCCTCGGCATCCCGGTCATGGAACCATATTCGGAATCGAACCTCGATCCGGTTCCTGATCTGGTGGTCATTGGCAACGCCCTCTCGCGTGGCAATCCCGAGGTGGAACGCGTGCTCGATGAGCGCATCCCATTCGCCTCGATGGCAGCGCTCGTCCACGATGAGTTTCTGAAAGGGCGAGAGTCGCTCGTCGTCGCTGGCACGCATGGCAAAACGACCACGACCAGCATGCTTTCCTGGATCTACCAGGTCGCTGCGCACGAAAACTCTGCGTTCGAGCCTTCATTCCTCATTGGAGGAGTGGCCGAGAATTTCGGTACCAGCTTTCAGCTTCGCCCAACGCGAACCTTCATCATCGAAGGCGACGAGTACGATACCGCCTTCTTCGATAAAGGACCAAAGTTCCTTCACTACTTTCCTGACGCGCTCATCCTCACTCATGTGGAGTTCGATCACGCGGACATTTACGCCGATCTTGAAGCTGTAAAAACCGCATTCAAGCGCCTCGTCAACCTCGTCCCTCGCCGTGGTCTGCTCGTCGCCTTCGACGGCAGTGACAATGTGACAGAGTGCATCAGCAAAGCGTTTTGCCGAGTCGAGCGCTACGGATCGAAGCCCGATTCCGACTGGCAATTGCGCGACGTTCGCTATGCCCAGGACCGGATGCACTGGCAAATCTGGCGCAACGGCCAGCTCTGGTCCGATGTCGCCATGCAGCTCGCGGGAGAACACAACGCACTCAACGCAACAGCAGCCGCAGCTCTTGCCTCCGGTCGGGGCGTGCCCAAAGACGCCATTTGTAAGGCGCTGGCCACCTTCAAAAGCGTCAAGAGACGCCTCGAAGTCCGCGACGTGATTCGCGGAATTACCATCATCGATGACTTCGCACATCACCCTACCGCGATCCGCGAAACCCTGCGCGCCCTGCGATCCGTTTACCCGAGCAGCCGCCTCTGGGCGATCCTCGAGCCCCGCTCCAATACCCTGCGTCGAAAGGTTCTTGAGGATGATCTGATTAGGAGCCTTCGCCTGGCCGATCGCGTCATCATGGCAGGCGTCTATCAGCAGCAGCGCATTCCCGACGCGGAACGCCTTCATCCCGAAGACGTGGTCGATGCCCTCAACGCATCCGGAACACCCGCCGAACTGCGACCGGACGCCGCAGAGATTGTGGCCTCCATCGCTCCCCGGCTCGAAGAAGGTGATGTGGTCGCAATCCTCTCCAACGGCGGTTTCGACGGCATCTACGAAAAGCTGCCTGCGCGCTTAAGAGAACGGCAAGGCTGAGCGAGACCAGCCATGATCTCCTCATTTCTCCTGTTCGGCACGTTCATCCTTCTCGGAGTGCCGGCAGCTGTGATCCTCCTTCCCTTGGCAATCATCACCCGCAACGTTACGCCGCTGTATAACGCTGCTCGCTTCATCGTTCGCGTCGGCTATGCATTGGCCCGCATTCAAGTTCAGATCGAGGGCCGCGAGTTTATTCCGGCAAACACGGCATGCATCTTCATGGCAAACCATGTCTCAAACCTCGACCCACCCGCTCTCATCCCCAACATCCCGGGCCGCACATCGGCTTTTCTCAAACACTCCCTCATGCGCATCCCCCTCCTCGGCTACGGATTGAAGCTGGCCAAATTCATTCCCGTCGAACGCTCAGGAGACAAGGAGAGCGCACAGGAGAGCGTTGCCGCTGCGGGTGCGCTGCTTGCAGAGGGCGTGCACATCACCACGTTCGTTGAAGGTACTCGATCGCCAGACGGACGCCTGCTGCCCTTCAAAAAAGGTCCGTTCTACCTTGCTACGGAGACCGGAGCACCCTGCATTCCCGTCTCGATCTGGGGAACGGAGACGATGATGGGGAAAGGCAGCCTGCGCGTCCATCCGGGCACAGCGCATGTCATCTTTCACCCACCACTCTATCCGGCAAACTACGAGACCCGGGAAGACTTGATGATCTCTGTCCGCCTCGCCATCGCTTCTGGCCTGCCGGTCTGGATGCGCGATTGACCCCTACTGCACGATTGCGTTATATCCGTCATTCAGCAGTTTCTGACGGATCGCATTCGCCTCGTTGCGATTCGGGAACGGCCCGGTCTGGACATGAATCAGGTTGTCCCCTAATTCGCGTCGCGCGCTCACCGCATAACCATGCTTTCGCAACGCATTCACCAGCACATCTGCATCCTCGCTGCGCGAAACCGCTGCGATTTGGACCATCCAGCCCTGAACCTGCGAAGTTGCAGGCTGAACGTGAAGCGGCGTTGCGGACGACCCAGGAGCGGAAACCTGTAGAGCCGGCTTCACCCTGCTATCGCCCGCTGAATTGCCCGATTGCTGAGGCTCAGCACCTTCTGCAACTGCATCTCCACCAGATCGGGCCGTTGAGGGTGTCTGATCCGTCGAATCGGGTGTCGCCGCGACAGATGAAGGTGCTTCGGCCTGGCCCATCGCGCCGGGTTTGTTGCCTTTGGAAGCCGCCAACGAGCCTCCGCCGGCACTCGGGAAAACCACGGCAGCGCTTTCACTCGCTGCGCTGTGGTGACCTACTGCGTACCCCAGCCCGAAGCAGATCCCGCAGAGCAATACCAGGCCGATCCCCAGACCCAGTACGGTCCCCAAACCTAGCGTGAGTTCCGTGTCGTTGCTGTCGGCTGCCTGCAGTTCTTCCCGGCTAAAATCTCGAATCATGCACTGTCCTCAATGTTCCGGCGGCGTCTAGGCCGATTCGCCGATAGGCGGTTCCGCCACCTTCGATCCCGCACTCAGCTTGTTCAATATCGAAAGAAACTCGACAGGAAGCGGGAAAACGATCGTGGTGTTCTTTTCGACACCAATCTCTGTCAGGGTCTGCAGATAGCGAAGCTGTAGGGTGATCGGCTGCGTCGCCAGCAGTGCCGCGGCGTCTACGAGTTTTTGCGCGGCGTTGAATTCGCCCTCCGCATGGATGATCTTCGAGCGCTTCTCGCGCTCCGCCTCCGCCTGCTTAGCCATTGCACGCAACATCTGTTCCGGCAGATCGACCTGCTTCACTTCAACCGAAGTCACCTTCACGCCGAAAGGTTCCGTCCGCTGATCGATGATGCTTTGAATACGCAGATTGAGCTTGTCGCGATGGCTCAAAAGTTCATCCAGCTCCACCTCGCCGAGCACAGAACGCAGTGTGGTCTGCGAAAACTGCGAGGTCTGATAAACATAGTTCGCAACCTTGATGGCCGCAGCATTGGGATCCACAACATAAAGCGTGATAACGGCGTTCACTTTCAGCGTCACGTTGTCGCGCGTAATCACGTCCTGCGCGGGGACCTCAAGCACTTCCTGGCGCAGCGAAATGCGAACCATCTGGTCGAAAGGCCGGAACACAAGGATGATTCCGGGCCCCTTCGGCACCGGCAGAGCCCTGCCAAGCCTGAAAATCACGGCACGCTCGTAGTCGCGCAGAATCTTGATCGAATTGATCAGGTACAAGACGATGATTGCCAGCGCTATGAGGATCGGAAGTGAAACGTCGGGCATGGTGTTTTCCCCCATTCAGCACGGATTGTACGCCCGCAAGGATTCAGGCAGCCGTGCGCGGTGATGCTGCCGACTCAATTGGGGCAACCCGCAGCAAATACTGCTCGTGGCCGACCACACGCACCCTCTGGCCCGTGGCAATCGGCTCGCTGGCCACGGCGCGCCAGATCTCCCCCTCCACTAACACGTGGCCCTCGAGGGAAAGCGGTTCCATCGCCGAGGCTTCGCTGCCGACCAGGGCATCGGCCCCAATTCTAACTTTCAAGCGGCGCGCCTTCAGAGCCAGCCGCACCAGGAACACGGTGATGGCTCCAAAGCCAAGGCTGACACCGATGGCTACCCAGGGGTTGATACGCAATTCGGGGATCGGTGACGCGACCAAAGTCAATGTCCCAAACGTGAGGCAGACAATCCCGGCCACCGCGAGCACCCCATGTCCGCCGAACTTCGCCTCCAGCAACATCAGCCCGAGCGCCGCAACCAGCAGCAACACCGCCGTAAAGCGGATCGGCAGTAGATCGAGTGCAAAGATCCCCAGCAGGACCATCAGCGTACCCAGCGCCCCCGGCACAATCGTTCCCGGGGTGTTGAATTCCAGATAGATCAGCAGCGCTCCCCCTACCAGAAGAAGCAACGCTATGTTCGGATTGACGAGCCAGCTAAGCAAGTTTTCCCGAACTGTGGGCTGCAAAAACTCGATCCGCGCATTCTTCGTGTGAAGCACCTGCTTCGTGCCGTCCATCCGGGTCAGCTGCCGTCCGTCGATTGCATTCAGCAGTTCCGCGTCGCTCCCGGCGATCAGATCGATCAGGTGCTGATTCAGAGCCTCCTCCGCCGTATAGGACTTTGAGGATGCGACTGCAGCAACTGCAGCTTCAGTGTTCCGGCCCCGCCGCGCCACATAGGAACGAAGAAACGCTTCAGCATCGTTCTCCATCTTCTGGCTCAAGGTCTCGTCCGGCTTTCCACCTTCAAAAACCACGTGCGCCGCGCCGGCGTTCGTGCCCGGAGACATGGCCGCAATGTCCGCTGCTTCAAGCAGAAAAAATCCGGCTGACCCTGCCCGCGCCCCTGCAGGAGCTACGTAGATGATCACCGGCACGCGCGAGCTCAGGATCGCACCCGCCATGGTCCGCATCGAAGTTACCAGTCCGCCTGGCGTATCGATCTGGATCAGCAGTGCCACAGCATTGGCCGCATTGGCGCGTTCAATGGCACGCTCCAGCATGCCGGCACTGACGGGTTGAATTGTGTCGTCGAGAATCAGCTTTTCGACCATCGGCTGCTGAGCAGCAGCCTTCGAAAGCCCGATCAGAAGAACTCCCAGTAAAATGACCAGGCCTGACACTTTGCGGAACCTGAATCCACGCTCTTGCTCACGCATGGCTCGCCCCCGAATCCACCTGCTGTTATTGCTTTTTCCCTGTCCTCGCTTCAATTTGCCGCTTTAGCTCTTGTGCAGCCCTGCTCGCCGGATCCAGTTTCAATGCCTCTCCGATCTCACGACTGGCATCATCCATGTGATTCGCCGCCATGTCGAGCCGTCCCAGCACAAGCCACGAATCCAACGTAGGCGCAATCTGCAGCGCCTCGTTCGCTTCCTTGCGCGCCGATGCCGTATCTCCAGTCCGTTCCCGCACAGACGCCAGCCCTGCATGTGCCTCTGCCAGTCGGGCGTCGTCGGTAACCGCCGCCTGATAAAGCCTCTCCGCTTCCAGCAAGAGCCCGCGATTGAAGTACTCCTTTGCTCGTGAAGCCAGCCTCACGGCACGCTCATGCGCGGACAAAGCAGCAAGACGTGTCGCCTCCATCTCATCCATCATCTGCGCCGCCTGCTTGAATGCGCCGGCATCAAACGTTCGAATGATTCGTTCCAGCGGCTCTGCATTCTCATCCGTCTGCATACCGGTTGGTGACTTCCAAGCGGCCAGCATCTTCTGCGCCTCCGTATCGTTCGGGCGCAGCTTCAGGCATTGGGTTAGTTGGTTGATGGCATTTGTTGCCGAGCCATGGTGCTTCAGGCTTAAGGCCAGATTGAAGTGGTAGTCCGGCGCATTCGGATCCGCTGCCGACGCCTGCACGAACAGTCCGGTTCCGTCTTTCCCCTGGCGGCTCAGCGCTACTCCCTCGTTGTTCAGAACCTCAGCCAGAGGGAGTTCCCGGGCCACATTTGCGAAGGACTCCTGTGCCTGCGGATACGCGCCAAAATACAACAGAGAGAGACCTCGATAAAACCCTGCTTCGAGCGCTTGAGGATCATTCGGGCTCACCTTGGCGAAGGAAGCGGCTGCCTCTTCGTACTTCTGCGCATTAAAGTCTTCCCGCCCCAGTGCCATCCATGCCGGCCCAAAATTTGGACTTAGTTCGACAGACTTTTTCAAATGGCGCTGGCGCTCCTGCTGGTCGGCTTCAGAAATTCCGCGAATATATTGCTCAAATGCATCGAGTCGCAGATTTGCCCCCGCAGCCAGAAATGTCTCCTGGGCCACGCTGAATCCGGGATCCATGATCCGGGTAAGCCGCCAGGCCAGCGAATCGAAAACCGCAATCAGGTCGTTCATGTCACCGCGTGCCATCACGGCGTCGCTCATGCGAAGGCGCGGCACATTCAATACGCGCGCTTCTGCGACAACACCCGTACCTTCGGTCCGGTAACTGCCAACGATAATGGAATCCACGTCCAGCGTCTGCGCCAGCTTCAACGCACCTGCCCTCGACGGCTGAAACTGCTGCGGCAACCCGAGATGGTCCAGCGCATAGATCCGGTCGGCGCGAGACATCGGAGCAAAACCGGAAGACATAAATCGCGCATCAAGGATCGCGGGGGCGGCCTCTCGAATCCAGTCAAGGCTGAGCTGACCAGTCGCGTTATCAAACGGCAGCACCAGCAGAATCCGGTTCTTTCCCGCGTTTGCAGCTTCCGAGGGGTTCGCCTGTGCGCGGGCGTCCTTTCCAAACGTAAACAGAAGCATCGCCACACAGAAAATGATCACGCGGCTCTGCCGTGTGTCTCTGCGGAATGTCAACAAATGGGCCACTACAGCCCGATTATAGGTGTTTTCCTGATGTCTCGCAGCGACGCCGCGGCGATGCCGGCGAACTAATGTACAGCCTCAGGCACCTGCGCCCGAGCTTCGAACTGCCGGTTGAATCGAAGCAACGCGATCCACTGGTTGTGATCTTCCAGCTTCCAGACCAATTGTCCGTGCAGGCGCAAAGCGATCGCCTCCGGAGGCAGGTCGTGGTGCAACCCGAAATAGCGCTCATCGAGTGCCTGGCTCCTCCGGCCCAGGCTCAGCAAGGGCGAAGACGGATCGTACTTGGTAGAAAAGACCAGCGCCGACGAGTATCCCCCGGGATCATCCGCTGCCCGGGCGATCTCGCTCTGCGTGAAATCTTCAAGCTTGTAGACCTGATAGCTGGTCTTCACATACCCAAGCTCCGGCTTTGTGAGTTCATCTGTAACCGGCCAGGCAGAGAGCACCGTCGATCCTGGAAATAATTTGTTGAGTTGCACAATCCCTGCCTTATGCAGACGGATCACTCGTGCGTATTCAAAGTTATCCTCAGGCGCAAATCGGTAGGGGGGATTGATGAAGAGGCCGGCAATGAACGCAGCCGCCGAGAGCATTGCAAGCGATTGCCAGAATGGCACTCGCCGCGCAAACGTCGAGACGGCGACCAGCAGGATCAGCGGATACATCGGCAGCAGGTAGCGCGTCAGCAGCGCTCCGCCAAGAACGCTGAACAGCAGCGCGTTACCGAGAAGCACACATACGATGCGCCAGAGCACGGCATTGCTGAGACCGGCCCTTTCATTCCCATCCCGGTCCAGACGCGGGTTCAGCATGAGCGCGGCAATCGTCAACAAGGCGGGCACAAACATGTTCATGTGTGCGGTAAGGTGCAGAAGACGATGTCCGAACGCAGCCGAGAAGCGCAGCGGTGAGAGATTTGCTTCAGCGTTATATTTCAGAAACTCCGGATTGCCGAACACAAATCCGGTTTTCGCATAGTGCCAGCCGTACCATCCCAGCAGCGGCAATACACACGCCATCAGCCATGCAGCTTCTCGCCACCGTTGCGCCCGCTCCGGCTGTCCGGCGCGAAATCCTTCGACGGCGTGAATCGCAGCCAGTGTCGCGGGGATCACAATTGCAGTTTCCTTCGAAAGCACTGCTGCCATGAAATACAGCATGGCAAGCCACGGACGCCGGCCTGAATCGGGAAGGCTGTAGACAATTCCCCACAGAGAAAATGCGGCAGCGAAAATATCGGCATGGGCAAGCGTGCTCTGCGCAAACCAGACCGGGTATAGGGCTGTGAGTACAACCGTCCAGAAAGCCACTACGCCGGACGCGGAGACCCGTTGCGCCAATCTCCAGACTGCGAGCAGGCCGAATGACGCCACAATGAGAACGGCCTCCCGCGTCACTTCGGGGTAGTAGCCCGAAAGCTTCCACCAGATTGCAAGGTACACACTCGGCAGAGGCGGATGCGCGTTCGAAAGTGTAGTCGACGGAATCAGCGATCCGGTCCGAAAGAAATCCCACGCGGCCGGAATGTAATACCCCGCCTCATCCCAGTAGTAAGGCAGCCGCAACAACGAAAAGTGGCTCGCATAGAGCGCGGCGAAGATGACCGAAAAGACCATCCAGAGCGGAAAAGGCGCATCCATGCGCGGCTCGAAGATTTGTCTCAGGCGCGATCGCGTTGTCATGTCAGATCTTCAGGCAGCGGCATTTCGAAGCGTAGGCAAATACCAGGCAGGGCTGTTCACTCCGGTGAATAGCGGAGCAAGCCAGCTCAGTTGACCGGCCCCTGCGGAAAGTTCACGTTCTGAGGTTCCAGATTCAGCGTGCCGAAAGCCTGCTCGTACTGCGAGAGATTCTGCCCAAGAACATTCCATAGAGCCTTCGCCTGCTGCGGGCTCAGAAAGATAGCCTGGTGATTACGAATGTTCACCTGGTCTGGACTATCGCTCGAAGCAAGCCCAAAGACCAGCGAGAAGTCCCAAACGCTCACGCGCACCTGCACGCTGTTGGCATACGACTCCCGGTAGTCGGGTGTCTGGACGACATTCATCTGGGGCTGTTGCGGGGTAGGAGGCATAGTCCCTCCAGCTTACAAGGTCGGGATGGGGGATGCCGTGTCCAAATCCGCGCCTTGTGGAGATCCGATGTGCGTGCGGATGCGATAAGCAAGTCACTTTCTCGTGGCAGTTTGTCATCGGTGAGCAGCCATTCATCACTTCCCAGCCCGTGCGGCCCGGAAAATTGAATCTGAGTCAGTAGTCAAGAAAAGCAGTTTTGCCCGCATCGAGTGATGCGGGTTCTTTTTCTGCGTGCGACTCTGGCCACGGATGGACGCAATTGAGCCCTCCGCCATCAGCGAGCCTGTTCACATTTTTTAGTGATTAACGCTTTGGGGATTGGTGCGGAAGAGGGGACTTGAACCCCTAAGCCTTTCGGCGCTAGCTCCTAAGGCTAGTGTGTTTGCCATTTCACCACTTCCGCACTGCTTCCATGATACCGGGAAACCCGCCCCCGAATCGACGAGGGATTGATGGGGACCGATGCACGATCAGGATCATCAGGCTCCTTATCCCTCTCGCCGTCGCCCGAGCCTCCGGGCCAGCCCCCAACTCTCTTTCAAGACCATCCTCCCGGACGGCCGTGTCGCCGTCGCGACAATTGCAAGTGCATAGGACAGGGCCAGGGCCGTTGCCACATGCAAAATGCCATGCAGCTCCATCATGTCGCTGAGGACGAACCTGACAATAGCAATGGTTGAGCCGGCGGCCAAAAGCAGGGGGATCTGCATCCTGCAAAAATCCCCGAACGTTACCGGGCCAACCCGATGCAAAACGCCGTATTGGATCGGCGCCTTCAGCAGACACTCTGCAATCGCATATGCCGCCGCCAATCCGACTGCCCCCCCGAAGTGAAGACCCAGAAAGAACGAACTCGCTGTGATTGCCGACGTGATTATTCCCAGCCGGAGCATCACATCCGTACGCCCCTGCGCGATCAGGATCCATCCCGTCGCATTCGTCAGCGGCTGCACCATCCCCACGATCCCCAGGTAGAAGAAGATGGGCGCAACTGGCTCCCACCGAGGCCCGAACACCAGAACGACAGCGTCCTGCGAAGCAGCCACAAGCCCCGCCATTGCGGGCACCAGTAAAAGTGTGAGTTGCCCGGCGCTTCGCAGGAACATGGCGCGAAATCTCGCTCGATCATCCTGCACGCGGCTAAGCAGCGGAGTCATGACGCTGTACAGCGGCCCGTTGATGTTCTGGATGGGAAAGCTGAGAAGCTTGAATGCCCGGTCGTAAAAGCCGAGTTCGATGCTCCCCAGTTTCCTGCCAATTAATACGTTGTCGAGATTGCGCGCGAAGTAGCTGACAAACGTGAAGCCGGTAAGATTCGCCCCAAAGGATCCAATCTCCCTGTCAACCGTGCGCCATCGAGGCCGGCTCGGGCGCCAGCGTGCAGTTGCCCAGTAGCCAACCACCGTGGCAACGCTCGTAGCAATGGTCGAGATGATCAGAGACCAGTAGCGCGCGCCGGCAAGAGCGGCTGCGACTGCGCTCACCAGGCCAATCAAGGCAGCCAGCCCATCGGACAGCGCCAACCCCCGAAACTGCAGCCGGCGGTTGAGCAGCCCACCGGGAACAGCTGTAAGGCTCCCAAGCATCACCGATACGCTCGCCCCAATTGTCAGCAGGACCAGGCGCGAATCATGGAAAAACCAGGCCACCCCCGGGCTCGCAAGAACCGTCGTCACCGCGCAAACCAATCCAAGCGCTGCCGTGGTCCAGAAAATCGAGGATATCTGCTCCTGGCTGATCTCGCGGCTTTGCACAATCGCCTGGCCATACCCAAGATCCTGAAACATCGAAACAAAGGCAATCACCGGGCTCACGCATGCAACCAACCCGAAATCTTGCGGCGAGAGCAATCGCGAGAGGATCACCACCGAAAGAAACTGCACGCTGACTCTCACCAGCTGTGCTGAACCAATAATTACGCTGCCGCGTAGAGCGTGCCCGCTCAAACTCCCCGCGATCTCCGCCTGATTCGATTCGATCGTCATCGGATCCGGCTTTGCCATCGACACCGCTTGTTCTTCATCGTCCCTTCGCAAGCCCTGACTATTTAACCCCGTAGAATCGTGCGCAGTTCCCTCCCAGGATCGCCTCCTGCTCACTCACAGTTAGCCGCTCGATATAGTCGCGCACCAGCTTCAGGGCGCGCCCGTACGTCGCAGCAACCGTGCACACGGGCCAGTCCGAACCGATCATCAAACGGCTCGAGCCGAACGCATCCAGTACAACATCCAGATACGGCCGGAAATCCTCCGGCTTCCAGGCGTCCCAGCGAGCTTCCGTGACCATCCCAGACAGCTTGCACCAGACGTTGTCGGCCTTCGCCAGCTCACGCATGCCAAGATCCCACGGCGCTACGCGGCCCTCCGCGATCAGCGGCTTTGCAATGTGGTCGACCACGAATCGCTGCTTCGGAAACTCTTTCACCAGCTTCAACGCTGCCGGAAGCTGCCGTGGAAAAACTAGAATGTCGTACGCAAGCCCGTACTCCGACAGATGCGCGATCCCGGCACGGAAATCCCGCCGCAGCATAAACTCATCATCCGGCTCATCCTGCACCACGTGGCGAACACCGACGAGTTTAGGATTTTGCGCGAACTGATGAAGCTGGGCTGGGAGATCCGCGGAACGAAGATCGACCCACCCTACAACACCTTTCACGATGTCATTATGCGCAGCAAGTTCCAGCAGCCAGCGCGTTTCTTCAAGACTCTGCCTGGCCTGCACCGCAATGGATCCCTGAAAGCCCTCAGCCTCGAGCAATGGCCGCAGATCTCGCGGCAGAAAATCCCGCTGCAACACAGCCATCTTGCTGTTGATCCACCCATAATCCTCCCGGCTGTATTTCCAGAAGTGTTGATGTGCATCCAGGCGTATGGTCATTCGTCCTCGCAGCGTTAGCAGTTCGTCACACAAAGGGTATATCTCCGCACCCCGCGTTTAGAATTCCATCGCATGATCCGGATTATTGCGATCGCCGGGCTGATCCTCTTGGCCGCAGAGTCACGGCCGAACGCAAGGGACGAGTTGGCATCTCTTCGCCAGCAGGCCCACTCCGCCCGCGAATCGGGCGATCACGCAGGTTACCTGCGCGCAGCCCTCACAGTCCGGGCGATGCTCAACGGCAACCCTAATGCAGTCGAGTCCGTCGCGCGCGCCTACACAGAGGCCGGCGATCGCGAAAAAGCTTTCGAGGCCCTCACCGAGTTCGCCCGCATGGAACAGGTCGATGAAAGCCTTCTCGACGGCACCAGCAAGACATTCGCCTCCCTCTCAGAATCCGCTCGCTATGGGACGATTCTCGAAACGCTCCGGACGAACAAGTCTCCTGTCTCCGCTGCTCAGCAGGCATTCAGCCTGTCTGATCCCGGCCTTGTCGCCGAAGACATCGATTACGATTCCCTGTCAAAATCATTCCTGATCACCAGCGTCCTTGAGAAAAAGATTATCCGCGTGAACAAGGCCGGCCGCTCCAGCGACTTCGCCTCATCCCCAAGCCACTGGCCCATGCTCGCACTCAAAGTCGACGGCGCACGCAAGCTGGCCTGGGCAACGGAGGTCGCACTGGATGGTTTTACAGCCGCCCCGAAAGCGGACTGGGGACGCTCCGCCCTGCTCTGCTTCGAACTCGCAACGGGTAAACTCCTGCACCGCATCGAAGGCCCGAAGGGTGCGGCATTGGGCGACATGGTGCTCGCGCCAAACGGAGACCCCATCCTCAGCGATGGCGCACAAGGAGGCATCTACCGATTCGAGAACGGAGTCCTCAAGCTCGTGAACGGAATCGACTTTATCTCGCCTCAAACCCCTTCAATGCTGCCCGACGGCAAACACGTCGTTGTTCCCGACTACCTGCGCGGACTAGGGATTCTGGATCTCGCCTCTGGAGCAGTCAGATGGCTCACCTACCCCGCATCTACCCCCATCGCTCTCAATGGCATCGATGGCGTCTACTTCCACCGCGGCTCGCTGTTCCTTACCCAGAACGGAACCTCGCCCAAACGCGTCCTCCAATTGCGACTGGACTCCTCGTTGACCGAAGTCACCCCCGGCAGGACCATCGAGCGCACCACGCAAACGCTGGGCGACCCAACCCACGGAGTCCTGGTCAATAGCACTTTCTACTACATCGCCAACTCAGGCTGGAGCGAACTCGACGACCACGGCGATCTTAAGCCCGGATTCAAGCTGACGCCCGCACACATCATGCGCTTCGTGGCAGAATAGACCGCTCACGTCTTCATTCACCTCCGATCAGTTTCCGCAATTTATAGTGCCTATATGTCTTCGCTTCGTCTTTGGACATTGCTCGTCGCTTCTGCATCTCTTGCTTCGGTTTCATCGTTGGCGCAGGCTCAAAAGCCGACCATCTCACTGGACGAATACCTGAACACAACCGCCATCACTGGTACCAGCCTCGCGCCGGATGCATCTGCCGCCGTCATCGCAACAGAGACTCCCGACTGGAAGGCGAACGTTTACCGGCATGACCTCTGGCTCTGGACAGAGCATGACGGTCTCAAGCCCCTCACCCACTCTGGAAGCGACGAACGCCCCCAGTGGAGTCCCGATGGAAAATGGATTGCCTTCGCTTCTGACCGCTCGGTCTCTGGGTCAACCGACACCGGTGACAGCGACTCCGATAAACCCAGCCGCGTGTGGCTGATCTCATCTTCCGGTGGCGAAGCGCTCCCCCTCTACAAAGAGAAATTCGACGTCCACGCCTTTGCCTGGGCGCCGGACGGTTCGGCAATCTACATCTCCGCCAAGGCGCCGCTCACTCGCGAACAGGAAGACATGCAAAGCGACACCTGGAAAGACGTTGTGCGCTGGCGAGAGCAATACCGAGGAGACCTCCTGCTCAAAATCGACATCGCACCGGCACTCGCGCGGGCTGTAGCCGTGCCCCTTGCAAAAGAAGTACCCGGGAAAGCCGCAAGCGACGCGGAGGCATCATCGAAGCTGCCAGAAGGCGCCACGACGGTCGCGAAATCTGATCTGGCGATTGCAGAGATCGCTCCTGCCCCCAACGGCAAAATCCTCGCTTTCCTCACTGAACCGATTCACAAGCGCATCGAGAACCCAGCCGATTACGAGATTCTCACCGTGGCTTCTGATGGTGGAACTCCGAAGCAGATCACGCACAACCTCGCCATGGAATCCAACCTGCGCTGGTCGCCTGACAGCCGCTGGATTCATTTCGCAGTCAATGCCGCCAACGGCTCGATCGACGGCAAGTACCGCGATGTCCAGGGACGCCTTTACCGAATTGATGCAAATTCAGACAAGATCGAACGCCTCGGGAGCACATTGGACGGGTCGCTCGATCAGTACGTCCTTCTTGCCGACGGTCGCGAATTGGCTATCGGCCTCAAGGGAACCGAAGCACAGCTCTACCTGATCAATGGAGACACGGCGACGAAACTTCCAGGAATGGCGGGATCGTTTGCCGGCCTGGAACCAGCGCACACCGCGAATGCGCTGCTCGTCCGCTTCTCAACCATCACCGATCCGCAACAGGCATATCTCCTCACCGATCCCCTGAATCCCGGCAACGCAAAGAAGCTGACCAGCTTCAATCCGATTTTCGCCGAACGTGCGAACCCCGAGTGGCAGCCCTACTCCTGGAAATCAGACGATGGGCAAACCGTTGAAGGCGTTCTGATCTTTCCCCCCGGTAAAAAGAACGCGAAACGTCTCCGCATGTTCACCCTCATTCACGGTGGGCCGGCCGATGCCGATGGCAACCGGTTCGGGGCCGACTGGTACGACTGGGCGACATTCGCCGCCGACAATGGCTGGCTGGTTTTCCGTCCCAACTATCGCGGATCGACCGGTTATGGAGATGAATTCATGCTCGGCATCGAGCCGCATCTCGTCTCCAAGCCCGGCCGCGACATCCTCACCGGTGTCGATTCGCTCGTGAAAGACGGCTACGCTGACCCTGATCACCTCGCCATCGGCGGATACAGCTACGGCGGCTACATGACCAACTGGCTCATCACCCAGACCGCTCGATTCAAATCAGCAGTGACCGGAGCCGGAGCCGTAGAACATGCGGCCAACTGGGGCAACGATGACATGACCTGGGACGATGCCTGGTACCTTGGAGGGCGCCCTTGGGAAAACCCGCAGCTCTACCAGTCCGAGGCCGCGCTCTTCCAGTTCGACAAGGTCAAAACACCAACTCACCTCGTCCAAGGCGGTGCAGACGTCCGCGTCAGCTATCTGGAAGGCGAAACTATGGAACGCGCCCTTCAATCCTTGGGCGTCCCGCACACTTTCCTGGTCTTCCCGGGTGAAGGTCACAGTCTGGACAAGAATCCCTGGCACGGGTACATCAAAGTCCGCGAAGAATTGAAATGGCTTGAAAAATACGACGGTCAGTAGTCGCCTCCGCAATCTGACAAACACCGCCGGAGAGCGCATCATTCTCGCCACCTCCGGCGTCTCATCATTGTGCTGAAGCTGACCACCCCGGTAGAGCATCCTATCCTATAGGAAAGAATGAATCCCGCCGTCGACCAAGCTCGTCATACCGCATTCCAGCAAACCCTGCTGAGCGCTCGCCGCACCATGATGATGAGCGAGATTCTCAAGCTGGCGATCGACAGCTTCGCCGCCAGCAAGCTTCGCTTTGCACTGACAGCTCTCGGCATGGTGATTGGAACAGCCTCTGTCATTCTCGTCGTGACCATCGGGCTCACCGGTAGACAATTTATTCTCAACGAAATTCAGAAGATCGGCACGAACCAGGTCGAAGTCGAGTACTCCGGCGGCGGAGCAGTTGGCGCAGAAAAAGTGGTTTACAACGACTTCCTCACCCGCGACGACGAAAAGGCAGTCCTCGCGCAGGTGCCTAGCGTCATTGCATCGTCTCCCGTTCTCCAGTCGCACGACCGCATCAGCTTCGGCGCTGGCGTGGTGAAGGACACCCTGGTGCTCGGCGTCAGCCCGCAGTATCGGGACGTGCGTAACCTGATTGTGCTTTCTGGCCGCTTCTTCGACGAGCAGGACGAAAGTGCGCACGTCATGGGTGCTGACGTCACCGTGCCGTTTGCGCGCGAGATGTTCGGAAGTGCCGACGACGCCGTCGGGAAGCAATTCTCGATCCAGGGAATTCCGTTCACCATCATCGGCACATTCAAGGAAAGCGTCGACACCTTCGGCCAAACCGAGATCGCCGATCAGACCGTCTTGATTCCCTTTTCCGTCGCTCGCTACTTCACAGGGACCGACAATGTGAAACAGATCTACTTCACGATCCGAAGCATGGATGAGGTTCCGGACGCAACACGCGAGATTCAAAGAATCATTCAGTCACGCCACAGGCCCAACTCGGTCTACAAAGCCTTCGATCTTCGCGAGCTCCTCTCCATGGCAAACCGCATCTCGATTGCCCTGATTGCAGTTCTTGTCATGGTCGCAGCCGTAACGCTCGCGGTCGGCGGCGTCGGCATCATGAACATCATGCTCGCCAACGTTCGTTCCCGCATCCGGGAGATCGGCATACGAAAAGCGCTTGGCGCTACCTATCGTGAGATCAAGCTCCAGTTCCTTGCCGAAGCCATCATCATCTCGCTCGCCGGTGGACTGATTGGCTGCTTCGTCGGACTGGCTGTTCCGCTTTCCATCCGTCTTTTTTCCGACTATCCGCTTCCAATATCCCTGTGGTCCGTTGTGATTGCGCTTGCCGCCGCAACAGCTGTCGGAGTTGTGTTCGGCACTGTCCCAGCCACTCGCGCAGCGCAGATGGACCCAGTGGAGTCACTGAAGTATGAGTGATGTTAACAAATCAAAATCCGGAGCAACCAACGACCCCGAAGCACCGATGCAGGGCGTCAATCTGAAGTTGATCTACAGCCTGATTGCACTTGCAATCCTCGCTGCGATTGCGGTGGCCATCACGATCGTGCTTCCGTTTTATCGACATCACTAGCGGCTCCCGGAGGGAGCCACCGAGAATAGCCCAGGACAACCGGAGAGCAGTCCTGGGAACCGGAGGAGAAAATCTTCCAAGCTCCGTAGGCGGCGCGAAAAGCCCCAGGACGCCAATTCAATCGGGCAGAAAATGGTCCATGAAGTTGCGGCCTCGGCCCCTGAGTCGCGAGCCAGCTCACCGCTTCCGCACCGGCTCTCCCTCAATCACAGGCCCCGGACCGGGCGGGCCCTGTCTCTCCGGTTCGCCGTCGATGCGCTTCGTCTTGCGCCACACATTAGCCACGGCCAGCGTCCAGAGCGGAACAAAATCCACTCCCGGCACCAGCTTGCCTACAAACGATGGCGCAAATTCCCAGTGCCAGCCGAGCAGATAGCTCAACACCCCGGCCATTGCCAGGTCCAGAACATCATCGACCGGCGATGCCGCTCCCTCAATGAACAATGGAAACAACGCCATCTGCGCAATATCGGCGATCACCGCTAGCGCCATCGCTGCGCGCAGCTTTGTGCCGGAACGGATCGTGATGGCTCCAATTTCCACTGCAAGTCGGAGCAAGTGCTCCTGACTAATTATCTGCCTTCCTTGCTCTCAGGGCCAGCCCCTCAACGCTGGGCAACAAGAGCGGCCGAAGGAACCGTCACCGATCCAATCCTGCCGGAAGTCACATCCACGACCACAACCCGCATCGAGCCCTGAAGCTGATTCGCATCAATGCGCTGATCAAAAGTCAGCCCCTGCTTGATGGCGTGTTCGTAGGTTCCCGCCTTGAGACGGAGTCCGATCGTCAGCCCTGACACATTCGCACGCAGCGCCTCATGATCTCTCTGGACCAGGAATATATCCAGTTTCCCAGCCCACACTGACTTCAGCTGCTTCAGATTCAGATCGCTTCCAGCGACCGTAACCCGCAGCGCATTGCCCTCAGCATCAGTGACCACCTTTGCCGTCACGCCAATCTCGCTGGCATCGGTAGGCTGCCACACCGTCTGCGTGAACCGCTCTTTCATCGTGGCCGCTTCTTTGTCGTACTGGTAACCGGAACGGAACCGAAGCGTCGCATCGTGGTGCCCCACCAGCTTCACTGTAAGCCTGTGGTACTCGTCATCGGCTGGCTGGCTCGGCGAGAATCCAAGCAGATACGTCGCATGTCCGTCGGCAACCACTGCGTTCAACTCACCAATGATGTTCCCCGATCTCCGGAAGGTCCGCCCTCCTGTCGCATCGGCAACTTCGCGGAACACACCCTGGATCGGATGAATATCCTGCTCCATCGCCGCCGCGAGCCGGCTTCCATTGCCCCATTGCCGATTTTGGATCAGCGGATTCGTATCCACTCCTGCGGTCGCCTCCGCTCCCTCCATCTCGTGCTCCACTGCGGCTGGCCGCTGATACGTCGGGTTCATCTCAACATTGCGCCGCCCAATCTCCGCCGATACCACGGATGCCTCAAGCCGCGAAGCGTCGAGCGGATAAATGCTGACATGCGCATTGTTCAATGCTTCCTGTGCGCGCAGCGCAATCGGCTCGATGTACTTGCTTCCCTTGTCGATGTTGTAGGAGAGCTTGTTCCAGTCCGCAAGTGCGTTGTCGCTCGTAATCCAAATCAGATTCTTGTGCCCCGGCAACGCCGATAGATGATGAGCGACCTCAACGAGTATTCCCAGGGAGTTCGGTCCCGGCCGGCTGCCAAGCTCGCGCAATTGAGGATCCAGCGCTTCCTGCTGCGTGCTCGAATCCATCGTGTAGTTGCCGTTCACGCTCAGGTGGTCTTCCGGCTGGTGCACCGTTTCGATCTGCTGCCGGTTGCGCCTCTCCTGATCCTGAGCATTGGTGACGTCTTGTGACGACGGCCGCCAGTGCGCAAGCTGGGCCGCAAGCGCCTCATGATCGGAGCTTGCTTCATGAAGAACCTCGTACCCGTGATACTTCATCGCGTACAAAGCGACCCGCTCATTGGGAGCAAGCGCGCGGAGGAATCGCAATGTCTCCTGCCGCGCGTCCGTGAAGTCGCCGAAACTCAGATTGCTGGAATCAACCAGCAGCACCACGGTGTTCTCCTGCGCCTTTGCCGCTTGCGCATCTTGGGGTGAATGGTTGGAGAACTCCCCTGCCTGCCCGGCGGATTGGCTGGACGCGGACTCAGGAGCGGCTTCTGTACTGGTCCGCATGAACGACCGTACGTCCTGCTTCACCCCGTTGTCGTAAACTTCGAAATCCTGTGGCTTGAGATCTCGAATCGGGTGCCCCTTCTTATCGAGTGCAACGACATTCACATCCACTAACCGCGTGTTCACACGCAATGTGAGTTCGCCGTTATCGGATGCGTTCCCGGGCTCGGCCGTCTGCTCCGGAACATCCGGCAACCGGCCGGCTTTCGTCGTCGTAATCTCCTGCCCTCCCTCGCCGGCCGACTGGTCACTCGTGCTCGCCGCAACATTCACGGCCTCCGCCGGCTTTGGGGCGGGCCCTTCTGCAAGGTCCTCTTCTGCAGGTAGCATCTCCGCCGCATCCACCTTCGGCAGAGTCGCGTCCGGAGCCAGTCCAGCCGTGCGTTCCTCTTCCGCGCTCAAAACGCGCGAATCCGACTTGAAGAGGTGATAATCACGGAAGACAACGTCATTCAGCAACAGTTGCTGCGGTCCCATCACGGTCCACGAGCGGCCCGTTGAGTCTTCTTTCTTGCGCCGTGTCTGCGCCAGCGAAATCGAGACGCTTCGCGTCGGGCACATGTACTGCGAGCCGCCCAGTTCCACGGGCCCGTACTCCACCATCAGTGCTGCATGCGTAATCGGATCGCCGCCGTCCAGTTCAGCCTCGATGCTCAGCCTGCGAATAGCTCCGCTCTCCGGATCAACCGCGATCTCTCCGCGATAAGCGCTCATTTGCGCAAAAGCCTTGCTCTCCATTCCAAACGCCGACGCGACGCAGCAATACCGCACCTCATAGTGCGACCGGGCCTTCGGTACCGCGTATCGAAAAACTGCCAAATCCCCCGCTGACCCCTTCTCCCACCGCGCCCACTCAAGCTTGTTCTGCGCTGCGTCCACCAGAACAAGCCCTAGAATTGGCCCGAATGTCCCCCAGGTCTTCAGCCCCGTATCGTCTGACTTCGCTTTGTCCGATGAGCGCGAGTCCTGCACCTTGAACAGCCCGGGCTCCACTACTTCTTCCCCATCGCGGTAGAGCACGGCGGTCCGAGAAATTCGCACGGCGCGCAGCGATTCCGTATCCGCCCACGCATCCGTGCGTGGCGTCTGCGGATCATCTTCGAAGTGTGTCACCACCCTCGACGCATAGAATCGCGGCAGCTGGGGAATCGCCTTGCCTACATACTTAGCTGCAAGGCCCATAATGCGCCGCTGCTCGCTGACATCAGGACTGCCCTTCGCCGGAAGCTCGTCCTGCGGAGGAGTCAAAAACGCCGAGCGATCCGCCAGTCCCGCCAGCGCTCTCTCGGACCGGGTACCCGGCAGTTCCGCCTTCCAATGCTCAAGCCGCGCTGTATTGAACCGCTCCGTCAGCTCAAGGCCAGATAGCCGACTCGCCAGAGCCGCATCCTGTTCCGCCTTGGCCTTCGACAGAATCTCCTCGAGCTGTCCCACACCTACGCGTTCCGCTGCTAGAGCAGAAATTCCAAACGAGAGAGCGAGTGCAACCAACACCCCGGTACGCATCATGCTGTGCCTCCTGAACCAAAGACTGCAAGATGTTTCCAATTTCGAATGAAGCCGTTCCGGTGGGGGTCTGTGCGCAGAACGCGCGAATATTCCCGGATCGTGCCTGGCCTGACATTGTATGCCGGTTCAACAATCGGTTTCACGCGAAAGATGCGAACCGGCCTGGAGCCGTCTCCTCGCGGACCCGCCGTAGAGACCGGGCCGCTCAGGACTATGATTTCTTTGTTGTCGTTTCCCATCCACTTCCCTTCCCAAGGAGCGCAGATGCCGACTCAGGCTGAAAAAGCCGCCGTGTTCCAGACACTACACCAACGCGCCAAAACATTTGTCATCGGCAATCCCTGGGACGCTGGGTCTGCTCGCATTCTCACCAGCCTCGGCTACGAGGCCCTCTCGACAACCAGCGCCGGTCTGGCGTTCTCCCTCGGACGGAAAGACGGAACAGCCGCCGTCAGCCGCGCCGAAGCCCTCGCCAACGCAAAATCCATCGTCGAAGCCACAACACTCCCCGTCGCAGCCGATCTCGAAAATGGCTATGGCCACCGCCCCGAAGATGCCGCCGAGACAATTCAACTAGCCGCGGACGCCGGCCTCGTCGGCGGCTCAATCGAAGATGCCACCGGCAACGAATCCGACCCCATCTATGAGTTCAGCCACGCTGTCGAACGCGTTGCTGCCGCTGCCGAAGCGGCCCGTTCCCTCCCGTCTCCCTTCATGTTCGTGGCCCGCGCCGAGAACTACCTCCACGGCCGCCCCGATCTGGACGACACAATCCGCCGCCTTCAGGCCTTTGAAAAGGCCGGTGCGGAAGTTCTCTATGCGCCCGGACTTACCAGCCCTGACGACATCCGCACCGTCTGCTCGTCCGTCGGCAAACCCGTCAACGTGCTCATGGGATTGAAAGGCGCACCCCGCCTCACCGTCGCGCAACTCGGCGAACTTGGCGTCCGCCGCATCAGCCTCGGCTCAGGATTCAGCCGCGCCGCCCTCACAGCCTTTCTTCATTCCGCGCGCGAAGTCATCGACGAAGGCACCTTCACCTTCGCCGACGAAGCCATGTACATCTCCGAACTGACCGCAATGTTCCGATAGGGAGATCCCAAGGCCGCTATCATTCCGCCTTAGCCAGTGCCCTAAACGCCGCCCTGATCACGTCGTTGGAAATCAGCTCCGGCGTCAGCAGTCTCTGGAATGTCAGCCCCTCGATCATCGTGTGCAGCACGCGCACGAGTTTGTCGGCAGGCATCGGAAGCTGCTCCTTCGGAACCACAGACTCTAGCCACTCCTCGCCAAACGCATAGCTGTCCCGTGTCACCGCGACAACCCGCTGCCGCATCTCCTCGTTTCCGATCGCGTAAGCCATTCCCGTCAGCCGTCCCATAACGACAGGCTCACGGTCAGCTATCGACGCAATTGTTGCTTCGGCCAGCGCGCTCATCACCTCAGCAAAGCTCGCACCCTGCCCTACCTTCGGCTTGATCGGAGCCCAGTACACATTGGCTAACGCAATGAAGAGATCCTCGCGGTTCTTGAAGTTGCCGTAAATCGCTCCCGTCGTCATCCCCGCCCGTTCCGCGATCGCCTCCAGCGTCGCCGCCTCGTGCCCTTTTTCTCGGATCAGCGCCCGCGCCGCCTCCAGCAGCGCAACCCGCGTACGCTCACGCTTATCGCCCTTCGTTCTCAGCTGCTGATCAGAGTTTCTGTCCGGCCTTCTCATTTCACTTGATTTTATAACTAAATTATTTTATAAATCAATTATAAAAACTCGATCAACGAAGGAAGCACGAAGTGAATGGCGATCAACAGCTCGGAAATCTTCTGCAGAAGACAATCAACGAAGGCCAGCTTGCCGGCGCCGCTGTCCTCGTTTACCGCCACGACCAGACCCACTGTGCTATCGCCGGCTGGCGCGACATCGAAACAAATCTCCCCATAGAGCGCGACACCCTCTTCCGCATCGCGTCCATGACCAAGCCGATCACCTCCGTCGCAGCGCTCATGCTCGTTGACGAAGGCCGCATCGCGCTCGACGAGCCCATCTCCAGCATCGCTCCCGAGTTCGCAGCTATGCGCGTCCTCCGCACCCCCAGCAGCCCGCTCCATGACGCCGTAGCAGCCGAACGTCCCATCACTTTCGACCATCTGCTTACCCATCGCTCCGGATTCGCGTACGGCGATTCCCAGGGCGCACCACTCTCGGCGGCATATCGCGAAGCCCTCGGCGGCGACGTTGATACCCACCTAACCCATGACGAGTGGATCCATCGCCTCGCCCAATTGCCGCTTATCGCGCAGCCAGGCAGTGTCTGGTCCTACAGCAACTCCACTGATCTGCTTGGCCTCCTCATCTCTCGCATCGAGGGCGCTCCTCTCTCAGACGTCCTCAATCGGCGCATCTTCTCGCCGCTCGGCATGCACGACACCAGCTTCTTCGTCCCGCCCGCAAAGCGACACCGCCGCGCCGGTGCCTACGGATTCGACGACCAGGGACGTCTGATCAAACGCCTCACCTGGGGCGGTATTGTCGTCGAAGAACGTCCCGAAAACATGGTCTACGAGTCCGGTGCAGTCGGCCTCTGGTCGACTCTCGACGACTACCTGAAGTTCGCTCGTCTCTTCCTTGGCGACGGTGAAGTCGATGGAGTTCGCCTGCTCCGCCCCGAGACGCTCCGCAACATGATGACTAATCGGCTCACCAACGAGCAGCGGGCCAATTCCGTCTTCCTCGGCCAAAAGCCCTTCGCCGTCGGCCGCGGCTTCGGACTCGGCGTCTCCGTCGTCCTCGAGCAGAACAAGGCCGACATGTTCCGGCGCGGCAATCCCGGCACCGTCAGTTGGCCTGGCGCGTGGGGTGGCTGGTGGGAAGCCGACCCCGTAGAACAATCCGCCTTCGTCTTCCTCGCCCACAACATGGTCGATCTCCCGCAGATGGCCAAAGGAATCGGCCTGGCTGTCTGGGGCCTCATCGATGAGGTGCAAAGAACGATCGTGGAGATCTAGCCTTCCCTGGTTTCGTGCGGCATCCCCGCGGCTCCGGCAAACGGCTTCGGCGAACTCCCTAAGGTACCTGGGAACCAAGGCATAGCAACCACTTTGTCCCGCGGTCGATAATTTCGTTCCACTTTGCAGATAATTAGCGCAAAAAGTTCACAATGAGATCTAGACGAACCAAGCGTGAGCCTCTAAAGACTTGATCGTCGTAGGTAGAAGCCCCAAAGCAAGGCGTTAACTCCTTGATTACGCTTATTTTGTAGGTATCTCCCAGGTTTTGAGTAACTTAGTACTTATACGAATTCGCATGTATTGCAAGCAGGCTAGTTAGGGGCCGGCAAGGGGGGTGGGGGGTGCTCATTCTGCCAGACTGAATTGCAGTGCCAACTCTGCCGCCTTGATTCAGGATTGGAAACTTCTGTTCCCAAGCTCCCGATAGCCGCTGTACACTCCGCTCCGGTCGGTAATTCCCCCCGCTCACCGGCTAGAAAGCAAGACCGGGAGATTGCGTATGACAAGCAAGAGAAAGACGATCACAGGAATGTGTGCGATTGCGCTCACAGCAGCGTGGTCCGTAGGGTCCTGGGCCCATGCTCAGGAAGTGAAGCAGAAACCAGCGATGTACACCTACATCGCCAACTGGGAAATACCACGTGCACACTGGGGAGAAATGGCAAAGACTGCCGATGCCGACAAAGCCGTCCTCGACAAAGCCCTGGCCGACGGTACGCTGCTCGGCTACGGAAATGATGAGAACCTCGTTCACACACCCGGCGAATTCACCCACGACGACTGGTGGTCGTCCAACTCGATCGCAGGCCTGATGAAGGTCCTGGACCAACTCTCCGGCGGCAGCGCGGCGCCCGTCCTTGAGAGCGCAACCAAACACTGGGACCACATCGACGTCAGCCACTACTACAACTGGAAACCCGGCGCTTACAAGAACGGATACGTTCAGGTGGCCATCTACACGCTTAAGGCAAACGCGCCGGACGACGCGGTCGAGCAGCTCAGCAAGAGCTTCATCGTTCCCTTGCTGGAGAAGCAGCTAGCCGATGGAACCATCGTCGAGTACGAAATCGACGTCCCAGTCGTACACACCAGCGCACCGGGCACCTTCGCTATCGTATGGGTCTCTCCGCACGCCGATGGAATTGACAAAGTAGGTGCTGCAATCCGCGCAACCAGAGAAGGTGATGCGCTGGGCAACGCCGCGTTCCTTTCTATGGTGGACTTGAAAGCACACCGCGATGAGCTGAATAAGGGCAACGGCATATTTAAGTAGTCTGGAACCAGGATCACAGGAACGAAGGCGATAAAGGAAGAGCGGCAGGCTTCACGCCTCCCGCTCTTCTGTTCCTTGATGCGTCCGCCTTGGGGCTGCGTTTCTAGCGGCGACGTCCACCGCCGGAGTGACCTCCTCCGCCAAAGTGCGATCCGCCTCCACCGCCTCCAAAGTGTCCACCGCCGCCTCCAAAGTGCGACCCGCCACCACTGAAGTGACCTCCACTTCCGCCGAAATGCGACCGGCCACCGAAACTGCTGCCGCCTCCGCCGAAGTGGCTTCCGCCGCCTCCGCCCCATGAGTGGCTGCTGAAGCTGGGCGATTTCGGAGCTCTGTAGCCTCCTCCGCCACCGAAACCGTAGCCGCCCGACGGGCGTTCTCCTCCGAATCCCCGGAATCCTCCGCCGTTTGAAGGCATTCGCGCTACTCCAGACGATCCGTTATAACCATACGAACGTCCGTCGTTGTTGAAGCCCGAACCTGGCGAGCGATACGTGCCGCCGAAGCTCGGCCGCGAGCCGTAGCTTCCCGAGCTTCCGAATTGTTGCCGCCCATAGCTTCCGCCATAAACGTGTTGAGGCGCGCTGAAGCCGTAACCCTGTCTTCCCTGTGAGAACGACTGCGATCCGTTATATTGCTGCGGACGACCGATCGGTTGCGGTCCATGGTTATAAGCTTCCCAGCCCTGCGATCCTCTGCTCTGCTGACCGTAACCGCCGTATTGCGACCCTCGGCCTTGCTGTCGATTGCCACCGTATTGAGATCCTCGGCCCTGTTGTCCGTAACCGCCACTGGGAGAGTTGCTGAAGCCAAACCCGCGGCCGTTCTGGATGCGGCCTTCCGCTCCGCCATTGCTGAAGGAGCCTCCACGCGGCATAGCTAAACCACCGCGCCCATAGCCACCATTCTGGCCGTTATTGCCGTTGCGCGCCCACTGACCGCCGTTTTGTCCGCCGTAACCACCTTGACCACCGTGACCGCCGTAACCACCCTGACCACCGTTGCCACCGTTGCCGTTGTGGCCGCCGTAACCGCCTTGACCGCCGTAACCGCCGCTACCGCCTCCGTTGTGGCCCCAGTTTCCACCATTGCCGGAACCTGCGCCATTGCGGCCCCACGAGCCACCTTCGCGCCCTCCATAGCCATTACCGCCGCGATTGCCCCATCCGCTGCCGCCGTTGTGACGCCAACTCCCGCCGTTGCGTCCGCCGTATCCGCTGCCGTTATGGCCCCACGAACCGCCATTCCCGAAGCGGCCTCGATCCCACCCCGAGCGGAAGGTGTGTCCTTCCCAGCCACCGCGACCGCCCCAATCACCGCGACCGCGCCACCGAGCCATCTCACCGTGATAACCCCAATAGCGCGCGCCACCATGAGCAAAGCCCCAATCACGTCCTGCATATCCGCGCGGACACCAGAGATCGTTGCCGAAGAAGATCGCGTGCGAGTACCAGTCCAATCCCCATCCAAGCCAGCCGAAAGGGAGCGCTGAGAAAGCGTCGAGATAGATGCCGGAACTCCAGCCAACGTAACTGCCGTATCCGCCGCCAACCCACGCAAAGCCGGGATATGGATTGATGGGTCTGCCATAGACCACCCAAGGATCGTACTGCGGAACATAGACGACTTCGGGAGTCGGAGGAGCGATCTGAATCTCGCCCTGGTCGACAACCACTTCCTGCTGCGGAGTGCTCTGTAGATTTCCTGCGCTCTGAGCGCGACTGCGGAGAACTTGAATGGACTGCATCACGTCCTGCGGCTGGTTGTAGTAGGCGTTGCCGAGATCAGTTGTCCATTGGAGGCTCTGAGCCATCGTGTCGAGAACCTGCGGGAATGCAGTCAGCGCCTTCACGCTCGGATCCCAGCCAGTTTGCGCATTTGCGCCCGCCGCAATCTGCTCCGCAGGAGCGCCGCCCTGGGCGTGCAGCCACTGGTCCGCGCTGGAGACCTCTGCTGGGTAGGTCGAAGCAGCCAGGATCATGGAAATGAGATTGTCAGGGTAAAGAGCAATCGGCGCCACCATCTGCTCAAGGCGATCAGGACTTAATGCCTGCTGCGGCTGATAATTTGGCGCTGGCCCCTGATCAGGGATACCCCATGCCTGTTCTGTGCCTGGGTCAGGCGCCTGCTGGTATTGAGGCTGGGCATTCTGAGCCTGCCCATACTGCTGTGGATAATCCGGCGGCTGCTCGTATACAGGCGGTTGTTCTGTCTGCGCTTGATCGTATGGCTGTCGAGCGTAGCCATAAGCCTGACTTGGGTTGTTGGAACTGTATTGACCCGCAGAAGATCCCGGCGAGGTAGACGTCGTCCAGTTCGGAATCGGCGAGGGCTGTTGAGCAAATCCTCTCGAAGGGCCGAGGAGCGACGCGAAGGTCGCAAGCACCAAGGCGCTTAGTCGCAACCGACGACCGTCCGAGATGAGCAGCGCAGTGGATTTGCGAGGTAAGCAGCAGAAAAGCGGGCGCAGAGAGCCGGATAAGGGTGCCATCAAATCCCTCACAGAATTCGGTCGATGCGCTGGTTCTAGATCGACGGAACCGCCAGCCTTTGTCGTCGCCGAATACTCTTGTGCCCAGACTCGGTCGCAGCGAACTCTAACCGGACGAGGGTACCTAATTAGCAACCCTGACAGCGAGAGTTAGTTTCGCGGATGTAACGAAATTGTTAAAGGCAGCTGGGACGCTTACACGGATTCCTTCCGGTCGAGAGGTGAAAGGCGGATGACACCGGCAGTAAAGTGCTTTGTTTCGTGGGCTCGCCCCAAATTGCTGAGTGATGTGAGTAGGAGATAGGTACTCCGCAGAAAAAGTCTCCTGCATGCCCTTCCGTGAGTCCAAATGACAGGCGACCCAGGTCGCAACGAATATTCCACCCGAGGGACTACAATCGTTTTCGCTATGGCAACTGTGACTCTCCCGACCGAAATACAGCCGCGCTCGCCCAAGGGCGAGTTCCGCAATGAGCCGTTTACCAATTTCAAAGACCACGAGACTGCCCGCCAGATGAAAGCGGCGCTGGACAACGTGGCCAGCCACCTGGGGCATGAATACGACCTGATTATCGGAGGGCACCGCCTGAGGACGGAGGGCAAGATTAAGTCCCTCAATCCCGCACGACCCGCACAGGTTGTCGGGGTGCACCAGAAGGCAGGAGCCGAGCACGCCGAAAAGGCAATGCAGGCAGCCCTGGAGGCGTTCGAGAGCTGGAGAAGGACGTCGATTGAAACGCGAGCCTCGCTACTGCTGAATGCGGCAGAAATTATCCGTGAGCGGAAGCTGGAATTCTGTGCATGGCTGACGTATGAGGTGGGCAAGAACTGGGCTGAGGCAGACGCCGATGTGGGCGAGACGATCGACTTTCTCGAGTTTTATGCGCGCGAGGCGCTTCGGCTGTCGAAGTCGCAGACTCCAATTCAGTTGCCGGGAGAGCTGGATCAATTGATGTACATCCCGCTTGGCGTCGGCGCGGTGATTCCGCCGTGGAATTTTCCGTTCGCAATCATGGCAGGGATGACAGTCGCTTCAGTTGTCACGGGGAACACAGTGATTCTGAAGCCCTCGAGCGATTCCCCGACAATTGCGGCGAAGTTCATTGAAGTGCTGGAAGAGGCGGGAATGCCAGGTGGAGTGGTGAACTTCTGTCCGGGGTCGGGCGCAACCTTCGGGAATGCGATCGTGGAGCACCCCAAGACGCGGTTCATCGCATTCACGGGATCGCGAGACGTGGGATTGGAAATTCACGAGCGCGCGGCGAAGCACCAAAAGGGCCAGATCTGGATCAAGCGAACGGTTCTGGAGATGGGCGGAAAAGATTCGACCGTCGTGATGGCAGATTCTGATCTGGATGCCGCAGTTGATGGAGTGGTCGCTGGGGCCTTTGGCTTCAGCGGGCAGAAGTGCTCGGCGTGTTCAAGAGCAATTGTGGACGCTCCCGTGTACGACGTATTCGTCGAACGGGTACGCGAGAAAGTGGCGACGTTAACAGTTGGAGATCCCGCGGTGAACTCGAATATGGGGCCGGTGATCAATAAACCTGCGATGGATTCGATCTTGAACTACATCGAGATCGGCAAGAGGGAAGGACGTCTCGTCGCTGGTGGCAAAGCCGTTGAGAACGTTGATGGCGGATTCTTTATCGAGCCGACGGTAATTGCGGATGTAGCGCCCGATGCGGTGATTGCCCAGGAAGAGATCTTCGGGCCGGTGTTGGCCGTGATCAAGGTGAATGGCTTTGAAGAAGCGCTGAAGGTCGCGAACAACACAGAATATGGATTGACGGGAGCGATCTATTCGGGATCGCGCGAGGCGCTGGACGTCGCGACTCGGGAGTACCACGTGGGAAATCTCTATTTAAATCGCAAGTGCACGGGAGCTATGGTGGGCGCCCATCCGTTTGGCGGATTTAATATGAGCGGAACCGATTCGAAGGCAGGCGGACCAGATTATCTGCTGCTGTTCACGCAGGCGAAGAGCGTGGCAGAGAAGCTGGGTTCGGCGCCTTCGCGGGTAGGGATCTAAACACCCATCATCCGATGGAAGCGCAGCGGGAGGTTCCACTCTGCGTTTCTGTTTTGGGAAGCTAAATTGCTCGGTGCTGCTCAACGAGTTTGAGCCCAGGATATTCAGACGGGAGCTGATCGCCCTCCTGCTCGAGTGCAATAAGCCACTTGCGACTTTCGCGTCGGAGTTCTGCAACATCGATACCGCAGAACTCCGACGGTGACATGTCAAGCCGGCGCATGGAGCGGCCCAGGAGCGACATCGCACCAATGCGGTTGCCGCGGTTCAGGTGGTGGAATGCAGCGGAGATCTGAACCAGAGCCTGGAGGAAGCTCTTCTCGGGTTCTGCGAGGGTAAGCCACACAGTCTCCCAATGTTCGTGCGCGTCGAAGAATTGCTCTCTGCGATAGCAGTTGAGCCCTTCGGCGAGGGGCCCTGCTGTCCAGTCGAAGTTTGCTCTCATTAGTAGAAATAAGTAGGCCGCTGACGGATCAGCGGCCTGTGCGAGTTAAGGTCGGACGCTACGACTGGGCAAGAGCGGGAGAGCCAGAGGCGATGGGAGCGGGTGCCTGTTGCATCTCCGCTTCGAGCTTGCTGCCCACTTCCGCCGCTGCCTGCGCGAGGACACGGTGGTGGATGGTGAACAGCGCCAGCTCAAGACGGTCGCTGACACCAGTCTTGTCATAGATGGAGCGAAGGTAGTTTTTGATGACTTGTTCGGTGGTCTTGAGGCGCAGCGCAATCTCGCGATTTTTGCAACCCTGGACAATAAGGGCGACGATACGCATCTCTTTGGGCGTAAGCCGATCGCGAACGCGAGTGCCGACCATATCCTCTTCGGGCGAGTCGGGAAGCTGGAGCTGAGGTGGCGCCCACGTATCGCCGGCGGCGACGCGGCGGACACACTCGACGAGGGCCTGCCCTGTGACGTTGCGAAAGACCACGCCTCGGAAGCCCTGCTGGAGATAGCTGGAAGCTGCCTCGGTATTCTCGGCGATAACGATGCCCCGGCTGTTCGACGCCTCAAGCAGCGTGCGGAGCCGGGCCATATCCGGCCGGAGAGATGCAGCAAAGACCACGATCGAACCAGGGAAGGTGGTAATAGCATGCATCATGCGGTCAAGGTCGGTACATTGGGCGATGATTCGGAGATCTTCGTCCATGGCAAGGACCTTGGCTGTCCCCGCTCTGAAAATTGCCTGTGAATCCGCGAGAATGACTTTGTTCATGGTTTGCGCCTCTTCGCCTGTGGAACAAAAAAATGCTTTGCCGAAACCGGCTTCCCTTCTCTCACGGGCCGGGTGCTGCCTGACTTGGGGCGATACGATTCTGCCTTCCTTCGGTTATCGGCAGACGCCCAGTAAAATCGTGGGAAAACTCCCACTAGGTGCAGTGGAAATCATACACAGGACTTTCGTCACTCTCTTTGCTCAAGGGTACCTGCACCTTAGTAATACCCCCAATTTAGAGTATCCCCCAAGTTGAAAAACGTCACGAGAATCCTGCGGGGTTGCCCGAATGCCCTGTTTACCGATTTGGCACAGGTTGGTAGTAGTGTGGTTTATTAATACCTAAATTGCGACCATTTCGATCGCGTGACGCACAACTGCTTTGACCAGAACAAAAACCGATGAACTCGGCTAAACATTAGACTGGGGAAGATGGCGAGACCGAATCTATTGGCGGTTGATGACGACGTAAGCGTATTGGAGGCGGTGGTTCAGGATCTGCGCCGCCAGTACGGGGCAGACTATCGAGTGATGCGGGCGGCGAGCGGCCAGGCAGCTCTGGACACCCTTAGCCAGCTCAAGGCACGCGAGGAGCCGGTTGCGCTGCTGCTCAGCGACCAGAGGATGCCCGGGATGCCGGGAGTCGAGTTCCTCGAGAGGGCGAGAGAGGTCTACCCGGAAGCGAAGCGAGTACTTCTGACTGCCTATGCGGACACCGAGGCCGCAATCCAGGCGATCAATACTGCGAGGATTCACTATTACCTGAACAAGCCGTGGGATCCGCCTGAGGAAAAGCTTTATCCGGTCTTGAACGACTTGCTGGACGATTGGAAGGCGGGCTACCGGCCTCCCTTCGAAGGCTTGCGTGTGATCGGAAACCGCTGGGCGCTGGCGGACTACAAGCTCCGCAACTTCCTCTCCCGCAACCACGTGCCTTACCGGTGGCTGGATGCGGCCTCCTCGGAGGAGGCACAGAAGCTCCTGAACGACAGGCAGCTTAAAACAGATCAGCTGCCGGTTGTGCTTTTCAACGATGGCAGCGCGCTCTCCGAGGCAAATCCGGACGCTGTAGCAGCGAAAGTCGGGCTGAGTACCCATGCAACCCAGGAGTTCTACGACATGGTCGTGGTGGGCGCGGGCCCGGCGGGACTGGCTGCGGCAGTGTACGGGGCAAGCGAGGGCTTGAAGACCTTGGTGATCGAGCCGGAGGCGCCAGGCGGACAGGCGGGATCGAGTTCGCGGATCGAGAACTATCTCGGCTTTCCGGCGGGAATCACTGGAGCCGATCTTGGCCGCAGAGCCCATGTACAGGCAGCGCGATTTGGGGCCGAATTCGTGACCCAGAGGGCTGTGGGATTGCGACTTGATGGGCAATACAGATTCATTCAACTTGCCGATGGACGGGAAATTTCCTCCCATGTGGTGCTGCTCGCCCCCGGGGTGCAGTACCGGAAACTGGGAATTCCAGGCGCCGACCGGCTCACGGGGAGGGGGATCTACTACGGCGCAGCGTTGGTCGAGGCCACATCTTGCAAGGATGAGGAAGTCTATGTGGTTGGGGGCGCAAACTCAGCCGGGCAGGCGGCCCTCCATTTCGCGAAATTCGCTCGAAAAGTAACGATGCTGGTCCGCGGGGACGGGCTCTCAGCGACGATGTCGAAATACTTAATCGATGAGATCGAGCGCACATCCAATATTTCAGTGGAAACGCATACCCAAGTAATCGCCGCAGAAGGGGAAGATCGACTGGAGGCCTTGCGCTTGGGGGGACCTAAAGGCGACTATTGCGTAAAAGCGAGCTCATTATTTGTATTCATCGGTGCGGAGCCCGGCGTGGAGTGGCTTCCAGCAAGCATTCTTCGTGACGAAAAGGGCTTTCTGCTGGCCGGGCCAGATCTGAAGCAGGACGGGAAAATGGTAAACGGCTGGAAGGAAAGCCGGGAGCCGTTTCTCCTGGAGACGAGCGTTCCGGGAGTGTTCGTAGCGGGAGATGTCCGGCACGGCTCGGTGAAGCGGGTTGCGTCAGCGGTGGGGGAGGGATCGATCGCGGTGCAGTTCGCGCATCAATACCTTGCGGGATTCTAGATGGGGATCGAAACAGCAGAGATGAAAGTGGGCGGACAGACTATCAACGTCGACTCGGTTCCCTTTGGAGAAGTTGCGGGGGAGTTGAAGCAGACTCGTCCATTCGCCTCAACGTCCACGGAATCCATCGGTGGAATCGATGTTGTTGAGAGAGTCACCGCAAAAGCCGGGACGACGCTCACTGAACCCGGAAACACATCAATGTATTACTGGCTGCTGCTCCACGGGAAATGCCAGGCAGATCGAGTGGAACCGGACGGTTCACGCAGCACGGTAGGAACCGCGCAGAGCGGCGAAGGTTTCGGTGAGACACCGTTCCTTACAGGGAAGACACACGCGGCATTCCTGATCACGGCAATTGAAGACTCGACGCTTGTGCGATTCACTGGCGAGCAGTTCTGGCAGCTGATGTCGTGCTGCCCGGGAGCGCGCCGTGTCATTCTGTCGGACATGGCAGCGAGGCTATCGGCTTACCAGGCTGAGGCGCTGCATCGCGAGAAGCTGGTGTCGCTTGGCACGCTGGCAGCGGGGCTGATGCACGAGTTGCATAATCCCGGATCAGCCGCGAAAAGAGCGGCGTCGCAATTGCGAGAGAACATGCTGAAGCTGCAGGACCTAAGCCTGCGTTCTTCAAAAAAACCAAAAACTCCCGAGCAATTAGAGTGCATGCACAGGCTGTTGAAGCATGCGGTAAGAGGCTGCCAGTGCAAGGCGCTTAGTTCTATTGAACAGGCCGACGCGGAAGAGAGACTTGGCGAATGGCTCCAGGAATCGGGCGTCGAGAATGCATTCACGATTGCGCCGGCGATGGTCGGGATGGGCTTCGAGCAGGAAGAATTGAAGTGTGCGAGAGAGTTCTTCGATGTGCAGAGCTTCTCAGACACCCTGAACTGGCTAGGGGCGCTGGTTTCGAGCGTTTCGCTGGTGTGCTCGATCGAGGAGAGCATCTCGCGGATATCCGATTTGGCGATGGCCGTGAAGAAGTTTGCTTATGATGATCGCTCGCCGCTGAAGGAACTGGATGTGCACGATAGCCTTCAAAGCACGATCACCATCCTCGGTCACAAGCTGCGCGTAAAGCAGATCGCGGTCGAGAAGAAATTTGAAGCGTCTCCGTCGGTCATCAAAACACGCGGATCGGCACTAAGCCAAGTCTGGACCAACCTGATCGACAACGCTGCGGATGCGTCCCCCGTTCAGGGGCGAATTGAGATTGCAACCTGTACGGAAACCGATCCAGGCAATGCCGATGATCCTGGATGGCTGACGGTGAGCATAACTGATCACGGGCCCGGAATTCCGGCAGACATTCTACCGAGGATCTTCGAGGCATTTTTCACGACAAAGCCTCAGGGTTCGGGTACAGGTCTTGGCCTGGAAATCGTTCATCGTATCGTGACGCAAAAGTTCGGTGGAACGATCAGCGTGACATCCGAACCCGGTAACACCCGCTTCGAAGTGAAGCTGCCCCTCAGTGGCAACGGAATAGAAGCAAGAGCCTTGAAGTTATAACGCTGCAGTGCTCATCGCGCAGTTCCCTCCCATCATCGTCAAGTAGCACCAGTGTCCGCCGATACAGATAATTGAAGGGCGGTTCTGTGGCTGATATCTCAGAGCTAATGGAGTCTGCACTGCATGCACTCGCTGAAGGTGTAGCCCTTGCGGATGACTGTGGCCGTGTTGCGTTCTGGAATTCGAGCGGGGAGATCATTACAGGATGGGCGTGGGACGACATAGTCGGCCGTACAGTGCGCGAAATCCTGGACACAGTCCTGGTTGGCGGTCGCGCGCATTGGATTCGACAGACCGATGGAAGAACAGGTGAACACGGACGGGTAGTTCATATTCGTCACAAGCTGGGCGTTGAAATACCGGTGACCGCACCTATGCTCGTGCTCCGGGACGGACTCGGGAGACGATTAGGAACAGGAGTCTTGTTCCATCCGGTCGAAAAGAATCGATGCACTCCCGAATGGGGAGACTGAACGAGACCGGGACAACAATGAAAGCCAGGTGGAGTTGGAGGAACGACTGGCCCGCATTCATGAGGATTTCCGTAACGGAGACAGCCCGTTCGGAGTGCTCTTGGTAACAATCGACCAAGCAACAGCATTGCGACGTTCTCATGGCAAGAGCGCTAGCGAAGCCATATTGGAATCGATCGAGAAAACAATCAGCAACGGATTGAAACCAGCGGAGGAGATTTGCCATTGGGGAGATCAAGACTTCCTTATCCTCTCGCATGAGCGGAGCGCGGCGGCTCTTACCGCACACGGACGATACTTGACCGGCCTCGCACGAACAGCCGATTTCAGATGGTGGGGCGATCGCATTTCTTTGACGGTGAGTATCGGTGCGGCGCAGGCCGAAAGAGACGAGAACTTCTGCGACCTACTGGAACGGGCAGAGGTGGCAATGCTGGCAAGCATCTACGCGGGAGGAAACCAGACAACAGCAGCACGGGGGAACGTTTAGATGTTCGCCATTATCGGCATTGTTTTGGTTTTTGGTGCGGTCGTCGGAGGCTTTCTGATGGAGAAAGGGCACCTCCCTGTTCTGTTACAGCCCGCCGAACTTCTGATCATAGTCGGCGCGGCTGCCGGAACCCTCCTGATCGCGAATCCAATGCACATTGTGAAGGGAATCTTTTCGAACTTAAAAGGCGTCCCGACAGGTTCGAAGTTCAAGAAAGAACGTTACCTCAGCTTGCTCAAGATGATGTTCATGCTCCTCAACAAGGTTCGTAAGGAAGGATTGCTCAGTATCGAAAGCGATGTAGAAAAGCCGAAAGAGAGCTCGACTTTCAAGGCATTTCCCGAATTCCTTGCCGATCATCATTCGCTGAACTTCGTTTGCGACACGCTGCGCATGGCAATCACAGGCGGGGTAGAGCCATTCGACATGGACCGAATGATGGAGTTGGATATGGAGGTACATTACCATGAAGCGACACAGCCGGTGAATGCGCTGACCACCGTGGCCGACGCACTTCCGGGTCTTGGCATCGTCGCCGCCGTTCTCGGCGTGGTGATCACAATGGGTGCGCTCGGAGGTCCGCCGGAGGAGATCGGCCACAAGGTGGCGGCGGCCCTCGTGGGCACTTTTCTTGGGATTTTGCTGTGCTACGGTCTGATCGGTCCGTTAAGCGCCAACATGGCAAAGATTGTTGACGAACATAACGATTACCTGCACGTTCTTAGAGTCTTGCTGCTTGCATTTCTGAAGGGGTCTGCTCCGATCATCGCTGTGGAACTAGCGAGGAGGGCGATTCCAGCACGCGTCCGTCCGACTCTCGACGAGATGGAGAAGCACTGCAAACTCCAGGGCAGTTCAGCGGCAGCGGAAACCAAGGCAGCATGAGGATAGGTTCAGGGTGACCACTAAGACGCAGCCGATCATTGTCATTAAACGAAAAGCGGTGCATGGCAGCCATCACGGCGGCGCCTGGAAGGTGGCGTACGCAGACTTTGTAACTGCGATGATGTCTCTGTTCATCGTGCTCTGGCTCATGAACTCCAGCGAGAAGATCAAGAAGGCTGTGGCCGGTTATTTCAATGATCCAAAAGGCACCGGTTCATTGATGGGAACCGTGATGGCCGGAACTGGTGAGACCATCAGTGCGGCAGCGGCCAGCGACATGCAGAAGCTGAAAGAAAAGCTGGAGGAAGAGATCAAGGCCAAGAAGGATCTGGAAAAGCTCTCGAAGCAAATTGAAATTACGCTTACTGCCGAAGGTCTGCGGATCGAACTTCTCGAAGACCAGAATGGCACGTTTTACCAAAGCGGAAGCGCAAGCTTGAGTGGCAGCGGACAGGAACTGCTGGCCCTGCTCGCAGGCGAGTTGAAGGGTCTGTCAAACTCTCTGTTGATCGAAGGACACACGGACGCGTCCCGTTACTCAGAGGACGCGAAGTACACAAATTGGGAGCTATCAGCAGACCGTGCCAATGCAGCCCGGAGGCTCATGCAGCATGATGGGGTCCGTAGTGATCAGGTGACTCAGGTACGAGGCTATGCAGACCAGTTGCTGCGGGTGAAAGCCAACCCCTACGATCCCTCGAACCGCCGTGTTTCGATCTTGGTAAAGAACCAGCAAGGGGCAATTCCGTCGATAAAGCGAATTCGGCAGGAGAAGAGGCAATCGATTCCGTCGCAAGAGCACGGAGATTCTCAAGGGGCCGGCAACGACCTCAATGTCACGGGACACCCGGATAAAAAGGAGATCAGGAACGTCTCCAGTCAGAGTGAGAGTCAAGCGGTCTCCGCACCAGATCCGCGAAGTTGGTCTCGGCGACTCAGAGGTTTACTTCCCAAGTTTCACCGCTAAATTGCCCAGCAGAAGGGGCTCGCCCAACGCCATGGTGTACTCTGGTGCACGAGTAGGAAAGCGTTTACCGGAGGAGCAGTCATGGCAGTCGTAGCCGGAGTCGATTTCGGTACTTTGAGCGTACGCGTCACCTTGGTGGATAGTGAGTGCGGACCTGTTGGCACAGCATCTGCGTCGTACCCTCTGCACCGGCGACGGGAAGATCCAAATTTCGCAACGCAGTCTCATGCAGACCAGATGAACGCGCTCGCCGTGGCCATCACGGATGTACTGGCCTCAACGGGGATAAGCGGTGACAGCGTGCAGGCGATCGCCCTGGATACAACCGGATCCAGTGTCATCCCTGTCGATGAGAACCTTCAACCCCTGGATGACTACTACTTGTGGTGCGATCACCGGGCCCACGAAGAGGCCGAGGAGATTACCAGAAAGGCCCACTCTCTGGGTCTCGAAGCCATTGAATGGTGCGGCGGTGTGTACTCGCACGAATGGGGCTTCGCAAAGCTGCTCCATTGGCTGCGGCATAACCCGGGCAAACGTGATTCATTTGCCACGGCTCTGGAACATTGCGACATGGTGGCCGCAACTCTTTGCGGCGTGACCAATGTGCATGAAGTAAAGCGCAGCATTTGCGCGATGGGCCACAAATGGATGTGGAATTCGAAATGGGGCGGGCTGCCGCCAGAAGAGTTTCTAACCGCCGTGGATCCTCTGTTTAAGGGCGTACGCGCGAAACTGGGAGGCCAATATCTGACAAGCGACAAAATCGCGGGGCACCTCGCGCCAGAGTGGGCGCAGCGGCTGGGTGTGCGCGCTGGCATCCCGATTCCCGTGGGAGCGTTTGACGCTCACTGGGACGCCCTGGGATCCAACATCCGCGAGGGTGATGTCGTCAACGTCGTAGGAACCTCTACTTGCATCATCGCTATTGCGCGGGATGCGCAACTGGTGCCCGGCGTATGCGGTGTTGTCCCCGGCAGTGTTCATCCCGGATACATCGGTATCGAAGCCGGTCTCTCCGCCACGGGAGACATCTTCGAAGCAATCGCTCAGCGCGCAGGGACTCGCGTGCACGAGTTGTCAAAGGGGCTGGAATCGTTCAAGGCTGGACAAACCGGCTTGCTCCGGCTGAGTTGGGACAACGGCGATCGAACCGTGCTCGTGAATCCGGAACTCGGTGGCGTAACACTCGGCTGGAACATGGTGAGCACCGCGCAGGATGAGTTGTTCGCAGCGATTGAAGGAACAGCATTCCACACGCGCATCATCCTCGAGCGGATGGCGGAGCATGGAGTGCGCGTCGATCGTGTCATCAATGCTGGAGGAATCCCGCAGAAGAATGAAGTTCTGAACCAAATTTATGCAAACGTGCTCAACAAACCGGTTCTGGTTCCAGCGGGAATACCGACCAGTTTGGGATCCGGGATTATGGCGCTGCTTGCCGCCGGTATCTATAAGACGATTGAAGAGGCGCAGAAAGCGGTCTGTCTGCCGTTCCGCACCGTTGAGCCGGATCGGCGAACAACCGAGACGTATGACCAGCTCTATAGCCTCTATAAGGATGTCTACTTCGCGCTCGGACAGCGCGAGGCGCCGGCAACGTCTCTCGGCCAAGTTCTTCCTGAATTGAGAAGGATTGCCGCTGAAGCGCGGGCGAATATCTAAATATCTGACCGGGCAGTCTTGATGGACACAGATAATAACGCCGGGAGAGTTCTGCTCTCCCGGCGTTTCCGTTATTGGAAGTTCGTTTAGAAATCCAGACGGAGACCGAACTGCATGTGACGAAATGCGTTCTTGCCCATCACCGTTGTGTAGAAGCCGAAGCCAGGGTAGGTAAGAGCGTTGTTGATGTACTCATTGTTGGTCGTGTTGTCATCGAATCGCACTGAGTTGGTGACGTTGAACACTTCCCATGCGAACTTGAGCCGTGCTCTCTCAGCGAGGTTCCAGCTTTTTGCCAGCGAGGAGTCGATGTCGAACACACCATCTCCACGGAACTTGTTACGCATGCCGGCTTCACCCGGATAAGGCAGACGCATCGGAGAACCCGAGGTTACACCTTCACTGATCGCGTTATCGTCCGCGAAGACCTGCGGAAGACCATTCTTGATGTGCTTGTGAACTTTGACGGGAGCGGTGTTGACGGCGTATGCCTGCAGTTCCCAGTTCGTAGTCCATCCGGGCTCGATGACCGAGAACGGAAGGCCACTTGTCCAGCGGCCCAGTCCAGACCACTGCCAACCGCCCCAGATTGCATCGCCGAGTTTGCTGGAACCGCCCAGCAAAGACTTGCCGCGACCGAATGGCATCGCGTATGTCCAGTCCACGGTGATCAGGTGCGTCGTATCGAAGTCAGACAGGCCACGGCTTAGTGACGGATTCCAGACGTTCTGAATCGCGCTATAGGACGTGGATGAACGCTCCGCATCCGATCCCATGTCGATGGACTTGGAGTAGGTGTAGCTGAAATCCATGGTCAAGCCGTTGCGGGAGGGATGCCGGAGTGTCAACTGACCCGCGTTATAGGTGCTCGATCCAATGGAGGACAGGCTGATGAGCGACGAGAACTGCGGGCTCCAGAAGTTGCCGCATGGCGGTCCGTAGAAGCATCCGAAATCGATGTCATACAGAGCACCGGTCTCACCATAGGTGTAGCGTTGTGGCGCCCACTCGTTGTTGTAGATTGCCTCGGTTGCGCTTTCGCCATCGAAGTCGTAGTTGGCCATCTGGGGAAATACGTCTTCGAAATACTGAATGGTCGGAACATAGACCGGATCTACTTCGTCCGAACAAGTGCTATCGCTGCAGGTGATAAGGCCACCATAAGCGCCGCCGTTCTGATCCGAGAACTTCGACATCTGGGTTCCAGCTGTGAAGTAATCGCCAGCACCCTTCGGATCGTTGTAGTTCACCGGCTCAGCCAAATCCAACTGTTGAAGCAGATGGCGTCCCACGCGTCCTACGTATGCTGCGTCAACGAGAAACCCACCCGGCAACTCGCGCTGAACCGACAGATTGAAGGCTTCAGTATAGGGGGTTTTGATGTGATTATCGATGCCCCAGTTGATCCCGAAGGTCCCGTCCGGAACAGCATATGGGTAGATCTGCGTGTCCGGAGCAGCTGGTACCGGAAGATCAGGTAAATCGTGCGGCCCCGTGAATCGCGGAGCTGTTCTGTAGTTGACGGTATTTGCGGGGCTGTTGAATTGTGAGGAAAGACCGAACGAACCTAACGTCGCGAACCGATTCGTCAGCGCCTCGCCGTAGTGATCAAAGTAGAGCCCAAAACCCGTACGGATCGATGTTTTGGAATCTGGGGCGTAAGCGAGTGAGAATCGAGGAGCAATGTTCCCCTTCTCCTTTGGCCAGAACGCCGCACCATGGTTGGCCTTTCCGATCGGGGTGAACAGGAGATCGTCCTCGAATACGCGCCCCTGAGCTGCCTCTGTTCCGCGCTTCTGATACCACGCGTGCGTGTCAACCGTAGGGGCAATCTGCTGTCCCTTACTTTCGTATGGAGTTTGGAGAATCGTGTGACGTAGTCCGAAAGTCATGGTCAGATTTGGCTTGATCCGCCATGAGTCCTGAATGAAGTACTCGAACTCATTCGATTTGAAGTGGCGGTCGATGAAGGAGCCATCGGGCAACAGTGTCGCTTCGGTGGAGCTGGTTACCTTGTAGTTGTTGCTTGAATCACGCTCTGCCACCAGGCCGACGAGGGTTGCGTAGGCGTATTCAAAGGACGTTGCGTAGCCCGGATCGACTGCAGGAAGGCCCAGGCTTGTCGGATCTGGAGCGAACTTGGCGCTAAGATACGACGGATTGGTGCTAGCGCCGTTGTAGGAGCTTGTATCGTTTGCAGTATTGTTCGTGATGCCGCGCCAATTGCCGCCGATCCCGATCGTGTGATTACCGCGTATCCAGCTCAGGTTGTCGTCGATCGTATTAACCGGAACGTTCACAATCGAACTGCGCGTTTGTGCAGTTGGTTGTGAAAGGAAGCGAATGACCACGTAATCGCCCTGCCCGACACCGGCGCTGGAATAACCTTGCCGAATATAGGCATACCTAAGATCGTTCACGATGTTCTGGGTCGCAGAAAGCGTATATCCGAATGCCAGACCCTTGCTGTTGTCCTCAAGGGACGATGAAGGTGGCTGTCCGGGGAATTGCTGGGTACCGGCTGCGAAATCCTTCTGAAGATTGCCTCGAACGAAGAAGTGGTGCTTCGCACTCGGCGTGAAGTCGATCTTGCCGATGTTCGTATTCAGACGAGAGGGGGCCGGCGAGCTGAAATTGTATGTTCCGTTGTTGATGCCGTCTCCACCGGCGAGAACGGTCGAGGTAGGTTCACTCGACAAGTAGTCAAGCACCGCCTGGTCCACACCGGGACCGTTCGGGCACGCTGTGCATCCGGTGTCCAGTTGCTGGATCTGCTGTTTGGTCAAAAGTACGGTAGAACCGTCTGCAGCGAAATAACCTACTTGCCCGTTCATGAAGCTGGCGGATGGGGTGATCTGTGAAACGGCCTGGTTCGTCGCCAGTCGCTGGCCCTCGTAGTTGTAGAAGAAGAACAGTTTATTCTTCAGGATGGGGCCGCCAATGCTGCCGCCAAAGGTGTTCACAATGTATTTAGTGGGCCGATTTGGCTCACCATTTGTGACTTGCTGGTTCTTGATGAACCAGTTGTTCGCCACCATGTTGGACGGCCGATGATACTCATAGAGCGAGCCATGGAGCTGGTTTGTGCCGCTCTTGGTGATTAGCGATAACTGCGCGCCGGACGATCTTCCCGCATCAGCATTGCTGTCTGCAGTCGTCACGCGGAACTCTTCGGTTGAATCCAGGGTAGACCGCAGGACGCCGTTGAAGGCGTATCCGTTGACCTGATCGTTATTGTCGACTCCATCGAGCGTGACATTGCCCTGGTCGGAACGAGCGCCGGAGACCGCACCCTGGCGGCTATCCTGCGAGCTTGCCGATGTCTTGTCGGTAAGTCCAATCGACTCGCCCATGAACAAGACGCCTGGCTGAAGGCTGAGGAGCGAGATGGGATCGCGACCGTCCATCGGCATGGCTTCAATCGTCGCGTTGCCTACGGCATTGCCGATGCTCGCATCGGTTGTGTTCAGGGTCTGTGCAACTGCGCTCACGTCAACGGTTTCAGTACTCGCCTGAATGGTGAGTGCGAAGTTGATAGTTGCAGGCTGGTTTACGAGCAATTCAGCAGTCTTGTTCTGATCGCCAAAACCTTGAGCCGTGGCTTTGATCACGTACTTCGCGGGAGGAATTTGGGCGAAAATGTAATTCCCCGAACTATCCGCAACGGCGTCGAAGCTGGCCCCGGTTGCGTTATTCGTGATCGTGATCTTAGCTCCGGGAACAAGCGCGCCTGTCGGGTCTTTAACGGTGCCACGGAGTGAGGTGGTTGCGGTCTGGCCGAATGAGGGAACAGTGAGGGCAAGGATACAAATGAGTATCCATCCCAAATGGGATTTCTTCACGGCGATTCCTCCAGAAAAGCGTACAAACGTGGATCTTTTTATTTCTCTGCAAACGACTTCAGGAACAGCCCCGCGCAAGAGCCGGAGTAATGCCGGGAATCCAGCACTCTGCGATGATTGAGTGGGCCGCGGGACAAAAAAGCCGCAATTTGCGGCTTTGACACGGAATCGACCTCCGTGCCTGGGGTCTACCAATAATCTATTTCCTCGCCCAATCAGGATTCAATGAAAAACGTCGCTCACGTTCGATTTATGGCGATTCACCCTCGTAACAGGTCGTTTTGTCTCATTGCTGCTGCTGAATTTGCTGAAGATCGACGAGCGGCATGGGGGGATCAGGAGGCTGTTGGGCCCGCTCCACCAAGACTGACCAGTCTTCCGGTATGGGCATCTTCCGATCCAAGGCCGGCGGAAGCTCGCTTGCCGCAACATGAACAGCTACATAGAGTTCGCTGGACGTCTTCCCCCTAAAAATGCCATGAGTGGGGGGAACATCCGCATAATCCCGACCCACCGCGGTCCGTATGTGCCGATGTTGAGCCACCAGGTTGTTGGTGGGATCGAAGCCCACCCAGCCGAGGTGCGGCATCAGCACGTCAATCCAGGCATGAGTTGCGTCCGGGGTGGATCGGTCGTGATCCTCAAGGCCGCGGTAGAGATATCCAGAGACATAGCGCGCTGGAATGCGGACATGACGGAGAAGCGCAATCATCGTGTGGGCGAAATCCTGACAGACGCCCCGTCGGTTCGTAATGGCTTCGTCAATTGGTGAATCGACGCGCGTTGAACGAGGCACGTACTCGAAGTACTCGAAGAGACGCCGATTGAGTTCCTGAACGAGCATAAGCGGGTCGTCACGCCTCACAATTTCGAGCTGTTGCGCAAGACTCAAAAGCGCTTCGGATTCGGCGGAAAACTTACTGGGAAGGAGCATCTCCCAATAATCTCCTGCCTCCACCAGGGCATCCAGAGCTTGCCAGGCATCCGGTGACAAGAACTGGGGCACATCTGAAATCGGCTGCTGCTCCACAACGGACTCCGCGACAATCACAAGCTGGTTGTGTTCTCCGGGTATATCGAAGTGATGGATGTTGTTACCGAAATGATCTCTGTAGGTAAATACGCGGCATCGGGGGCTCACGGAAAGCGAAAATGTCAGGCAGTGCTGACTGGAGTCGGAACGAGGATGCATCCGCGTCTCCATAATGCTTTCGCTCACGGGTTGCGAATATCGATATCGAGTCAGGTGCCGTATTGCGTAGAAGTTCATTGTGCCAATCTCAGATTGCAAGGGCCGATTGAATTGAATACTGAATGTAGTAGCTGTACATGAGATCGTGAATCCTCATGCACTGCTGGCGGATTGAATGGAGAAACGCCGCCGCATCGCCCGAGAGTATCTCTGTAATGGACGTGAAGCTGAGCATCGCGTGGAGCCGGCCGATGGTTGCCGTGAGTTCATCAGGTGGTCGACGGCCACCGGTATGTTGAATGGCCTGGATAGCCTGGCGCACTCCGTCGACTGAATAGCGAATCGCGTGAGGAAAATCTCGATTGAGCAAAAGAAACTCGAGAATACGATCGGGGCTCAAATCAGCCGTATAAACCTGACAATATGCCTCGAACGCGGTACAGCACCGTAGCAAGCCGACCAGCTCCAGGTACTGATATCCCGAGTATTCCCGTTCGGGCGGCTGGAAAAGATGCGGCTGATATACCTCAAGAAGGGTTGCGATTGCGTAGGCCCGCTCCAGATACCGGCCCAGGCGGATGAAATGCCAGCCCTGTCCGTGAATCATTGTGGTGTCGCTAACGCCTTTAAAGAGATGAACCGCGTCAATTAAGGATGCGAGAACATCATTCAGGTTCGCGCGAAACTGGCTCTCTGTGTAGGGCGAGTGCATCTGGTGATACAGCCGGTTCAGCCGCTGCCACTGTTCGGTCGAAATTTCCTCCCTGATCTGGCGAGCGTTTTCCCGCGCTGCATCAATGCAGCACGACACTGACGCGGGATGATGCTTGTCGAACACCAGCTTCAGCGCATTCGATGCAGGGTCGCCGTTCCAATCAAATCCGGGCGGATCACCTAGAGATAACAGCAGACGCTGCCAGTGCGTCTCCGCACTCGCTCCGCCGGAATCGAGCATAAGGCTCATCGCCACGTCGAGTTGACGCACAGTGTTCTCTGCGCGCTCAAGGTAGCGGCTCATCCAATAGAGACTGTCGGCAACCCGAGATAGCATTTTCGTTGTCTCCGGGAATGTTCGGTCGTTTGCTATTCCAGTACCCACGTATCCTTGCTGCCGCCACCTTGGGAGGAATTGACGACGAGCGAGCCTTTCTCCAGTGCTACGCGAGTCAAGCCTCCCGGCACAATATTGATTTTGTCTCCATAAAGGATGTACGGACGAAGATCCACATGCCGGGGCTCGAGATGGTCGCCTATTAAACAAGGAGCTCGAGAAAAATCGAGCGTGGGCTGAGCGATATAGTTGCGCGGATTGTCCTGGATGCGTGCCGCAAACTCCTCACGCTGCTGCGCGGTCGAGTGCGGGCCGATCAGCATCCCATATCCACCGCTTTCGCCCACTGCCTTGACGACCAGCTTATCGAGGTTGGAAAGAACGTGCTGCCGCTGGCTACTCTCGGTCAGAAGATATGTCTCCACGTTGTTGATGATGGGATCTTCGTCGAGATAGTAGCGAATGATCCGCGGTACATATGCATACAGAGCCTTATCGTCTGCCAGGCCCGTCCCGAAAGCATTGGTGACTGTGACATTGCCAGCCCGATACGCGTTCAATAGTCCTGGGCATCCGAGTATGGAATCGCTGCGGAAGATAAGCGGATCGCTGAAGTCATCGTCCACTCGCCGATAGATAACGTCTACCCGCTTCAAGCCATCTGTCGTCCGCATGTAAACAACATTGTCGTGTGTTACGAGATCTCGACCCTCGACCAGGTCGATACCCATTTGCCTCGCAAGATAGGTGTGCTCGAAATATGCGGAGTTGAAAACTCCAGGAGTAAGCAGAACAATATTCGGCTCCGGACGGCCTTCAGGGGCAAGCGAGCGCAGAGTCGCAAGGAGAAGTTGAGGATAATGCTCGATTGGCCGCACGCCGTAGCTATGAAAGAGCTGCGGAAACGTCCGCTTCATCACCCGTCGGTTGGTGAGCATGTAGCTCACTCCGGATGGAACCCTGAGATTGTCCTCGAGAACGACGAATTCGCCGCTATTCAACCGAAGAAGGTCGGAACCTACAACAGAAATGTACACGTTGCGTGGAACCTGCAGGCCTCTCATCTGCCTTCGGTAGTGCTTGCAACTATAGACCAGCTCTCGAGGTACTACCTGATCGGCAAGGATCTTCGCTTCGGAATAGACATCGCGAAGAAACAGATTCAAGGCCATAATGCGTTGGGTGAGACCTCGTTCGACCCGAGCCCACTCACTTGAAGTAATCAGTCTGGGCAAAAGGTCGTAGGGAAATATCTTCTCGGTGCCCTCATCGCGACCGTAAACAGTGAAAGTGATCCCTTGGGTAAGGAAAGAGAGGTCTGCCGACTGCTTTCGCCGCTGCAATTCCTCTTGCGGGAGCCGTGCTAACGTCTCGACCAATGCGCGGTATGCTTCGCGGACGTCGCCGGATGGAGTGCGCATCTCATCGTAGGCGCGATCCAGGGGGTATTCGCCGTAAAGGGCCTCCAACTCCGTAGTCGAACCGGATTTCATCGCGCTTCGGATCCCCCGCTGCAGTTCAGGTTTCTTTTAATAACCGAGTCCATTTCGGTCCCACTCCAGCAGGAAAATCCATTGGATCGCTCTCTCGCTTGTAACACGCTGAGCATAAGGGCACAATGAGGGATTTCTGGTGCCCACTTATTGCATCGAAAATTCGGCTTCCCTCAAGCCGAAGTAGAGGGTAAGGGGATAGCATCTGAATATGAGCTACGACCTGATGGTCTTCGAACCGAGCGCGGCACCGACGGGGCACGAAGAGTTCCTCGGGTGGTATGCGCAACAGACCAAGTGGAACGAAGATCACGGGTACGACAATCCTGCGATTACCTCAGAGCATCTCCGTGCCTGGTTTTACGAGATGATTCAGATGTTTCCGCCCCTCAATAAACCGATCTCACTCGATGAGCCGCGAAGAGATGAAGCCTCGAGCACCGATTATGCTATTGGCCGAGACTTCATCTACGCCTCGTTTGCCTGGTCAAAGTCGGAAGCTGCGTATATGACGGTGGCGCGATTGGCCGAAAAGCACCAGCTCGGCCTGTTCAATGCCAGTTCCATTGGAGAAGAGGTCTGGATTCCAGATGAGGGGAAGATGGCTCTTGCCCACGACAAAGGGCCGCCTACTCTCGCAGGAAGAATCAAGAGCTTCCTCAATTTCGAATAGCAGAAAGGCGAAGAATCGTACGGGATGGACCTCTGAATTGCCGTCAGACGTTGCGATTTCGTGAGACTTTGCCTCTGCTTGTGTTCGTCTGTACCCATTGGGATAACCTGATTTCTGGAGAGAATCACCTACAAATGGCGCTGCTGAAGCGATTTGCCCTGCGATTCCCTGCTCTTCTATTCCTCTTGCTTCCCTTCTCTTTTGCGCGTGCACAGAAGGCTTCCATTGAAATCCTTGCCGATCTGACCGAGGCACCTCGCAAACTTTTCCATGCCGAAATCGACATCCCAGTCTCAACGGGTCCTCTGACTCTGACCTCGCCTGAATGGATCCCGGGGCATCACATGCCGTCAGGTCCAGCCAGTGCAATCACGGGAGTGGTATTCACGGCAAACGAGAAACCTCTCGAGTGGCGACGCGACGACGTCGACCTTTACGAATATCACCTGACTATTCCTGCCGGGGTCACGTTGTTGCACGCACATATCGATTCGATTGTCACCCGTCGCGTTTCGCAGAGGCTGGCAGCGCTGGAGTGGGAAGGGCTGATGCTTTACCCAGCACACGTTCCAGTGAAGGAAATTGCGATTCAGCCTTCAGTCAAGGTTCCAGTCGGATGGGGCATCGGAACGGCGCTGAAGCCGATTAGCGGCGGATCTTACCCTGTTCCTGCTGCGGGCTCTGTTACCAAGTTTGCGGTCACCAATGTTGAACAACTCGAGGACTCGCCGATCCTCACCGGTTTGTACTTTCACGAGTATCCTTTGGCACCGACGATCTCGCCGAGGCACTACCTGGACGTAGCTGCGGACGCGCCGGATGACGCAAACCTGCGGCCGTCCGTCCTTGCGGAAGTCGCGAATCTTGTGCGGGAAGCCGACTCGCTCTACACCTCACACCACTACAACGAGTATCACTTTCTGCTCACACTTTCAGATGTGGCAGGCGGGATGGGATTGGAACACGGGCAATCTTCGGATAACGGCGTCGGCGAGAAGGGATTCTCGGACGATGTGCATCAGTTGCCAGATTCGGATCTACTCTCGCACGAGTTTACGCATTCGTGGAACGGCAAATATCGGCGGCCAGTCGGCCTCTACCAGCCCGACTTCGCAACTCCGATGCAGGGAGCGATGTTGTGGGTATATGAGGGCATGACAGAGTACTGGGGGAATGTTCTCGCTGCGCGGTCAGGATTGAAGACTCCAGATGAATACAAGGACGTGCTGGCCATGACTGCGGCCGAATTGGACTATACGCGAGGGCGCGAGTGGAGACCGACAGAGGATACTGCGATAGCGGCAAGCATCCTGCGCGGGAGTAATCGAGCATGGGAAAACTGGCGTCGTGGACAGGACTACTACTTCGAAGGCGAATTACTCTGGCTCGATGCGGATACGCTCATCCGCGAGAAGACCGGCAACCAGAAATCACTCAATGATTTCGTGAAGATCTTTCTCGGAAAGAGCGGCAACACAGGTCCGCTGATTGTGACGTATACGTTTGAGGAACTGGTGCAGGACCTAAATCAGGTTTTGCCTAACGACTGGGCAAAGTTTCTGCACGATCGCGTAAACAGGATTAATCCCCGAGCCGATGTCGCTGGGCTCGAACGGGGTGGATACAAGCTGGTTTATCACGACAAGCCGACCAAATCAGAGCGGATGATTCAGGCTGCTGAAGGTCGTCGAGGCGGAGGCATAGATTGCTGGTATTCGATCGGACTGCAGTTCGGTGCCGATGGCACGATCGCTGATGTGCTCTGGCATGGTCCTGCAGATAAAGCGGGACTCGCGCCAGGCGAGAAAATCATGGCTGTCAATGACAAGGTCTACTCCGCGGACGCACTGCGTGATGCGATTCGCGGAGCAAAGGGTTCATCGAATCCGATTCGCCTGATAGTGCAAGCCGATTCGTTCGTATCGACGGTTCAGATCGACTACCACGATGGTGAACGCTATCCGGCACTGGAACGAGTCAATGGTGCCTCTGCTTATCTGGATGACATCATTAAGCCATTGACTACTCCGGAGAAAGCGCCGGAGCAGAAGAAGGAAGATTCAGAGTAAGAATCTTAATGTGGTCTTCCGGGCAGCACGAAGTGTTCGTCGCAGCGAGGTTCGTAGTTGTCGCCTGCCATAATGATCGGGCTATTGTAAGGGGCTGGCTTTCCGTCCACGAGGCGCTGAGGATAGAGAGCCTTCGCTCCGCAACTGCAATAGGCGACGAGTTCGGTGATGTTTCCGGCATAAGTGCGGACAAGCCAGGAGAGCTGGAGCATTTCGCCGAAGGGCATTCCTCGGAAATCTAACTCGAGGCCGGAGACGATCACGTCGTGTTCCCATTGGAGCAGGCGCTTTGTAAACACAAACAGATCGCTGACGAATTGGCCTTCATCAATCGCAATACATTCGACACGCTTGCCGATTTGCTGCTCTGTAGCTTCGAGGATCGGCAGCACAGACCAGGGATCCGCTGAGGGAAACTCGACGGCTTCCATCTTTCCGCACCCGTTGCGATTGCGGCTTTCGACCCAACCTGCTGCGGCCTTTGTATCGGCGCTCGGCTTGAGCAGCAAGACATACTGATGAGCATATTGACGCCGGATCTCGATACGGCGGAGCAGTTCCGCAGTCTTGTTGCTGCGCATTGGTCCGACGATCATCTCCAGTTTGCCAACCACTACACGTTCTCCGTGGGTTCGACTTCAACCGAAGCGCGCTCGCTTCACGGTCTGGCGGAAATCCTCGCCGGAAACCTCGACCTTTACACACATTTCGGCTAGACGAGAACGCATGCGGTCGCCGATGCGATCGCCGAGCGTCTGCTCGCGGGCGGCACGTTCCACGCTGCTGAGAGCTCCTCCGCCTGCGGGCAGGTCGGGATAGTTGGTGGTGATGATGGTCGTCTGCTTGTCGTTGTAACGCGTATTCAGAATGAGTGCTACGGTGTCCCAAACCCATTCGTTCGGCTTCTGCGCACCGAGGTCGTCGAGTACAAGCACGTCAGCGTTGAAGACCGGCTTGAGCAGTTCGAGTTCGGTGGTATTCACCTGCGGGTTGTAGCTGTTCTGGATGTTCTTTAGCAGCTCACGATAATCGCAGAAGAGGCCCTTGCAGCCCTTCTCCTGTACGAGGCGGCGCAGGACACCAACGGCGAGATGGGTTTTGCCTACGCCAATGGAGCCGGTGAAAAGCAGACCTTTGCCACCGGTATCGTGCGGGAATTCGTCGACAAAGCGACGGGCGGTGAGGAGGGCCTTACCGAGAGATGGATTAGCTCCGCGGAAATCAGTTTCGTATCCATCGAGCGTGTAATGACGATAGCGCTCAGGGATGTGTGCCGCGCCGACGCGACGCTCTTCGCGCTGTGACTGCTGGCACTCGCAAGGGCGCGACACCCAGAGGCCAGCATCGGATTTGACGCGGATCAGGCCGATTCCATCGCAGATGGGGCATGTGGTCATTGCTCTCAACAGCCTAGCGCAATTCGAGGAGAGGCGTTGCAGTGGGAAAGACGGGGCCGATCGTGGAAAAGGTTTCGAGACTGCTGTGCGTTGATGTTGCTAGCCACTGTAAGATTGGGAGTTCGCTGATTCCGATCATCTGAGAGGGATGCCATCATGAATCGAAACTCCTTGCGTGTTGCGGTCGCGGGTCTTGCATTTGCCACTGGTTCGATATTTGCTTTGCAGCAGACTGCACCTTCTCAGCCCGTTCAGGAGCCGGGCAACTTGCCGGAGACGAAGGCTCCTGCTCCAACTCAGACAGCACAGAAGCACCCTGACAACGACTACTGGCGCAAACACGACCAGCAACTTCTCACGGATTTTGCGTGGCTTGCCCGTTTCAAAGAGGCTGATGCGGCACTTGGCCCACCAGCGGCAGGCGAGAAGCGAGTTGTCTTTATGGGCGACTCGATCACCGAGGGCTGGCACTTCGACAAACCCGGCGGCGTATTCGCAACCAAGCCGTATATCAATCGCGGTATCAGCGGGCAGACCACACCTCAGATGGTGCTTCGGTTTCATCAGGATGTGATCAACCTGAAGCCGAAGGTGGTTGTGATTCTCGCGGGAACGAACGATATTGCCGGGAATACCGGCCCGATGACTCCGGAGGACACTGAGAACAATCTGGCTGCGATGGCCGAAATGGCAACCCAAAATCACATTGCGGTGGTGCTGTGCTCGATTCTGCCGGCCTTTGACTATCCGTGGCAGCCTGGGCTGACGCCTGCACCAAAGATCGATTCCCTGAACACGTGGATGAAGGACTATGCGGCCCAGCACAAGCACGTTTATGTGGACTACCACACGGCAATGAAAGATATACGCGACGGGCTGCCGACAAACCTGAGTAAAGATGGAGTACATCCCACCCCAGCTGGGTACGACATCATGGCTCCGCTCGTGGAGGCAGGGATCGCACGGGCGACAAAATGACATGCCTCGCAGCGCCGCTGGAGAGAACGGTGACACCCCCTCCCCCCGTCTGTTTGAGCAAAGGCGCCCTTTTCAGGTATTTACAGCGACTAACGTCTGCAAGTATCTGCAACCAGAGCACTTGGGCCTAGGAACTTCCAGCGAATAGGGTTAGCAGCTCTAAAAGTGGTGAAGATCGCTTTACTAGCAACCCATCTGCTGGGCAGGTTCGCAGCTATGGTGCCATTATGACGGAGTCTGCGAAACAATCTGCAAATCTTCAGAATGTTTTTCCGATGCAGCCCGAGAGCGATGCAACGCTCACCAGTGATTGGGACTGAATCTGAATTCCGCTGAGAGGTGGCTAAGACGAGCGGATGATGCGCACCTTGCCTTTCAGGATGTTTCGAGCAAAAACAAAGAGCGGCTCCAAAAGGAGCCGCTCAGGTTGCTGACGAACCCCACCATTTTAGTGGGGTTTGCTTTTGGGTTTTTGGATTCTAGTTTTTGTCCGTGGGAAAGGCC
>Ga0207654_10000038_pt1 | contig 108576 bp, 102 predicted proteins | sample KBSC64metaG_FD_184355 | JGI IMG/M metagenome (GOLD analysis project Ga0207654, IMG submission 184355) | Corn rhizosphere microbial communities from Kellogg Biological Station, Michigan, USA - KBS C6-4 metaG (SPAdes) (version 2) | ecosystem: Host-associated > Plants > Roots > Rhizosphere >... | reverse complement strand
TCGATCGCGTCGACGATTCGCCCGCCGACCCCTTGCCCGTGTGCGTCGCGCGCGACGGCCACCGACGCGACTTCCCCCAATGACGGTGAATATTCTTTCAACGCCCCGCATCCGACGACGGTCCCGAGGTCGTCGACGGCCACGACGAAGTCGGCGAGCGCCAAGCGCACGGAATCCGCCGTCCGATACAACATGATCGATTCCGCGGCATACCCATTCACGAGCGCGACGATTGAATCGACGTCGCACTCCTGTGCAGGACGGACGGTTGCACGCGCCGTCAGGACGGCGCTCATTGCAACACCCCTTCGAGCAACGCGATCCCGTTGGCCAAATCTGCGCGCGTCGCGATCAATGGTGGAAGGATACGAAGGGTGTATTCCCCCGCGGACAGAATGAGCAACCCGGCATCGAGCGCCCGCCCCACGACCGACGACGCCAGCTCGACAACGTCCAATCCCCACATCATCCCTGCACCACGGACCGCGCGAATGCGCCCGGTCCGGTGCGCGAGCGCGTGCAACTCGTTCCCGAACCAGGCTCCAGTGTCAGACACGTGCGACAACAACGCCGGATCCGCGAGCCGCTGCACGACGTGCAACGCGACGCTCGCGACCAACGGCCCACCACCGAACGTGGTCCCGTGATCGCCCGGCGACATCACCGCCGCCAGCTCGTCAGTCATGAGAACCGCACCCATGGGCAATCCACCAGCCAACGGCTTCGCCAATGTGACGATGTCCGGAGTGACCCCGCTTTGTTCGTACGCGAACAACGATCCGAGCCGCCCCAATCCACACTGAATTTCATCGAAGATGAGCGCGACACGACGCTCACGCGTCAACGCGCGCAGCTCCCGCAGGAACCCGTGATCGATGACGCGCACGCCACCTTCCCCCTGCACCGGCTCGACGATCACCGCCGCGGTGGTCTCAGCGTCGAGCACGGCGTCCAAATCCGACAGATCGCGCTCGCTGATCGAGACACCCGGTGCGAGCGGCGTAAACGGCGCTTGATACGCCACACGATCGGTCGCCGCCAACGTCGCGAACAACCGCCCGTGGAACGCCCCACGCAACGACACGATCCCCGTTTTGTTCGGTGACTGTGACCGCCCCCACTTTCGCGCGATCTTGAACGCGCCCTCGTTGGCTTCCGCCCCGGAATTGCAGAAGAACACGGACGACGCAAACGAATGGGCGACGAGGAACTCAGCCAACGCTTCGCCAGGCGCCGTACGGTATAAGTTCGACGTGTGGATCAACCCAGTCGCGACCGTACTCTGAATCGCCGCCGCGATCCCCGGATCGTTGTAGCCGAACGCGTTGACCGCGATCCCGCTCGTGAAATCCAAATACGAACGCCCGGCGTCGTCGAACAGGAACATCCCGTCGCCACGCACGAAGACCATGGGTGCGCGCTTGTACGTCCCCAACAACGCGGGGACAGCAGTTACCACAGCAGCCACCGGTGAAGTTGGTGAAGTGATCTCGTGCACGGTATCGGATTCCAAAGCAATCGTGGTCATCGGTCATCCTCCTCGTTACGCACCTGCCGTAACGGCAGCACCCGCGGTCTTGTGTGCCGCGGTCCCTACCGTCACCCGTGTTCCACGCGTCGCGTCCGTCAACGCGGACAGATCCGCGATCCGAACGGTCGCCACGCCTCCCGCCAACGCCGCATGCGCCGCTTCGAGCTTCGCCGCCATTCCCCCCACAGCGATCCCCGCCGAGATCAGCGCGCGTGCCTCTTCCACCGAGAGCTGTGGAATCACACGCTTGTCGCCGTCGAGTACCCCTTCGACGTCCGCGATCAACAACAACTCTCGTGCATGCAACGCGACCGCAATTGCCGCCGCCGCGTCGTCACCGTTCACGTTCAGCGCCCCCCCTTCCACACTGGCGACGTTTGCCCCCAGTGGGGAAATCACAGGCATGTACCCCGCATCGAGCAGCGTGGTCACCAATCGCGTATTGATCGCCGATGGCATCCCGACGAGCCCGAATTCCGGTACGCCCAGCGGCTGTGCGGCAATGAGTCGCGCATCTTCACCAGACACGCCGACCGCCGGCGCTCCGGCATGCGCGAAGCTCGACACGAGCCGCTTGTTGACGAGCCCCGACAACACCATCCGGATCACCGCGATGTCGTCCGCCGTCGTCACGCGCCGCCCACCGGCGAACTTTGGTTCGCCACCGAGCGTGCGTTGCAACGCCGAAATTTCGTCGCCGCCGCCGTGCACGACACACAACGCCTGCGCCTCGTTCCACGCCCGCGTCACGAGCGCGGGCAACGCGTCAGCCGACTGCGCGCGACCGCCAAGCTTGACGACGCGGATCGTGTTCGCGGTAGCGTTACCGTTACCGTTACCGTTACCGTTCGCGTGCGACATTCCCGTCTCCGTCATTACGCGATCAACCCCGCCGTCTCGTCGAAGCCACACATCACGTTGGCATTCTGAATCGCTTGCCCCGCGGCTCCTTTCACCAAATTGTCGATGGCCGCCAAGATGATAAGCGTGGGCGTGCGGACGTTGGCCGCGTGCGACACGCTGATCCGCACCACGTTGCGATACGTCACGTCGCGCAACGTCGGCGGACGATCGCTCATCTCGATGAACGGTTCACCCGCGTACATCTCCCGCCACACCGCCGCCGGCGTCCCGAGACGCTCGGTGACAGGCACGGTGATCGTCGCCAAGATTCCCCGTGCAACGGGCAGTAGATGCGGCGTGAACAACAAATCGTTATCGGCACCGAGCGCACTCGTCATCGCGCGCATCTCGTTCAAGTGCCGATGCTCGTTCCCCACCCCGTATGCGCGGTAATCTTCCGTCACTTCGGCGAACAACAACTCCGGCTTGGGCGATGCGCCGGCGCCGCTCACGCCGCTGGCCGCCGCGACGTGAATCGTCGCCCCCGGCACCGCGAGCCCGCGCGCAAACACCGGCGCGAGCGCCAACAAGATCGCCGTCGGATAGCACCCCGGATTCGCGACGACACGCGCGCCGGAAACCGCGTCACGCATCAACTCGGTCAATCCGTATGGGACGTCACCCAGTGTTCCGGCCAATTCGTTTCCAGGGCGAAGGTCGGCGGACAAGTCGACGACTTTCGCCCCGGCGTCACGCGCCGTGGCCGCCCATTGCGCCGACGCGCCGTGCGGCAGCGCGGAAAAGACGACGTCGGCTTGATCCAACCGCACATCGGCGGCGGCCGCCAACGTCAGTTCCCGTCCGGCAACGCGAATCTGCTCCCCGGCCCGTGAGTGTGCCGCGGCGAACGCCAATTCCATGTTGGGGTGCCGCGCCACCAGCGCGCACAGCTCCCGTCCGGCATATCCGGACGCCCCCAGCACTCCGACTGAAACTTTATTCACCTATAATGCATAACATTTCATTCTAGGCATCACAAGTGGCACGCATGAGAACCCGCGAAGCCTGGTGGCGGCGCGGTCCGGCGTGAAAACGAAGATGGATTTGAAGCGAGCGCTATCCAGGCTCGCCAGCGAGCGTTTTGAGGCGCCGGACAGTCCGTTCCCGCCCTTGCACCGACCGGCAGATGATGAGGATCGTGTCGTCCCCACCGACGGTCCCGAGAATGTCCGGCCACGCCTCACCGTCGAGCGCGGAGGCAATCGGCTGCGCCCCGCCAGGAATCGTGCGGAGCACCGCCATCTCACTCACCCCTTCGATCCGCAGGAACAGCTGCGGAAGCAGGGTATCCAGCGCCGCTCGGCTCTCCTCGATCGACCCGTCGGTCACGGCGTATCGCGCCCCTTCGGCCGTCGGGACACGCGCGATCCGAAGCTCTCGAAGGTCTCGCGATAGTGTCGCCTGAGTGACGTCCCACCCCCGGCGCAGAAGGAGCTTTCGGAGATCCTCCTGACTGGTGACCGGTTGCGATTCGATCGTCTCCAGAATCGCGGTCTGTCGCTCGCGCTTGTTCGCCATGGCTCCAAATAAACGGAAGCTAGCGAGGCGAAGCAACGGATTCGGTGCCATATATTCGGTGCCATATATAAGGTTGTACCGGTCTGCTCGGCTCCCTCGGGGACATCCCCGGGTGGAACTCAGCCCCCGTCTCCGGTGTCGATATTGCGCACCCCTGCGTTTTCGATTAAATATTCATTTCCAACGCATAATTATAGAGAATAGCCATGCCGCAGACCCCCACCAAAATCGCGCTCGCCTACTCCGGCGGCCTCGACACGTCGATCATCGTTCCGTGGCTCAAGGAACGGTTCCCGGGGGCCAAGGTGGTCTGCGTCGCCGCCGACATCGGCCAAGGCGATGAGCTCGAAGGGGTCAAGGCGAAAGCCATCGCCTCCGGCGCCGACGAGTGCTACGTGGAAGATTTGCGCGACGAATACGTCCGCGACTTCATCTTCCCCACGCTGCGCGCGGGTGCGATTTACGGCCGCAAGTATCTGCTCGGCACTTCCATGGGCCGTCCGCTCATCGCGCGGCGCCAGGTCGAAGTCGCGCGCCAAGTCGGCGCCGACGCGCTCGCGCACGGCTGCACGGGGAAGGGAAACGATCAGGTTCGCTTCGAGCTGACGTACGCGGCATTTGCGCCGGATCTCCCAGTCATCGCGCCGTGGCGCGAGTGGGACATCCGCAGCCGCGAAGACGCCATCGAATACGCGGCCAAGAAGAACGTCCCGGTCGCCGCGACCAAAGAAAAGATCTACTCGCGTGACCGGAACATCTGGCACATCTCGCACGAGGGCGGCATTCTCGAAGATCCCGCGCAGGGACCGCCAGCCGATCTCTTCATGCTGTCGCAAGCACCGGAGCAGGCGCCAGATACGCCGGAAACCGTCACGATCACCTTCGAGATGGGGACCCCGGTTGCCGTCAACGGCGAGTGTTTGTCACCCGTCGCCATCGTGGAAACGCTCAACACGATCGGGGGGCGTCACGGCGTGGGTCGTGTCGATCTCGTCGAAGATCGGTTGGTCGGGATGAAGTCGCGCGGGATTTACGAGACCCCGGGCGGAACGCTCTTGTACACGGCGCACAGCGAGCTCGAACAGCTCACGCTCGACCGCCGCACGTTGGCGGCGAAGGATACGATCGCGCCGCGCTACGCGGACCTCGTGTACGAAGGACGCTGGTGGACGACCGAGCGCGAAGCGTACGACGCCTTTGTGAACGTGACCCAGGAGCGCGTGACGGGAACCGTCTCGCTCAAGCTCTACAAGGGGAACGTCATCGTCGCCGGCCGGACGAGCCCGTTCGCGTTGTACGATGAGCGGTTCGTGACGTTCGGGGAAGACGATGTCTATGAACAGAGCGACGCCGCCGGGTTCATCCGGTTGTATGGACTGTCGAACCGCGTCCGCGCGCTGCAAGATCAAGAGCGCGCCGAAGCGCAGGCGAAAGCCGCCGAACAGTCGGCGAAGCTCGCGTCGGTCTAACAACAGTCTCACGGCGGTTTCACGCACGAGGCTGGAGGTGCATGGCGCCCCTCCAGCCGATGTCGCTACGTTTGCTTCGTGTCTGACACTCACAAACTCTGGGGTGGACGCTTCTCCGCCCCCACCGCGCACGCCCTCGATGCGCTGAATCGCTCGATCGGAACCGATTTCCGGTTGTGGCCATTCGACGTCAAACTTTCACAAGCCTGGGCGGCGGCTCTCGCGCAGGCGGGTGTGTTGACCGACGCGGAGCGTGACACGATTCACGCGGGACTCGATCGCGTCGCCCAAAGGATCGCCGGCGGCGCACAGCCGATCGAGACGGACGAAGACGTTCACACGCTGATCGACCGCCTGCTCCATGAAGAAGCCGGTGAGCCGGCGTCGAAGCTGCACACCGGACGTTCACGCAACGATCAGGTGGCGACCGCCGCACGCATGTGGGCAATGAGTGAAGTGTCGGCGCTCGACGCGCTCGTCCGGCAGTTGCAAGCTGTCATGCTCCAACATGCGGAACAGTTGCGCACGGTGCTGATGCCGGCGTACACGCATCTCCAACGGGCGCAACCAGTCTCGGCGGCGCATTGGATGCTGAACCACTTCTGGCCGCTGGAACGCGACCGTGCTCGGCTCGCCAATGCGGCACGCGCGGCATCGGTCCTTCCATTGGGATCAGGCGCCATCGCTGGCTCGGCATACCCAGTCCCACGTGAGTCGATTCGCGAGACGCTCGGCTTCAGCACGATCTCACCAAACTCCATCGACGCCACAGGCGATCGCGATTTCATCGCCGATCTCTTGTACGCCGTGACGATGCTCGGCGTGCACCTTTCTCGGCTCAGCGAGGATCTGATCCTCTACGGCACGAGCGAGTTCGGCTTCGTCACCTTCGGCGACCGTTTCTCGACGGGGTCCAGCATGATGCCGCAAAAGCGGAATCCCGACGCGCTGGAAATTGCGCGGGGCTGTGCATCGCGGGTCTTGGGTGACCTGACGTCATTGCTCGTGGCCCTCAAAGGGCTCCCGAGCGGCTACAACAAAGATCTGCAAGACGACAAGCGAGCACTCTTCGATGCGACGGATCTCATGCATCTCGTCCTTCCCGCCGTGACGGGGGCGTTGGATGAGATCACGTTCAACGCGGCGCGGATGAACGCCGCCTGCTCCAGCACCATGATGGCGACCGATTTGGCCGACTATCTGGTCAATCGCGGCGTGACGTTCCGCGAAGCGCACGGTGTCGTCGGGACGTTGGTCCGGCTCAGCGAGACGTCAACGACCGATCTCGACGCATTCCCGTTCGAAACATTCGCCAACGCACATTCGGCATTTCAGCCAGATGTTTATGAATGGCTTTCGGCGTCGGGCTCGGTCGCACGCCGAAATGTGGCCGGTGGAACTGGACCGAGTGCCATTCTCGATCAAATCGCGGCCGCGAAACACGCGCTCGGCATCGACAAGGCAGATCGTACCGCGGTCGCGGACGAGGAATCGATCCTGGCATAGCTGCTGCGGGATTTCTTTAGCACTATGTCTGGCCATGAAGATTTATCGAATGCCGGCCCCGATCTCGCCGCCGGCATCCCCTCGCACACCCTCCCTGAAGGGGCGATGATCGCTGGCCACGCGCACGGTGATCCCGTGCTCGTGGCTCGTCACGACGGAAAGTGCTACGCCATCGGCGCCGTCTGTACACACTGGAGCGGCAACTTGGTGGAGGGGCTGCTCGTTGGGGACACGGTGCGATGCCCGCTCCATCACGCCTGCTTCAGTCTCGCCACCGGTGAAGCACGACGCGCCCCCGCCCTCGATCCTGTCCAGACGTATCACGTCGAAGAGCGTGACGGGTCCATCGTCGTCCTCGGAAAGTTGGACACGGCACAACCAGCGGCCGAATCGCTTCCACCGATCAAGTCGGCCGTCATCGTCGGCGCTGGCGCGGCGGGCGTAGCCGCGGGTGAAATGCTCCGCCGGCGTGGATTCACCGGGACAATCGATCTCATCGACGCACAACCAGCACTCCCGGTCGATCGCCCGAATTTATCCAAAGATTTTCTTTCGGGTGCGGCAGAAGAAGCGTGGGTCTTCCTACGCCCCCAAGAATGGTTCGATGAACGCCGGCTGACGCTCCACCTCGGGAAACGCGTCACACGCATCGACACCAACGCTCACCTGGTAGAGCTGTCCGATGGCTCGCAGCTCCCGTTCGACCGTCTCCTGTTGGCGACTGGAGCAACACCAATCCAATTGCCGAACGCACCAGCGGGCACGCCGAACATCCACTACCTGCGCACCCTCGATGACAGCAAGTCGATCATTGCTTCGGCAACGTCGAAAAAACGAGCGGTCGTCATTGGAGCAAGCTTCATCGGACTCGAAGTCGCGGCCTCTTTGCGGGCACGCGGCGTCGAAGTGCATGTCGTCGCCCCCGAACAGCGCCCCTTGGAACGAATCGTCGGCGCCGAACTTGGTGACATGGTTCGCGCCAAACACGTGGAAGAAGGGGTCATCTTCCACCTGGGCCAAACCGCCAAGACGATCGCGCTTCCCAGGGTCGAGCTCTCCGATGGCTCGACGCTCGACGCCGATTTTGTCGTCGTCGGAGTCGGCGTCCGACCGGAGATGACACTCGCCGAATCAATCGGTCTTCGCACCGACAAAGGCGTACTCGTCGACGAATACCTGGAGACGAGCGTTCCCGGAATCTTCGCCGCGGGCGACATCGCCAAGTGGCCAGACCGGCATACCGGGCAACCGCTTCGCGTCGAACATTGGGTCGTCGCACAGCGGCAGGGCCAAGTCGCCGCCTGCAACATGCTGGGTGCCCGAACGGCATTCGATGCCGTCCCATATTTCTGGAGCACGCATTACGACGTCAGCATCGACTACGTCGGTCATGCCGAGAAGTGGGAACAACTTCGAGTCGACGGTGATCCATCGCAGCACGACTGCAAAGTCGAGTATCGGAACGGAGATACCCTTCTCGCCGTCGCAACTGTCGGCCGCGACACAGACAGTCTGCGGTGCGAAGTCGCGATGGAACGCCGCTAATAGAGCAGCATCATTAAACGCACAAAGGGGGACGCTGAAGCATCCCCCTTTGTGTTTGTCTCGTTGTACGGCGAAAGGTTCGCCTTAGAACATGATGCCGAACGTAATCGGGAAGAACTTCGTCGACGTGTTCGACGTATTCACCCAATGATACCGCGCTTCGACGAACGTATTGAACCCGCTGAACGGCATCGTGAGCCCCGCACCGACGTTGACCCCGAAATTGTTCGCCGAGTTGGTCCCGCTCACGTTGGTGCTGGTGTTGTAGAGTCCGGCGCCGCCGATGAGATAGGGACGAATCGATGACGAGGTGGGGACGTTCAAGACCGCGTTCCCCGTGAAGCTGGTGACGTGAATGTTGGTGCTCGAGTGCTTCACGCCGAACGAGTTGTACGCACCATCAATGCGGAAGTTCACCGGCAGCGACGGAGTGTTCAGCCCCATGATGAGCGTCCCGTTGAATCCGGCATTCGCGGCATTGCTGAGGTCGCTGACCGGAATGGCGACGCCAAGTGCGCCACCGAACGAGAACGGTTTGTTGGTCCCCGTCACCGACTGTGCGTGAAGGGAAGAGCTCACCGCCAGTGCGGTGAGTGTCATGAGAACACGTTTCATATCAATGATTCAAAAAAGATGGTGAGTGGGAACGTCGCGGACATTCCCGAAAAACAGTGCATGCAGAGCAAGAGGCTTACAGCAAAATCCCGAAGGTGATCGGCATGTAATGCTGCAACGACTTCCGATGCCCAATGTCATGGTATCGCGCTTCGAGGAACGCTCCGGTGCCGAGGAATGGGAACGCCATTCCGATGCCGCCATTCGCACCGAATTGGTTCTCACGGTGTGTGTCCGTTGCCGCTCGAAATGGATACCACCCCGCTCCCGCGATTGCGTACGGTTTAACCCGCCCTATGGCGAACGTTCCGACCACGTTCCCAGTCACCGACACCAGCGAAACATCTCGATACTGCTTTCCGGCAACGTTCCGCCCTTTCAGCGTACTGGCGTTATAGTCGATCCGCCCTCCCAGAAACGACTCCTCCGGGCCCCACACGATGCTCCCGAGGACGTTCCCCCCGGAGGAATACGTATCAGACACGTGCCCCATTGGGAGCGTTGTCCCGCCGCCGATGCCGAGATGGACGGCACGTTGCGCTTGGGCACTAATGCCGAAGGCGAGGCTCGCACAGGCCGTGATAGCGATGAACTTCGAAAGCAAATATATTATCCTCAAAACCAAGGTTAATTATAATTATCCTTATAGTTTAGGATATTATGCCATTCTATAATACCGCGAGTACGGCCGCTGCCCTGGATGTCTCGCAGAAGTGGGTCGATAACTTATTATCCCACAATAAGTTAGCCGGTGTCCAACAAGCTCGGCAAGGTGTCCCGCGCCGAGTATCGATCGAGGCGATTGTCGTCATGGCGGTGGCGAAGCAGCTCAATGAGGCGATGGGGCTGTCGATCCCGGCGGCGCTCTCGCTCGCCGAGCAATTGACCGTGGCTCCCCATGGACGCCTCATGTTGGCTCCGGCCATCGAGCTCTCGGTCGACCTGGAGACGCTTTCCAAGGAGCTTCGCGACCAGCTGGCGCACGTGGTCGAGGTCACGCCGCACCCCCAGCGGGGACGTCCGAAACAGCCTGCAGCCTCGGAATCCGATCCCCCAGAAACGCAAAGAGGGCGCCTCACTTGAGGCGCCCTCTTTGCGCGTGGAAGTCCCGAGCTTACGCGTTCGCGCCGGAGCGCGTCACGTTTTCCGCGGCTGGGCCTTTCTGCCCCTGCACGATGTCGAATTCCACCGTTTCTCCCTCCGCGAGCGACTTGAAGCCGTTCCCGGAGATGGCACTGTAGTGGACGAAGCAGTCCTTCTGACCATTGTCTGGCGTGATGAAACCAAACCCTTTCGCGTCGTTGAACCACTTCACCTTACCGGTCGTACGCATTCCTACTGACTCCTGGAAAAAAAGAATCTTGTCTGGGAGCGGAGCACGCCGACCCTGACAACTAGTGCCGCGGGCAGTTTAGATCCCCCGCAGGGATCCGCAACAGGGGTCAGAAGCCCCCTCTACGCAGAGGCATAAAATAGTGTTGCACTATACCCCAGGCAATAGAAATTTTTCGCCGCGTCCCTATCATCACGGGACGCGCACGCAATACCGCAGGGAGGTTGGTCAGCGATCAGCTAGGGGAGAACGCGTACGCCATCCACATAGAATGGCGTATCGCCGAAGCAGCGCGATGGAATCGCAACGTGTTGTGAATATATGAGTGCGACTCGCTTTCCTTGTGCATTCTGCAAGATCGTCGCAAGAGAGTCGCTGTGCATCGTGAATTGAAACCGTTGTTGGCCGCCACCGGCAACCGGAGACATCGTCAGTTCGCCTTCCCACGTTTTGCAGACCCACCCACTCTTGGTCAACGCAGTGACGAATCCGTCATGTTCCCCCGTTGCATACCGATAATGGAGCGCAAACAGCGACCAGAGTGTCAGCACGACGATCGCGAGGAGCACCAGAAGTATCACCCCTTTCAGAAGGCGCCGGCGCTTCCGCCGAGGAGCGACTTGAGGGGGGACGTTCTGTGGGAGCGCGCTGGCGGAGCTCCCCTGATCCAGCGTGTTGGGCAGCGTGGATGGCGACCGCGGCGGAGTGGGAGAAGCAGGGGGAGGCGTCATAGGGAGAGGTTCCTGCAATTACTTTTCCAGGATGGCGTTTGCATCTCGGAGAAGGACCGTCACCGCGACCGTTGGCGGCGTATCCATCGGGTCGGCACATCCGATTGTCGTACAATCGATGACGAACACCGATACCGCGCACCCGGTGTCGACAGCGGATCAGGTCGAGGCACTGGCGACCGCCGGATCGCAGCTCGTCCGCATCACAGTCAATAATGAAGAGGCCGCCGCCGCGGTTCCGGAAATCGCCCAGCGACTCGCCGACCGCGGGATTTCGGTCCCGTTGATCGGTGACTTTCATTATAACGGACACCTGCTGCTCGCCAAGTATCCGAAGACCGCCGAGACACTCGCCAAGTATCGCATCAACCCGGGGAACGTCGGGGGAAAGCGCCGCGACGAAAACTTCCGGACGATCGTGCAGATCGCGATCGAACACGACAAGCCAGTTCGTATCGGCGTGAACTGGGGTTCGCTCGATCAGGACTTGCTGACGAGCATGATGGACGACAACGCGAAACGGTCCGGCCCCGAGCAGCTCGACGCGCACGATGTCTATGTCGAAGCGATGCTCGAAAGTGCGCTTCGCTCTGCACGACTCGCTGAAGAGACTGGCCTCGCGCACAACAAAATTTTGATTTCGGCCAAAGTTTCAGGCGTTCAAGATCTGGTCGACGTGTATCGGAAGCTTGCGACCCGCTGCGACTATCCACTGCACTTGGGACTGACCGAGGCTGGACTCGGCACCAAAGGCATTGTGGCGAGCACGGCTGGCTTATCTATCCTTCTGAGCGAAGGGATCGGCGACACGATCCGCGTCTCGCTTACGCCGAAGCCTGGTGGTGATCGGAGTGAAGAAGTCTTCGTCGCGCAGCAAATCCTCCAATCACTTGGCTTGCGTGCATTCGCTCCGCAAGTCACCGCCTGTCCCGGATGCGGCCGAACGACATCGACGTTCTTTCAGCACATGGCCGAAGACATCCAAACGTATCTGCGCGAGCAGATGCCGGTGTGGCGGTCCAAGTATCCCAGCGTCGTCGACATGAAAGTCGCGGTCATGGGATGCGTCGTGAACGGTCCGGGCGAAAGCAAACACGCCAACATCGGCATCTCACTCCCGGGAACGTTCGAAGAGCCCAAGGCGCCTGTCTATATCGACGGGCAATTATCGACGACATTGAAAGGGGATCGGATCGTCGCCGAATTTCTCGAGATTCTCGAGAATTATGTCGAGCGAACGTATGGGCTCGCGACGAGCGCTGTATCCTGATCGTCGCGTCGTGAGTGATCGTCGTTAACGACTTGCCCCGATTCTGGGGAGATCGTCATCCCAGAGTACGATCCCATGCACGTACCGGCCGACGCCGCGAAGACTTTTGACGGCGGCGCGGAGCTCATCCAACGGAGTATCCGCGATTCGTGCGCACACGATGACGTCGGCCGCGGGAACGACGGTATTCGTCGGCAGCTGCACGTAACTCGTCGGCGCGGCCATGACGATGAAATCGTACCGCCGCTCGAGTCGCTGTAGTTCGTCGCGAATGTCAGAAATCTTCGGCGCACTCCCCGGCATTCGTCCGGTCCCACTGGGCAATACATCCAGCGGGCGATCGCGCCCGATCGTCGTGGAGACGATCGCATCGGAGAGCGACGCCCGTTCGGTGACGATACCTGTCAGTCCGGGATCCGACTTCAGTCGAAGTACCGACGCAATGGCGTTCGTGGCGGGATCCGCATCCACCAGCAGTGTACTGCGCGCTTCGAATGCGGCCGCCGCCGATAAATTGGCGGCCACCGTCGCGACGATCGGCACCATGTCACCGGTGACGGTGACGATTGGAACGCTGGCGTCTGTCGCGGCGAGATGGAGATACAACGTCCGGTAACTTTCCGAAATCGTATCGATCAAGGGGGGAGCATCGACATCCGCTTGCCGCCGCCCACGTTCCACGATCTCGGTTGGACGAATCACCGCCAACACGCGCGCGCCGGCCACCGCTTCGGCTTCACGGACGTTCGCAATCGTGGGCTGTCTCGCTTCTTTGACGAAGATCACCGTAAAGCCAAACGCGAGCGCCATCACCAACGCCGCCGTCAACATCGCCGCGGGTGGCGCACCGATGTTGGCCAATTCTCGCGCTTCTGTCGACGCCGTATCGATGCGCGCGTTGATGGCGCGGATGGAATCCAGTCCACGCAACGCACGCGAGTAGACTGCGAGCGCCGCACCACGTTGTGTGACGAGCGGCATCGTATCGAGCGGCGCAGGCGATGCGGGCGACACCTGTGTGCTATCCTGTGGTGGCGCCAATGCCGGCGCCGCTTGTAATGGTGCGAGTCTCGACCGCAGCTCCGATCGCCGCATCGTTGCGGCATCTCGAATTGATCGGCCGATCTCGTTCACGCGCGCCGTGAGCGCGACATAAATCGGATCGCCGGCACCCAGGGCACCGAATGGTGCCCGCAATTTGTCGACTTGGGCAAGAGAGTCGAGCCACACTTTCACTTGCGGATTGTCGTGCAGCGCAGGCGTCTCACCCAACGCACGAAACGATGGTGGAAGTGGCGCTTCCGCGGCACGAGCCATCGCCTCGTTCAAGGACGTCAGCAATGCGGTCAAGGAATCCCGCTCCGCACGCAACTCCGGCGACAATGTGTCGACCACGACCGGCACGGCGGAGGATCGTGCCGTGCGCCGCAGCCGAACGAGTCCGGAGTCGGCCCAAGCAATCTGTGCGGACGCCTGATCTCGCATCGAAACGATCGCCTGACTGTCAGGACGCGGACCAATGTGCGCGGCGATGCGCGTCACGCGAGTCGTCTGACGCGGGATCAGCACGAGCCCGAGCAAGATGGCGATGAACGACGCACCGACCACAATGCTGATCATCGCCCAATGCCGCAGGGCGTTCCGCGACCGCGCGGCGAGCCAAACATAGACCGTCGCACGGCCGGCAGCGTGTTTCGTCACATTGACCGATGCGGTCACCAACACCCCTTCGAAAGAGTCAGGTCGAGACACAGCGTGTCAACTCTCGTGCCTCGCAGACGAGGCGTCGCCCCGAGAGCGCTCCCACAAAGCCTCATCAGCGAATGTACAATGAAAAAGGCCCCGCCCAATGGGCGAGGCCTTCTCGTGCGGAACAGTCCAGTTTACTGGACCGTCACCGACATCTTCATGTTCATCGCCATGTGTGGCGTGCAGTGCACTTCGTACGTCCCCGGCTTCACGTTGCCGAACGAGACGGTGTAGCTGTCGTTCGGGTTCACGAGCATCGGGCTCGACATTTCGCTGGTCGGGTTCGGGAAGTTCGCGGCCAACTGCGGGCGGACGTCCGCGGGAACCGACGCGGGATCGATCGAGACGTTGTGCGGGCCGCCGCTGACGTTGATGAACTTGATGCCGTCGCCAGCCTTGACGGTGAGCGTGGCGGGGTCGAAACGATACCCCTTATCATCCATCAACATCTTGACGTCGTACGTCTTTCCCGTGATCGGAGCAGCCGTCGCGGCACCAGCCGCTGGAGCCGCCGACGAGGAAGGCGTCGTCGCTGCCGTGGTCGTCGTGCTGACCGAATCGGTCGTGACCGTCGTGTCAGCGCCCTTCTTTTCACCGCCGCCGCACGCGCCAAGCACTACTGCGCTGGCCGCGAGCACGGACATTCCAAGATACCGCATGTGTCGAATTATCTCCTGAGGAGTTAGTCCGCTACGAGGGCCCTCGCAGCGTTTTGTGAAATTATTCACAAGTTGGGATGATTTCAACGTTGACGGCTGCATGGATCGTGCTAAATTCTTCGCAAATGATCTTGGCGACAACCCATCATGTGCATCATATCCACGGCCCACAGGGCCGGGGGATGTTGCGCATGCCTGGATGATTCGCCACTAATCATCACTTCTCATCGCTCCCTCGGCCCGTCCATCTGGACGGGCTTTTTTGTTTTCCCCCATCGACCATGCTCAGAATCGCTCTCCCCAACAAAGGCCGGCTCGCACAAGACACGCGCGAGCTCTTCAACGACGCCGGACTCGAGGTCCGTGCCCTCAGCGACCGCGCGCTCACCGCCTCACTCGGCGGCGAGTTCGAAGCCATTTTCGTCCGGGCACAGGACATTCCGGAGTTCGTCTCCGACGGCGCCGCCGACGCGGGGATCACCGGCCTGGACTTGGTCGCCGAATCGGCACGAGCGATCGACCAAAAGCTCGACCTCGGATTCGGGAAGTGCCGCCTCTCGATCGCGGCACGCGACGAAAGCGGTATTACGTCGGTGGACGACATCCCGGCTGGCGCCAGAGTCGCGACGGCGTTTCCCGGGGTTACCGCCCGATTTTTCGCCGAACGGAGCAAGGCGGTCGAAGTGGTCCCAGTCACCGGAGCCGCGGAAATCGCCCCTCACTTGGGGATCGCAGACATCATCGTCGATCTGGTCTCGACGGGGTCTACGCTAAAAACAAATGGATTGCGGGAGGTCGCCACCGTCCTCACGTCGACCGCACACTTAGTGGTCTCGTCGGACCGATCGACGTGGCCATCCGCCAAAGAGCAGGCGCTCGCTGAATTGGTCATGGCCCTCGAATCGGTCATCCTTGGGCGAGGCCAACGCTATCTGATGGCCAATGTTCCACGCACCAGACTCGACGAGGTGAAGGAGGTCATCCCGGGCCTCAATGGTCCGACGGTGATCGACATCCTCAACGGCGGCACTCACGTCGCTGTTCACGCGGTCGTTCCGGCGGCTTCGATCTATCGAACGATTGCCGCACTGAAATCCATCGGCGGAGAAGGAATTCTCGTGACCCGCATCGAGCGGTTAATGAAATGAGCACAATAATTAACTCCAGTAAAGTATTTCTTACAAAACGTATCAGCGACTTAACATCGGCCGAATCGAAAGCGCTTTTTGATAGGACGACATCTTCGGATGAGAGTGTCTCACAAGCCACTGCCAAGATTGTGTCCGAAGTACGTCGCGATGGTGATCAATCACTCAAACGCTATGCAGCGGAATTTGACCGTGTCACACTCGACAGTCTCGAGGTTCCGAAAGGACGATGGATGGGGGCGCTCGACCGGCTGAGCCCTGAGCTTCGGACGTCACTCGAACGAGCGGCCCGGAACATCGCCGCTGTCCATGCGGCGTTCCTCCCAAAGGAACAGATGACGTCGCCAGAGGCTGGGATCCGTATCGCGCGCCGTCCTGATCCTCTTGATCGGGTTGGGGTCTATGCGCCTGGTGGGCGGGCGGCGTATCCGAGTAGTGTGTTGATGGGAGCAGTCCCGGCGCGAGTTGCCGGGGTTCGGGAGGTAATCCTCTGCTCGCCGCCGGGATCAGACGGTCTTCCATCGCTTACTGTTCTCGCCGCCGCCGAGTTGGCGAATGTGGACCGAGTCTTTGCGATCGGGGGAGCGGGGGCAATTGCCGCCATGGCATATGGGACGCAGTCCGTCCCTCGTGTCGAACGGATCGTCGGTCCTGGGAATGCGTATGTCGCCGAGGCCAAGCTTCAGGTGTCCGGGGCAGTGGCGATCGATTCGCCGGCGGGGCCGAGCGAGCTGCTTGTGATTGCCGACTCGACGGCCATTCCCATGGTCGTGGCTCGAGAAGTCATGGCGCAAGCCGAGCATGACCCGATGGCTGCCGTCGTTGTCGTGGCGGTTGATGAAAAGTCAGCGAATTCCATATTGAGTGCTATTGATGATCTCATACTGTCGCAATCAAGGCGCGTAATTATCGAGCAATCTCTATCATCACGTGGAGCAGTGTTGATCGCGGAGTCCATGGAAGAGGCGGTCAAATTCGCCAATGACTTCGCCCCCGAGCACCTGTTGATCGCGACGTCGAATGCGGAGCAGCTCCTTCCTCAGCTGCGGAATGCTGGGACGATCTTCGTGGGCGAGACGAGCTCCGTGGCGTTCGGCGACTATATGAGTGGCGCGAATCACGTCTTACCGACGGGAGGATTGGCCAGATCGTACTCCGGGCTCTCAGTCCTGGACTTCATCCGTTGGACGACGTACCAGGTCATCGATCGGTCGGCGGCGGCAAGTCTGGCGGCTGACGTCGGAAACTTTGCAGACGCTGAGGGATTGCCGGCGCACGCGGCAACGGCTCGGCAGTGGGGGGTCGCATGAGCCAGTCATCGACGTTGGAATTGGCGCGCGCGTCGTATCGTGAGGTGTCGTTGTACTCGCCCAACCGGGCACCGGCGCGGGTCGATCTGAGCGACAATACGAATCTGTGGGGCGTTCCCCCAGCCGCGGCGCGCGCCATTCATTCCGCCGCGACCGCGTCGATCACGCGATATCCGCCGTTGTACGTCGAGGACGTCAAGAAGGCGATTGGGGGATATCTCGGGGGGATTCCGCCAGAGATGATCGTGACCGGCTGCGGTTCGGACGACGTGCTCGATTCCGCGATTCGCGCCTTTGCGGAGCCGGGTGATCGGATCGCGGTTCCGGATCCGTCGTTCGCGATGATTCCGATCTTCGCGCGGTTGAACGGCGTCGAGCCCATTTTGATCCCATTGGCCGACAAGTACGAAGTCGATCCCGAGCCGTTCCTCGAGAGTCGCGCGAAGATCATTTATCTCTGCTCGCCGAACAATCCGACGGGGACTGTGGTGTCGCGTCCGGTCATCGAACGGCTCATCGACGAAGCGCCTGGAGTCGTCATCATCGACGAAGCGTACGCCGAGTTTGCGGCGGGAAATTGCCTCGATCTCTTGAAGCGGTCGCCGAAGGTGTTGATTACGCGGACCTTGTCCAAAGCCTTTGGGATGGCGGGGTTGCGGATAGGATATGCGCTTGGCGATCCGGCGCTCATCGCCGAAGTGGAGAAGTCGCGTGGTCCGTACAAGGTGAACGCCATCGCCGAACGTGCGGCGGTTGCGGCATTGACCGAGGATTTGAGCTGGGTTGCACGTCACGTACAACAGGCGATCGAGAACCGGGAACGCATGGTCAGGGTGCTTCGGGACATGCGACTGTCACCGATTCCGAGCGAAGCGAACTTCGTCCTCGTTCCAGTGCCGAACGCCGTGGCGATCGACCAAGCGTTGCGCGAGCGTGGGATCGCCGTTCGCCCGTTTACGGCGCTTCGCGGTGTCGGTGATGCATTGCGAATTTCGGTGGGTCCCTGGGTCGAAGTCGAGGAGTGTTTGTCGGCGCTCGAGGAGGTTTTGGGATGACCACGATCACGATTTTCGATTACGGCGCTGGCAATCTCCATTCGCTCGCGAAGGCGCTCGAAGGGGAAGGGGCGGACATTCACATCGAGAGCGATCCTGTCGCCGCGACGCGTGCCGATGCGCTGATTCTCCCAGGTGTGGGTGCGTTTGCCGCGGCGGCGAAGCGCCTGGCACCTGGGTTAGACGCGATGCGTGAGGCCATTGGACAAGGGCTCCCGACGTTGGGAATTTGCTTGGGGATGCAGTTGCTGTTCGACCGGAGTGACGAAGGGGAAGGAGCCGGGCTCGGCGTCATCCCCGGTCATGTTCGGAAGTTGCGAGGTGAGCGGGTTCCACAGATTGGGTGGAACGACGTCGAGACGTTCGACGAATCGCTCCCGCAGGTGGCATACTTTGCCAATAGTTACGTGTGCGAGCCGCTCGATCCGGACGTGATCGTTGCGTATACCACCTACGATGGAGACCGGTTCGCGTCAGCGGTATCGGTGCACAACGCCATCGGGGTGCAATTCCATCCTGAAAAGAGCTCGGCCGCTGGGGTCGAGTTCGTCCGTCACTTTGTTCGCGGAGTCGTTCGATGATCGCCATTCCAGCGGTCGATTTGAGAGATGGCGCGTGTGTCCAACTCGTCGGCGGTTCGTACGACGCCGAGCGTGTGCGGTTGGATGATCCGTCTGGTGTGGCACGCCGGTGGGAGTTCGAAGGATTCAAACGGCTTCATATCGTCGATCTCGACGCGGCGACGGGGCGAGGTGACAACACGGAGGTCGTTCGAGAAATTCTCCAGGCGACGAGCTTGGAAACGCAGGTCGGTGGTGGGGTTCGCGACCTCAATCGTGTCGAGGCCTTACTGCGCGACGGCGCGCAACACGTCATCGTCGGAACACGCGCGATCGAAGATCCGGATTGGCTCGGCGAAATTGCGAACACGTACCCAAATACGATCATCGTCGCCGCGGACGTTCGCGACCGGCGCGTGCTCGTCCGGGGATGGGAAGAACGTTCGGCGCGACACATCTCGGATGTGGTCAGCGAATTGAACGCGTTCCCGCTGGCGGGATTACTCGTGACCGCAGTGCACAAAGAAGGGCAGATGCTCGGGACCGATCTCCCGTTGATGGAAGATGTGGTAGAAGAGAGCGACTTTCCCATCTACGCGAGCGGTGGGGTGGGGAGCATCGGAGATCTCCGAGCGTTGGACGACCGTGGCGTAGCCGCGGTCGTGATTGGCATGGCGCTCTATACTGGAGCGATCGATCCCAGAGTGGTTGCGGAGGAATTTGGAGAATGAGCGTCGTCGTTCGGGAAACCAAGGAAACACGAATTCGGTTACAAGTCGAAATTGGAAGCGGTCGGTCGGAGATCAGCACCGGCGTGCCATTCCTCGATCACATGATGGTCACGTTCGCGAAATATGCCGGACTCGACATCACGTTGTCGTGCACGGGCGATCTCAAACATCACACGATCGAGGACGTTGCGATCGCCATGGGGGCAGCCATTGCGGAGATCATTCCACCAACGGCGGTACGTTACGGCGATCGGACTATCCCCATGGACGAAGCGTTGGTGCACGCGTGTATCGACATTGGAGGACGGCCGTATTACGCGGGGCCGTTGCCGAGCTCGCTGTACGATCACTGGATGCGGTCGTTCGCGGACAACGCGAAGGCGACCATCCACATTCAGGTTTTACGTGGGACCGACCGGCACCACATGGTCGAGGCCGGGTTCAAGGCGCTCGGACTCGCGCTACGTGATGCGCTCCGCGATAGCGGCGTGGTCTTCAGCACCAAGGGCTCTGTCGCCATCGAGGTGCAGTAAGTGCTGAAGCGACGTGTCATCGTCTGTCTCGACGTCAAAGGAGGACGGGTCGTCAAAGGGACGAATTTCGTCGGATTGCGCGACGTGGGCGACCCTGTTGCCTTAGCGGAGCGGTACGAAGCGGAAGGAGCGGACGAGATCGTCTTCCTCGACATTTCGGCGAGCGCGGAAGAGCGAGGGACCTTGCTCGACGTCGCACGCCGGACCGCGGAGCGCTTGTTCATTCCACTCACGATCGGCGGCGGCGTTCGCTCAGCTGATGACGTGGGGACGGTTCTTCGGTCTGGGGCTGACAAGGTCAGTATCAACTCCGCCGCTGTTGCGCGTCCATCCGTGTTGACGGAATCAGCCGAACGATTTGGCCGGCAATGTGTCGTCGCGAGCATCGACGCGAAGAAGATCGACGGCATCTGGCGTGTGGTGACGCATGGCGGGCGCACACCGACCGAACTGAACGCGGTCGACTGGGCGAAGGAATGTGTTCGTCTGGGCGCTGGCGAAATTTTGTTGACGAGCATCGATCGCGATGGCGCGCGGATCGGATATGAGTTGGAGCTGACGCGCGCGGTCGCCGAGGCGGTGTCGGTGCCGGTCATTGCGTCTGGTGGCGCGGGAACAGTTGCTCATGTTGTGGATGCCATCGTCGATGGTCGTGCGGATGCCGCGCTTGTCGCGGGGATTCTGCACGATGGGGTGACGACGGTGCGGGAGATCAAAGCTGCCATGGCCGCTGCGTCCATCCCAATTCGGGAGGCGGCGTGAGCGACGCAGCGCGGTATCTACAGGCGGTTGCCGAGGTCGCGAAAGTCGCCGGGAACTTCGCGATGTCGCACTATAAGACGGGCGTCGACATCACGATCAAGGGGGATGGCTCTCCGGTGACCATCGCTGACCGCGGCGCGGAAGAGGTGGCACGCGCGTGGGTCGAGGCGCGCTTTCCAGATGATGGGATCGTCGGGGAGGAATTCGGAACGCTGCGCCCAAACGCGGCGCGACGCTGGATCATTGATCCGATCGACGGCACCAAAAGTTTCGTGCGATCGGTCCCGCTGTGGGGGACGTTGGTCGCGGTGGCGGAGCACGATCATGTCATCGCGGGGTGTGCCTACTTCCCACCGGTCGAGGAGCTCGTTGCCGCCGCCATTGGAGAAGGGTGTTTTTGGAATGGGACACGGTGCGCGGTTTCGACGGTCGCGACGTTGTCGGAGGCAACGGTGCTCTCGACAGACACTCGATTTCCCGATCGTCCGATTCGCTTCGAACGGTGGAATGTCTTGGCGAACCAAGCGAATGTGGCGCGGACGTGGGGGGATTGCTACGGATACCTCATGGTGGCGACCGGGCGAGCCGAAGCGATGGTCGACGATATCGTCTCGTCATGGGACGCCGCCGCGCTGCAGCCGATCATCGAGGAAGCGGGAGGAGTCTTTACGGATTGGCAGGGCAACGCGACCGCATTCGGCGGTGATGCGATCGCGACGAACGCGGCGTTGGCCCAACAAGTACGAGCCATTTTGACGGAGCAGGTATGAGAGTGGATACGACGAGTATCGCGGTAGATGCCTTGAATTTCGAGAAGGGAAACGGCTTGATCACTGTGGTCGCGCAGGATGTTACGTCAGGCGCGGTGTTGATGGTCGCGCACATGGATCGGGAAGCCCTCGACAAGACCTTGGAGACCGGAGAAATGCACTACCGGTCGCGCACGCGCGGACTCTGGCATAAAGGGGCGACGAGCGGAAATGTGCAGCGCGTGGTATCGCTCGCTCCCGACTGTGACGGCGACGCGATTCTCGCTCGAGTGGAGCCTGCGGGCCCCGCCTGTCATACGGGCGCCGAGAGCTGCTTTGGTCCTCTCGCGATGACAGGCGATGCGTTGACCGAGCTATCTCGAACCATCGAGCTCCGTATGTCAGACGCTGGAACAGAGAATAGTGCGCCGTCCTACACCCAGAAGCTCCTCAACGACCGAAATCTTCGCTTCAAAAAATTGGGCGAAGAAATCGCCGAGCTAGTCACTGCACTCGCCGACGCGGATTCCGAGCGAACAGTCGAGGAGGCGTCGGACGTCATCTACCATACGCTCGTCGCGATCCGCGCGAATGGCGTGACGTTGAACGACGTCAGAGCGCGCCTCCGGCGGCGCAGTCTGGGAATACCGTCCTCGAAGTAACCGAGCTAAGTACGACTCTTATCGCGGAGCAGTGAGACGACGAATGTCGCCCACGCGGCGATAAACGCGATCCCGCCAAGGGGGGTGACGGCGCCGAGCAGCCGTACCCCCGTCAGTGCGAGGAGGTAGAGGCTCCCGGAGAAGAGCACGATGCCGGCGAGCATGAGCCAGCCGGCAATCTGAATGCACCGTCGTGTTGGGGGAAAGGCGGAGACGATTCCGATCGCGATGATCCCCAGCGCATGATAAAACTGGTACTGCGCCCCTGTCTGATACGCCGCAAAGAGATCCGGCGTAATCATCCCTCGAACGGCGTGCGCACCGAAGGCACCGAACACCACGGCGAGAAGCGCACAGATCCCGCCCGTGACGACCAGCCGGCGCGATGCCGCCGGGAGTGATTCCATCAGAACGATTCCAGCAGCGCCTTGTCGACCTTGGACGGGTCGCCGACATAGGCGAAGCGGATGTTTTTGAAGTACCGGAGCGCCGCCATCCGCACCATGTCTGGTGTCACCGCCCGTAAGTCATCCATGAACTTCGACGCCCGTTTGTAATTCCCCTGATACAACTCGGCGCGCGCCAGAAAATCGGCTTGTGAGGCGTTCGTCTCGTTGTCGGCGAAGTAGTCGGTGATGAACTCGAGCTCGAGCCGTTTGAGCCCTTCGGGAGTCAACGTCTGGGTCTGCAGCTCTTCGACGAAATATTTCATGAGCCGGAGCGTCGTATCGGGCGCCACGGTCGTCACGTACAATCCGCCGGACGTCGCGGCCCGATCGAGGAAGGGAGCATGCACGTCGTACGTCAAATTTTGCCGGGACCGAATCTCACCGAACATCCGTCCCGTCAATACCGTCGTCGCGACGCGTAATGCCTGATAATCCGGCGCCGATGCGAGCGGCCCGGCGAAGTATCCCAGGATGTAGTTCGTCGGCAGCTCTCGATTGACGATCACCGCACGGGCGGGCGTCGCCGGAAGTGGCGGGGGGAACGTCCACTTGTAGCTCCCCATCGGCAACTTTCCGAGTGTCTGATGGACGAGCTCTTCTACATGCGCACGCGTGATGTCTCCGACGACCACGAGCAGCATGCGGGATTTGACGAACTGCTTCTGGTGGAACGCACGAAGGCTCGCCGCCGTCGTAGCACGCGTCGAGGCTTCGGTACCGGACACCGGAATGCTGTACGAATGACCGGCGAAGGCGACGCTATCGGCGAGGAGCGAGACGAGCTCGTCGGGGTCGTCGCGGCGTTGCTCGACTTCTGAGAGAATTTGCGACCGGATCAGCTCGACTTCCGCCGGTTGGATCGACGGATACATCACTCGATCGGCGAAAATGGCCCACGTCGAATCGAGAATCTCCGTCGTCATCCGGGCGCCGAACAGCGTCCAATCCGAGCTTGGCGCGATGACGATCTGTCCTCCCAAAAGGGACATCTTCCGCCGCATCTCGGCTTTGGGATAGTGGCGCGTCCCACGCTCCGAGACCGCGAGAAGGAACCGCTCGATCCCCGCATTGGCTTTCGTGACTTGGCGAACCCCTCCTAGCAAGTAGAGATTCGCCGCAACTACGTTGTTGGCCGCGTTGTGCCGGAGGATGACCGGAATCCCGTCGACGACAAATCGCGACGTCGCACTATCGGGAGTGGTTTGCGCGGCGACGGGACGGGCGGACAGCGTCGCGATCGCATACATGGTGGTTCCCGCAAGAGCACGCGTGACGCCATGCGTTACAGCACGAGGCTTCATCATACGGATTGTCATGGAATCGCCTGCCGTAAGCCGTCCGTCGTCAAATTGAGCTGGCGTTGCGCCGCGGGAGAGAGGAGAACGCCGATGATGTGTGGCTTCCCCACGATATACTTCGACGCATACGCGCGCAAATCGTCGGTCGTTTGCCGAGCCATGTTGTCGACGTAGCCCATGTAATATTCCAGGCTCGAGACGCTCCACCAGAATCCGAGCGTGTGCGCGAATTCCGATGCTTTTTCGCGTCCGAACGCCGAAGAAACACTGCGAGACGCTTGTGCGGCTTTCAGCTCTTCGGGGTCGAAATAGTCCGGCTGCAACACCTTATGGAGCTCGTCATTCAACGCGGCGAGCGCCGGTTTGAGATTCGCGGCGGTCGTCTGGCCGCTGATGCTGATTGGGCCCGTATGATTCAACGTATAGTAGTTGACGCCGAGGACCTGCCAGAGCCCGCTGTCCACGAGCCGTTGCTGGAATCGGGACCGCGGTCCGTTCAGAAGATCGGAAAACACGTCCGCCGCGTACGTCGATTGCGGATCTTTCCCAACGCTCGGTCCCTGCCACTGAATCAAGACGGTGACGGCGTTCACGGGAGCCTGCGCCACGATGGCGTCGTTCCCTTGCAGCGCTGGGATGTCAGGAATCGGATCGGTCGCGAACGGATCCGCGCCCCGTTCCCAGCTTCCGAGCGATCGATCGGCAAGCGTAAAGACGGTGTCCGGGTTGACGTCACCAGAGACGATGAGCACCGAGTTGTTCGGGACATAGTACTTGCGTTGGATGTACCGCATCTTCGCCGGTGTCGTCGTGGAGATCACCGTGCGGTCACCAATGACGTTTTTCCGCGAGTAATTTCCGGGGAACAACTTCTGGTTCATCCCCTGTTCGAGCTGGAAGGCCGGGCTCGATTCATTCCGGTCATATTCGCCGATGACGACCTGCCGCTCGACGGACAACTCGCTTTCGAGGAACAGTGGTGTGCGAAGCGCCGGGGCCAACCAATTGATCGCGCCACGCAACGAATCCGCCGGAACGGTGAGATAGTAGCTCACCGTCTCCTCTTGTGTCGTTCCGTTGAACATCGCGCCGAGCTGCGACGCGCGGTCCAAGTAGAGCTCGCTCCGAGGATATTCCGCGTTCGCCCGGAAGAACATATGCTCGTACATGTGCGCCAATCCCGCATATTCCGGCGATTGCGTGAACGCGCCGTTGCGCACGTTGACTTCGACCGTGGCGAGTGGCACGCCGTGATTCTCCACGACGATGACTTCCAGCCCGTTGGACAATACCCGCCGGTGAATGATCTTATCCAGCTCCGCACGTTGCGCCATGACGGCGGCGGGGAGCAGCAGCCAGGCGAAGAGTCCCCGTCGCCACGGTATATTTGTCACACGCATAAGATCTAAAAAGTATTATGGGCCAGCCTACAAACGTACTCAACGAAACGATTCCCGCGCCCCTCGCCGCTCGGCTCGACCCAACCCGCCTTCGCCACAACGAGCCGATTGGTCCATACACCACGTTCCGGATCGGTGGTCCGGCCGACATGCTGTATACGGCAACGTCGGCCGATGATCTCGCCGCGGCTGTGATCGCGGCACGAGAAAGCCGGCTCCCCTATTTCGTCTTGGGATTGGGCGCCAACATTCTCGTCGGGGACAAAGGATTTCGCGGGCTCGTGATCCGAAACGCCGCCCGGCATTTCCGCTTCGAGGATGATGGGCATTTGCGCGCCGAAAGTGGTGTGGTCATGGCCGAGCTGATTCCAGAGGCGGTCAAGCGCGGGTGGAGCGGGCTGGAACACTACGTGGGAATCCCGAGTACGGTTGGGGGAGCGGTGTGGCAGAATCTGCACTTCCTCAGCCCGGCCCCGGAGCGGGAACGCACCATGTTCATCGCCGAGGTGGTCGAAGCGTGCGAGCTCCTGACGGAGCAGGGGAGCCGCCGCTTGGTCGACCGCGCGGCCATGCAATTCGGCTACGATACGTCGATTCTCCACGGCGGACGAGACGTGGCGTTGGCGGTCGACTTTCTCCTCGCGCCGGGTGATCCGGCCGAAATGCACCGAATCATGCAAGAGAATTTGTCCTGGCGGGGGAGTCGCCATCCGTGGCTCGACTATCACCCGTCCGCAGGTTCCATCTTCAAGAAAATCGAAGGCGTTGGCGCGGGGCGGTTGATCGACCAATGTGGCCTGAAAGGGTACCGGATTGGCGATGCGCAGATCTCACATATCCATGCGAACATCATGGTTAACTTGGGATCGGCCACCGCACAGCAGGTTCGATCGCTCATCGCGCATGCCCAGCATGCCGTGGAACAACGCTTTGGATTTCACCTCGAACCGGAAATCGGCTTCATCGGTGAATTTTGAACATCGAACACTTGTTCTAGTGAGGGATGATGTATGACGGAAAAAGCAACGTTTGGCGCAGGCTGTTTCTGGGGCGTTGAAGTCACGTTTCGGAACACACCGGGGGTGACGGGCGCCGCGGTGGGCTATGAAGGAGGGCACCTCGAGAACCCCACGTACAAGGATGTGTGCACCGATCGGACGGGTCACGCGGAAGTCGTCGAAGTCGACTTCGATCCCGCGGTCGTCTCGTACGACAAGTTGCTCGACATCTTCTGGGAAAATCACGACCCCACGACGAAGAACCGCCAAGGGCCCGACGTCGGGACCCAATATCGGTCGGCCATTTTTTATCATACGCCCGAGCAGCAACGTCTCGCCGAAGCGTCCAAAGCGCGACTGGAACAGAGCGGTCGCTTCTCACGCCCGATCGTGACGGAGATCGTTCCGGCACAGACGTTCTATCGTGCGGAAGAATATCACCAGCAGTACCTCGAGAAACGTGGCCTCGCCAGCTGCCACATTGGTTAACCTTTCACTTACGCTCATGGCACATAATCCCGCTTTTCTCGCCGCCGTCGACGACGCGCGGCACCGCGTGCGTGAAGTCACGCTCGATGAAGCACGCGAACGACTCGCGCACAATCCCGACGCACATTTGATCGACGTGCGCGAAGATACCGAATGGGCCGCCGGTCACGCGGCGGGCGCGGAGCACATGGGGAAAGGGGTCATCGAACGCGACGTCGAAGGGAAGTTCCCCGATAAAGCGACGGAGCTCATCTTGTATTGCGGCGGTGGATATCGCTCCGTTCTTGCCGCCGAATCGCTCCAGAAAATGGGGTATACCAACGTCTCGTCGATGGCCGGCGGCTGGCGCGCGTGGCGTGATTCAGGAGCGCCCACGGAATGAACTCTCGTATGTCTTTCGTCTGCGCAGCCTTCGCGGCAACGGTGGTGAGCGCGGCTCCGCATCATCTCCTGCTCGCGCAATCGGGGAAAACTCCGGATTCCACGGGCACGACGTCATCGACAAAGCCAAAGAAGAAGCACAAAACGTCGACGAAGACGTCGTCGAAAGCACCAGCCGCGGCGCCGGCGAAAAAGCAGGATACGCCGCCACCGCCGGCGTATACGGTAACCCCTGCACCAAATTCGCTGCTTCCCAAGAAGCGGATCGTCGTCTACTACGGCAATCCGCTCTCCAAGCGCATGGGTGTCCTCGGCGAATATCCTGAGCCAGTCATGCTCGCCAAGTTGCAACAGGAAGTCGCCGCGTTCAACAAAGCGGATCCCTCGACGCCGGTTCAACCGGGACTGCATTTGATCGTCGCGGTGGCACAAGGCGATCCTGGCAAGAAAGGACTCTATCGCCTCCGGATGACCGATTCGCTCATCGAGCACTGGTGCAAGTTGGCGGAGAGCAAAGGGTACGTCATCTTCCTCGACGTCCAAGTCGGATGGAGCTCGGTGCAATCGGAACTGCAGCCACTCCTGCCGTATTTGTCGCGCCCGTACGTCCATCTTGCGCTCGACCCCGAATTTTCCATGCACTACCGCTCGCAGGGTGTTCCCCCGGGGCGAAAAATCGGCGTCCTGGACGCGGCGGACGTCAACTACGCCATTCGGACGCTCGACTCCATCGTCGTCAAAAATCACCTCCCGCCGAAGGTGCTCGTCGTTCATCGCTTCACGAAGAACATGTTGACGAATTACCGGCAAATCAAACCGGTTCCGAACGTACAAGTCGTCATCAACATGGACGGGTTCGGAGCGCCGTGGCTCAAGCGTGATTCCTATCACGACTACGAGCGAATGCAGCCAGTCCAATACACGGGCTTCAAATTGTTCTATAAGAACGACAAGCCCATGTTGACGCGCGAAGAGGTCGTCAAGCTCGACCCATCGCCACTGTTCATTACCTTTCAGTAACGACGTCAGTAAAATCAAAGGAGCAATGAGGCCGTCATGAGATCCCGTTCATGATGGCCTCATTGCTCTTTCACCTCAACACCATCGAGCGTTAATGGTCGCCTAATCCGGCCTGAGTACTTTCGCGAGGTCAACAACTCGTGAGGGTACGATGCTAGGTCGTCTGCTCGAATCTGCTCCTCGTCGTCACCGTTCGTTCCGAAGTTTGGTGCCCAGCATCATCATCCACGGCGCACTCATCGTGTTGGCGATCCATCTGACGGAAAGCGCGCACGCCACAGTGTCACCGTCGATGCTGGAGGCGATCATTCCTATCCCACTCGCCAATTCGCGCCAGGGTGAGAAGCTCCCCGCACCATCTCGCGCGCGTGCAGGGCATGGATTACCCCCAGCAGTCCCAGCACTTCCCCAGCGGATTCCAGCACCAGCCATCGACGTTCCGCCACCTGATCTTCCCAACGTCGACCAGGCATTGAATCACGCATTCACCTTGGCATCGACCGAGGACTTTGCGGCAAAGGGCATTGGGCGAGGCGGGCATGGGAAGTCGCCAGGAACGGACGATGGAGCGCCATCAGGATCTGGCGACTCCGGCCAAACATTCACCGAGTTCGCGGTCGATCGTCCCGTCTCTCTCAGAGACGACTCGGGAAAACCCATCTACCCAGCAACGTTGCGTACCGCGGGGATCGAAGGCGAGGTGGTCGCCACATTCGTCGTCGATACGACCGGACGCGTTCTCCCAGCCAGTATCACGATTCTTCGGTCGGCGAACGAGCTGTTCACGTCATCCGTCCGTATCGCGCTCATGAAAGCACGTTTCAACCCAGCGACGATCGGCCCACGAAAAGTTGCACAGTTGGTCCAACAGTCGTTCAGTTTTACGCTGCGCTGATACGGACGAAAGCACGTGAAGTACGTTCGGGCGCCCGATAGCGCGTCCGAACGTCGGAATACTCCACGAACATTACCGCAACATTACCGCTCGGAGACTGGAATATCCCCTTCTTCTTTTTGCGGGCGCGCAAATTTGGGATGAAGCTTATCGCCATGCGGGCTCAGTGCGACATCTTCTTTCTCACGCGCGACCAGATGTTGATCGTCAGCCCGAAATTTCCGGTCTGTGTTCGGGACGTTCTTCTGTTCGGTAAAGCTCGGTTTGGATCCGCCCATGAGGTCCCCCTATGAAGTGATTGGCGAACTCGCAGAAATCTTCACAGTTCGTGCCTGACACGGCAAAGCCGAGAGGTTCCCCGAGCGTCTGGCCCGGGGAACGCACTTATTTCTCGTCCGTTACCGCACTCCAGGCTTCCAAGGCCTGATCTAACGCTCGTTTCCGTTGTTCGAGTCGCTTCCCGAGTTCGGCCGATTTTGCCATTCCATCCGGCGTGGTATACAAGGCCGGATCCTCGAGCTCGCGCGTCAGGGTCGCAATCTCTCCTTCGAGCGTTTCGACACGCGCTTCGGCCTCCGCGATCTCGCGTTTGCGTTGCCGAGCGGCGTTACGCTCGCTTTCGCGCTGTTCTTCGGTGCGCCGGGTCTTTTGCTTTTCGTGAACGCGCCGCAACGCTTCTTCTTCTGACGCCGCGACTCGTGCCGCATGCTGCCGCTCTTCGCTCGCGACTTCCCACTCCGCGAAGCTCCCGTCGAAGTCGGTCACTTTCGTGTCATGGAGCACCCATACACGCGAGCATAACGCGCGGAGGAGCGCGCGATCGTGGCTGACGAGGATCACCGTTCCGTCATACGATTCGACGGCATCTTCCAATGCTTCGATCGACTCGACGTCGAGGTGATTCGTCGGCTCATCGAAGACGAGCAAATTGGCACGCGACAACATCATCATCGCCAACGCCACGCGCGCCCGCTCACCACCGGACAACGTCGACGCTTTCCGCGCGGTTTCGTCGCCCGAAAAGCCGAATCGTCCGAGGTGGCCGTAGACCATCCCGCGTTCCCACAACGGACGCATGTCGCTGATGATGTCGTACAACGACTTGTCCGTCGGAACCTGCGCGAGGTCTTGTCGATAGTATGCCGCCGTGATCGAATTCCCAACAGTGAGCGATCCACGACTCGGCGTACGTTCTCCCATCAACGTCTTCAAGAACGTCGATTTCCCCGCGCCGTTCGGTCCGAGAATTCCGAGACGATCGCCACGCTTGATCACACCATGCAGATCGCGAATCAACGTCCGCGATTCGACCATGATGTCGACATGTTCGGCTTGGACGACCTGATCACCACCACGCTCCATGACTTCGAGCCGAAGCGCCATTGACCCCGCTTCACCCAGAGGCGGACTCAACCGCGCGACGCGCTCAAGCCGCTTCCGCCGCCCTTTAGCTTGCTTCGAGTTTTGACCGGCGATGTTGCGCCGAATGTAATCTTCTTCGCTGGAGAGGACGCGCGCTTGCTTGTCGAAAGCACGTTGTTGCGCCAACCGCCGTTCGGTTCGTTGATAGACGAACTGCTCGTACGTCCCTGTATAAGGAACGGCCGAGTTTCCTTCCACGTGCAACACGTGATCGACGACCGCCGCGAGGAATGCACGATCGTGGCTGATGAGCAAGATCGTCTTGTCGGTTCCCCGAAGATATTCTTCCAGCCACTGCGTCGTATCGAGATCGAGATGGTTCGTCGGCTCGTCGAGCAACAACACGTCGGCCGGACTGACGAGCTGCCGTGCAAGACCGACGCGCCCGCGCTCGCCACCACTCAAATGCGTCAACGGACGTGTCCGCGCTTCGACAGGATCGAACCCTAATCCGTGGAGCACCGCATCGACGCGCGGTGCGAATGTGTAGCCGCCATCGCGCTCGAACCGTTCGAGATCGTGTGCGTACCGATCCAGCATCTCCTGCGTGCACCGCTCTCCGAGCTCGCCCAATTGGTTCGCCTGATCGGCCAGTGACTTCTCCAACGCGAGGAGATCGGCGAATTGTCCGGCGGCCGCCTCCCACACGGTCGTCGCTCCCGCAAAATCCCGATGCTGGTCGAGCAACGCCATTTTGAGCCCGGGCACCTTGGCGACGGCGCCACGCGTCGGTTGCTGCGCACCCGTCAACAGCTTGAAAAGCGTCGTTTTCCCGGTACCGTTGCGCCCGACAATCCCCCAACGATCGCCTTGAGCGACCGTGAACGTAATGTCGGTGAACAGTGTCGTCGCGCCGAATTCGACAGCGGCGTTCGAAACAGAAATAAGTGTCATCTATGTTGCGTCTACTTGACGTCGATCCACCCTTTCCAGTCCGGCTCGGCGAGGCCAATCGTCAGCCGGTGTTGGAAACGAGCAAGGGGTTGCCGCAGAAGTAAGGGTTCATCGACAAGCTTTTCCAGCCACCGCTCGTCCGACAGACGGGCGTATTGAAGGCCAAGCTCCAGAAAGACTTTGGACTCACGATCCACGAGCGCATCCACACCGAATTTTTGCGCGAACCGTTTGAGCTCGCCAAGTGATGCGGCACGTTCCTGGAGATCGACGAAATGGACTTTGACGCGTCGTTCCGAGAAGAAACGAAGCGCCTTTCGCGTGTCCGAGTTTTTCTTCGTGCCGAACAGCTGAACTTCCATACGATAAATTTAACGGCCCATGTCTCCCCATCCCCCATCGTCATTTCGCCCCGCATGGTGGGTTCCCGGTCCGCATGCGCAGACATTATGGGGAAAATTGGTGCGGCGCCCATTACATGCACCAACCACGGCGGCACGATGGACGACACCAGATGGAGACTTTCTCGATCTGCATCGTCTCGCGGGATCCACGGGATCCACGGGATCGAGCAACGCACCGCGCGTTCTGATTCTGCACGGTCTCGAAGGATCCCTCCACTCGCATTACGCGCAAGGACTGCTGCACGAATGTCAGCGCCGCGGCTGGGCCGCCGATCTCCTCCTCTGGCGCTCCTGCGGCACCGACCCCAACATCACTCGGCGCTTCTACCATTCCGGCGAGACGTCCGATGTGACCTTCGTCATCGATCGGCTCGTCGCCGAGCACCCGACGCAGATGCTTGGTGTCGTGGGCGTGTCGTTGGGCGGGAATGTATTGCTCAAATATCTGGGCGAACGGAGGGAAAACCTTCCGTCCCAGCTTCGCGCCGCCGCCGCCGTATCCGTCCCATTCGATCTGAGCCAAGGCGCTCGATATATCGATCGCGGCTTCTCGAAAATCTATCAACGCTATTTTCTCAAAACCCTCCGGCGAAAGGCACAGGAAAAGCTCGGCCGATACCCCGATCTGATTCCCAGCCCGAACCGAATCTCCACGCTCGAGACCCTCGTCGACTTCGACGATGTCTTGACCGCACCACTCCACGGCTTTCGCGACGCCGAAGACTATTACGCGCAGTCGAGCTCGATTCACTTCTTGCGTGAAATTAGTATCAAAACATTACTATTAAACGCCATCGATGATCCTTTCCTGCCACCGGCGGTCCTCGACCGGGTCGCGACGATCGTGAAAGAGAATCCCAACATCGTGGCGGATTTCCCCGCGCACGGCGGACATGCGGGGTTCGTCGGGGGGATGAATCCGCTGCGTCCGATGTATTACATCGAGCAGCGCGTCGGTGACTTTTTCGCGGAGCATCTCCGCTGAGGAACGCCCCTCTTTTTTCGAAGCGATAGGGCCGCTTCACGTGCCCGGTTTGAGGACTATCTTGCGAGCGTGACTCCATTGCTCGACGCAGAACACGCTTTCTATGCAGGAGCCTTCGGGACTGGGCTCTTGATCTCTGTCTACGCCATGCTGAATGGTTCGGTCCGCCTCGATCGTGACCCGAACGCCATCAAGCCACCGCCAGCGGCGTTCAATGCCCCTGTCATCGGGGCGAGTTGCGTCGCGTTCGGCGCGATCGGATATCTCATCACGAAATATTCGCAATTAGATACTATTCCAGCGCTCATCATCGCGCTGATCGCCGCGGCTGGAGGATGGATCGGAATGACCGTCCTCATGGCCAAGTGGGCGTTCAAAGGGCCGATCGTCGACCCGCACGAGGAGCTCGAGGAGTTACAGGGAACGCTGGCAACCGTGACGCGCCCAATCACTCCCACCGGTTTTGGGGAGATTCGCTACACCTTCCGGGGAGAGTCGCTCCACGTGCCAGCGAAGAGCATCAGCGGCGACGCCATTCTGACGAATACCGATGTCGTCATCGAGAAAATCGAAAATGGCGTCGCCGACGTGGAGCTCTGGTCGGTCGTCGAGCAACGACTCTAACAGCGACTCTAACAGCGACTCTAAACAGCGACTCTAAACAGCGACTCTAAACAGCGACTCTAAACAGCGACTCTCAGTCGTTTTAGCGATCGACCGTCGCGAGCTCGTGCGTCAACACGGGGAGCATCCCACGCGCTACGGCTGATTCACGAAGCTTGATCTCGATCACCCCGGTCCCTTCCTCACGCCCGAGATCGAGGAGGATGTCGCCACCAGGCGCCACGACCATCGATCCACCACAGAACGTCGTCCCGTCGGCACCCGTGCCGGTCCGATTGCAGAGCGCGAGAAATGCCTGGTTTTCGACAGCGCGCGCCGTCGCGAGTGTACGGAGAATCACCGAACGCGGATCCGGCCACTCCGACACGACGAGAAACAATTCGGCGCCGCCGAGTGCACTGGCGCGATACATCCCCGGGAAGCGAAGGTCGTAGCAAATGCTCAACGACGCAGCCGCCGTCCCAACGGGAACGTCGACGCGCGACGTCCCGGCCGTAAAGAACTCATCCTCACGCATCGGGACGAACAGATGCGACTTGTCATAGCTCGCGATCGTTTCACCGTTCGCCCCTGAAAGCGTCAACCGATTGACGAGTGCACCGTCGGTCCGGCGGTGCACCATGCTTCCACCAATCGTCACTCCCAATTCCGCGCTCAATGCGGATAAACGCTCCATCACCGCCGGAGTATCGCGATCGGCGACCGTGTTCCACGTATCGTGCGCGTATCCCGTGGTCCACAGCTCTGGCAACAGCACGATATCGGGCCGCTCCCGAGCGACGTCCCGAATCATCGGCGTCGCCCGTTCGACATTCGCCCAAGGCTCGCCGTCAACGACGGCGAGCTGTATGAGTGCGACCCGCATCGTCATCCCTCCTTATGCGGTGAGCGCGTTACGCAGCGCGACCGCGCCAGCTTCCACCATCGGCGTCGCGCAGCTGAACGAGAACCGGATCGCGTCGTAGCACGTCACACCGAACGCATCGCCCGGCGCGCTTCCAATGCCACGCTCCGCCAACGAGCTCGACAACGCATCCGCGTCGGCGACGCCGAGACGTCCGTAGATCTCCGGCCCGAGCTCGGCCCAGATGAAGAAGCTCCCCTTCGGGGTGAAAGGACGCACGCCGTCGATTCCCGTCAACGCCTCGATGAGCATGTCGCGGCGCTGCACATACTCCGTACGCATCATTTCGAGATGGTCCTGGTTTCCAGTCACGGCAGCCACAGCGGCCCATTGCGCCAGGCTGTTGACACCGTTGATGGTGCAGCGGAGCAATTTCGGAATGCGGTCGAGAAGGACAGGGTCGCACGTCAGGATGTATCCGGTGCGCAGCCCGCTCATGGCATGGCTCTTCGAGAAGCTGAACAGGGAGATGATCTTCTCGGCATATTCCGGCGCCAGTGCGGCGACCGAGAGGTGAACCGCGGGCGCGTAGATCACATCTTCGTACGCTTCGTCCGACACGATCCACAAATTGTGCTTCTTGGCGATGGCAATGATCTCGCGGAGCGTCGACTCGCTCAACACCGCGCCCGTGGGATTCTGCGGCGTATTGATGAAGATCGCCTTGGTCCGCGGGGTAATGCGCGCTTCGATCTCTGCCGGACGATATTCGAAATTTTCGGCGGCTCGCAGCGGCACTCCGACAGTCACGCCGCCTGCGAGCCGAATATTCTCGGCGACTTCAGTCCACATCGGGTCTGGGATGATCACTTCATCTCCAGCCGTCAACAACGAAGAGAAGGTCACGAACAAACCGTGCATCGCGCCATTCGTCAAGAACACATAGTCGCTCTTGGCCCAGCCGATACCATTCTTGTTTCGCAACTTCTCGGCGAGCGCCGCACGAAGCTCGGGGATCCCGTCGTTGGGGATGTAGTGCGTCTTCCCCGTACGCGCCGCCTTGTCGACCGCATCGAGCACGTGTGTCGGCGGTGCGAAATTCGGGTCGCCAGATTCGAAACGATAGACGGTCTTTCCGGCCGCCTGCGCCTTGAGAAGGCGCTCACGAATTTGGACGATCTTGCCAAGCGAAAGTTGATCGAGCGGATGCATACGATTCAGTAAGTAGAGAAAGGTGAAGACGAGTGAAGAGGTGGTGCAGGGTGGTGCGCAATAACAGCGGTGACTACGATTTCACTGGGGCGGCAGGATTCGAACCTGCAACTTCTCGATTAACAGTCGAGCGGTCTGCCAGTTGACCTACACCCCATCGACGCCCAAAAAAAAGGCGCCTCCCGTCCGCGGGAGGCGCCCTTCGCATGCTCGTCGTGATGATCGAGTGCTATTCCGGCCGGGACCTCTCCGCGCGACAATTTCCGCGATCGTCGTCATTCCGATCGAGGTTATTATCATCACGCTTGAGGTCGGTGCGGAGCAGCATGGCTTGTACGTTACGGCCCTGAAAGAAGGTTGTCAATAGCACTTCCAACTCTGACGACCTCTCACCACGAAACCGAGGCCGAAGCCGAAGCCGAAGCCGTCGCGGAGTCCTTACCGAGGCGGCCGGCTCCCTCGTCCCGATGGCGGGGGTGGTCCGACAGGAATTCCACCCACGGGACCACCCGAGAACGCCCCAGGTCCCCGGCCCCCTTGTCCACCGCTCGCCTTGATCCAGGCCGGGAGACGCTCGAACTGATCGACGCTGAGCGTCGTCTTGACCGTTTCGATCGCCCCTTGCTGCAGCTTGGCGATCGCGGTGAGTGCGGCACCGGTCATCTGCGTGGCTTGTGAAACGTCGAAATCCGATCGCGCCGTCACGAACTCAGAGAACGGGATCCACGCCGTGTCCACGGCCGCGGTGAAGACCGTCGCGAGTGAATCGAACTGACTCCGCTGCGGATCGGTCAGCTTCAGCGAATCCCGCAGCGTCAAGACGAGACGATACGGATTGGGAGACCGCTGTACGTAGCGCGCGCGAAGCTCCGTGGCGGTACGCGGCGGTACAGCCTTCCCACCATCAGGTCCAGCTCCACCACCCAACAACGTCTGCCGCATCGCCGCATCGTTGTTGAAGTAACTGATCGAGAAGTCGAGCCGCACCATGAACGGTGGACGAATCGCGGTGGTCAAATTGCGCGCGGTTCCGAAGCGAGGATTCACGTCATATTGGAACGTGTTGTTCGCGGCGTCGAAGCCGCGAACATACAACAATGTCGGATCGGCGTACGCCCCTTTGTTCCACGTTTCCGTGTGTAGCGCACCACCCAGAAGTCCGTCGAGCCCGCTGAGTGGATTGACGAACTCCAACGAGACCATCGTCACGCCGTGCGACGTCTTCAACAATCCCGGCGTGAAATTCATCGACGCGAAGGCATCGATGTTTGCCGTCCATGGCGCCGAACAGCTGTTGAGGGCGGCGATGCGGCCCAGTTGCGAGTTGAGGCACCGCCGAATCGATGGCGGCGACGCGTCCAGCAGCGAACGCAACGCACTCCCCAACTGCGGATCATTCGGCGAGAAGATGAAGGCACGGTCGTTGTACCGTCCATCGCCATTGACGTCGCCGGCGACCATCGGGGTGAACCGAGTGCCGGAATTAATCCGCCCAGTCAACTGCACGTTGAGATGCCGCTTGATCGACGAAAAGAACGAGAGCGAGAATTGATGCTCAGGCGTGGTTCCAGACGTCCATGAAATGGCACGTGGGTCGCCAGCGGTACTTCCATTGAATCCACGCGATTGTTGACGCGTGTCGCTGAAGACATATCCAACCGTATACGATCCCCAGCGCGAAAAATTGACGGGCGACAGATTCAACGACAGCTGCGTCGCCGTGCTGCGAAGGCCAGACGCATACTGGGTGACGTTCCCGAACGCGGTATCACGCCGTGCGGCTTGTGGCGCGACCGCACCGGTCGTGGACACGATAGAGAGCGGCGAGACAAACACCGGGCGTCCCAGCTCATTCGCCAAGTTGAATGCCGGAAGCCCGAGAAAATTGAGGTCGGTCGCGTCCTGCTGATTGACGCCCAAAGAGTACGTCGCTTCGACCCCCAAGTTGAACTTCTCCTTGATCTTCCCCTGCCATCCAAGATTAGCGCGCCAGCTCGTCGGTGACTGCAACCCGCGCGAAAGCACGACGACGTTGGGCTGATTCCCGCCGAGGTACTGTGTTCCCGTTCCGTCTTGGCATTCGGCAGGAACGATTCCCGGATTCCCGCTATAGAGCGCCCACTGTGCTTGTGGCACCGCGGCACCCACACACGACAGCTGCGACACCCCGCCAGGCAACCCGGTGGCGTTCGCCGCTTGGGTGATCAACCCACCTTCGATCGGTCCATGAAAGGCGCCGATCCCACCACGAAGCTGCGACCCGGTATTGAAGAAGAAATTCCGCGCGTTGCCGCCCGCCGCGGTCGCTTGTTCCATCTTCCGCCGGAGCTCCGTGCGCGACATCGGTGGCGAGCCACCGATTTGATACGTGAAGCCAAGCCGCGGACTGAATCCGACCGACCGAGGGACGTAGTCGTTGCGCACACCGAACACGGAATCGACGAGCGCATTGTACACCGGCTGCCCCATCGTCCAGGCGTAGTCGACCCGCGCACCATACTCGATGCGCAACTTTTGTGTCGGCCGCCATCCGTCGCCCAATGACAAGCCGAGTGTCGTTCCGCCAGCCGCGTTGTTGAGTTGCGAGAAGGTGCGAGAGAATGACGACGGTACATTGGCTTGCAGATCCGCCAGCGAGTTGTAGTAGAACGTCCCCAACCCGTTGCTCGTCGTGGCCCGTTGGGCCCGATGCGCGAGTTGGACGGACAACTTGTACCGATGCTTGTTGTCGAACGAGATCCAGGACATTTCGTCGTCGGCTTCCCAGTTCGCCTGGCTCGACGAGCGTGTCGCTCCAGCGCCGCCACCGAACGTCAACGTCGATACGCCCGCCGTTCCATCGGGAAGTGTCGAGCCGATACGAACGCTCCCGCCCGGGATCTCCAGATATGGATTGCTCTGATTCGTCGCCCGATCGTACGACGTGCGCAACTCGTGGAGAAAGCCGCCGCCGAAGTAATTGGACGACTGCAATTCCACCCGCGTCGTATTCCCGTGCCCTTCCGATGCCCCTGCCGGCGTCGCGAGCGGAGAAAGTCCTGTCCCCGATTGCCGCTGCAGCGTCTCCATCAGCGTCAACGTCGTCGTTGCCGTACCAGACCTCGGGAAATCGAGGCGCAGGATCCCACTCGTCGACGTGTTGACGGAGCTCCCTGGAATCGCACTCCCTGTCGCTGGAATCCCAGCACCACTCAACAGTTGGAGCACTCGCGTCACGGAATCGGGCGCAATCCCGGCCCGTTGCAGCGTGCTATTCCCCGCGTCGAGCAACGTCGTCTGATCGGACGACTGTTGCGACACTTGCAGGCTTCCGAAATACAAAATCTTGTCCGGGATCAGCGAGCCTCCTGCTGTTCCCGCAACTTGTCGATCGGCATGCGGCGGCTGAAACGCCCGTGCCGCCGCATTGGCGAAGGTCAAGCTCGGCTCCGCCAACGTCATCCGGAGTGAACGCGTCGAGAAGTTGTTGCCACGCCGAGTCGAGACCGATAGCTGTCCCCCTGAAAAATTGCCGCGCGAAGGATCGTACGTCGTCGTCGCCAGCCGGACCGATCCGAGCGCGTCACGCGGAATGATCCCGCCATTAAACGTCGTTCCATCCACCGTCACGTTGTTCTGCGACGCGGAGTTGCCAAGGACGGAGAATCCCGGCGGTCCACCATTTTCACCTGGGGTGAGGAGCACTCCGGGAATCGACGCCGCCAACTTCGAGAGCAGATCTCCCGTCCCATTGTCGAGCGTCGCAACCGTATTCGACGCAATCGGATCGACCGACTGTTCCGACGATCCAGCACTATGATCTTCGGTCCCGTCTGCTTGCGGCCGCTTGGCCCCATTGATCGTGACCGCGTCGAGGACCGTCTTCGGTACCGCGTCGAGCTTGAGATCGGTGACGAGCAGATCCTCGTCGGACGGCATCGAGACACTGACCTTCGTAGGCTTGTATCCCATGGCGACAACGGAGATGTCATAGTCACCACTCCCATCCGGGAACAGGACAGTATATCTCCCGTCGTCACCAGCTTTGGACGTTCGAGAGGTATTGGATTCCCGATCGGTGACGGTGACACGCGCCCCCGGAATGGGAATACCATCGGCCGTCACACGGCCGCGCAAAATATCGGTGGACCCTTGCCCTCGAGCTCCAAAGGCGATCCCGAAAAACGCCACACAGGCGAAGAAAAACAGACGAACAGACATGGCATCACTAGTACGAACCCCCGCGACGGAAGGTTGAACATATGAACCGACTACTAGATTCCGGCATGCGCGACTCGAGCACCCGTTCGCCAGCGATGAAACGTCTGATCGCCTTTGCGCTCGTCTACATCATTTGGGGGTCGACGTACCTCGCCATTCGCTACGCGATCCTGACGATTCCGCCATTCATCATGGCCGGCGTGCGGTTCGTAATCGCTGGCGCCATTCTCTATGGATTGGGAATGATCCGCGGCGAAAAGAAGCCAACAGGCCGACAATGGCGTAATACTGTCATAATAGGAGTAGCCTTACTTCTCGGTGGAAATGGCGCGGTCACGTGGGCTGAGCAGATGGTGCCGTCCGGAATCACCGCATTGCTGGTCGCGGTCGTCCCCATGTGGCTCGTCTTGTTCGATTGGATTCGCCCCCACGGGAACCGCCCATCGTGGGGCGTACTTCTCGGAGTCGTGATTGGATTCGCCGGCGTCGTCGAGTTGGTCGGGATTCACACGTTCCAAGGCAACGGGAACATCGCCCCGATTGGCGTCGCGGTCTTGATGATCGGCTCGATGCTCTGGGCGGGAGGATCGCTTTTCGCCAAAGCGGCCGATCTTCCATCACCCGTCCGAACGACGGCGATGGAGATGTTGGTTGGCGGAGTCGCACTCTTGATCGCGGGCGCGGTGACAGGGGAATTCAGTCACTGGTCGCCACACACGGTGTCACTCACGTCGGTGATGGGATTGATCTACCTGATCACCTTCGGCTCACTCGTGGCGTACACGGCCTACACATGGCTCGTGCAAAATGCCTCGCCCGCGGCGGTTGGAACCTACGCCTACGTCAATCCGGTCGTCGCGATCATCCTCGGCTGGCTCGTCGCACACGAGCCAGTCACCAAGGAGACGATTATTGGGGCCACGGTGATCATCGCCGCCGTGACCATCATCACGACCGCGAAGCGCTAGCGCTTCACTAGGAAAGCTACGCCGAAATCGCCGGCGCTGTCGGAGGAAGAGCGCTCCGTCCGTTGATCGCGTCCGACAGATAGGTCACGATCATCGCCTTCAATTCGTCGACGATCCCAGTCTGCATCATCGGCGACGCGGTCATGGCGAAGCCCAACAAAGCGTGCACGGATAGAACGGCGATCGTCGCATGCAAATGTTTGGCGTACGACGGCATCTGCGGGGCACGCGCTTCGAGCAACTGCTCGACACGATGCGTGACCGCTTTGTGCAATTCGGCTTCTTTGTCCCCGGGCGCACCGTCGGGACGATGCGTCGCCTGATAGACGTGCCGATACGCAGGATTTTCCTGATGGAATCGCAACAGCGCCGTCACGACACGATCCACGAGTGTCTGCAGCGACACATCCGGTGACTCCGGTGACATCGCCTCATCGTTGATCCGGCGTAATTCCGCATTGAAGCGCGCGGCCAACGCGTCGACGATCGCTTCCTTGTTCGGGAAGAATTGATAGAGCGACCCAACGGAGGTCTGGGCCTGTGCCGCAATGGCATTCGTCGTTGCTGCTTCAACACCAGTGCTCGCAATCACATCAGCCGCGGCGTCGAGAATCTTCTCGACTCGAACACGACCACGTTCTTGGCGCGGAACTCGGCGCAGCAACGCGGCGGGTGGGCGCGCAGCCATCAGTCCAACGCGGCCCGGTGTCGTCTCTTTCAAGGTGAGTGTCATAGTCGCTAAAGTGAGAAAGCCGGGAAAAGCATACGACGTTCCCCCGGAAAAACAATAGTTTTTCACCGAGACGAGCTAGCTCGCCCCGGTTGCTATCTTATATAGACACCTCAAAGGGCGGCCCCCCTCGTTATTTGTGAAAAATACTCATACTTCTGAGGCGGAGTTCGACGTCCTGGTCGTCGGGGCCGGTCACGCCGGCACCGAAGCAGCCGTCGCCGCCGCTCGGCTCGGCGCATCGGTCGCTTTGGTGACTAGTGCGCTCGAGACCATCGGCCAGATGTCCTGCAATCCAGCCATCGGGGGCGTCGCCAAAGGAACAGTCGTTCGAGAGGTCGATGCACTGGGCGGGATCATGGGACGGGCCACCGACCTCGCCTCGATCCAGTTCCGGATGCTTAATCGGAGCAAAGGCCCCGCGGTCTGGGCCCCACGCTCCCAATGCGACCGTGGGCTGTATCGCCGAGCTGTCCGGTCGCTGATCGAACAGTATCCAACCCTCCAGACCATTCAGGGGACCGTCGCCCGCCTACTATTAGAAGAGGGAGGAACGGCAGTCCGAGGGATCGAAACGCTCGAAGGGCGGCGATTCTCCGCCAAAAAGGTCGTGATCACGACGGGGACATTCCTCCGCGGCCGGATCCACATCGGGACGACGACTAATCTTTCCGGCGGCCGAGCCGGCGAGTCGGCGACCACCCATCTGGCGGAACAGCTGGAACACGCGGGATTGACGGTCGCGCGTTTCAAGACGGGAACGCCACCACGCATCGACGGACGCTCCGTCGACTTCTCCGCTCTGGAACGGCAAGACAGCGAAGTCGACCAGTTCGATTATTCCTGGTCGCAACTCTGGTCGACGCCACGCCTTGTCGACGGAGTCTCCCGTCACCCCAAGCAGCTCCCCTGCTGGATCACCTTTCTCGACGGCGCCGGAAAACAAATCATCGCCGACAACATCAACACGTCGGCGATGTACGGCGGGGCTATCGCATCGCGTGGCCCGCGATACTGCCCATCCGTCGAAGACAAGATCGTCAAGTTCCCCGACGCGGAACGACATCAGATCTATCTCGAGCCTGAAGGACACGACACTGCGGAGCTGTACGTCAACGGGCTCTCGACGTCGTTGCCGGCTGAAGTGCAGTTGCAGATTCTGCGGAGCATTCCCGGGCTGCAGGATGTCCGGATGAATCGCGCGGGGTACGCCATCGAATACGATTACTACCCACCGACGCAGCTCGACCAAACGCTCCAAGTCAAAGCCATCTCGGGGCTCTACTTCGCGGGACAAATCAACGGGACCACCGGCTACGAAGAAGCCGCCGGACAAGGAACGTTGGCCGGATTGAACGCCGGTCTCGCCGCCCTCGATCGTCCGCCTCTGGTCCTTGGCCGCCACACGTCGTACATCGGCGTGCTGATCGACGATCTCGTCACGCGCGGTGTCGACGAACCGTATCGACTCTTCACGTCGCGCTCCGAATTTCGGTTGACCGTTCGCCAAGACAACGCGCTACGCCGTCTCACGCCGTTCGGTCTCGAATTGGGCCTGTACGACGACACCGAGCGCGCAATCATCGAACGCCGCACCGACGACGAAACCCGCGCACTCACGTTGGCGAAAGAGACGAGCATCCGCCCGGAACAAGCCGCGCCGATCCTCGAATCCGCCAACTCTCAGCCGTTACAGCATTCTGTAAAAATCGTCGAAGTCGCTCGGCGCCATAACGTCGCGCTCTCCGACTTGTTTCACGCAACGAGCGTCGGCACCGATCTCCCATCCGATGCCCTCGTCACGGCGGAGCTGGAGATCAAATACGCCGGCTACGTCGAACGAGAACGCATGCAGGCGGAGCGACTCCAACGCATGGGCGAATTCGCGCTCCCGCGCGAGCTCGACTACACCCGCATGCAATCACTGACCTTCGAAGCTCGGCAAAAATTGGCGGCACTGACCCCGGCGACGCTCGCGCAAGCATCGCGCATTCCAGGTGTCAGCCCCAACGATCTCCAAAATCTCGTCTTGGAGGTCCAGCGGCACAAAACGTCTCGCACGTCGAACACCGTCGGGTAGCCTTGAGTAGTTTTCGAGCGTGACGCTTCCTCCCCCTCCAGGCTCCCCCATCCAAGCCGATCCCAATGCGGCTCGCGACTTGGGCTTCGGGACCAGGGTCGCCGGATATAGTCGCTTACGGCTAATAAATAGGGACGGGAGCTTCAACGTCTCACGTCGCGGGTTGAGCGCGGGAACGGTCCTCAGTCCGTACCATGCGCTCCTCACGATCGGCTGGGGAAAGTTTCTTTCCCTCGTCGTCACGTATTACGCGGTCGTCAACGGCATCTTCGCGCTGCTGTATGTCTCGTGCGGTCCGACGGCGCTCGCCGGTCCGCCGATCGACGGCGCCAGTCCGGCGTGGAACGGATTCCTCCGCGCGTTCTTTTTCAGCGTCGAAACGTTCGGCACAATCGGATACGGTCACGTCTCTCCGCTCGGACTGAACGCGAACATCGTCGTCACCATCGAGTCGATCGTCAGCTTGTTGAGTCTCGCGCTCGCGACTGGCCTCGTCTTCGCACGATTTTCTCGCCCAACTGCGCGCATTGTCTATAGCCACAGGGCCGTAGTGGCACCGTACCGTGACATGTCGGCATTCATGTTCCGCTGTGCGAACGCGCGCAACAATCAATTGATCGACGTCACCGTGCGCGTGCTGTATAGCCGTATCGAAGAAAAACCGGACGGCACACGCACGCGGCAATTCACGGTGCTCCCATTGGAGTTCGAGCGTGTCACCTTTTTCACGCTCAGCTGGACCGTCGTCCATCCGGTCGATGCGACCAGCCCGCTTGCTGGAATGTCCTACGACGATCTCATCAAGAACGACGCGGAATTCCTCGTCTTACTGAGCGGCCTCGACGAAACGTTCTCGCAGATGGTTCACTCCCAAACGTCGTACAAAGCCGAGGAGATTCTGTGGGGCGCCAAGTTCGCTCCCATTTTCGTCGAATCTCCGACCGGCGGCGTCACCGGGATGGATCTCGCTAGAATCCATCATACCGAGTCGGTCGAGTTTCCCGGCCGATTATAAATCGATTAGAAATCGGCGATCGGCGGACTGCTCCCATCCGCCTGGGGTATAGAGCGACCGGGCTAGTCAGCGGTGCAAGATTCCTGCATCGTTGCTCTCATCGTTGCTTAGGTAGACAGACGCTCTCACTTCCACGGAGGCACCCCCGTATGTCCCTGCTCGCATCTCGGTTTACCCCTCGGTTCCTCTCTCTCCGCGCCCTTCGTCCACGCTTCGCATTGGCCGTCGCGTTCCCTGCCGCGCTGGCCCTTTCAACCGTCGTGGCGCAGGCGCAAATGCCTCCGGCGCCGCCTCCGCCAACGATTTTCCTGACGACGTCCTCGGACGTCAAAGTCACTCCAGATCGCGCGACAGTTCGCATCAGCGTCCAAACCAAGCAAAAGACCGCTGTGGCTGCCGCGGCTGAGAACGCGCGCAAGCAGAGCGACGTACTCGATGCTTTACGGAAGTTAGGAATTTCTAACGAGTCCATTTCGACGACCGATTACAACGTCAACCCTGACTATCGGTACGAACAGAACAAGGATCCGATCCTCGTCGGCTACATCGTCACGAATACCGTAGTCGTCGACGTCCAACACGTCGACAAAGTCGGTTCGATCCTCGATGCGGCCCTCGGTGCTGGTGCCAACATGATCTCCTCCCTCGACTTTTATGCGTCGAACACCGAGGCTGCACGCCAGCGCGCCATCGGTGAAGCCATGGCCAAAGCCAAGTCGGAGGCAGAGGCCGTTGCCAAGGCGGCCGGAGGAACGGTGACAGGACTCCTCGAAGTCTCTGTCAGCGGCGAAGCTTCCTATCCGCCACCGCCCCGCCCTATGTATCGTATGCAGGCCGACATGGCGTCGACCCCTATCAGCCCAGGGCAGCAAAGTCTCAACGTGAGTGTCTCTACGCGCTGGACCTTTTCGCAGGGACGATAACTGCCGCTCGAAGCGCTTGAGGCATTCGAGCGAGCGGCCATTTTTCACGTTCCACACGCTGAGAGGGAGACATTTTTCACGTTCCACAACGCGGGGGTCAGACGACTCCCGCGTTCTTTCTTTTGCAGGATATCCGTTACGACGTTCTATCGGAATTATCCTGTTCACGGGACGCAGGGGACGCTTAAATTCCCTCACCTTCCTCTCTGCAGAGTGTCCGTGGCCCGCGTTCTTGCTATTGCTAATCAAAAAGGTGGTGTCGGTAAGACGACCACCGCCGTCAATCTGGCGGCATCACTCGCCGTCGCCGAACAGCGCACGCTGCTGATCGACGCGGACCCTCAGGGGAACGCGACGAGCGGAGTCGGAATCCCGCGAGAGGAGATTGCGCAGACAGTCTACGAAGTCCTGATTGGGACGGCGACGATCCGCAACGCGCGGAAGCATACCGTGCAGTTCGACAAACTGGACGTCCTCCCAGCGACGCCAGATCTCGCTGGCGCGGAGATCGAGCTCGTCGATCACCCGCATCGTGAGCGGATGATGGCCGCCGCCATCAAAGAAGTTCGCGGCGATTACGACTACATCTTGATCGACTGTCCTCCATCGCTCGGGCTCATCACCATCAACATGCTCGCGGCAGCCGACGCGCTCGTCATCCCGTTGCAGTGCGAGTATTATGCGCTCGAAGGGTTGTCGCAGCTCCTGAACACCGTCCACCGCGTTCAACAAGGGGTGAACCCGGAGCTCGGGATCGATGGCGTCTTGTTGACGATGTACGATGCACGCCTCAATCTGAGCCGCCAAGTGGCGAGCGAAGCGCGCGAATATTTCGGGGCGCAAGTATTTGAGAGCGTCATCCCACGCAACGTTCGCCTCGCGGAAGCACCGAGCTTTGGAAAACCTATCGTGCTCTACGACGTCGCGTCGGTTGGTGCACAAGCATATATGAGTGTCGCCCACGAGCTAATGCAGCGAACAACGGCAGCACAGCCGGTCAATCACGAGGCAACGTCGCATGGCCGATAAGACACCGGCGCGCCGGCTTGGTCGCGGACTCGACGCGTTACTCGGACAGAAGTCAGTCGCGACAACCACTCCGAGTGAAGCTGTTCCACGTGAAACGAGTGCGTTGCGCGATATCGCGATTACGGATATTCGCGCGAATCACTTTCAACCGCGAAAAGAGTTTGCACCGGCAGAGTTGCAGGAGTTGCAAAACAGTATTGCCGCTACAGGATTACTCCAGCCGATCACCGTCCGTCAGGTTCCCGGTGCAACGGGATACGAGCTCGTTGCTGGTGAACGACGTCTGCGCGCCGCAACGGCGTTGGGATGGAAGACGATTCCAGCGCTGGTCCGGGAGTACGACGATCGCACCACACTGACGCTGGCACTCGTCGAAAATCTTCAGCGCGCCGATCTCAATCCGATCGAAGAGGCCGAAGGGTACGCCCGCCTCTCCGGCGAATTTGGACTCACCCAGAACGAGATCGCCGAGTTGGTTGGGAAAGATCGATCGACGATCGCGAACTTGTTGCGCGTGTTGCAGCTCCCGGCACAGGCTCGCCGTCTGTTGGAGTCTGGTGCATTGACCCTCGGTCATGCGCGCCCGCTGCTCGCGCTGGACGATGAACGCCAAATCTTGGCGCTGGCGAACGAGGCGGTCGAGCATGGTCTCTCCGTGCGCGCCGTCGAGCAGCGCGTTCGGGAAGATGCCCCTAAGCCAAGCAAAGCCAAACGCGGCCGGCCGATGAAAGTCGACAAGCGTCCCGCCGAGGTGGTGCATGTCGAGGAAATGCTCCGACGGCGGTTTCAGACCGACGTGTCGGTCCACGTCACCCCAAAAAAGAAGGGTGAGGTGCGCATTCAGTTCTATTCGTACGACGATCTGAATCGCTTGCTCGAGCTCGTTGGTGCGCTGGAAGAAGATTAAATATTTGTGATCTTCCGAGTTATCCCCATGAATGAACAGACTTATCAACACGAGAGATAAGTCGTTATGGATCAAACACTTACACTGACAACCATGCGCAGAAATCCCCGCTTTTCCACAGTTATCCACATCTTGTTTGCACTCACAGTTGCGGCATGCGGAAAAGGGAAAAGTGGATCGTCGAACACCAGCGGCGCGCCGCAATTCAAGGTGGCGCTCCTGACGTCAGGGCCGGTGTCGGATCAGGCGTGGAACGGTGGTGCCTACCAGGGGTTGTTGCGCATCCGCGATTCGCTGGGCGCGGCGATCTCTAATATCCAGACCAAGACACCGGCGGAAATCGAGGAGAACTTCCAGCAATACGGCTCCCAACATTACGATCTCGTCTTCGGCCACGGCTTCGAATTTCAGGATCCTGCGCTTCGGGTGTCCCCGCAGTTCCCGAAAACGACGTACGTGATCGCCTCCGGGAATAAGACCGGCGCCAACGTCTCCTCAATTGAATTCGCGTTCGGCGACGGCGCCTATCTCGCCGGGATCGTCGCGGCGGCGAACAGTAAGTCGCACATCCTCGGCGTCATTGGGGGACAAGAGCTCCCACCCGTGGTCGACGCCTTCGACGCCTTCGAACAGGGAGCGAAGTCTGTCGATCCTAAGGTGACCGTGCTCAAATCGTACGTCGGGAATTGGGACGATGTGAGCGCCGCCAAAGAACAGGCGCTCGCGCAGATCGCGCGTGGGGTGGACATGATCTTCCAGAATGCCGACAACGCAGGGTTGGGGGTATTCCAAGCCGTTCGTGAGCATCCGACCGCTCGTGTCTTTGGCGCGAACTCGGATCAGAACAACGTCGCCCCCGAAGTGACTCTCGGGAGCGTCGTGATCGATGTCCCCCATGCGTTCTTGATGATTGCACGCGACGTCAAAGACAAAACGTTCAAGCCACACCTGATCACGCTTGGCGCCCGTGAAGACGTGATCAAATGGGTCCCGAATCCCGCGTTGGCGAAAGAGATCACCACCGCGACCCAGGCACACGTCGACTCGGCCAACCAGGCGATTCGCGCCGGGACACTCAAGGTCTCGCGATGACCGCACTGTCGACGCTCGCGGAGTATCTCGACGAGCTGCTCGAGATCCGCACCACGCCGGACTATGGCAATGCACTCAACGGGCTGCAACTCGCCAACCAAGGCGAGATCACGAAGCTCGCCGCGGCCGTCGACTTCTCAACACAAACGATTACGCAGGCGATCGACGCCGGCGCGAACTTGCTGATCGTGCATCATGGAATGTTCTGGGGCGGGTTACAACCACTCCGGGGAGCCGCATACGTGCGCATGAAGACGTTGATCAGCAACGACGTTGCGGTCTATGCGGCACATCTTCCACTCGATCGGCACCCGGGACTTGGCAACAATCCCCTGCTCGCCTCGGCGCTCGGACTCGTGCCAACCGGAGAGTTCGCACGCTACAAAAACATTTTCATCGGCGTGCGTGGCGAGAGCGATCTTCCGACGATCGATCTCTTCGAACGGTGTAAGCTCTTTGCCCAAGCGCACGGCGGAGATGCTCGCTCGACGCCCATTTTCGATGGACAAGTCACACGATCGTGGGCCATTTGCACAGGTGGTGGCGCCTCACTGGAGACGTTGCACGAAGCCGCGGAGATGGGGATCGATACACTGATCGTCGGTGAGGGACCGCACTACACCGCGGTCGAGGCGAACGAGCTCGGGCTCACCGTGATTTACGCCGGGCATTATGCGACCGAGACATTGGGCGTCCGCGCCCTATGCGCACATCTGTCAGAGCGGTTCACACTCCCGTGGACCTTCATCGAGGCACCGACCGGTCTCTGACTGTCGTGCCTCCCTTGTCTGACGACTCCTCACGCCCTTCAACGGATAGTGTCCAGGATACCGTCGCGCTCGAGCTGACGGAGATCGTCAAACGATTCGGAGGAACGGTGGCGCTCGATCGTGCGTCATTGCGCGTCCAGAAGGGGACGATTCATGCCGTTCTGGGAGAGAACGGCGCCGGCAAGACGACGTTGATGCGCGTGGCGTTCGGGCTCATTCGCCCGGATGCTGGTTCGATTGTCATCGATGGACGCCCGCAACGGCTGTCGTCGCCCGCCGCAGCAATTGCCGCCGGGATTGGGATGGTGCATCAGCATTTCATGCTCGTTCCCGCAATGACGGTCGCGGAAAACGTCGCCCTGGGCGGGACTGGACGATATGATGCGAACGCTGTTGCTGATCGAATTCGAGAGGTCGGACAGCAATTTCGGTTCGCGATCGATCCACGTGCCATCGTCGCGACGCTTTCCGTAGCCGATCAACAGCGCGTCGAGATCCTCAAGGCGCTCGTCAAAGGGGCTCGGCTCCTCATCCTTGATGAGCCGACGGCGGTGCTTCCCCCGCAGGATGCTCGTGCGCTCCTCATGACCTTGCGCGCGTTCGTCGACAACGGAGGAACTGTCGTCCTGATCACGCACAAGCTGCGAGACGCAATCGAGTTCGCCGACGACATCACCGTGCTCCGGCACGGCCGAACCATGCGCTCGGCGCCCGCCGTAGAATTGGACGAGACGACCCTTGCGGCGACGATGATCGGAACAGCACCGGTGGTTCATACAGACTTTTCCACCACGTCTTCCACAATCGGCGTAGAGAAGTTCGTCCTTCGCGACGTCAGCGTCACCGATGACCGTGGAGTCGTGAAGCTGCGGAACGTCAACTTGACGGTCCACGCTGGCGAGATCGTTGGAGTCGCCGCTGTGGAAGGAAATGGACAGCACGAATTGCTTCGTGTACTCGCGAATCGGGCACAGCCGGCGTCTGGAGATGTGACTCGTCCAGACCGGGTTGGATTCGTTCCAGAAGATCGCCATCGGGATGCGTTGATTCTCGACTTCCCCATCGTGGAGAATGTCGCGCTCGCCCGTGCTGGTGAAACACGCGGACGGATGAATTGGGCGGAATATCGAACGACCGCCGAACGTATCGTGCAAGAGTATGACGTCCGTGCGGAAGGAGTGGTGACTCGCGCTCGAACGCTGTCGGGTGGCAACCAACAAAAACTCGTCATGGGACGAGAGATTGAAACGGCCTCCGGTGGACTCGTCGTCGAAAATCCAACGCGCGGACTCGACATCCATGCGACTCGAGCCGTCCACGAGCGCCTTCGCCAAACGAAAGATCAGGGGACGGCTGTCGTCGTCTACTCCAGCGATCTCGATGAAGTGCTCGCGCTCGCAGACCGTACTGTTGTCCTCTATGGGAATGCACTCCATACGGTGACCAACGACCGAGAAAGTGTTGGAAACGCCATGGTCGGACGGTTCGCCTGATGATGCAATTGATTCTCCTCACTGACGTACTCGTCCGCGCAACACCGTTGCTCCTGACGGGGCTTGCGGTCGCCATTGCATTCAAGGCTGGTGTGTTGAACATCGGTGCCGATGGTCAATTTTTGGTCGGTGCGACGGTGGCCGCAGCAATTGGAATCCTTCCGGGAACTCATAGCGCGATCGTCATGCTTCCGCTCGTCCTTCTCGGAGGGATGATCGGTGGCGGGGTGTGGGCGATGATCGCGGCGTTTTTACGCATGCGATTTCAGGTGCTCGAAGTGATCAGCACGATCATGCTGAATTTCATCGCGATGTACGTCATCTCGTACCTCGTCCGTGGTCCGCTGCAGGAACCGACACACATCTATCCCCAAACGCCAACCATCGCGACGGCGGCACAACTCCCCAGAATCATTCCTGGGACGAGATTGCACGCGGGATTCATGATCGCGTTGGTCCTTGCCATCGGTTTGTGGTGGGCGTTCCGAACGACCGCGGCTGGATTTCGGCTTCGCGCCACGGGAGCAAACCCTGACGCGGCACGAACGACGGGACTCGTCGACGTCGCTCGCGTCACGATGCGCGCCTTAGTACTCAGCGGCGCAATTGCCGGCCTTGCGGGCGCTGTCGAAGTCTCGGGTGTGACGTACGCGCTCTACGAGAACATTTCTCCGGGATACGGATATACCGCCATCGCGGTCGCCCTTCTTGCGGCGCTGCAACCGCTCGGGGTGATCGCGACCGGCATCTTGTTCGGCGCCCTGGAAGCAGGCGCCTCGGCGTTACAACGCGACGCGAACGTTCCAGCGACGCTCGCCGCGGTGATCGAAGCGTCGATCGTCCTTCTCGTCATCGCGGTCGGGCAACTCTCGCGCGGGTGGAGGCGACAGACGTCATGACGTCGGCCATGCTCACCCCCTTCCTCGAAGGGACTGTCCGAACGGCGACACCGTTGCTCTTCGCGGCCTTAGGCGAGACGCTCGTCGAACGCTCCGGGGTGATCAACATCGGGCTCGAAGGGTCGATCATCGCCGGCGCGCTTGGTGGGCTCATCACGGCACAGAGTGCCGGGGTATGGCCTGGCTTTGCGGGAGCCATCGTGGCTGGATGCGTCATCGCGATGATCTTCGCGACGTTCGCGGTTTTGCTGCGAGGCGATCAGATCATCACCGGAACCGCAGTCACGCTATTGGCGTTAGGGGCAACAGGAACGATATATCGCCTCTGGTACGGTGACGCGGGAGCCGCGCTCACGACGCCAACGATGAAAGCGTTTCTGATCCCGGGACTCGCACGGCTCCCTATCATTGGGACCGCACTTTTTGGCCAACCTGCGGTCACGTACATCGCGTACGTACTCATCCCCGCTCTTTGGTGGTGGACGTACCATACCCATGCGGGACTCGCCCTGCGTGCTACCGGTGAAAATCCAGAAGCCGCCGAAGCCGCGGGATTCTCACCGCGGCGGATCCAGTGTCTGGCTGTTCTATTCGGGGGAGCACTGGGAGGACTCTGCGGCGGAACCTTAGTCCTCGCCCAAGCCGGGACATTCGCCGAAGGGATGTCGGCGGGACGAGGATTCATCGCCATCGCGATTGTCGTCCTGGGACGATGGAATCCGTTGGGCGCCGCCATTGCCGCGGTGATTTTCGGAGCGGCGAGCGCGCTTCAATTTCTTTTCCAAGCGATGGGATGGCACATTCCGTATCAAGTCTTTCTCGCGCTTCCGTATGTGTTGACATTACTCGCCTTGGCGACGGCACACAGCAAGCGCCAGGCTCCGTACGCCTTGGGCAGACGTGAATTGCATTTCAGCTGAGCGCGATTTCGAGAGAGCTGCTATCGGTCGTATCCGATAAAGAGTAACCGGGAATTCATCCCGGGATTGACGCGCCCCGTGTTGCCATTCGAGATGTGATGCAACCGGAAGCCTGCGTCGATCGCACCAAATTGTGTCCGATACAGGATGGCAGCGTTTCCATCGGCAGTAAAGTTGAATCGCGTTTCACCGGGATCCGGGACACGCCGATTGAAGTAAATACTCCCACCACTCAACCCGATCGCCACTTGCAGCGGCCCCGCAATCCCAGCGCGCGCACGGAATCCAACGGGGACCAGACCGACACCGTACGCGGTATGCCGGCTCGGAATCAGAATGTATGCGCCCTCCCCGTAGATACAGGGAGTTCCGACATGACAGAGCGCAATATCCGCATAATCACGGTTTGCTGTCGCGACAACGAGTGGATGAACATCGATCGTATAATCGAGCGCGAATCTCCGGCCTTGGATGACTGGCCGCTCCGCTCGGATCGCCGTGAGATACAACGCGCGATCGTACACGTGTCCGAGCCGAGTCTTGAGCATCTGATTGCGCCCTTCGGCGACCCACGCTCCGATCATCCACCGTCGTTCAGGACGATCAGATGCAGAACTCGAATCTTGGCGTGGTGGTGCTTGCCCATGCAGCTGAATACCCGCAACGGCGAAGCCTACGATGAAACAGAGCAGCTTTCCACGTCCTGACGTGCATTTCATCGTGCCACCTCCCAGCCTTCCCGACGACTACGAGCACCCTGCGGCCGCGCTTCTCCACGTCGACCGCCACCGATCCGGTCCAAGACGCTCGATCCACCAAATCTCCCCTTCGTCCGCGAACTCTCGGCTCGCAATCAACACGAGCCGATGCGTCGCAGTCAGTGTCACCATGGCGAGAACATCGGTGAGTGGCGTTTCCCATTCCGACCCGGCTGCCCGAGTTATATACCCGAGTTTATAGGAATTGGTCGAACCAACCGGGCGCTCCATCACCAAAAACAAATGTTCCTCGCGCGGGTTGGCCTCCGAATGAATCGACCGCTGCACCAACGCGACCACCCCTTCGATGTCAGCCGTTTGGAACCGGTACGCATTCCGAACGACAAACGGGATCGTCGAAAACAAAGAGTCGTCGGGCCCGTGCGTGGATGATGCGAGCCGAGTAATCTCGATGGTGAGCCGGCTGGAGTCGGCAGAGGACATCGCCTCGATCGAATCGAGCCGGACAGGGGTTGCGACTCCCGCTTCGAAGGCTGTCCGCCACCCTGGAGCCGCACCGTGCACCGTGGCAGGTGGCCAGCTCGTGCATCCATCGGGATCGCCGCCGCCTTGCTCAGGAACGAGCTGCACCGTCCCGAAACCGCCAGTCCGGCCGAACAGATCCCATCGGGTATTGGCCAGTGGATGGATGTCGGCCGAGTGCCATCCATGAAATTCTCCGGGGGCATAGCTGGGGAGAAGGACCATCGCCCCATCCCCAGATGCATTGGCGGCGAGCACGAGTCCTCGCCCTCCCGCACTATCCCATTTCAAGATGTTCCCAGTATCCACCGCGGGGGATGGTTCCCCCGAAATCGCCTGGGGCGGTGGATTGATCGTTCCGCCAGGGACTCGCTCCTGTTTGCACCCGAGCCCGAGCCCCCCAACCACGAGAATGGGAAGTTGAACCAAGAGACGGCGAAGCCTCGACATGCACCGTAATTTGTAGCCCATGACGACCCTTGTACACGATTCCGAGCAGACCATACCGTCCAGTACGCCCCCGACAATGTCTCCGCTGCATCGCGCGCCAGCCCGGGAGCGGTGGAGTTGGGCCATCTACGACTTCGCGGCCACGCTGTTCTCCATGAACATGCTCTCGCTGTATTTCGCGGTCTGGCTCGTCTCGGATCTCCATGCGCCCAACACGGTCGTCGCCATCGCCAACGGGATCACTGCCATCCTCGTTGTTCTATCACTCCCCGTGTTCGGAACACTGTCCGACGTTTCTGGACGCCGGAAACCGTGGGTGACAGGCTTCACGCTTTTGTGCGCGGCGGCAACAGTCGGGCTGGGGATCATCGGAACCACACTCGTCCCTCGGATAGGCGATTCCGTCTTGGGAGGAATCAGTGATCCTGCGTTTCGTGTCGGTGGAACGGCGCTCACCGCAATCGTGTTGATGTTCGTCGTGGCGAATTACGCGCACCAAGGTGCGGTCCCCTTCTACAACGCCATGCTGTCGGAGCTCGCACCGCCAGGGGAGCGCGGCCGACTCTCCGGGCTCGGTGCCGCGCTCGCGTACATCGGATCGATCACCGGAGTCCTGATGATCAGTCCGTTCTTCAACGGATCGATCCCTGTCGTCGGACCGCTGTCCGACCACGTTATTCACACGCTTCGCACACTCGTCCCGTTCACGTCCTCAGCTGGACGTGTGTCGACGTTCGCGCCAACGGCGATCGTCTTTCTCCTCTTCAGCATTCCGTTTTTGCTGTTCTGCCGAGATCACATGCCGAATCCCGTGAAACAAGGGATTCCGTGGCGAAAGGCATTCGAGGATGTCAAACACACCGTTCGGGAAACACGCCGCTACCCAGGAACGCGTCGATTCATTCTCGCGTCATTGATGTATCAAGACGCTATGGGGACGATCATCGGATTCATGGCATTGTACGCCGTGGTCGCGATGGGATTCACCAAAGGGTCCGAAACGACGTTGTTCGTCGTCCTCACGATTCCGGCGGTGTTTGGGAGTTGGCTGTGGGGACGGTTGACGGACACGTTAAGCCCGAAACGAACGTTGACCATCGTCATCACGTCGTGGATCGTTTTGCTGGTTGCGATGATGTTCGTCACGTCTCAAACCGCCTTTTGGGTCGTCGGCGGATTGATCGGCTTCATTTACGGTGGCGTCACCGTCGCCGAACGTCCGCTTCTGCTGACACTCGTCCCAGAAGAGGAGAGCGGGCGATTCTTCAGCCTGATGATCCTCTCGGCGCGCGCGGCAGCCGTCGTGGGTCCATTCATCTGGGGGCTCGCCGTCGACGGTCTGAGCCCTGTCATCGGGACACATCTCGCGTACCGGGCAGCGGTTGGAACTGTCGCGGCGGCGATGCTGGCCGCGCTCTACGTCCTTCGCGGAGTCCCGGATCGGAGCGGTCAGGTCGTTCTGCCTGCCCCTACTGGCACGCGATGATGCCGTCCGACGTCGCGGGAGCCACGGGAGCCACGCCGTAAAACAGCGCGCAGACCACCGTGGTGTTGGTGCTGGTCGCCGTTGCCGACCATCCAGCCGCAGTTGCCTGCACGACGGTCAGCGTGTTGCCAGTCGACGGCACGAAGTTGGGCGCGAGAACGGCAGCCGACGTCGCGTACGTCGAATTCTGATAGAAGTACCCTTCCTGTGCGACTGCGAAATTCCGCAGATCCGATCGCAGTCGAGCGGTATAGGCATTCCCTTTGGTATAGGAAAACTTGGGAATGGCGATCGCGGCAAGGATGCCGATGATCACGACTACGATCAACAACTCGATGAGTGTAAAGCCTCGGCGGATCGTCATGGCTCCTCCCGGAAAGCAAGCTCGTTGCCAGCAGGAAAAAATCCCGCAAGTTATTGTCCAGCAACGACTTAAGTAGTCACTTCCCTAAGGTGCGTGTCATGCCAATGCCTTGTAAACTGCGGCAACCGTGCCACTTTGCAAGACTAGAGCTTGGTATCGAGCCAATTTGGCCCAATCCCAACGTCGACCACCAACGGGACCGAGAGGGTGGCCGCATGCTCCATCTGTTCCACGACGATCGCCCGAACCGCGTCGAGCTCCACAGGCAGCACTTCAAAGACCAATTCGTCGTGGACCTGGAGAAGCATCTGGCTTTTGACGCGCTCAGTCTGGAAGACGTTCGCAATCCGGATCATGGCGATTTTGATCAGATCGGCCGCGGATCCTTGAATCGGTGAATTGGCCGCGGTCCGCTCACCAAACGCGCGAATGTTGAAGTTGCGCTCGCGAAGCTCAGGGATGTAGCGACGACGCCCGAAAATCGTTTGGACGTATCCATGCTCACGCGCGAACTCGACCATCGATTCGAGATAGCGTTTCACCCCGACGAAACGCTCGAAATATTTCGCGATGAAATCTTTCGCATCCGCGTGTGAAATACCGAGCTGCCGGGAAAGCGCGTGCGGGCCCTGTCCGTAGATGGTGGCGAAGTTGATCGTCTTCGCGCGTGCGCGCATCTGACTGGTGACGTCAGCCAGAGGGACGTCGAAGATGATCGCCGCCGTTTGCCGGTGAATGTCGCCGCCGGCTTTGAACGCCGCGACGAAATTCTCGTCTTGGGACAAGTGCGCGAGCAACCGAAGCTCGATCTGCGAATAGTCGGCAGCCATGAGCTGCGACCCTTCTCTCGGAATGAAACCACGACGAATGTCGCGTCCCAACTCTCGGCGAATCGGAATGTTTTGCAAATTCGGATCGCTGGACGAGAGACGCCCAGTGCTGGCGACCGTCTGATTGAATGACGTGTGGAGCCGTCCACTGTGGGGATTGACGAGCGTCGGAAGAATGTCGAGATACGTATTTTCCAACTTCGACAGCTCGCGATATTCCATCAACAACGATGGCAACGCGTGTCCTTCCTCCGCGAGCTCCTGGAGCACGCTAGCGTCGGTCGATGGCCCTGTCGCGGTCCGTTTGATGACGGGGAGTCCGAGTTTGGTGAAGAGAATCTCACGCAGCTTGGGATTGGAGCTGATGTTGAACTCCTCACCAGCGACCTTGTAAATCTCCTGCTGAACGTTCTCTCGCTCGCGCTGAAAGCGCGCTTTGAGCGACCGGAATTTGACGATGTCGATCGAAACGCCGGCCCACTCCATCTCCACCAGAACGTCGATCAACGGGATTTCGACGTCGTCGAACAGTTGCAGCAATCCCTGACTTTCCAACTGCGGGAGGAAGATGTCACGAAGCTGCAACGTGACATCGACGTCTTCACACGAATAGTCGCGCGCAGTGTCGATGGGAACCTGGCTGAATGGGATCTGCGCTTTCCCTTTGCCGCAGACGTCCTCGTAGGCGATCATGGTATGGTCCAACAACTCGAACGCCAAGACGTCGAGCGAATGTGACCGGCGCCCTGGATCGAGGACGTAGCTGGCGATCATCGTATCGAACGCCAGTCCACGAAGTGTCACGCCGGCTTTCCGAAGGGCGAGAATGTCGTACTTCGCGTTCTGTGCGACTTTCTTGACCGAGGCGTCTTCGAGCAGCTCGCGAAACGGGGCGAGCTCTTCGGACAATAAGGGCGGAAGATTTCGAACCGGCTTTTCGTCTGGTGAGGGATTGATCTCCGGACCGCACTCTTCCTCATCGGAATTCATGGCGGTGCTGACCCGCTTGGGATCGAGCAACTCCCCCTGTACTTGCGTCGGTTTCTGGTGCCCGAAGGGGAAGTAATACGCCTCCCCGGGAGCGAGCGCGATCGATATCGAAACCAACTTGGAGCGGAGTGGATCGACCTTAATTGGAGAATCCGGTTCGATGTCGGTTTCCGTATCGACGGCAATGATTTTGGCGCGTCGAGCCTTTTTGAGAAAGGCTTGGACCCCGGCAACCGTATCGACCGTCTTGAAATTCGTCGTCGGCTCGGCGGGAGCTTCCGTGGCAACCTCGTTGGTTCCTTCGGTCACGAGGTTCTTTGCCATACCATGGAATTCGAGCTCGAGGTACAGCCGTTTCAACGCATCGATGTTGGGCTTTCCGACCGTCATCGCGTCGAGATCGAGCTTAATCGCCAAATCGTCTCGAATTGTTACTAATTCTTTGGAGAGCCGAGCATTTTCGGCGTGTTCGAGGAGTGCCTCGCGTGGGCGCTTTTTGGTGATTTCGGACGCGTGCGCGAGGATTTCTTCCAAGTGGCCGTACTGTTCGACCAGCTCCTTCGCCGTCTTCTCGCCAATGCCTTTGACGCCCGGGACGTTGTCGGAAACGTCACCCAGCAGGGCGAGATAATCGATGACGTATTCGGGAGCGACGCCGAGTCGTTCATGGCCGTTGGCCACCCCGACCCATTGTTCTTCGATGCTCGCGGGCCCGCCTCGCCCGGGATTCAATAACCAGACGCCAGGACGAACCAGTTGCTGGAAGTCCTTGTCGCCAGAAACGACGACGACATTGAGCTTCGCTTCGACGCTTTGCCGGACGAGCGTACCGATGACGTCGTCCGCCTCATATCCTTCGAGCGACAAGACCGGGATCCGATAGGCTTCGAGCAGCGACACGACGCGCTCCATGCCGGTGTCGAAGTCCGACTGCAGCTCCTCGGTCAGCTTCTCACGAGTCGCTTTATATGCTGGGTAGCGTTCGTGCCGGAACGACAGGCCGGAGTCGTGCACCCATCCCAGGTATTCCGGACGGTGTTTCTCTAACAGACGCTGGAGAAAATTCGCGATCCCCCACGCCGCGGAGGTATTCTCGCCGCGGCCCGTCGTCAGCGGCCGGGAAATGAGAGCGAAGAACGCGCGATAAATCAGCGCATACCCATCGATGAGAAAAAGGCGAGGTGATTCTGGCTGTTCGACAGGCATGCGGAAGGAAGAACGTGGCGAGCTTAGAAGGATGTCTCTAAATGTACCTGCGCTCTGCTCCGCCCCTTCGGGGCTGCGCCCGCTTAGGTACATTTAGAGACATCTTATTAGTCTTTGTGCATTCTCCGGGCGATGAGTGTACGGAAGTTCGATTCACTCGTTGGAAGCATCCGCCATTGCCCGGATCCCGTTTCGTCATAGAAGATGATACTGGATTGGAGATCGCGGTACTCCCAGGTCAGTAATCGCATGCGTGGGGTCATGCTGGGGGACATACTCACCCCGCGCCAATACCCTTCCTGCTCGTACGAAGCGTCCGGTTCCCCGAGGGCGACGTAGACAGATCCTCGGTCGGAAAGCCACCCTTGGTTGGCGTCGGCACTGAAGATCGAGTTGGCGTCTCGAATGCGCCGGAAATATTCCTGGAGCGCTTCGTTTTGTGGCGTTTCGGGGATCGGGTCGGTTTCGTGGAGGAAGGAGTTCCACACCACACCACGCTGCTCCGCTGGAGCGTCTTTGAGCGCTCGAATCCGGTCGGGGGTCGTGAAGTACTTGAGGTACGACACCATTTCTCGGAATGAAATCACCGGAAGATCGGGCCCGAATCCGATGAACACCGATGTTTTGAGGGTATCGCGATCTTCAGCGCCGACGCGCGATGCGACAATGGTATAGACACCGACATCCGCTCGACTCAGCGGAATTCCAATGACACCGGCGGCGAGATCACGCCGTTTTGCGACCCACTCCGTATCACGCCACACCGTTGCTCCCGCGGCGTTCTGCAAGCTCAGTACGACTGGTGTCGTGATCCTTGCCCCGTACGACTCGATGTAGACTGGAATGATCCCGTCTACACCAAAAACAAGTGAGGCACGAGGTGCTGCGAGATACTGCGGCGCTTGGGTCAAATGCGAGCGAGGGAGTGCGGAGTACACCACCAGTGGCCGGCTGAACGACAGGCTATCGACTCTGGGAACCCCCGCAAATCCTTCGCAGGTCGCTTCCCGTGCTCCAATCTCGTCTCGTACCGTATACGTGACTTTGTACGGCCCTGGCGGGATCCGTATCACACGCCGGAAGACGATGCTCTCATCGGTGCGCCGAGTCTCTTTGAGCGTCGCGACACGAACCGTGTCTACGGCGTCGACGCGTTGAATCTCCTTGACGCCCTGCTTGAGGATGAGGTTGACCTCATACTGCGCGCGAAAGAGCGCCCCATCGCGTTGGAATGTAAGTCCCCGGTTCGGAAGCGAGATGGAGAAGACGACGAGCGTGGAGTCGGGGGAAGACGTCGCGAAGTAGGCGGGGCGGGCCACGAAGGAAATGGGAGCCTCGGAGCTGACGACGTCCATTCTTCGGTAAATGGAACTGAAGTCACGCACTTCACCATCTTGGACCGCCTCGATGCTATAACTCGAGAGCGGATCTGGCACCCTTTGAATCTGGGATGGGGCGCATCCAGAGACCGTTATTACGCCAGCAACGAGCCATTCGTGCGACGCCTTCATAGGCCTGTACCTGCTACGGGGGGGAACCCGATAAAAGGAGCTTTCTATCTTCTTATATTGACCGAAGGCCCTGGAATGTTCCCTCCCCTATCGACGAAGACTCTGTTTTGTTAGGTTCGCCGGGTGGCTCGGGAGAATTTGATCGGCACTTCGGTCGCCGGCTACATCATCGATCGCGAGGTGGGCGAAGGAGGAACCTCGTCCGTCTATGATGCGCATCACCCGGACCATGGCCGGGTCGCATTGAAGATTCTACGAGAGCGACTGCGCCAGGATCCTACGGCGGTCGCGCGATTCGTCCGTGAAGCACAATTGGGACGGCGGGTAACACATGCACACGTCGTTCGAACACTCGAAACCGGCGTCGCGAAAGACGTCCCCGGGGTTCCGGGCGAGCTCCCATTCCTCGCCATCGAGTGGGCGAATGGTGAAATCCTCGAAAAGTACGTCAAGCGAAACGGCGCACTCGCGCGCGACGAAGTCGCGACCGTCGTGATGCAGATCGCGGCCGCCGTCGAGGCCGCGCATCTCGAAAACATCGTGCATCGTGATCTCAAGCCGGAGAACGTGATTTACGATCCGGAGCAGCGTTGCGCGAAACTTCTCGATTTCGGCATCGCGGCGGAGACGACGACGCCTGCCGAAGAGCGATTGACGAGAGCTGGGTTCTTTGTCGGGACACTGATGTACGTTGCTCCAGAGTCGTTGTCTGGAGAATTAGTGACGCCCGCGGCGGATCAATATTCGCTGGCCACCATCGCATATTTTCTGCTGACTGGGGCACTTCCGTATTCCGCCAAGCAACCCAGGGAGATGTTCACCCAGTTGTTGACGATGCCGCCAATTCCGTTGAATCAGGCACGGGACGGGCTCCAATTCCATCCCGAAGTTGAGTCGGTCATCATGCGTGGGCTGGCCAAGCAGCCTCAGGACCGGTTCCCATCCGTCCTCGATTTCGCGGTGGAGCTGGAGCGGACCCTGGCCCTTCCCGAGGAGACTCCTGGCCCTATCGAGAAGCTGCTACGCCGCTTCTCCCGGAAGCCAGATCGTAAACGTTGACCCCCGGTTCAGCTCACTTTCGACGGTTACATCGCCGCCGAGGAGGCGAGCGAGCCGCCGCGAGATAGGAAGCCCGAGCCCCGTTCCCCGGTTCATCGAATCTCCTCGAGGGCCGGCATTGACCTGCTCGAATTCCTCGAAAATCCGTCCGTGATCGCCCGACGCGATCCCGATCCCTGTATCGATGACCTGAAGAACGACCCAGCGCCGTGAGGTAGCTATGCTTGGAACGTCTGCTGGTGGACGAAGCTGGGATGGGATCGTCTTATCGTCCGGCTCGATCACTCCCGTGCGGACGACGATGCCGCCGGTGTTCGTGTATTTGACCGAGTTTCCGATCAGGTTCGTCAGAATTTGCCGGAGGTGGGTGGGATCGGTCCGAACGCGGGGAGTCGATGCACCGATCGCCAGCGACAGGTGGAGCTTTTTATCCTGAATCAGCGGCTCGACCTCGCTCACGACGTCCAGAACGAACGGGCGCAAATCGATCGATTCCGCGTGTACCTCGAGCCGTCCGGCGGCCATTTTCGCGAGGTCGAGGATTTGGTCGACCAAGTGCCGGAGGTGGTTTGCGGATGCTTCGATCCGTTGGACGGGACCAGCTTGGCGAGGGGAGAGCTCACCGTAGACGCCTTCACGGAGTAAATCGACGAACCCGACGATGGCGTTGAGCGGGGTCCGCAGCTCGTGCGAGACGTTCGCGAGAAACTCGCTCTTCATCTTGTTCACACGGAGCAGCTCTGACGACAGACGCTCCAGTTCTTTCGACCGGTCTGCGAGCCGTCGTGCGTGACGTCGTTCCCGGATGAGCACCACGAGGAAAAAGACGCCGATGAGAAGGCCCGCGACCCATCCCATGTGGAGTTGCAGCTGCGAGAGCATTGCGATGATAGGTTCTGCCAGACCTGGCGCTATATTGTTTCGCCATGACCGACCATGAACGGCTCGTCCAGCTTCTTGCCACTCGATCGGCTCGTCGAGGACAATTTACACTCGCGTCGGGAGCTCAGTCGACGCTTTATATCGATGCTCGTGTGACGAGCATGAGTCCGGAAGGGCTTTCGACTATCGGCCCGTTGGGAGTTCAGGCGCTCGAAGCGTCCGGCTGGAACCCGGATTCTGTCGGCGGATTGACCTTGGGCGCCGATCCCGTTTCGTATGCGATCGCGTATGCGAGTGCGTTGAGCGGAACTCCGTCACCACTCCGCGCATTCACCGTGCGAAAAGAGCCCAAGGGTCATGGTACGGGAAAATTGATCGAAGGCCCGTTCAAGCCAGTCGACCGAGTCGCTGTCGTCGAAGACGTCATCACAACGGGTGGGTCGGCGCTCAAGGCGATCGACGCGATCCGCGCCGCGGGGGCGACTGTAGTAGGCGTCATTGCTCTCGTTGACCGAGAGGAGGGAGGACGAGACGCTATCGAGCACGCAGGATATCCAGTGATTTCGTTGACAACGGCCACTGAGATCGTCGCTCTAGTGAAGTGAGCGGCGATCTTGTGAGTACTGTGTCATCTTGCCGCAAGGTAGGTGCCAGTTACAGTCGCTCGTGGCAAATTCCCGAGGATCCCGGGGATGGTGACACCCACCCAGGGGCAGCCAAGACCGGGTGAAAAGTCCGAAGCACTTCGAGATATGGGAGTATCAGCTGCTCGCGGAAGTGTTGGAGCATCGTTTCTCCAGTAAAGTGTTGGCGAAAGTCGAGCGTCGACATGTGAAATGTCGATCGGACATGCCGGCTGAAGGCTTGTGCTGACGAGTATTCCAACTGGCGCGCCATCGCGTTGATCGACAGTCCGGAGTTTTCCAGCGCTTGTGCCGCGTACACCAATCGACTTTGATCGATGTACAGTTTTGGTGATGGTAGTCGTACCCGATAAAACCGGCTCATGAGCGTCAACGGATTGACGTAAAGATATCGCGCGAGGTGCCGAGCCGTTGTCACGTGTGGACGGGAGTTGAAGAGCACTTCGAAGAATCGCCAGCAGTCGGATGGTACGTCGGCGAGATCTTCTGAAAGTTGGGTGAGAATGCGACGTTGTACATGATCAGGACGCTCTCGAGCCAACCGCTCGCGAAGCATCGACCATCCCGATGGTTGGCGTACATCTAATAGTGTTTTCACGCCAATCTGCCCGAGCATGTGCACGGCAATTGGGGTCGACTTTTGAACGTCGGTCAGCAGTGCAAATGTCGGGACGAGTGGAAATTCCCGCACCATCGTCGCCATGCGCGCTGACGTCAGCGGATCGTAGCGGGAGACCGACAGCAAGATCGCCCCAACCCGTTCGTGGCGGAGATCGTCGACGATGTCGTCGACGTGCGTTCTGTGAACCGTTTGGTACGTCCCTTGTGCCGCGACATCGACACGAACTTGTTCGATCGGCGTCAAAATCGTGGCGACATGAAATGGGGACGGCGTTTTCTCCGCGAGCGACGATGAATACATGGCTGGCATCCGAAACGAAGTGAACGCCAAACGTATGGGTCGCCGTCACGCCACCGTCACAGATACATCCGTCATAAGTCTCACCTCATTAAATTGAATGGTGAGATAGCATCAACTGGACGGTCGCGATTAGTAGCTATATGATACTAATCGAGGAAAGTCCGGGCTCCTTGGACACGTTGCCAGGTAACACCTGGGCATCGTTGGCGAAAGTTGACGGTGACGGACAGTGCAACAGAAAATACACCGCCTGTTCTTTCGAACAGGTAAGGGCGAACCGGCGAGGTAAGAGCTCACCGCGCGCGTGGCAACACGCGCGGCATGGTAAACCCCAGCGGGAGCAAGGCCAAATAGGCGGCGAGGGAGTCCACCCGACAAAGACGCCGCGGGTAGGCTGCTAGAGCGTTCGAGTGATCGAACGCCGAGAGAAATGACCGTCACAGCTTCGGCTGGACAGAACCCGGCTTATAGGTTGATGACTATCTTATGGGGCCCAGAATACCGGGCCCCATTTTTTAGTACCAATATGATAATAAAAAAGCCGCTCTTTGCTGGTTCGAGCATGCGCCAGAAAGTACGGGCGATGCGTACAGCTATGTTGTCCGGCACGTTGGCGTGCACTCCCGTTCCACCAATGTCGGCGCCAGTTCCCGTGTCACAGGCGCCTTCACCAACAGCAACACCAGCGACACCATCGACGCCAGCTACACCGACGACGACAGCACCGGCTCCGTCATCGAGCAAGCCGAGTACTGTGGAGAAAAGTTGGTCATTCACCCCGGCGTTGGGGCGTTTTTCGTACATGATCAACACGGAGGCACAAATCGCTCAGCTTCCGGATTCTGCACATCCCAAAACGGTCCCGACGGAACATCAACGCGTCGTACTGGAGATTGCCGACAGTGGTACAGTTCACCCCATCGAGCCACAAATTGCTGGCGACAATCATGGGTGTGACTCTGTTGCGATTCTCGTCAATCGGGTCGAACAGCTCATCCCTAGCGTCCCGTCACAGCTCACTCCAGGTCTCACATGGAGTGACTCTACGACGATCGATGGATGCCGAGGAGAGATCCCTGCGCGAACGACCACGGGACATACGTATGTCGTCGTTGGAGACACGACATTTCAAGGAGAAAATGCGCTCCATCTCCAGCGGTCAGACGTAATACGATCGCGAGGTGAGGGTGCTGACGGACAACATCGCATCCTCATGACCGCAATTGGCGCCGGGTTCGCGGATCTCTATCTCGACGCCCACAATGGAATTTTTCTCGGATCGGTCAACACGCAAACGTCCACCGTTGAAATTCTGACGTCGGGACGAACGACACGTTTTCAACAACGAATCGTGGAAACTGTTTCACTCATCAAACCGCAGTGATCATCCTCGCCGGAGACATTGGCGGCACGAATATTCGTCTCGCCTTAGTCCACTATACAAACGCTCGGCCGCGGATCATCACGAAATTTCTCGCGTGCACGCGATCTGTACCGTCGCTCGAGATGGCAATCGAACAGTTTTTGGCCAATGCACAGACAGCTGTCGATGCTGCAGCGTTTGGGGTCGCTGCGCCGATTACTGAAGGAATCCTTCGCGGTCCTAATCTTCCCTGGCCAATCGACCCTCGAAAGTTCGCCGATGCAGCACGCATCCCATTCGTCACGCTCATCAACGACTTCACGGCACTCGGCGCTGGAATTCCACATTTACAGCCTGAAGATTTCCACACTCTTCAACCTGGAAATCCACATTCTACAGGCACCATTGCCGTCATCGGTGCCGGTACTGGACTCGGACAATGTTATCTGACATGGAACGGACAACAGTACATCGTCCATCCATCGGAAGGGGGACATTCCTCGTTTGCTCCAAATGATGATCGGGAGCGGCAGTTATCCGCCTATCTCAGTACGCGGTATGGCCACGTTTCTTACGAACGGATTTTGTCTGGCCGCGGATTAGAGTCGATTTACCGGTATTTGATCGACGTGGAACAGTTTCCAGAGTCGCAGGACGTCGGGGTAGCGATGCAATCGGAAGATCCAGCCGCCGTCATTACCAAACACGCTACTCGAAGCAAGGACGCCGCTTGTGCGACGACGGTCGCATTATTCGCGAAGGTGTATGGATCACAAGCTGGAAACTTCGCGCTCACGGTTCTTCCGACGCATGGCGTCTATATCGCCGGCGGAATCGCCAAGCACATTCTTCCACAACTTGGCGATGGTTCTTTCATCTCCGCCTTTCTCGCCAAGGGACGAATGACGTCCGTGCTTGGCGAGATCCCTGTCCACGTCATCCTGAGCGAAGATGTGGCGCTCCTCGGCGCGGCTGCCTTCGCCGCTTCGGTCAATCCATCAAGCGAAGCGGCATTACCAAGCACATATAGCTAGCGGGATCGTTCCACCCTTCAGGTTCGAGGGTGGCAGCTCGCTCTGGTGCCCGAAAGGTGAGCTTGACCTCGTCTGTCGGGATGAACCGCAAAATTTCGAGGAGATAGCTCGCGTTGAAACCGATGTCGAGTGGATCGCCGGTGTAGCGGATCGGGAGCTCGTCCTGAGCTTCGCCAAGGTCGGGCGTCGTGACGCTGAACTTGAGCATCCCCGAATTGAAAGAGAGCCGGATGCGATGCGTCTGGTCGCTCGCGATGACGGACATCCGCTTGAGCGCGCTCGCAAATGCTCCCTTGTCGGCGACGGCGTCCTTGTCGTTGTCCCGCGGAATGACCTGATCGTAATTCGGATATGGTCCTTCAATCAAACGGGTGTAGACCGACGTGAACGGGGACCGGAAGCCGATGTGATTTTCACCACGGGCGACTTCGAGCTCTTCCTCCGCTGGAAATAGGCGTCGGACCGGCGCAAGGGCCTTTGGCGGGACGATCAGGTCGCTGGCAGGGGCATTACTTGCCTCGATCGGCGTTTCCATCTTGGCGAGCCTGTGGCCGTTCGTCGCGACCATGCGCATGGAGTCTGGCCGGAGCTCCCAAAGCACACCGTTGAGGATCGGACGACTCTCCTCCGTCGACACCGCAAATGACGTCGCGGCGATCAACTTTTGCAGATCGCCGGATTTGATCCGCCAGCTCTCGTTGAACTTCACGACCGGAAAGGTCGGGAATTCGTCCCGCGGCAATCCGAGGAGCTTGAACTTGGACCGGCCGCATTCGAGCGTGACTCGTTGCTCGCCGAGCGTGGCGATTTTGACCGGGGCTGGTGGAAGCTCTCGAGCGAGCTCGCTCAGCTTTTTGGCCGGAATGGTCACGGCGCCCGGCGTTTCGACGTCGGCCGCGACCTCGGTACTGACAGCGATGTCCAGATCGGTCCCGGAGAGCCGGATGCCGCGATCCGTGGTTTCGACCAAGATGTTGGCCAGAACCGGGAGCGTCGTCTTCGTGGGAATACTCGCCGATACGGCGTTGAGCCCTTCCTGGAGTTTCTCACGAGAGATGGTAAAGCGCATCCGTGAATCCTTACGGTGGTGTTTTTTTGTGGATGAGGGACCGTCTCTATAAACTTTCTATATGATATAGAAATCTAGTCGTCGTAGTAGAGGCGTGTGGATTCGTCGACAAACTTTGTAAGTGACGCTCTCCAAACGAGTTCCGGCGTTTTTTCAGCTGTGGAGTGTCTGTGGAAAGTGGCGTTTTTCACCAGCTTTCAACAGTGAGTGACGGCATAACTCCACGTTTCCCACATGCCGGCTACGTTTTCCACCCTGGAAATGTTCATACTCTGAGGGTTTCCAACAATACCCGAAGCCGGTTGATCCGGTCGCGAACTGGTGGGTCGGCGTCGAGCATCTCCGTCACTTTTTCGAGGCTGTGGATCACGGTCGAGTGGTCTCGACCGCCAAACGCGAGCCCGATTTCCACGAGTTGAAGTGACAGCAACTCTCGGGCGAGATGCATTGCGATTTGCCGAGGGACGGTGAGGGTCTTCGTGCGGGTTTTTGAACGAAGTCCCTCGACGGTGATGCCCCATTCCTTGGCAACCGCTTGCTGGATGGCGTTGACCGTAAGCCCCTGGCCCGATGTCTCGGTGCCTTCGGCATCGGATGCCCGAAGTTTGTCCCGGAGTGCTTCCCGGGCTACGTCGACCGTGATGGGTTTATGGCGGAGTGATGCATAGGCGAGCAGTTTGATGATCGATCCTTCCAGCTCTCGGACGCTGGAGCGGACATGTTCCGCGATGAATTTGATGACGTCATCGGGGATCGTCGTTTCGAGGTCGTCCTGTGCGGCTTTTTGCTGGAGGATGGCGATACGATGCTCGAAATCCGGCAGTTCGATGTCCGCGACCATTCCCCACTGAAATCGGCTGACCAAACGTGCTTCGAGACCGGCGATTTCCGATGGGGGGCGATCGCTTGTCAAAATGATTTGGCGGCCCGCTTCGTATAACGCGTTGAACGTGTGGAAGAATTCCTCCTGCATTGCCTCTTTCCCTTTCAGGAAGTGGACATCGTCGATGAGGAGGAGGTCTGTTTCGCGGTAGCGGCGCCGAAAATCTGCCGTAGTCCGGTTTTGGATCGACGCGACCAGGTCGTTCGTGAACTGTTCCGTCCCGACGTACGTGATCCGGATCGATGGGTCGCGTTCATAGAGCGCGTGTCCAACGGCGTGCATCAGGTGTGTTTTGCCGAGCCCGGTGTCGCCGTAGATGAAGAACGGGTTGTAGATCTTTCCGGGAGCTTGGGCGATGGCGTTTGCCGCCGCCGCCGCCAGCTCGTTCGATTTTCCAATGACAAATTGGTCGAACGTATATCTTTCATTGAGTGCCGCAGAAGTGGCGCTATTTTGTTTTTGTTGTGACTTTACCTCTTCGGGTTTTGGAGCGACGAAAAGGTCCATTTGGGGGCGACTTTTTCGTTCTTCGTGGACCCGGAACGCGATTTTTATCGGATGTCCGAGCGCGACTGGTGCGTATCCGGCGAGGATTTGCGAGTGTTTCGTCTCGTTCCAATCCGCCGCAAATTGATCGGGGACGCCAACGACGAGCGTATCGCCCTCGATCCGTAGTGCCTCACTTGGCTCGAGCCATGTGCGATACGTTTGTTCTGGAAGCTCGTGACGAGCCCGCTCGAGGAGGCGGTTCCAAATGTCAGTTGCGGGGAGGTCGAGCTGGTCCATACGGGGAGGCCAAGCTACGGGCAAAATGTGGATAAGTCAATTGCCCAGCTGGAGCAGTGGTTGAGATGGGTTGATGTATCTTGTTGCCAGAGTTATATTTAGCGGCTATTTCTGATTATCGCCGATGGGTCGTGTGCGACACACGACCGCGACGATATTTGACTGTCTCAGCGATTAGGTGAAGGAGAGTTATGGGTAAGCCCACATATCGGCCGCGGAACAAGCGCCGGATCAAGACGCACGGTTTCCGCGAACGGATGTCCACGCGGTGGGGCCGTGAAGTATTAGCCCGCCGTCGGAAGAAAGGGCGGAAGCGGTTGACGGTTCAACTGCCGTCGAAGTACGCCGGCGCGTAACACGTTTCCGCGCACGCGACGATTGTCACGTGCGCTGGAAATCGAGACGGTCAAGCGGACGGGGAAGCGCATCAAAACCGGGCATTTGGATGTTCGGGTGGTCGCTTCCCCGTCCGCGTTTTCGCGAGTCGGCATTGTCGTTCCGAAGTACAAGCATACTGTTGTCGAACGTAACCGGCTCAAACGCCGGCTGCGTGAATTAGTGCGAACACGATTGCTCCCTCTTCTCGGATCGTTGGATGTGCTCATCCGGCCGTGGCCAAACGCATATGCAGCGTCCTTCGACCTCTTGGCGCGTGATGTCGACGGAGTCGCGCAAAAGCTGGTGCGACAATTGGCGGAGGATGACGCGTGAAAGCGATCTTCCGTGCAATCATCCGAGGGTATCAGCTGATGATTTCACCACTGCTCCCACCAGCGTGCCGGTACTATCCCACCTGTTCCAACTATGCGTTGGAAGCGCTCGAGAAATACGGCGCATGGAAAGGGGGATGGCTCGCCGTTCGGCGTATCGCGCGCTGTCACCCATTTCGACCGGGCGGGTTCGACCCGGTTCCTTGAATTTTCGAATAGATCATGGACAGTAAACGGTTCTTGCTCGCGGTCGCGCTTTCTGTCGCGGTCATTTTTCTGGTGCAAACTTTTGTCCCTGGCGCCAAGGGACCGGTGCCACATCCACGAGCAGACAGCGTCGCCGCGGCGACGACGCAGACGCAGTCTGCAACGGCGACGACTCCGGGAGTTCGACCTGGGAATACCGTCTCTGCAGCGGACTCGACGAGTCATACTCCGAACAGCGCTCCCATCCTTGCGGAAACGACCGTTGTCTCCGCTCAGCCCGACAGCGGCGTGCGATACGCGATGAGCAGTATCGGGGCAGCTCCTGTTTCCGTCGTGATGAATGCGTACGAAAATCGATCGAAACATGGTGGAAAGGTCGATCTCGCCGCTGGCGGAAAGCCGATCATTAAGTATCAAATAGTTACTAACAAGCAGACTCCGGTTGATCTGAGCCAAGTGCCGTTTCAGACGACACGGACTGGGGATGTCGTGACGTATCAGGCGATGCTCGCCAACGCACAGGTTGCCATCCGCTACACGTTCGTCCCTGATAGTTATACCGTCCACGTTGCGGGGACGGTGCAATCGCCGGCTGCCGGAGCGGATACGTATTTACTCGTCGATTTGCCGACGACATTCACCGCGACGGAAAGCGATACGGCTGATGACCGGAATGCATTGGCCTATGCGTACTACGCCAAGCGCGATGGGGCACGCAACGTGTCGTTCCACTCGATGGACCCTGGTGAAAAGACGTTGGCGTCGGGACCATTGAATTGGGTTGCGGCGCGCTCGAAATATTTCGTCGTTGGTCTGTTGGCGCCGGTCAACGGACCGTTGTTCGCCGAAGCGACGCTCGTTGGAGGAAATCGGACGTCGAAAATCGCGACGAACGCGACGGCGACGGTCGTCGTACCGGTCAAGAATGGCGCGTTCGGCTTCGATCTCTACACGGGGCCGCAGTCGCTCAAACGGTTGCAGGCACAAGGGCGAGATTTCGAAGAGGTCAATCCGTACGGATTCGCCATGTTCCATGGCGTGCTTCAACCGATCGCGACCGGGGTCACGCGACTTGTGTTGTGGATGCACGAGCGGCTCGCGTTGAGCTACGGAATGGTGTTGGTGCTCCTCGGCGTTCTCGTCCGGCTCGTCATGTGGCCGCTGAATCAGAGCTCGATGCGCACGTCGCTCAAGATGCAAGCGATCCAGCCGGAGCTCCAGCGCGTACAGGAGCGATACAAGAACGACCTCGACAAACAGCGAACGGAAGTCATGAAGGTGTACAGCGAGCACGGGATGAGTCCCCTCTCCCCATTGCTCGGCTGTCTCCCGATGCTATTGCCGATGCCCATTTTGTTCGCGCTCTTCTTCGTCTTCCGGAGCACGATCGAATTCCGGGGCGTTCCGTTCTTGTGGATCCACGATCTGTCGGCGCACGATCCCTTCTTCCTCCTGCCGATCATCATGGGGATCTCGATGTTCTTGCTCTCGTGGATCGGGATGCGGAACATGCCGCCCAATCCACAGTCCAAGATGATGAGCTACTTGATGCCGCTCATCTTCGTGGGCTTCTTCGTCAAGGCAGCGGCGGGGCTGAATCTCTATTACGCCATGCAGAACATCGCGGCACTCCCGCAGCAGTGGCTCATCGCCCGCGAACGGTCGAAGAGCCCGGCTGGGAAACCCGCTGTTCAGGGGCGGCAGAACAAGTAGTTCGTCGTCTCGGGTTTTTAAGCGCTGGCTTCGCGGGTACATAGCGTGCACTCCCGCAGAGCCAGCGCTTTTTTTTGGAGGGAGCTGTGAAGATCACATATATTGGTCACGCAACGATACTAATTCAGTTTGGTGATGTTGCGTTGCTCACGGATCCGAACTTCGATTCCACACTCGGGCGCTTTCTTCCGCGGGTAAGTGCCCCTGGGATCGCGCTCGATGCGCTTCCGGACATTACCGCGGTGTTGCTCACACACGCCCACGCGGATCATCTGTCATTTCGATCGTTGCAGGCGCTTCCAACGACTCCGGTCTATGCACCGCCGGCCGTCGCCAACTGGATTCAGAAGAAAGGGGTCGATGCCGCTCAGCCGCTTCATCCTGATTCGACAGTCGAATTCGAATGGGGGACGGTGACGGCTGCTCCGGCCGTCCACGCGGGACAGCGGTATGGGATCGATCGCTGGCGAAAGGCGTCAAATATGTATCTTATAGATACTAATTATGGGAGTGTTTTTTTCGCTGGAGATACCGCTCTGACCGCGGAAACCACAGCCATGGTGGAGAAGCGTCTTCACGCGGAAGGGCGCACGCTCGACGTCGCGCTGTTGCCGATTGGGTATGCGCCGAGTTGGAAAGTGGGATTTCGAAAGGGGCATTTGACGAGTGCCGATGCGTTGACCTTGTTCGAGCGGCTTGGAGCGCGGTATCTCATTCCCTATCATTGGGGGACGTTTCATCACGTGACAGCGACCGCGTTCGACGCAATCACCGAATTGCGCGCGCAGGTGCCGCAGCATCATCGTGGTGGCGACGTGCACATTCTCGAGCCAGGTGAAGCATTCGATCTGGCTCTCCCAACCGCGCGCAGCTAACGCAGCTACCGCGGCCGGGGTCTAACCGCGTACTTCATGGCCACTGCTGGTCCGTTCGGCGCCGACCCTGTCGCCGACGTTCTTCTCGAAGATACCATTGTCGCGACGGCGACCCCACCAGGTCGTGGTGGCATTGCGGTCGTCCGAATGTCGGGAACACGCGCACACGCGATTGCCCAACAGCGTGTGTCGCCGTGGCCGACATCCGCCCGGCGTGCAACTTTGTGCACCGTGACCGGAAGTGCCGGCGAGGTCCTCGACCGTGCGCTGGTCACCGTGTTTCACGGACCGCATTCGTTTACCGGGGAAGATGTCGTCGAAATCGCGACGCATGGTGGTGTGATCACACCCACTCTGGTCGTTGGTGCGTTGATTGGTGCTGGGGCCCGGGAAGCACTCCCGGGCGAATTTACCCGGCGCGCGGTGCTTCGAGGAAAGTTGGATCTCGTGCAAGCGGAGGCGATCGGGGATTTGATCGATGCGCGGTCGCGAGCGATGCAGGCATCGGCACTTCGGCAACTCGACGGAGGGCTGTCGCGACGGATTACTGCCTTGCGGGACATGGTCATCGGCGTCGAGGCACTCATTGCCTATGACATCGATTTTCCTGAAGAGGATGATGGGCCGATCCCACGGGAGCGTGTTCTCACGGAAGTCAGTGCCCTCGATGAGGCGTTGGCGCAATTGATTGCGACCTCTTCGCTCGGCGAGATCATTCGCGACGGTGCGGTCGTCGTCATCGCGGGGGCACCGAATGCGGGGAAGTCTTCCCTGTTCAACGCATTGTTGGGGGCACAGCGTGCCATCGTCACAGCGGTTCCTGGAACCACCCGCGATGCACTCGAGGCGGTGCTCGACATGGGACGCTGGCCCGTGCGTTTGGTCGACACCGCGGGGCTTCGGGACACAGACGATCTCGTCGAGCGTTTGGGGATCGAAGTCAGCCAACGGTATCTGGCATCAGCCGACGTCGTACTCGCGTGTGGTGATTCGCCTGACAGTGTCGAGACAGTACTTTCGGTTCTCGACACCATGCTTCCTGCGCATGGTAAAGCCCATGGTGATCGGTCAATCCCCATCATCCGCGTTCGGACAAAGTCCGACTTACCGTCACACGGTGCGACTTCTCCCGGTTTACTCGATGTGAGTGCCGTGTCTGGTGAAGGAATGGCCGCGTTAGTAGTGGCGATCGAAGAGGCGATCACCGCCCGGTTCGCGATGCGTGGAGCCGTCATGGGTGACGCGCCAATCCTGACTCGGGAACGACACCGAGTGGCTCTCGTGACCGCAAAAGAGGAAGTTGGGGCGTTCCTCGATGGATGGATGAACGGAGGGGTCCCGCCGTCCGTTGCGGCTGTGCATCTCCGTGCCGCGGCACATGCACTCGAAGACGTTGTCGGCGCCATCGACATCGAGGATGTTTTCGATCGATTGTTCGGAACGTTTTGTGTCGGTAAGTGAAATGCCTTCGGGAAGGGCGTTCCACGCATTTTTTCCTCATGTTCCTGTAAAAACAGGACTGTCGTGAAGCGGCTGAACGACGTAAAATCAAGGACATGAAAACGGTCGCCGTCTTCCTTTCCGATGACATGGCAACGCGGCGGCTCACCCTCGCGTTCCGCACCCGGTGTGCGGTCCAGACCTTCGATGATCTCGAAGCGGTGCGGAGTATTGCGGTCGCGGGGCGTGTCCTCGCGATGGTGGTCGACATGCGGCAACGTCCGGGGACGCGGTTGCAGGATCCCGTCGAGTTGATTGCGGAGCTCCACGCCACGTGGCCATCCATTCCCGTGATTGGCTATGTCGACTTCACACCGGAACGGGCGCGAGACATCCTCAACGCGGCACATGCTGGGGTCGCCGAGATCATTCTGGGCGAGTTCGACGAGCTGGATACGATGGCACAGCGGATTGCCGACATTGGAACTGCGAATAGTGTTTCCGCGCGCGTCGAAGAGGTGACACAGGCGTTTGTCCCGCCGCAGCTGCAGGAATTTTTCCGCTGCTGTGTGACCAACGCGACGCATGCGCGAAGCGTCGATGGTGTGATTGCTCGGTTGCAACGAAGCCGGCGGACGCTCTCCAACTGGCTCGACGCCGCCTATCTCCCGCCGCCGTCCCGCATCGTCGGATGGATGCGATTGCTCGTTGCGGCGCGCATGCTCGAAGATTCGACGCAATCGGCGGAAAAAATCGCGCGCGAGCTCCATTTCATGAGCGGGACGTCGCTTCGGAACATGTTGCGCCGGTATCTCAATTGTGGACCGGAGACCCTCCGGCAGCGCGGCGGGTTCGAGTATGCCTTGTCGCTCTTCGTCGACCTGCTCAGGCAGAGCCAGCGGGATGCGTCGCAGGAGCTGTTGTAACGACATGTGGCTGGAGAGTCCGCCGGACAAAAAAAGCGAGGGCTCACATGATGAGCCCTCGCTTTTTTTGAGGTGTGCTTCGGTTAGGCCGTTGCCGCGGAGCTTCCTTCGATCGCGCTGATTTCCTCGGCGCTCGCCCGGACGACCCATGGCAGTCCGTGTGTCGCAATGGCAGCCTCGACCATTTTTGCACCGATGTAATAGCCGCTTCGTTCGGGGAGGATGTTGCGATCGATGGTTCTGGCTTCGTCGCTCATTCCGCCGGAGAGGTAGCGCAACCGTAAGCCAAGTCCCGCCCGGTCGAGATGCTTGGCTACGGTGCGCGAAATAAATGGTTCGGCTTCGCGGACTCGCGCGTACTCACGCCGCTGGTAGCCGAAATATTCCCACGCCGCATGTCCCGGACTCACGGCCCGGCTCACATGAACGGCGATTCCTTCGTTGAGGATGAGCTCGCGCAACGACGCACGGCGCCCCGTCTCCCAATAATCGTAGTACCCATTGGCCTCAGCGACCAATTGGCGCATTTCGCTGCGACTGGTACCGGACGTGTAGCGAATCGCGTGTGCGATCTCGTGGGCGAGCCAGAGTGGAATCAACTCGGGCTCGAGACCGAGTGCGCTCGTGTCGGGGTTGGGTTCCCCGGTGAAGTGCTCGATCGCGATGAACGCGACACCTCGTCCTCCGACGACGAGCTCGCCAGCATTTGCGGCGCCAACACCCACCATCAAGACGACGTCGACATCGACGTCGGCGTCGAGGGTGTTCCGGCTTTCCGTTTCAGCGGCCCGCGCGAGCGTGACGACGTCGACCCGGTTGAGCATCGTGCGCAGGTCGTCGCGCGATGCGTTCGCGGTTGCGCGGACGACTTCTTGGAAGTGTGGGCCCTCGGGATCGAGGACGTAGTTGGCCCAATAGGGTTCGAGAACCCGGCGGTGGGCTTCGAAGTACCGCAGGTACGCGGCGACGCGATCAGTGCTGTCGAGGACCGCAAAAAAGTCGGGAACCAGATTGATCAGCATCGGCCTCGAAAATACTGCGTCTGGAATTCGTAAGGAAGTCTCAATCGAAAACCGCCAATCGGACGATGAGGGAACAATGACGAGTGAGCATCGAGAATGGCACAGATATTTCTTCGTTGATTCCCAGGGGGAATTTGGAGATACGCACTATGACTGCGCTACGCCACATCGACCTTCGTTGTCCTTCGTGCTGCCACAGCTTCAGCTCTCAAGCCGTGGAGTCGACGAACGCGTTCGGCGGAAAGCGAACCGACTTTCACGAACGTGCCGCCGGCACTCAGCCACTTCCGTACCAAATCCACATGTGTGATCAGTGCGGCTATTCTGGTGCCGAACGGGACTTTACCGAGCAAACAGACATCAGCCCGCTGGTTCGCGAGCATGTGTGGAACGAACTGTCGCCACGTGTATCCGCGGCTGTGTTAGGATCTGAAAAATATGAAGCTGCGGCAAAAGTGGCTGCCTGGCAAGGCGCAGATCCACGATACGTCGGCGATCTTCTGCTCCGAGCGGCGTGGTGTTGTGTCGACGAGGGCGACATCGAGGCCGAACGATATTTCCGGCGGCAGGCTGCGTGGTCGTTCGCGGAGGCGCTAGCCGCATACGATACGGTGCAGCGCGAAGAGCGAGCCGTGCTCACGTATTTGGTGGGTGAGCTCTGGCGCCGTGTTGGCGACGTCGCCGTGTCGAACCAATGGTTCGATGCCGTTCCCGGGGAAATCGTCGATCCCGGAGCGCAACAGTGGGTGTTGGACGCGGCGCATCGGCAACAGACCGATCCGCGAGAGTGGTTCGGATAGCCGCCAAAAGTCCCGTCGGCTTGTGGAGAACCATCGATTGGCTGATAATAGTGAGGTCGGAAACCCTCATCTTTTTGCATGAAAGAATATCAGGCCGTCGTGGTGAAGTTGACACGACATACGCACGAGGACGAAGACACGCTGACCGATTTGCTCAATGAGCGAAGTCGCGGCGGGTGGGAACCGGCGTTGATGAGTCAGGACGAGCACCGTTTGGTCATCCTGTTCCATCGTCCGATCGAAGTGTAAATAGTACCATCTAGAAAATAAATCGCATGGAAATCGAGTTCGCCGGAGCTGCTCGCGAGGTGACTGGCTCGTGTCACATTCTGCGCGTCAATGGGAAAACCATCCTGTTGGATTGCGGGATGTTTCAAGGGAAACGCAGCGACTCGGCGACCAAGAACCGGCAATTGCCGGTCCCTGTCGATCAGATCGATGCCATCGTGTTGTCGCATGCGCATATCGATCATTCCGGGCGACTCCCGTTTCTCGTCAAGCACGGGTACCGAAAAACGATTTTCGCGACCGCGGCGACCCGCGACCTCTGCGCGGTGATGCTCGCCGATTCGGCGCACATCCAGGAGAGCGACGCGCTCCATCTCGCCAAACGGGAAAAGGGGTTCGTCGAGCCGCTGTACGGAATGCGCGATGCGGTCGCGACGCAGTCGCTCATGGTGGGGCTGCCGTACGACAAAACGTTTGACGTTGTCCCGGGTGTTCGCTGCACGTATGTCGATGCTGGGCATATACTTGGGTCCGCCTCGGTGATCCTCGATATCACAGAGGGGAATACCACGAAACGGTTGGTCTTTTCCGGAGACATTGGCCGCACCGGGCTCGCCATCATCCGGGATCCGGTGCCCCCGGCCAAGGCTGACGTGGTGATCATGGAGTCGACGTACGGGAACCGGGATCACGAATCCGTCGCCGGCGCTCGAGCCAAGCTCGCCGCGGTCGTTCGAGAGACCGCGGCGCGAGGCGGCCGAGTGTTGATTCCCGCGTTTGCGGTCGGGCGGACGCAGGAAGTGTTGTACAGCTTGCACGAGCTGGCTCGGGAAGGGGCGATTCCCTCGATTCCGATCTACGTGGACTCGCCGTTGGCGATCGATACCACGACGGTGTTCGAGATGCATCCCGAGGTGTTCGACCATACCGAGCAGCTGGTCGACACGGTGAAAAATTTGTTTCACTTCAATCTCGTGCACTTTACTCGGGATGCGAGCGAGTCCAAGGCGTTGAATACGACGCGCGGGCCGATGGTCATCGTCGCCGCATCGGGAATGGTGGAAACCGGGCGGATTCTGCATCATCTTCAACACGGGGCGAGCCAGCCCAACAACACGATCCTGATCGTCGGTTTCCAAGCCGAAGGGACGCTCGGACGGCGGATCGTGGAGCGGCAGCCGATGCTCAAGATCTATGGCGAGGAGATTCCACTGCGCGCGCACGTCGAAGTCATCGACGGCTATAGTGCGCACGCCGACCGGAACGAGCTCACCGGGTGGATCGATGCTGTTCGGGCAACCTCACCAGCGTTAGGTCAGGTGTTTCTCGTGCACGGAGAGCCTGAGGCGCAGGATCCGTTTCGAACCGCGTTGACCGCCAAGGGGTACTCAGTCGGGTGTCCCGAACCGCATACCACGCGAACTCTTTGACACGCCGGCCGCGAGGCCGACGTTTGGATTTGGGGCGCCTCGTCGCTTCGATCGTTCTCGTTGGCATCGGTGTGTGGGTCGGCTCTATCGCGTGTGTGATCGGATTCGCGCTTGCCGACGGTGCCGCCAACGTCAAACGTCCCGTTGCCGACGCCATCGTCGTCCTGGGTGCCGCGCAGTACGCTGGGAAACCATCGCCGGTGCTTCGTGCGAGAGTCGATCATGCGATCGCGCTGTGGCAGCATCACGCCGCTGGGACTCTCGTGTTCACTGGCGGGACGGGAACGGGTGATAGCACGAGTGAAGCGTTGGTCAGTAGCATCTATGCGCGCCGGCACGGTGTACCGGATAGCGCCATGCTACTCGAAAATACCGGCCGGACGACGAGCGAATCGATGCATGCCGTGGCGTCGCTGCTCCAGGTGCGTGGCGAACGGTCGACCATTCTGGTCAGCGATCCGTTCCACATGTTTCGATTGTGGATTCTCGCGCATCGGGTCGGCCTGCGCGCCAGGACGTCTCCAACACGAACGTCGCCAATCGGTGCTCGGTTCGGGAGTAGTGCTGGTTATGTCTTCAGCGAGTCCATCAAAGCACCCATCGCGTTTTTGATCGAACCGCCCAATTAAAATCTAAAAGATACTAATTAGGCGGTTGTCAGACGCGTGTCGGTTGCGTCGCGTACGCGGTCATGAGCTGCCGAGTGTACGTTCCCGGGGTGCCGGCGCCGATGGGATAGCCGTCGATGCGGACGACGGGGGCGATTCCTCGGAGCGAGCTGGTCAGCAGCACTTCACCGGCGCGGAGGAGATCGCTGATCGAAAACGAGCGCTCTTCGTATGGAATGCCGAGCTCGTGCGCGAGTGAGAGGACGACGGCTCGTGTGATCCCAGGAAGAATTCCTCGGCCCACCGGTGGAGTCACCAGGCTATCGCCCAGCCGAGCAAAAATATTACTCGCTGCTCCTTCGGCGACTGCACCGTGTGTGTCGATGAAAATGGCGTCGTCGCATCCCACAGCGCGCGCTTCGCGCAGCGCGAAGATCGACTCCGCATAGCTGGTCGTTTTGATTCCCGCGGTGAATGCGCGCTCGTTGCGGGGTGCCGACGCCACGTGCGCGGAGAGCCCTGCTTCGTATACTGGCGCTGGAAACGCCGGCGCGGCGTAGAGCGAACAGATCACTGTTGGCGCCGATGGCTCGGTGCCGGCGAGTCCATGTGTCGTCGTGCTGCCGCGCGTGAGCGTGATCCGGAGGGCGAGCGACCGATCGGTTGGAGCCGATGGATATTGGAGGAGCTCAGCGACCCACGCACGAAGTTGGGGTGGGACCGCGATCCCCATGACAGCGGCGGCGTGTTCGAGCCGCAACACGTGTCGCTCGAGATACCACGGGTCGCCATGCTCGACCTTCACCGTCTCGAAAATGCCATCGCCAAGGGTAATTCCGCGATCGAGCGGAGAAATGGCGGGAGTATCGGCGGCGACCATCACACCGTTGACCGACGTCACGGCCGTCGTGTGCGTCATATGGAACGTGTGGAGCGAGTGGAACGAGCGGGGTGTGGGGACATCGCGTTGGCGGTGCGGATGGCGTGCATCAGTGCGTTGGCCTTGACGAGCGTCTCTTCATACTCAGCGGCGGGGGCGGAGTCGGCGACGATCCCGCCCCCCGCAGAAAAGTATACCTGTCCGTCGCGGACGAGGCAGGTTCGGATGGCGATGTTCGTGTCCATTGCGCCGGATGGACTGATGTAGCCGATCGCGCCGCAATATACCCCCCGAGTCACTAGCTCGAGCTCCGCGATGATTTCCATGGCGCGAATTTTTGGAGCGCCCGTGATCGAACCGCCAGGAAAGGCCGCGTGCAGGAGATCGATGGCTGACGCGTCGGGGCGCAGCTGGCTCACTACTGTGGAGACGAGATGGTGGACCGACGCGTACTGCTCGTGTCGCATGAGACTCGGGACGCGCACCGAGCCATATTCGCTGACGCGAGCGAGATCGTTCCGGAGCACGTCGACGATCATGACGTGTTCCGCGGCGTCCTTTTCACTGGCGAGGAGTGCATCGCGATGTGCCTGATCGATGACTGGATCGGCGGCGCGGGGACGTGTTCCTTTGATCGGGTGCGTTTCGGCGAGACCAGACGGGTGCACTTTGAGAAACCGTTCCGGGGACGCGCTCGCGATCGCGAAGTCCGGCGTTTCGAAGAATGCCGCGAATGGCGCTGGTGTCGTTTCGCGAAGCGTGTTGTACAGTTGCCACGGCGTCGCGTGCAATGGCGCTGAGAATCGCTGCGAGAGGTTTGCCTGGAAGATGTCGCCAGCACGGATGTAGTCGCGTACGCGATCGACGGCCCGTTCGTACTCGGCGCGAGTCATCGTCGACGTGAAGGTGGTGTCGAGTGATGGCGGAACGTTCAGCGCCGTGACGTTGGGCGTTTTGGCTGGAAGTTCCGCGAGATCAGCCGCGAGCGCGTCGAGCGTTTCAGGGGCATCGGCGAACAGCCAACAGCGCCCAGTCTGATGATCCCATCCGATGGCCCAGTCGTAGAGTCCCATGACGACGTCGGGAATTCCAAGGTCGTCGGTCGGTTTCGGGAGACGTTCGAGGACGCCCCCATATTCGTAGCCGATGTATCCCGCCGCTCCGCCTTGAAATGGCGGTGCGTCATCGTTTACGTCGTCGCTCCTCTCCGGGACTGCGCTGGTCTTCCCTTCCCTGCTTCGTGCTTTCAACAAGTCCGCGATGACATCGAGCGCGCGTCCTTTGATGAGAACAGTTGTTCCTTCCTGTACCTGCTGGATTTCCACTGATGTTCCCCGGCTTCGAACGATCGTTCTAGGAGAGGCGGACATCATACTATACCGTGCGACGTCCGCATGCGATGCCGCGCTCTCGAAGAGAATCGGGTACGGAAGTCGCGAGAAGTGCTCGAACGTGTCGAGGACTCGTGGCGTCGCGGGCAAAATGCGGCGACACGGGTGACGAAGACGGGGACGTGGTTCCATATATTTGGATCGAACACAATCTACGATCATGCATATCCCTATCGAAACGTACAGGCTGGAGAACGGCCTGTTCGTCACTTTGTCGGAAGATCATACCGCGCCGATCGTGGCGGTCAATTTGTGGTATCACGTCGGATCGGCGAACGAGCGGGAGGGGCGGACGGGATTCGCCCATCTGTTCGAGCACATGCTTTTCCAAGGGTCCGCGCACGTCGAGGCGAACGAGCATTTCGAGCTCGTGTCGCGCGCGGGCGGGACGTTGAATGGCTCGACGTGGCTTGACCGGACGAATTATTTCGAGACAGTGCCGGCGAATCAGCTGGCGCTCGCGCTGTGGCTCGAAGCGGACCGGATGGGGGCGCTGTTACCGGCAATGACGCAGCAGAAGCTCGATACGCAGCGGGACGTCGTGTCGAACGAGCGCCGCTGGTCGGTCGACAATCAGCCGTACGGGACGTGGTGGGAAAAGTTACCCGCACTCGCGTATCCCGTGTCGCATCCGTTTCATCATTCGCTGATCGGATCGTTCGACGATCTCAAAGCGGCGTCGCTCGAGGACATCGCGCACTTCTTCGCCACGTATTACACGCCGGACAACGCAGTGCTCTCGATCGCCGGCGATTTCGATCCTGCCGAGGCTCGGCATCTCGTCGAATCGTATTTTGGGTCGATCCCGCGTGGGGCGGGAAAGCCGCCACTCCCGGACATGTCGCTTCCGGCGACGTTCGGTCGGTCGTTGCGGGAGGTAGTGGAGGACGACGTCAGCTTGCCGCGTCTGTATTTGGCGTTCCGTGCACCGGTGTTCGGTAGTGACGAGTACTACGCGGCGTCGGTGTGTGGCGCGATTCTCGGGATGGGGAAAGGGAGCCGTCTCCAACGTGCCCTGGTTCGGGAGCAGCAAGTCGCCGCCGACGCATCGGCGTTCACATTCGATCTGCCCAAAGGGAGCGATTTGCTCATTCTCGACGTGACCGCTCGTCCCGGGATTTCTTCCGAATTGCTGGAGCGCGAAGTCGCGGCCGAAATCGACCGGCTTCGCACGGACGGCGTAACGCAAAGTGAAGTTGATCGTGCCGTCGCGTTGATCGAGACGGATTTCATCCGATCGATGCAGCAAGCCAGCGAACGCGCCGACAGTCTGTCGAAGTTCGCGACGTATTTTGGCGATCCATCGTTGATCAACGCGCAAACGGACGCCTACCGCAAAGTCACCCCCATCATGGTCAATCAATTCGCTCGCGAGCGACTCGGCGAGGACAACCGCGCGACGTTGTTGTACGTTCCACGGTCGTCGGGCAGCATTGGCGACGAAGTCACTGTCGACGCCGATCCGGAGATGGTCCTCGCATGAGTGTGCCAACTGTGCCTCAATCATCCATGTCCGTCCGTCCGCAACCTGGACCAACGCGGGATTACCGGTTTCCGGCGTTTGAACGACGTCATTTGTCCAATGGGATCGAGCTCGTCGTCGCTCCGGTCACCAAGCTGCCGATCGCGACGGTGTACGTGTTACTCGACGCTGGTGCGCTGACTGAGCCGGCTGGAAAGGGAGGTGTTGCGCACGTCACCGCGCAAGCGATCACCGAAGGAACGGCGCGGCAGGATGGCGAAGCGCTCACGGCAGGATTGGAGCAGCTTGGGACGTCGATCGACGCCTCCGCGGATTGGGATGCGACGGTGCTCAGTCTGACGGTGCTGGCGGACAAGTTGCCGACCGCGTTCGGGTATGTCGCGGATGTCTTGACGACGCCGACATTCCCCGAAAAATCGGTCGAGCGGATCAAAGCCGATCGTCTCGCGGAGATTCTCCAGGTCGAAGCGGAACCACGCGCGCTCGCGGACGAGATGTTCGAGTCGTTCGTGTATACGGAGGAATCGCGTTTCTCCACGCCGATCGGAGGGATGAAGGCGAGCGTGGCCGCGCTGACGCGAGAAGACGTCGTCCGATTCCATGCGTCGCGATATCGTCCCGAAGGGACGACGATCATCATTGTCGGCGACGTCACAGTCGATGGCGCCGAATCGCTGGTGTGGGATGCACTCCATCATTGGCACGGGCGTGCCGATCGTGTCACGCCGGTCGATGATCGTCCAGCACGAGCGACGCGTGCCGTGCAGATCGTGCACAAAGGGGATGCGCCGCAGAGCGAGCTTCGCATCGGGCACGTCGGTGTGCCGCGCACGCACCCCGACTACTTCAAGCTGACCGTCATGAACGCCGTCCTCGGCGGGCTCTTTTCATCGCGGATCAACTTGAACTTGCGGGAAGCGCACGGATATACCTACGGTGCACACTCCGAATTCGATTGGCGAAAAGCCGCGGGGCCATTTCTCGTTTCGACGGCTGTGGCCAGCGACGTCACCGCGCCGGCGATCACGGAAACACTGCACGAGATCGACCGGATGTTGCGCGATCAGATCAGCGACAGCGAGCTCAGCTTGGCCACGAGCTATCTCGACGGGGTCTTTCCGATTCGCTATGAGACGACCGCGGCCATCGCGGCGGCATTGGCGACGTTGGTGTTATATGGACTCCCCGAGGATTGGTACGACGCGTATCGCGAAAAGGTACGTGCCGTGACGACGAACGACGTGCTCGAAGCCATGCAGGCACACGTGCGCTCTGAATCGTTGCAGATCGTCGTCGTCGGCGACGCTGGGGCGATCCAAGGGCCGATCGACGCGCTCGGATTCGGTCCCATCACCGTTCGGGAGGGGAGCAATGTCTAGCTCGGCGACCGTCGCCTCGCATCGCATGTATTCGGGGAAGGTCGTTTCGCTCGACGTCGATCACGTGCGCTTTCCAAATGGGACGATCGGGGAGCTCGAGATCATCCGGCACCCCGGGGCGGCGGCGATCATCCCCTTTCTCAGCGATCCGGCGGGTGACGATCCGCAGATTCTCCTGGTTCGGCAGTACCGGTACGCCGCGGATGGCTATCTCCTCGAGGTCCCAGCCGGGAAGCTGGAGCCGGGGGAGGCGCCCGAGGAATGTGCCATTCGGGAGCTTCGAGAGGAAACTGGGTGCAGCGCCGGGTCATTCGAACATTTGTTCACCACCTACACGACTCCGGGGTTCACCGACGAGCAGATTCACATTTTCCTGGCGGCCAATTTGACCCAGGGAGAGCCGAATCGGGATGTGGATGAATTTCTGGACGTCGAGACTGTGACGTTGTCGCGCGCGTTGCACATGATCCAGACCGGCGAAATCCGGGATGCGAAGACCTCGCTGGCAATCCTGTTCGCGGCTGGGTTTCGCGCAGGACGGTAGGTAAGGCGGTAAATATTGCCGTAACGGTTTCTCGGTACCGTACGTATCATGTTTAGAACGGGTCGAGGCGTTGCCTTACCGTCCGTCATGTTGACTGTCATGTTGGTCGGTGAGGTAACGCCTTAACACTATAGAATCTGTTGGCGTCTAAAGATTCGTAGAGAGGTAAACCCGGCACGCCCGATGCTAGACTAATAAGCAAGGGAGAATACTGACATGACCAACGTCGTCCGAAAAACTGTTGCTGCACCGTCACCGGCCGCCCTGGCGCGCGCCGAGTTGTCTGGGTCGAGCATTCGCGACCGGCTCAGGTTGGAAGATGACTCGGCCGTCGTCAGTGCCTTTTTGAACGGTGAAGAGCGGGCGTTCTCAGAGCTCGTCGAGCGGTACCAGACGCGTCTGTTGAACTTCGTCTATCGCACGATCGGTGACCGTGAAAAGGCGGAAGATCTCGTGCAGGAAGTGTTCATCCGTGTGTATCGGCATTTGCACCGGTTCGACCGGTCGAAGAAATTTTCGACCTGGGTCTACACGATTGCGTCGAATCTGGCCAAGAACGAGCTGAGAAACCGGTCCCGGAACCCCTTGGTGTTGTTCCAAACGATCACCAAGAACTGGCAGGACGAAGAGCGTCCGCTGCAGTTCGAGGACGTGGGGAATCGTCCGGACGATCTGTATCGGAAGCGCGATATTCGGGAAAAGGTCGAAGAAGCGGTCGATCAGCTTCCGGAGCATCATCGGAACGTCTTCGTCCTCCGGGAATTGGAGGGGAAGTCGTACGAGGAGATCGCGGAGATCACGAACACGAACCTCGGCACCGTCAAATCCCGGTTGAACCGGGCACGGAACAGCTTCGCAGAGATTATCGAGCCCTGGCTCCGATAGACCGGAACCAATTGTTCGGGCATACGGTATCTTTGTAGGCCATGCATTGTTCTGAGTTTCGCGAGCTTCACTGCGTATTTGTGGATGACACCCTAGCGGGGGTGGAGCTCGTCCGCATGCAGGGACATATCGCTGAGTGTGAAAAGTGCGCCGCACTCGATTCTCGAGTGCGGCGTTCGCTCATGTTGGCGCGGAACCTTCCCCATATCGAACCGTCGCCTGAGTTTTCGGCGCGGTTGGAGGCGAAGCTCCGGGCGTGCCGGCAAGAAGGGATCGAATCGCCGGCGTGCGCGAACTTCCGTGCTGTAGCCGCCGTGGGGGTTGTCGCGTCGGTGCTGATGCTTGGATATGTCATGACGTCATCCTACAAGGCGCCTGTGACAGATAAGAGTCGCGTCACCATACCGACAGTGGCGAAAAAAGGAGAGGATATAGTCCTCTCGCCTGTGGTTGCCATGGCGGAGCGGCCGCAGCCTCAGATCGTCGCAGGGTCGGGGCGAGGCGCTGGGATGTTGGGCGAAGGGGTGAGGCGTCGTGGGGATTCCGACGCGGAACCGGCTCCTGAGATCATTGCCGCCATGTCAGCCGGGATGCCATTTTGGCCGGCCGCCGTCTTCGCCGAGCAGGCGCCTATACATTATGCGGGATACCGCAAGGCGGTTCATTAGCGTTGGCAAATCCGTAGATTTGCGGGATGGCCGCGAACGCCCTCAAGACGCTCCGTGACGCGATCAAGCATCACCACTTTGATGGAGCGTACTATATCTATGGCGAGGACGACTTTCAGAAAAACGACGCGGTTCGGCAGCTCGTAGACGCCGCCGTCGATCCGACTACAAAAGACTTCAACCTCGAATTCCGCCGCGGCGGGGACTTGGACGCGGGGACGCTTGGGTCGCTCCTGGGGACGCCGCCGATGATGGCTGATCGGCGCGTCGTCGTCATTCGGGACGTCACTGCGCTGAAAAAGGATGTGCGGGGGGTGTTGGACCGGTATCTCGAGCGTCCATCGCCGGATACCACAGTCTTGCTCGTCGCGGCGCCTGGCGCGAAGAGTGACAAGGTGTTGGAGCGGACCACGACGCCACTCGAATTCGACCTTCTCGACGACAACCGTATTCCGAAGTGGATCGCGCATTATGCGTCGGTCGAGTTCAAGACCGAGATCACGCCGGAGGGGGCGGATCTGCTGCAGAGCGCGGTCGGGAACGATCTCTATCAGCTCGTCGCCGAGCTCGACAAGTTGGCGAGCTATGTCAATGGTGGTGTGATCACTGATGCCGCCGTGAGCGACGTCGTCGGTGTGCGGCGCGGTGAAACCGTCGGGGATCTACTCGATAAGGTGGCGGAACACGACGCAGAAGGGGCGTTGGCGCTCGTCGCGCATGTGTTGATGCAGCCCAAAACGAGCGCGGTGTCGGTGGTCATGGCGCTTTCGACGCAGATGCTCGCGATCGGATGGGGGCGAGCGAGAGTGGATGATGGACTTCCGCTCGGTCGATTAGAAGGAGAGTTTTTCTCTTTACTGAAATCGACGGGCGCGTTTCCGATGCGTCCATGGGGAGCGGCGGCCAAAGCGTGGGCGCGCGCCGTTCCTCGATGGAGCCGAGAGGCGTGCGAACGTGCGATCGACGTGTTGCTGGCGGCTGATGTGGCGCTCAAGGAGACTCGAGTGTCGTCGGAAGAGCAGATCGTGTCGACCGTCGTTCTGGCGTTGTGTGCCGCGGAACCGTCGCAGAAACCGTCGCGTCGTCGAGCGGCATAGTCACCCGGAGACTCACTATCATGACTGGATTGTCTATGAACATGCGAAATGGATTTTGCATTGCCGCAGTCACCCTCGCGGCTGGGACATTGGGAAGCGCTGGGACACTCCGGGCCCAGGCGAGTGATTCCGCCATCTATGCGCGCGCGCAGGAGCTCGTCACCAACGGTGATGCGACGGCTGGGCGGAAGTTGATCGATTCGGTCATGAGCGCGTCGCAGGCAGGGTCGGCGCGGTACGTCGAAGCGCTGTATTGGCGGTCGAAGTTGGCGTCGAACGTCACTGATGCGGAGCGGGGATATCGCCAGATCGTCGTGGACTATCCGCTGTCGCCGCGCGTCGATGATGCGCTGCTCCGGTTGGGACAGCTCGAACAGACGCGTGGCGATCGGGATGCGGCTTTGCAGCATTTCCAACGGCTGTTACTGGAGCATCCGCAGAGCCCACTTCGGTCGCGGGCGAGCTTGGGGATTGCGCGTGTGTATCTGGACAAGAACGACGTACAACGAGGCTGTGCGGCGAACGCGGACGCGTTGGCGCATGCGCCGCCGTCGGATGTCGAGTTGCGGAATCAGATCGACTATCAGAATCAACGGTGCCGGGGGGTCGTGCTGACGCCGGCGACGGAAGAGACGGCGCAGGAAACGCCGAAAGAAGTGCCGATCGATAAGGCGCCTCCAGCAGTCGAACCCCCCGTCGTGACCAAACCGGCGAAGGGAGTGAAAGGGGCCAAGCCAGCGAAGACGCCAGCCAAAGTTGCGGCGAAGCCCGCTCCCGCGGTGACTGAACCGGCGCCAACACCGGCGCCAGAAGAAACGCCGGAACAGACAGAAGCGCAGCCTGAAGTGCCGTCGGAACCGGCACCAACGCCGGCGAAAGCTGCTCCGGTCACAAAGCCTACGGCAAAGCCTGTTGCCAAGCCTGCCAAAGGGACCGCGAGTCCCTCAAAGGGAACGACTGGCAAGTTCTCCGTGCAAATCGCCGCGTACTACGACAAGCCGCAAGCCGACGCGATGGCGGAGAAGCTTCGGAAGCGTGGATATGATGCGCATGTGGACGGAACGGCTGCGCCATTCCGGGTTCGCATCGGGCATTATGCGACGCACACCCAAGCGGCAACTGCGCTCGCCAACATGAAGGCGAAGAAATTGACTGGATTCGTGGCGGACGAGTAGGCGCGCCGTATCGTGGCAAAAGAAACAGGAATGATGCGCCAATGGCGGGAGATGAAGGAGCGCAATCCGGGGGCGCTCCTGCTCTTCCGCTGTGGCGATTTCTACGAGACGTTCTGTGACGACGCGGAATTGGCGTCGCGCGTGTTGGGATTGACGCTCACGTCCCGTAACAATGGCGGCGCGGCAGATACGCCGTTGGCGGGTGTGCCGGCCAAAGCGGTCGGCGAATATGTCCGCCGGTTGGTGCAGCGTGGCTATCGAGTCGCCATCTGCGAACAGATGGAAGATCCGAAGCAGGCGAAAGGGGTCGTGAAGCGGGAGGTGATCGAGACGATCACGCCTGGTGCCGTTTTCGCCGACGATCTGTTGGAAGGGGGGCGCAACAACTTTCTCTGTTCGGTCGTGCGCCGGAATGGACACGCTGGAGTCGCGGCGGTCGACATTTCGACGGGAGAGTTCAAGCTCGTCTCGATCGACACGGGGAATCTGGATGCCGCGCTCGCTCGGCTCGCCCCGCGAGAGATCATCGTGGCGGATGGTGGGACCGCTGGCGGTGCCGCGGATCAGACGATTGACGCCGCGACGCAGGATCGCCGGTTGGTCACGACGCGCCCCGGGTGGGAGTTCGATCCTGGGTTGGCGCGTGAAGAGTTGCAACGACAATTCGGGGTGTTGTCGCTCGAAGGGTTCGGTGTGGATGCCGCGGACGACCTCGCGATAGGTGCCGCTGGAGCGCTGCTCCGGTATGCGCGAGAGCTGCAGCCGAGTGGGTTGCCGCATTTGCGGCGGCCGGCGGTGGAACGACCGGGTGGTGTGATGCCGCTCGATGAGATGACGCGCCGGAATCTGGAGCTCGTCGACTCGCTCCGTGGTGGCGACGGGACGGAAGGGACGCTGCTCAGCGTTCTCGATCGGACATTGACGCCGATGGGTGCCCGGTTGCTACGGCAATGGGTGTTGGCGCCGTTGACCGACATCGATGCGATCGATGGACGGTTGAATGCGGTTCGTGCGTTTGCGACCGATGCCTTGGCGCGTGATGCCATGCGACGTGCACTGGATGGCGTTCGCGATGTAGAGCGATTGGCGGCGAAAGTCGCCGCAGGACGGATCACGCCACGAGAATTACGAGCGCTCGGCGATTCGATCGAACGGTTGCCGGAGGTCGAGGCGGTTGTCGCGCGGATTCCGGGGGATTCGCTCCAGTCTGTCGTCGCCGCGTGGGATCGGTGCACCGATCTCGGACGCGCTATCTGCGACATCCTCGTCGATCGGCCGCCGCTGTTGCTCGGCGACGAAGCCACGGTTCGCGAAGGGGTCGATCCGGAGCTGGATGAACTGCGGACGTTGCGCGATGGCGGGAAAGATGCGATCGCGCAGATTCAGGCACGCGAGCGGGAACGGACGGGGATCAACTCGCTCAAGGTTGGCTACAATCGTGTCTTCGGGTATTTCATTGAAGTCACGAATGCGCATGGACATAAGATTCCCGACGATTATCAGCGCCGGCAAACGCTGACTGGTGCGGAACGGTACGTCACCCCCGCGCTGAAAGAATATGAAGAGCGCGTGTTGACGGCGTCCGAACGTATCGAGCGGCGCGAACGTGAGCTATTCGAGAAAGTGCGCACACAGATTGCGCGTGACGTCGCGCGTTTGCAATGCGTCGCGAAGATCGTCGCCGAGCTCGATGTGTTGGCGTCATTTGCGGAAGTGGCGGAGCGCGAAGGGTATGTACGGCCTGAAATCGTCGATGGCTTCGACTTGAAGATCGTGGCGGGGCGGCATCCGGTCGTCGAGCGAATGATGCCGAAGGAGAAGTTCATCCCGAATGACGTCACGTTGACGGATGATGCGCGGGTGATCATCCTGACTGGGCCGAACATGGCTGGTAAGTCGACCGTCCTGCGGCAAGTTGGATTGATCGTGTTGATGGCGCAGATCGGGAGCTTCGTCCCGGCGCGATCCGCACGGATCGGCGTCGTCGATCGGTTATTCACGCGGGTTGGCGCGAGCGACAATCTCGTGCGCGGACAGTCGACGTTCATGGTCGAAATGAGCGAGACGAGCGCGATTTTGCATTTGGCGGGAAAGCGGTCGCTCGTCCTCCTCGATGAAATCGGACGTGGGACGTCGACGTACGACGGGGTGTCGATTGCGTGGGCGGTGAGCGAGCATTTGCATGACGTGATCGGGTGCAAGACGATCTTCGCGACGCACTATCACGAATTGACGCAGCTCGCCGACGAGCTCCCTTCCGTGCGAAATTTCAACGTGCGTGTGCGGGAAGTGGAGGATCGGGTGCTCTTTCTTCACACGTTGGATCCTGGCGGAGCCGATCGCTCGTACGGGATCGAAGTGGGGCGTCTGGCTGGGCTCCCAACGCCTGTTTTGCAACGGGCGCGTGTACTCCTGCGTCATTTAGAAGGGGGGCATGTGATCGGCACTTCCGCGGATGACCAACGTGGCGCCGGTCGTGGATCGCCGGATCAACTGGGGTTGTTCGCACCGGCGCCGTTCTCGGCGTCAGCACCGGTGGCCGTGGCCGACCGTGTCCAGACGCATCCGGTGGTCAACGCTTTGCGGTCGTTGGATCCGAACATGATGACGCCGCTCCAAGCGCTCGATACGTTGGCGCGTTTGGTTTCGGACGCGCAACAAGGGGAGATATGATCAATCGTTCGACGACTCGATTCATTGGAATTCTCTGCTGTGCGGCGTGTGCCAAGAGCTCGTCGAGCGACAATGCGAACGGATCGGGGAGCTCGTCATCTACAGAGACGAAGCCGGACGCGTTGCCTGGCATTTTGAACAAGGATCTTCCCTTCCGGTATCCGCCGGCATTGTACGCGGAAAAGGCGCAAGGTGACGTCACCTTGCGCCTTTACATCGATACGACCGGCTCTGTCGTCAACGACTCGACGCACGTCGCCGAATCGTCGAAAGTCGCCGCGTTCGACTCGGCGGCGATCAAAGGGGCGCGCGAGCTTCGGTTTACACCGGCAAAGCTGCATGGCGCGCCGATCGCGGTGTCGATTCTCTTCCCTGTCTTCTTCCGTCACCCGGAGGCGGCGCCGCCTCCGGGTGATACGATGTTCAAGAAGAAGCCGGCGCTCAAGAAATGATGTCTTGGGCACGAGCTCCGGTTCTTACAGTGGTGGAGATGTGAGGAATTATGCCGACATCGAGAATCTGGAAACACCCGTCTGTAGATTCTGAGCCGCGTCGTTCAATTGCTCGATCGCGCGATTGGATTGCGCTAGTGATTCCGCCGTCTGTTGAACCGATGCGGTCAACTGCGCAAGAGCGTCGCTAATTTGGTGCGCGCTGTCCGCCTGGGATTGCATCCCTTCGTTGACCGTTTCGAGATGCGGAGCGAGCGTCTGCACTTTACGAATGATTTCCGACAGTTGCCCACTGACCTGATTGCTGACGTCGACTCCTCGGCGTACTTCGTCTGAGAACTTGTCCATTCCCATGACGCCGGCGGTCACGGCGGACTGCATCTCTTTAATGATCTGCTCGATTCCGCTCGTGGCCAAGGCGGTTTGGTCGGCGAGGCGGCGAATCTCACCTGCGACGACGGCAAACCCGCGGCCATATTCGCCTGCCTTCTCTGCCTCGATCTCGGCGTTGAGTGAGAGCAGATTGGTCTGATCGGCGACTTTGACGATCGTCGTGACGACCGAGGTGATGTTCTCCGCCTTCTCGCTTAGTGCAGTGAGGCGGGCGTTGACGGCGCCCGAGGCTTGACTCAACTGTTGCATCGTGTCGTCGAGCTTGGTCAAGCCAACTTGGCCAGTTCCCGCCAAGGTCGCGGTCTCTTCGGCGACCGACGAGACGGCTTTCACCGTTTCCGCCAGTGTGAGGGACGTTGCGGAGATCTCCTTGGCGGTCACTCCGACCTGGCGTGTCGTCGCGGCGATCGCGCTCGCCGTGGCCTGCTGCTCGCGCGCCGTCGACGCGATTTCCATCGTCGACGTATTCATTTGGATACTCGATTGGTGCACGGCGCCGACCAGTGCGGCGAGGTTGTCCGCCATGGTATTGAATGCCTTCCCCAGGCGCCCGAGCTCGTTCGTCGTACGAAATTTGACACGGCTCGTGAATCGTCCCTCGCCGACGTCATTCGCGGCGCGCTCGAGACTCATCGTCATGCGAGACACCCCTCGAGCGAACACGTAGAAAAAGATGACCGCGATGATGATCCCGACCAGCGAGATGAGTTGTGAGGCGACGACGAGCTGTCTTCGCGCGGCGGCGGTCGCCTGGACCGAGGCGACAATCGTCCGGGCGATTGTCGGTGAGATCGCGTCCGCCGCGTCGTACATCTTCGCTTGCAATGCGTTCTGTTCGTCGGTCCATCGTCCGGGTTTGTCGTCGAGTGCGTCGCCGTGTTTTCGAATCGCGTCGACCAAATTGTGAAAACTCGTGTCGTAGATTCCCAACTGGGTCTTGAGCTGCTGTGCGTCGGTTTTTTGCTGGCCCGTCGAAATGTTGGCAAGCGAATCGATCCATTGACGTGTGAGCGACAGCTCCGCGTCGTGATCTTGCAGGGTCGGGGCATCTCCGGTTTTGAGGAAGCTGCTGTCCTTCGCTTCGTGCAGGAGAAATTCTTTCTCCTGCACGCGTGCCTGCAAGAGCTGATTGGTGATCGAGACCGCCATCCATCGTTGTGCGATGGCACGGTCCATGACGCGGAGAAAATACGAACTGGATCCCAACCACAATCCCGCGATTCCAACGAGGACGATCAACGCACCAGCGACGAGCTGCGCAAAGACGGATTGCCGACGAACGATCCAGTTGAACATGGTCACTTATCCTGTTTGAGGCCCGTCACGCTGAGCGCTTTGACCTTGTCTCCCAGCGTCGTGCCCGCGCTGACGTAGCCGATGGCGTTTTCGTTTCCACGGATGAACGTGAGAACGTCAGCGTCATTGGGTTTCGTGGCCGGAGGGACGTTGTTTCCTGAGAAGATCTGCGTCTGCCAATAGGTCACCACGGAGGATACCGAACGGTCGTGAACCGTCTTTGAAAAGACCGTCCGGACCTTGGCGTTTCGTTCCTGGTCGACGGGGACGACAGGTTTTTTGGTCTCCCATCGGGTGACTTTTTTGAGGAACAGATCCGACAAGTCTTCCTTCGAAATCGACTTGATCGGATTCGCCGCGTTCACGACGACGACAAAATCCTGTGCGAACGCTCGCTGGAATGGCGCAGCGCTCAGAAGCAGCAGTGTTGCGGCGATGAGTATGCGTTTCATGATGTGATATCCTCGTCCGTTAGAAACTGACCGACATGCTGGCGATCCCGTAATACGTCTTTCCCTGAGGCATCGGTGGGAACATGAATTTGTCGAAGTTATATCCCGTCGCGCGATGTCCTTCGAGCTTGAAGACCATCTCCGGATTGGCCTTGTACAGCACGCCCACCGCTTTGTCATCGGTCCCGCGAAACGGGACGCTTCCGTAATTATTCTGATTTACTTCCGCCTGTGCGTTGAGCCACAGTGGCTCGAGAAGTTTGACGCCGGCCTGCCCGTAGTAGTTGACCTGAACCACGTCGCCGGTCGGGATGCCTCGGATGACCCGATACCGCATGTACTCGCCCCGGGCAAAAAACCGATCGAAAGTTCCATCGAGTGACCCTCCAACCAGGTTGTTGGGAAGGGTGTCGGTTAGGTCGGCCGTTGGGGCCTTGAACCGAAGATACGTCCCTCCGAGACGGAGCCCGGGAATGGGTGTATTCAGCCACTCCTGTACGCCCATGATGTTGTCGCCATGATTTTCGAGAATGAAAGGACCGGAGGGGGTCTGAATCTCGTTTCTCGTGATCTGTGAGCCAAGGTAGAGCGTGGATTCCAAGCTCAACGTCCCGTGGCCGAGATGGTTCCCGACGGTCACACCAGAGATGCTCTCTACGCCCGGGAGATAAAAGACATCGGGGGCCCGAAAGAACGGAAGCACGGTCCCAACCAATCTGAGCTCATTATAGATACCGAGTGGCAATGGATCCAAACCGACCTTGACCGACGTCGATCCAAAGTTGTGGCGGTAGTATGCCCAGCTGAGATCGATCCCGTTGTCGCTCAACAGGCTATTCCCGAGGCGGCGGTTCCTGACTTGTACGACGAACTCCCCATTGTCGGATATGGCGTACCGCATCTGCAATGATGCGACGCGATAGTCCCAGGTTCCGCCCTTGTCCAGGCCGTCGACCGGAAGGTTGTCCGTGACGCCATAGGCTTGGGTGAGATATCCGTGGAGCGTGACTCTGTCCAAAAGATCCTGTGCCAGGGCGTGCTTCGGCACGAACGCTGATGAAAGCATTAGGAGAGTGGCACAAATCCAGGTAATGCTGGTGTCGATACGACGCTTCATACAAACAACCTCCTTTTCGTGTGTGTCGATAATTTCTTGATTCATCAACGGCGAATCCGTCGTGGCTTCCAATCGCACCATTCACGTCGAGCATTCTGTCTGTGGCGTGGTCGGCAACGCGATTGAAAAAGTCGAACCTTGACCCACGACGCTTTCCACCCAAATCCGTCCGTGATGGGCGTCGACCACCTTTTTGGCGATCATCAGCCCAAGGCCAGTGCTCTTCTCTCCGTTCGTCGCACGGACGCTGGTCACGCCGAATGGGCGGAACAGCCGGTCGAGCTCCTCCCGAGGAATCCCCTGTCCGCTATCCGTGACGGACAAGACGATTTCGTGGCTCCGGGCGCGAATGGTGACGGTGACACTGGTGTTCGGATGCGAATACTTGATGGCGTTGGTCAGCAAGTTGGTGACGACTTGCTCGATTCGATGTGCATCGATCGGGACGAGTGGCATGTCGGGGTCGGCGTTGACCACGATCTGCATCCCTTTTTCGCTGGCAAGGATCTGGTTGAGGGTGACGTTGGCTTCGACGAGTGCGACGACATCGGTTGGCGCGGTATTGAGACTCAGTTCTCCGGCCTCGATCTTCGAGACGTCGAGGAGATCGTTGACGAGCCGCAGCATGAAGTCGGCCGACGAATGAATCGTCTTCAGAAATTTGAGCTGCTGCGGCGAGTACTGCTCGGCGTTGTCTCTGAGCAGGAATTTCGAAAAATTGAAGACGACCCCGAGCGGATTGCGAAGGTCGTGCGCCGCCATGCCGACGAACTCGTTGAGCTGCTTGTTCAAGGCGGTGAGCGCCGTGTTGCTCTGCAACAATCGGCGTTGGCTCTCGTGGAGCGCGCGGAACGCGATGTCGCGCTGGAGTTGGTTCACGTAGGCGCGCGAGTGATACCGGATGCGGGCGATCAGCTCCTCGCGATCCGGGATTTTCACCATGTAGTCGTTGGCGCCGACCGCAAAGGCACGACTCTTGGTCGCCGGATCTTCCTTCGTCGAAAGAACGATGATCGGCGTCTGCGCCGTTGCCGGATTCGCGCGGAATTGCTCGACGAAGTCGAGCCCGTCCCCTTCGGGGAGTACGAGATCCTGAAGAATGACGGTCGGCTTGAGCTGGCTCGCGAGCGCGACGGCGGTATTCGCGGTACTACAATAATGAAATACGATGTCCGACTCGTTGTGCAACAAGCGGCGGACCGCTTCGCCGACGATCGGTTGATCGTCGACGAGGAAGACACTCACTTTGTAATCCCGCTCCGGCACGGCGGCCGGCTGCGTGGACGGAACGGTATCAGACATGAGACGATCCTCCACCTGGCGAAAGCGTACCGTGGCACAGGGCGGTGAGACGACTGCCGATCATGGTTACGGGAAGCACCTCTGACGCGGCGTCGAGCTCAGCCGCAGCTTTCGGCATGCCGTATACCACACTGCTGGCACGATCCTGCGCAATCGTCACTGCCCCGTTGTTTCGCAACGCACGTAACCCGCTCGCGCCGTCGGTCCCCATCCCGGTCAATAACACGCCCACGGCCATCCCCTGCCAATACTGGCAGACACTCTTCATGAAAACGTCGATCGACGGACGATAGAATGCGTCGCGGGGTTCCGCGATGTAGGCGAGCGTCTGCGTACGGGTCAGTACGAGGTGGTCATCGGTCCCGGCGAGGAGAATTTGTCCGGCCGCCAGCCGATCCCCCTCTCGGGCAATGCGCACCCGCGTTGGCGATTGGTCGCTCAGCCAGGTCGCCATATGATCCGCGAATCGCGCATCGACGTGTTGGATGATGACGATCGCCCCGCCGAACTGTGCCGGGAGATCGCGGAGCACGGTCGCGACCGCGGACGGACCGCCTGCCGACGCGCCGATCACGATGAGTGGGGGCGCCGGTCCCCTGGTGTCCCGGCTTTGCATGACCAGCGGCATCATGTCGTTCCATCTCCAGCGCCAATCAGGTCGGCGACCGCGCGGAGCAACGTATCATCGTGAAAGCTGGCCTTCGTGAGATAATAGTCGGCTCCGGCGTCCAATCCGTGCAAACGATCCTCTTCACGATCTTTGTACGAGACGATCATGATCGGGAGCGACCGCAGACGTTCGTCCTTGCGAACGAGCGTCGTGAGCTCGATGCCGGTGAGCCGGGGCATATCCACGTCGGTCACGAGCAAATCGTAGTGTCCGGTTCTGATCGCATTCCATCCGTCCATTCCATCGACGGCGACGTCGACGGCATATCCTGCGTTTTCGAGTAGCTTCCGCTCTGTCTCGCGTACTGTGATCGAGTCGTCAACAACGAGAATCCGGCGCCGCTGCGCCGTGACGGTCGTCGTCTCACTGCCCCGGAGCGACGTGAGACGTCCTCCTGAGACGGCGACCTCGATGGACCGAACGAGATCGTCGACGTCGACGATCAAGGTTGGCGTTCCGTCTGGAAGGAGTGCGGCGGCGCTCACGTCGGGGACTTTGCCCAGTCGCGGGTCGAGTGGGCGGACGACGAGCTCGCGTTCCCCGCGGAGTGCGTCGACGACGAAACCGTATTGTGCGGTGGCGTTCCCGAGGATGACGACCGGCAAATCGGCTGTGGACTGTATGGCCGCCGATGCGCCCAGCACGTGTCGGGCGCTGACCAAGCCGATGGTGCGACCGTCGATGATGACATGCTCGTGTCCTTCGACAGACTGTACGTCCTGGCGCGAGATCTTGACGACTCGGACGACTCGTGCCAATGGGATCGCGTACGACTCGTCATCGACGTCGACGATCAACGTGCGTACGACCGAGAGTGTGAGCGGGAGTTGGAGTTGCACACGCATGCCACGACCGGGCTGCGACGTGATCTCCGCGGTTCCGCCCACTTCGCGCGTCATCATCTTCACCGCGTCGAGTCCGACGCCGCGTCCGGAGATCTCGCTGACCCCGTCTTTGGTCGAGAAGCCTGGAAGGAACAAAAGCTCCAGGAGCTCCGCGCTCGACAACTTCGAGGCGACGTCGAGCGTCGTCAAATTTCGCTCGACGACGAGTTGGCGAATCCGCTCCGCGTCAACCCCTCGACCATCGTCGGTCACGCTGACGATCAGCATCCCCGCGTTGTGCCGTGCTGCGAGGACGACACGCCCTTCAACAGGTTTGCCCGCTTGACGACGCTCCTCCGGCGACTCGATTCCGTGATCGACGACGTTCCGAAGGATGTGCACGAGCGGGGCTTCGAGGCGTTGCAAGATGTCGCGGTCGACTGGCGTATTTTCTCCGTCGATGTCGAATCGAACCTCCTTCCCGAGTGATCGAGCCACGTCGCGGACCATACGCGGGAGCCCTTGCGTGCCATCTTTGAACGGGCGCATCCGCGCGGCGAGGACTTCTTGATAGAGCCGATGTGAGACGCCGATCGAGCGACGATCGAAGTTGTCGAACTGCTCCAAGCAACTTTGGAATACCGTATTGCATTGGATGGCCTGCGCGTTCGCCCGCTCCAACGCTGCGCGTGTTCGCTCACCCGCGTCGGACACCGCCTGCTCTCGGGCCGCGCGCACCGACTGGGCGAGCGAATCCTGGAGTTGTTTGAGACGTGTGAGCTCACGGGCGAACATGGGAACCCACCGCGAAATGACCAGCGATTCGCCGGCCAATCCAAGGAGCCGATTCAGCTGGTCAGCAGAGACACGGACGGCTGCCTGCATCGCATCGGTCGCCGGAGCGTTCGTGGCGGAGGAGACCGGTGATGGTGAGGATTGCGTGGCTTGGGGCGTTTCCTCCTCGATTTTTGGTGCTGCTGGTAACGGCTCTGGGATAGGTTCTGGGACCGGCGCTGGTAGCGGGGCTGGCAGTGGGGGTGGCAGTGGGGGTGGCAGTGGGGGTGGCAGTGGTTCGTGTCTCTGCTCCGATGGTGATTCCCGTGTGGCAACCGTTGTTGCAACCGTGGCGTCGAGTGCCACAGCCAGTTCGTCGAGGAACGATTGGACGTCTCCGCATGGTGCCGATGCGCTTGGCGTCCCGTCTTCTGACGCCGTGTTGGCAAAACACGTAATCAGATCGATCCCCCGCAACAGGATGTCGACATGCTGCGCGGACACGACGTACTTCCCTTCCCGCGCCGCAACGAACAAATCTTCCATCGTATGTGCGACGCGAACGACCTCGTTTTGGCCGATCATCCGGGCGGCGCCCTTGATCGAATGCGCGGCGCGCATGAGCTCGTGTAAGCGTGCTTGATCCGCGGGATTACGTTCGATGCTCAACAGCGCGTTCGTCAACACGGTGGCATGCGTCTCGACTTCCATGCGGAACAAGTCCGTCATGGAAAAGCTGCTCAGATCGCCGTCTTTCGCCGTGCTCATGCCAGCGCTTTCGTGATCGAGTGGAAGACGAGCTCGTCGTCGAGCCGGGCGACTGCGTGTCCTTGCCACGACAACATGCCGACCGTGTAACGGCTATTGGCGTGCGTCAACGTCGCGGGAACTTCGCCCAGGTGAGCGGGGAGGTACCGATGGATACCCTGCACCTGATGCACTGGGATCGCGATCATTCCACCCGCGCCCTTGACGATCATCAATCGGCCATTCGTTCGCGCGCGTCTCGACGCTGTCGCGTCGCGCGATGCCTCCGCCAAGTCTCCGGGGGCGATCCCGAGCAATCCCGCCAACGACACGCAGACCAACAACTCGCCTTGTACGTTCGTGATGCCGAGGACGATGTTGTTTCCACGTCGTGGCAATGAGTGGATTACCCCGATGTCGGCGACTCCTTGGAACGCCGTCGTCGCCAACGCGAGCCATTCGGTGTTCACGCGAAAGATGACGGCGGATTCCGTGGCGCGGACGGCGACACTCGTGTCTTTCGCGATGTGCTCCGTGGCCGCGCGCCGGTATTCGACGGGGATCTCTCGGTCGAGCAGCGCTTGAACGGCGTCACTCATGATTTCCGTCCTTGGATCCGTTGAATGCGTGCGCGGAGCCGCTCAGCGCCGGCCGTATCGCCCGTGCGTTGTGCATGGATGGCCAGTTGCGCAGACGCGTCTTCGTGATTTGGATCGAGAAAAAGCGCTTTGCGATATGACTTGGTCGCCAACTCTGTTGCCCCTTTCGTATCGTATAAAATGCCGAGCAGGTACAGAACATCAGCGGTCGGACCATGCGCCTTCGTATGTGCTTCGCACCGATCCATTGCTTCGGTGACACGTCCCGCGTCGGCGAGACGACGGATGGTGTCGAGATCCGTCTGCGACGCGTCCGCCGGAGCGTCGTCCGTCACGATTTTGAGTGGACGTATCGGTGTACGACGTGTCACTGGGGGCACTCCGCGCGAGATACTCGGGACACGCGGTGCCTTGATGACCGGTTGCTCCGGTCGTTTGGATGACGGTGCGAGACGTGTGACGATCCGCGGACGCTCGGTGCGAGACGGTCCCTGAGGCGACTTCTGGCAGACGAAGGCCATCTCATGCTCCGTCGTCTGAAAACCAAACTCTGCCGCCAATGTCGCCTCTGCCGGACCGAGAAAGAGATAGCCCGACGGCGTGAGCAATCCGTGTAGCGTCGTCAACGCGCGTTCCTGCGACGGGCGGTCGAGATAGATGAGCAGATTACGACAGAAAATGACGTCGTACGCTGTTTCCGGCGGACGGAAGTTGCTCACCAAGTTGCCGTGTGAGAACCGCACCCACTGGCGAATCTCCGGAATGAGCTCGACACCACCGGTCACCGGTCTGGAATATTTCTGGCAAATCCGCGACGCGTCGCCGCGAAACGAATTGCGGCCGTAGACGGCTCGCTCCGCACGGGCGAGTGCGTGCCGGCTCACGTCGATCGCGTCGATCTTGACTTCGCTGTGGGAGAGGTTCGCTTCGGCGAGCGCGATGGCGATCGAATATGGCTCTTCGCCGGTCGCGCACGGAATGCTCAAAATCCGGCGGACATGTCCGCGCTGCATCACCTGCCACTCCGTGGTCATCAGACGAACCAGCGTGTTCAACGCCTCGTGATTGCGGAAGAACCACGTCTCCGAGATGACGATGCGCTCGATCAGTTCGTGGAGTTCACGACGATCCGGATGCTGGAGCAGCGTGAGATATTCCTGCATTGTCCCGATCCCGCGGGTCGTCATCCGCTGCTGGACCGAGCGGATGACGAGCGACGATCCCACCGACGCGACGTTGAGTCCGAGCGTCTTGGTGAGCAGGAGCTCGATCTCTTCCATCATGAGGTGGAACCCTCCACCTCGATCCTGTGCATCTGCGTCATTTGTGGATCGTGCAACCGTGCTTCGAGCGGAACAATGCGGTCCACGTCGAGCCGTTGCAGAATCTCTTTCTCATCGCTCACGACCGGACCGAGGTAGGGTGCGGTCAACACCGCGGCATCGGGCGCGGTGAATTCCTCTTCCGATCGCCGGAACGAGCCGCGCACCCGTTCCGCGACGAGCGCCAGTAAGGTTGGCTCCTGCGACGCAGGATCGGGGTACGTGCGGACGAGCACGATACGTGTGTGCATCCGGCGTGGCGCCAGCGTCCCGAGCATGAGGAGCGACAAATCGACGACGGGAACCGGCGTGCCGTGATAATTCAGCAGGCCGACGATCCCGTATTGTGCTTTGGGCACGTGCTTCCAGTGCAATAACGGGAGCACCTCGACCACGCGATTCGCTTCGATCCCGAAGCGATCGTTGCCAACGACGCAGAGCAAATACAACATGCGTCGTTATGCGGCGTCGATGGCGAAGCGGGCCGCGCTCGTTTGGAGCTGGTGCGACGCCTCGTTGAGCTGTTCGATTGCTTGGTTCGACTGGACGAGTGACTCCGCCGTCTGTTGCACTGCGGCGCCGAGCTGGGACAGCGATTGGCTGATCTGTTGCGCGCCTTCCGCTTGTGTTTGCATGCCATCGTTCACCACTTCGAAGTTCGGTGTGAACGTTTGGACCTGCGCAATGATCTCCGTCAATTGTTGGCTCACCTGACGGCTCGCCTCAACACCTCGGCGCACTTCATCCGCGAACTTGTCCATTCCCATCACCCCAGCGGTGACCGCCGACTGCATCTCTTTCACGATTTGCTCGATGTCGCCCGTCGCGGTCGCTGTTTGATCGGCCAGGCGACGGATCTCCGTCGCGACGACGGCAAATCCGCGTCCGTATTCCCCGGCTTTTTCCGCTTCGATCGCCGCGTTGAGCGACAGCATGTTCGTCTGGTCGGCGACCTTCGCGATCGTCGTGACGACCGTATTGATGTTACCCGCTTTTTCGCTCAATGCGCCGAGCCGGGCGCTGATCGAATCCGACGCGGCGGAGATTTGGCGCATGGTCGTTTCCATGCGTATGATTCCATCTTGGCCGGAGCCGGCCAGTGTCGCGGTGCGCTCCGCCCCGGTCGCCACTTCGCGCATCGTGGTCGCGAGCTCTTGCGAGCGTGAAGAGATATCGTGCGCCGTCGCGCTGACGCGAGAGGTCGTCTGCGCGATCTCATTGGCGGTCGCCTGTTGTTGTCGCGCCGTTGCCGCGATCTCCATTGCGGACGTACTGATTTGGACGCCAGATCGTTGCACCGACCCGGCGATGCCTTGTAGCGTCTCCGCCATCGCGTTGAAATCTCCAGCGATCTGCGCGAGCTCGTCCTTCCCGGTGACGTCGATCCGAACGTTGAAGTTGCCGTTGACGATTTCGTTCGCTCCCTGCCCGAGCCGCCGGAGCGACTTCGCGAGTGGGCGCACGAGGATGTAGAAGCCCACGACCGACACGGCGAGCAGGATCGCGAGTCCCGCGATCGTTTCTTCCCGGAGCTTCTGGCGTGTGTGCTCGTTATCCGCGATGACCGACGCGACCGAGTCGGAGGATATTTGACCTGCGTGGCGAGCGATGTCGACGAGCGTGCCATTCGTCTGGTCGACATGACCCAAGAGGTGAAAAAAGAAGGCGAGCCATATCGCGCCCAGGATCGCCCGGAACGCAAATTCGCCAAGGAACAGCTGCCGGACGATACTACGCCCCTTCAAAGTCATTACGAGTGCTCCATGGTGGCGATGACACCGACGCCGACATCCGGGGACCGAATTGGGTACCGTTCGGTGCCCATGACTGTCAAGAAAAGTGTCGGGCGTCCGATTGGGAGACGGATTATTCGCGCAAGTGTAACGCCGCTATTAGATGAATGTCTCGGACGGCCGGTATCCGATTTCCGTCAAAGAGCACGACACTGTCTATTTTTTTGACACCTCTGCAAGTCAGGGCGGTATATTGCCAGAAGAGCGCCCTTTGCACTACGAGTGCACTGCTAGATTTCCGCCATGTCCGATCACCTCGCTCACACCGCTTCGCGCAACGCGCGCCCGTACGACACCGTCCTCGACACGATTGGATGGACGCCGCTCATCCGTCTCAACCGTGTGACGCGGGGGATTCGAACGCCGGTGTATGGGAAAGCCGAGTTTTTCAATCCGGGCGGATCGGTCAAAGACCGGATCGGAATGCCGATCATCGAGGCGGCGGAACGGGAAGGGCGATTGAAACCGGGGGGAACGATCGTCGAAGGGACGAGCGGCAATACCGGTGTCGGGCTCGCCATCGCGGCGGCGTTGCGGGGCTACAAGTGCATCTTCACGATGCCCGACAAGATGTCGCAGGAGAAGGTGCGGCTGCTGCGTGCGTTCGGTGCGCGCGTCATTGTGACCCCGACCGCCGTCCCGCCGGACCATCCGGACAACTACGTCGTCATGGCCAAGCGAATCGCCGAGGAGTTGCCGAACGCGATTTTGGCCAACCAGTTTTATAATCCGGCGAATCCGGAGGCGCACTACGTGACCACCGGTCCCGAGCTGTGGGAGCAGACCGAAGGGCGGATCACCCACTTCGTCGCGGCGGCCGGGACTGGTGGGACGATCACCGGGGTCGGGCGGTATCTCAAGGAAAAGAATCCCAACATCAAAATCATCGCCGGAGATCCGGTTGGCTCGATTTTGGCGGAATATTGGCGCAGTAGTGGCGCGAATAAGATGGAGGGATTCCCTTATAAGATCGAAGGGATCGGGCAGGATAAGATCCCCGGGACGCTCGACATGAGCGTAATCGACGAGTTCCATACCGTGAGCGACAAGGAGGCGTTCAGCATGGGACGGCGGCTGACGCGCGAGGAAGGGCTCTTCGTCGGTGGCTCCTCCGGCCTCATCACCCAAGTCGCCCTCGACATCGCTCGGCGCGTCAACGACCCGGAAGCCATGGTTGTGACGTTCCTGTGTGACACCGGTGAGCGCTATTTGTCGAAGATGTACAGTGACGAGTGGATGCGCGAAAACCAGATGGTCGACGAAGCGCGAGTGACATTGGGACACGTGCTGTCGACCAAAGATGGGGACGCGCCCGTGGTCGTGAGTGTGGCACCTGGGGCCTCGGTGCGGCAGGCGCTCAACTTGATGAGCGTGCACGACGTGTCACAGCTTCCCGTGATGGATGGAACGAGCTGCGTCGGGTCGGTGAGCGATTGGTCGTTGTCGCAGAAGAGCCTGGACAATCCCAAACTGCTCGACGCGACCGTGAGCGACATCATGGATGCGCCGTTTCCAACGGTGGATGGCGATCAGCCCGTCGACGCGATCGTCAAACTCCTGTCGAAATCGAACCCCGCGGTGCTCGTGCGTGATCATGGATTGGTGCAAGGGATCGTGACGCGATCCGACATGTTGCATTTCATGATGCAGCGGTAAGCACGATGCGCATTACTGTCTTGATGGGTGGCGCTTCCTCGGAGCGCGACGTCTCGCTTGCCTCCGGTCTTCGGATCGTCGATGCGTTGCGGTCGGTGGGACATGACGTGATCGCGTTGGATCCGGCGGGGGGCGTATTGGACGATGCCGCGCTGCAGGCGCTCAAAGCGCGCGCGGTCGGGACCGAGCCGCCGTCACTCGAAGCGTTGGCCGGGTTTTCCAAACAGTCGCTGCGGACCGATCTGGCCGCGCTTCCCGAGATTCGCAACGCCGACGTCGTCTTCCTCGGCTTGCACGGCGGACAGGGCGAAGATGGGACCGTTCAAGCGCTCCTGGACATGGCCGGCGTGAAGTACACGGGGAGCGGGGTACTGTCGAGCGCGCTCGCGATGGACAAGGATCTCTCCAAAACGATCCTTCGCGTCGCCGGCGTTCGGACGGCGGACTGGCTCATGGCCGACCGTCACGCGAAGAACCAGGCGCACTTGGTGGAGCAGGAATTGGGGTTCCCGGTGGTCGTGAAGCCGTCCAAGCAGGGGTCGACTGTGGGGCTCAGCGTCGTCGAGGATCCGGCGCAGCTCGACCGGGCGATCGAGGAAGCGTTCCTCTACGACGACGAGGTCATGCTCGAACAGTTCATCCCGGGGCGGGAGCTGACCGTGGGGGTCTTGGGAGACGAGGTTTTGCCTGTTGGCGAAATCATTCCCGTCCACGAGATTTATGACTACGAGTGCAAGTACACGGCGGGGATGGCGCGGGAGGAGTTCCCGGCTAAATTGTCTCAAAGTGATACTAAAGAGCTCCAAGCGCAGTCGTTGATTGCATACCGGGCGCTCAAGTTGCGAGGGGTGGCGCGGATCGATTTTCGGATGTCGCCGGACGGGGTGTTCTATTGTTTGGAGGCGAACACGTTACCGGGGATGACTGGACTGAGTCTGATTCCACAGGCGGCCGCGGCGGCGGGGATCGGATTCGCGGCGTTGTGCGAGCGGATCGTTCACTTGGCGCTCGGGTAGAGTTTCGAGGGCAGAGAGGCGTTCGGAGGGCGGGTCGAGAGTTGGCGATGAAAGCGACGAGCCAGGCACAGTTTCCGGCGGAATACGATCCGCGCGGCGGTGGAATTCCGCCCGCGGTCCGGTGGCTCATTGCCATCAACGTCGCGGTGTACTTCCTCCAACTCGCGGTCTTCGGGGGGGACAACGTCGCGGCGTGGCTCGCGTTGTCTTCGGAACAGTTCCCGGACCATTGGTGGGCGGTCGGGACGTACATGTTCGTGCACGCGGGGTTGGCGCACATCGCGACGAACATGATCATGCTGTGGATGTTCGGCCCGCGGGTGGAGCGGGCGTTTGGGACGCGCAGCTTTGCGAACTTCTACATCTGGTGCGGAATCGGTGGGGCGGTGTTCCACCTGATGTTCGTGCGCGTGGGCGCGGTGGTCGGGGCGTCGGGCGCGGTGGTGGGTGTGGTGCTCGCGTATGCGCTGCGGTGGCCGGATGAAGAGGTGTATCTGTTCGGTGTGATTCCCATGAAGGCGCGGTGGCTCGCGGTGTGGACGATCGCGTGGAACGTGGGGATGGCGTTGGCGGATGTGACGGGATACTCGAGTGGCACGACGGCGTGGATGACGCATGTCGGCGGGTTGGCGTTCGCGTGGTTGTATCTGCACGCGCCGAATGCGTCGAGCTTCGACCGGATCCGGCGGCATGTCGCGACGGTGCCGGATGAGCCGGCGCCGAAGCCGGTCCCCAAGACGCATCGTCCGAAACGGCGGGAGGAGACGCCGCAGACGGCGGATGAGGCGGTGGCGCGGAGCAATGCGTTGGTGAAGCGGCGGCCGGTGGTGCCCTTGCTCAAGGGGGCGACGGAGCAGAAGAGCGAGGATGTGAACGCGCTGCTCGACAAGATCTCCAGAACGGGGATCGGTAGTCTCACGCTCGAGGAGCGCCAGCTTTTAGAAGACGTGTCGCGGCGGTTGCGCGGGGTGTAGTCGCGGCGCTCGGCGCTACATTTCCTGGATGCCAAAACCAGAGCTGCTCGAAGCGTTCCCGAATCCGTATGCGGATCGGGACTATGAAATTCATATGGAGTGCCCGGAGTTCACGTCGTTGTGCCCGTTAGGTGGGGTGGAGACGGACGCGGTGGAGCTGCGGCTCCTCGAAGGTGGGGCACCGGACTTTGCGACGATCCGGATTACGTACATTCCCGCGGCGACGTGTGTGGAGCTCAAGAGTCTCAAGTTGTATCTGTGGAGCTTCCGGAATGACGGGATTTTCTATGAGCGGGTGGTGAACCGGATCTTGGATGATTTGGTAGGGGTGGTGGCGCCGAAGTGGATGCGGGTGGTTGGGGATTTCAATGTGCGGGGGGGGATCAAGTCGGTGGTGACGGCGGAGCATGGGGCGGCGAGATGAAGTGGAGCAGCCACGCGCTATTACGATCGCCTTCGTGGACACGTAAAGTGGCAACATCGTTGAACTGATAGGTTTCTTTACCAGAACTCCGAGCTGCGCATGATGCGAACGTTGTTGTGTGTTGCAGTGGTTGGGTTTTTGGTGTACGGCGTCTGGTGTCATGACGACGCTCAGAAAAATGTTGCTCTTCGTAACACGCACGTCGAGATAACGCCGGCAGTATCGCCTTCAGTGGTATCATTTGCTGCGGCGCGAGAGCAAAAGGGATATGTGGACGCGGCCAAAGAAGCGATGGCGAAGGGGCCAATCGCGGTGGTCGCGTTGCTCGCGCAGTGGGATACGGCGGGAAAGACGCTGTCGTCCGGGATGGAACCGGCGTATGATTCCGCGCGGAGCCTGTTAGTCTGCTGGGTTCCCGAATCTCATTGCACGAGTGACGAGCCAGGGTGGGATACGTACAGCGTTGTGCGCGGGTATCAGATCACGCCCCTCGTCGCTGGCGGTGATACCGCGCGTGTTGACGTCGAGTATCAGGTTGATGGGGAGAGTGCCGAGCAGGGGTGGAACGTGCAGCCGGGTGTGGCGCATTGGGTGGTGCGGCTGCGGCGAATGCCGGAAGGGTGGCGGGTTGTGGGGACGGAGTCGCAGAAAGCGCCGTCGATCTCGCGGGAAACGACGGTGCGCCGTGGGTTTGTGATGCAGAAGTAGTACGGATCTCACTCGGGCTCATTATGCGAACAAGACTGTGGATCATACTGGCTGTTGCCGTGTGCAGCGTTGGCGTTTCCGCGGCGTTCATTCATCGGCCTGCTTCGGTCCCGGTCATCGATGATTCACCGCCGGTGATGTTTCAGCCGATTGACTTCGAACATGGGAAGGTCGTGGCGAGCACGTGTAGTGCGCTCCTTCGGGATCCGATGCGCGTGATCAGAACAATTGAACTTTTCGGATCCGGATCCACGGCAGCTGGTAAATACCTTAGCGCATGAGATGTATCATTTAACTCACCCGCTTGATCTCGGCGAGACTGGCGCCGAGGCTACCGGATTTGAATGTAGTGGGGTTAATTAGCTTATTAGAACAATTCTTCTTCACAGTAGTAATTGAATCGCCCCGGGTTTCCCGGAGACTCCCAAATGTGAGAGATTTAGACCATGGGAGCACGACCGAGATTTTCGCCAGAAGTCCAAGACCGCGCCATCCGGCTGGTGTATGAGCACCAAGCAGAGTA